>Ga0123334_1003184_pt1 | contig 18043 bp, 15 predicted proteins | sample BiotimSIPDNA_FD_89706 | JGI IMG/M metagenome (GOLD analysis project Ga0123334, IMG submission 89706) | Anaerobic biogas reactor microbial communites from Washington, USA - Biogas_R1 time_0 SIP DNA | ecosystem: Engineered > Bioreactor > Anaerobic > Unclassified | place: Washington, USA... | reverse complement strand
TCACTTTTCTTGGAACAGCCGCCGCCAATGCGTTTCCAGAAGCTTTCTGTACGTGTGGCAATTGCGAACAGGCGCGCCAGCTTGGTGGTCGAAGTTTGAGGAAGCGGTCTTCCGTATTGGTCAACGACGATTTGTTGATCGACCTCGGGCCAGATATTATGGCAGCTTCGCAGTTGCACGGCTGTCCGCTGGTCAACGTAAGGTACTGTTTGCAAACGCATCCGCACGCTGACCATCTCGACTTGTCACACCTTCTCTCTCGCAGTCCTGGATTTGGTGTGGTCGGCGCGCCTACCCTGAATTTCTATGCTTCTGCTGAGACGCTGACACAAGCGGCAGAAACTTTTCAAAGAGACCTTGCAGGCTACAGTTTGCTATCGCTAGAGGCCGAGAAGGAGCTCAATCTCACCATTCATACGGTCGAACCCTTGAAACCCTTTTTCTTCGGTCCTTACTCCGTAACCGCTTTTCCTGCCAATCATGCGCCCACGATGGGAGCGATGTTATATGCAATTCAAAGCGATGGGCATACCGTTTTTTATGGCACGGATACTGCCACATTGCCAGAAGAAACCTGGCGGGCATTTCACCAACACAAGCTCCTGTTCGATGTTGTGATCCTTGACCATACCTATGGCCCGGATCAACCTGGCAGCGACCACTTGAGTGCCCATCAGGTCATTGACCATGTAAACCGTATGCGTGACGAAGGTTTGTTACGGCCGAATGGCCGTGCTTTTGCGATACATATTGCCCACGAGGGAAATCCTGCACATCCAGTACTAGAAGAATTCGCCAAGGATCATGGTTACGAAGTTGCGTATGACGGACTTGTTCTTGAAAAATGGAGTTGATTGGTGAATCCTATAGCGCAGAGCCTTATCGATGAATTTCAATATCAAGCAGCAAAAACCAGGTTCGCTCATGCTTCGATCTGCCAATCCTACCTTTGATGAGGGTCTGGTGTTTGCCTGTTACCTCGATCAAGCATTCGAGGGTCTCTTCCGTTTGATGCTGGGGCCACGCGCTGAAGACATCGTCGCCACAGCGTACACTCGACCTGACCACGACTTCTCCTACCAGAACACAATCTTCGCCGAATGTGACGAGACCATCGTTGGCATGGCTACAGGCTATACGACCGAACAGCATCGCCGTTGGTCGAATCAGCCATTGAAACAGGCTGCCAGTCATCATGCTTTGGGAAAAGTGGGCGTTACCTTGCTCTGTTTACGTCTTCGATTTCTGGGCACTCACGCGGACGGTGATTTCTATCTCCAGGCTATTGCGACTAAAGAAGAGTTTCGCGGTCAAGGTATTGGATCAGCTTTACTGGACGGTGTTGAGGCTCGGGCGCGTGCAAGCGGAGCAACCCGGCTCGTCCTGGATGCCTCCGCCAGGAATAAGGGCGCGCTTAGATTCTATGAGCGTCACGGAATGGCTGTCGTATTGAAGGAAACCGCATTCCCATTTGTGCCACGCTTCATTGTTCAGATGACGAAATCGCTCTGAGCGCAGTCTGGCGCCAGGCTCAACCAACCGTTTTATGGAGGTGTTATCTCATGAATCGACAAGATAGGACTTACGCTGAAGAGCGGGCCTTGATCGAGGACCTGCAAGCGCGCTACATGTTTGCGCTAGATTTCGGCGATATCGACAAGTACGTTGCCACCTTTACGGAAGACGGCGTGCTCGATATCGGTGTGGGCGAATGGCGCGGGCGTGAGACGATCAAGCAGTGCCTGTTGGCGATCCCGAAACAGGAAGAACCGGCGACATCCCCGGATGCCCCGCCCTTGCGGCCCGCCAGCGGACGGCACAATATCACGAATATCGTGCTGAAGATCGAAGGGGACAGGGCCTGGGGCAGGGCGTACTGGTTCCACGTGGGGAACCGGAACCCGGAACGTAGCGCTGTGCTCAACTCGTATGGGCATTATGAGGATGAGTTGATCAAGGTAAATGGCGAATGGCTATTCAGCAGGCGCAAGATCTACAACGAGCAGGAAGCTCCTTGGGCCTGGCAGGGCGGCAATCCGTGTTGGTAGCTGGGCGTATGGCGATGTTGGGCTGCACATTCTCGGGCAGTTCCTTGCAACGGAGAATTGAGGCATGAGAACAAAGACAACACTTGTAGTTCTGCTGGGTATGCTTATGTTCACTGCATGTGCCCCGGAAGTTAAGCCTACACCGGAGCCTGTTTCGCCAGTTTCCACCGAGGGTGGGATTCCAGTATTTGAGATCAATGAAACTACGGTTGACCACGAGTATTGTCAGTTGCCGGAAGTGTTATTATCCACAACTGAGGCGCAGGGGCTAGACGATGATGAAATTGCCAGGAGACTCATGACGTTGTGGCTGGACTATTTTAACGTTCCGAAAGCTCCAGGGTACTGTCGCGTGGATGGCTATGTGATTGACAGAGTCTATGATGATAACCGCCCGGTTGAACCGCGGAGCGACCTGATGCGGACGATTGAATTTTCGCTAAAGCTGGTTCAATACCCTGCTTTATGGGCGGCATGGGCTGGAGAAGTCGATGCCCAGAACTGGCTGCACACGAGTGTGACGATCGCGGTTTTTCGCTCTGGCGAGGGATATACGATGCAACTCGCACATCCATAAAGGTCAATACTTGCCCAACCCGCGCGTGCTAAGGAGCAAGCCTTTTTACGTCCTCGTGGATTGAAAGACGGTCTGCCGGCTCGGAGATCTGGCGTTATCAGATAAAATTCCTCGCTTAAAACACGGAGGGAATGAGGGACATGAAACTATCAGCGACAGAAAAGGCATATTTAGCATCCTGTATCAAAGAAGCCACCGAGGCATCGTTTCAAGGGTGGGATTTTTCGTATATGGCGCAGTATGGAGGGGATGTCGAAGAACCGAGGTCCTGGTGCTATGTCAACGTTGTTCGGAGGTATCTTGCTGGCAGGGATGTTGTCCTTGATATGGGAACAGGGGGCGGAGAATTTCTTGCATCACTCCAACCTCTTCCACCCCATACCTATGCAACCGAAGCCTATTGTCCGAATGTGCCTGTTGCTAAGGCGCGATTAGAGCCGTTAGGCGTCACCGTTGTCGAGATTGAGGAAGGTCAGCAAGAAGCCGCTCCGTTGCCGTTTGAGGATGCGTTTTTCGAAGTTGTTATCAATCGTCACGAAGCCTACGATTCCAAAGAAGTGTTTCGGGTCCTAAAACCCGGTGGTGTATTTATCACCCAACAAGTGGGGCAGAGGAACAATGAAAACATACGGATGATCTTTGGCTCCATCGAAGAGGAAGAGGATTTCTTGTGGAATCTCGCCACGTGCCAAACCTTTCTGGCGAAGGCAGGTTTGACCATTCTTGAGGCGAAGGAGCACATCGGGTATAGCAGAATGTATGATATTCGCTCATTTGTCTATCTCTTAAAAGCGCTCCCCTGGGAATTCCCCAATTTCGATCCCGCACATTTCACAACCCAACTGTGCAATGTGCACATCAAGATGCTCGAGGATGGGTATTTTGATACCACCTGTCATCGTTTCTTTGTGATTGCCCAAAAGAAATAGGTTACAAGTGAAAAAGGAAAACGCTTTTTACTCCTGCCATTCAGGCGAAAGGAACTGATGATGCAGATCAATTTGACGGGCAAAACCGCATTGGTCACGGGCGGCAATACCGGCCTAGGCCGGGCCATCGCGCTGGCGCTGGCCGAAGCCGGGGCGGACGTGGCGCTCACGTATTTCTCGCATCCCGGCGAGGAGACCGCCGCCGCGATCCGCGCGCTGGGCCGCAAGGGGCTGGCGTTGCGCCTGGACGCCACCGACAGCGCGGAGGTAAATCGTGTTATGCCGGAAGTGGCCGCTGCGCTGGACGGCCACATCGACATTCTGGTCAACAACGCCGGGCATATGGTGGGACGCGTCCCCATCGCCGAGATGAGCGATGCGCACTGGCGCAAGGTGCTCGACGTGAACCTGAGCAGCACTTTCTACTGCTGCCGGGCAGTGCTGCCGTACATGCACACCGGGTGGGGGCGCATCGTGAATAATTCGTCGCTGGCGGGGCGCAACGGCGGAGGCGCTGGCGCGGTGGCGTATGCGGCTGCCAAGGCGGGCCTGCTGGGCTTCACCCGCGGTCTGGCCAAGGAGGTGGCCTCGCTGGGGATCACGGTCAACGCGGTTGCGCCGGGTCTGATCCTGGAGACGCCGTTCCACGACACGTTCAACACCGAGGAGGGCAAGCGGGCGACAATTGCCACGATTCCGCTCAAGCGCGGCGGCGTGCCCAACGACGTGGCGGGCGCGGTGCTGTTTCTGGTCTCGGACCTGGCGAGCTTTATTACCGGTGAGACCACCGAAATCAACGGTGGGGTGTGGTTCAAGTAGCCGGAGCCGTTGAGATGTGCTCAGTAGCGCAGGACACACTCTGGAATGTGGTCCTGAAGCCGCTTCAATCCAAGGGATGTTTTCGTTTGCGTGTGTGATGCGCAAACGAAAACATCCCCTTGGGAAAAGTACAGGTTCCTAGATTTTCAGCGGTGTGTAGGGCAATCCGAACGCTTCGGCCACAGCCTGGTAAGTCACCTTGCCCTGGTAGATATTGACACCCAGCGCCAGCGATTTGTCGGCGGCGACGGCGCCCTCGAAGCCTTTGTCGGCCAGTTTGAGGACGTAGGGCAGTGTGGTGTTGGAGAGGCCGTTGGTGCTGGTGCGCGGCAACCTGGATGGATATCCGTCCGGCGACCTCGCTCATAGGCGTCAACAAGAGCAGCGCTCCGTTGGGCAGCTCGACTGTTTCGTAGCCACGCCGGTCACGCCACTCTGCATCATCGTCCCGGTTAGTGTCTCCGTCGCGGCCAGGTGAAGGTAGGTGAAGAGAACCAGGTCGGGCCGCAGATATTTGTACTCACTGGGCGGCGGCGAAGTCCTCGTCGGAGAAATAACTGCCCCCCGCCCGCACCGGTTTCGACCAGCACTGTGTGGCCGCGCTCGTTGAGTTGGTGCACGCCGCCCGGCGTCATCGATACGCGATATTCGTTATCCTTGATTTCTCTTGGAATGCCAATGATCATTTTTGACTTTCCCTTTCATAGCATGACGTATGACGAATACAATCTTGTCCTACGTTGTCATTGTAGGCTCAATGTCTTTCCTGACAGATTACCGGCCTCATCATTCTCACTTCGGAGGGAATGCCAGACCTCCGTTTGACGGTTGTTATTTGCTTGATGACCACTCGCGCGCAGCCGCCAGCAGCGCATCAATGTTTTCCGGCAGCGTCCCCGGCGAAACCCCACCGCCGAACGAAAGGATCATGCCGCCACCCGGCGCGGCTTCATCCAGGCATTGCTTCGCCCACTGCGCGACCTCTTCCGGCCTGCCGCGTACCCCCAAATCCAGCGGGGGCACATTGCCCATCAGTGCCACCCGGTGTCCCATCGCCGTTTTGACCTGGGCAATATCCACCTCGTGACTGAAGTTGAACACATCGAAATTCGCATCGACCAGGCTTTCCAGCAGATGGGGGCAGGGGGTGTCGTTGTGATAGATGCGGATTAGGCCATCGAATTCATCGAAGATGCGGCGGAGATGAGGATGGACCATCTTCCCGTAATGGCGCTTCGACACCATGCCCACGAGATCATCCAACACCAGGATTCCCTCCGGTTCCTTGATCGCATCCAGTTGCGCATGGAGCCAGCGGATGATGGATTCGGTCACCGTTTCCAGGATTTTGCTCGTCTTTTCCGGTTCGGTGGCCAGCCCCATCATCAGCGGGGAGATGCCCAACAGCCAGGAAGCGACCGTCATCGGCCCACGAGCACAAACCATGTGGATGCCCAGGCCCTCGGCGTGCAAGCGCGCATCCATCACCTCGTAGAGGCGCAGGAGTAAAGGCATCAGGCCATCTTCTTGGGGATTCACGGGTTTGGCCTCAGCCCAGAAATCCAGTTCAGGGATCAGTGGTTCGATCGAGGGCGGCTGGTCCTTGTGGAAGTACATCTTGGTACCAAAGGCTGAAGGCTCCGCCGCCATACCAAACTCTACCCAAAATCCAGGAATCCATACCGCACCGGGAAACCGTTCCAACAGTCTTTTGTTGATCTCCAACCATTTCTCCGGAAAAAGAAAATAATCCCGCGTATCAATACCCGCGTAGCCAGGCAGCCACGGACTATCCACAATCAACCCTACCGGAACCTGTTTCGGTTCGCCCAAACGCGCCGCGATCTTGAAATCTTCCCATAATGTGCTCATTCCGTTCCTCCTTAGAATAAATCAACCACAAAAGTATAGTTTCTCTTCGTCGAGACGTCAAATCTCGATTTGATTCTTGGCTTTTTCCCCTATAATGTACATTTGATATGCGGGTGATACTCGAGGGGGGGCAATATGAGGTATGGACTAGGCCGGCGACTGGCGATGCGGTGGCCGCATCTGTCACTATGGGGTGGAGCGTTGGTTATGGTTTTGTCCTCGGTAGGACTGATCCACTGGTACGGGAGTGGGGCATCGTGGTATCTGGTACCAGTGTGTATCCTGGTGGGTGCGCTCTGCACCCTGGTACGGCGTCCGCTGGGAGATTGGTTACTTGTCCTGGGCATGGGCGTGCCGACGTTGGTGGGGATATGGCAGAACTCGCCGATTCCGCTGGCGGTGGGTTTTCTGTATCTGGGCGGTTTCGTCATGGGTGTTGGGGTACAGCGGGCGTTGCGAAAGTCCGATTGAAAAAGTATCTGTGATAGGGCTGGATCGTTGTGCAAGATACTGCGATCTGCGAGTGGTTTCAAGTCTTTGTGAGTCGCATACTGAAGCGTCCAAAGACCAAGGATTTCGATGACACCTGGTTTCTTGCTAACAGTGATAGCCGCTGCCATTATTCTATGGCCGTATTTGTTTGTCCCTCGCAAATACAAAACGGTAACAGACGAGTACTTAGGTGCAAGCGCAAACATCTTTCCACACATCGATACAATTTGGATGGTCTTGAATGGAGTGGGCCTGCTGCTCGGCTGGCGGTATCTTCAAGGATATGCTCTGCCGATCTTAGCTGCGTCAACTACGTTGCCTCTTGCTATCTTTGCAGGAATTAATGGTGCATATCCAGAACGTACTCGCGGTGGGGGTGGGTATGTCTATTATGCGGAATACAAAAACGCTTTTCTCCGTCCTTTGCCTGCCAATCGCCCTTACGAACTGCAAATTCTTGGGTGGGTACAAGGTCTTTTGTTGATAGGAGTTATACTGTTTTCTTTGAGCATGGTGTTTCAACCATAGACAGCGTATCGTAAAGGTGACACTATGTGCCATTCAGTCGAAAGGAAATCATTATGCAAATCGATTTGACAGGCAAGACCGCCTTGGTCACAGGAGGCAACACCGGTCTGGGCCGGGCCATCGCGCTGGCGCTGGCCGAAGCCGGCGCGGATGTGGCGCTCACGTATTTCTCGCATCCCGGCGAGGAGACCGCCGCCGCGATCCGCGCGCTGGGCCGCAAGTCGCTGGCGTTACACCTGGACGCGACCGACAGCGCGGAGGTGAACCGGGTGATGCCGGAAGTGGCCGCGACGTTGGACGGTCATATCGACATTCTGGTCAACAACGCCGGGTACATGGTGGGGCGCATCCCCATCGCCGAGATGAGCGACGAACACTGGCACAAGGTGATCGATGTGAACCTGAGCAGCGCCTTCTACTGCTGCCGGGCGGTGCTGCCGTATATGCAGACGGGGTGGGGGCGCATCGTGAACATGTCGTCGCTGGCGGGGCGCAACGGTGGTGGCGCCGGCGCGGTGGCATACGCGGCAGCCAAGGCGGGCCTGCTCGGTTTCACCCGCGGGTTGGCTAAGGAGGTGGCCTCGCTGGGGATCACGGTCAACGCGGTAGCGCCGGGCCTGATCCTGGAGACGCCGTTTCACGACACGTTCAACACCGAGGAAGGCAAGCGTGCGACGATTGCCACGATTCCACTCCGGCGCGGCGGCGTGCCCGACGACGTGGCGGGGGCAGTGTTGTTCCTGGTGTCGGACCTGGCGAGCTTTATCACCGGTGAGACCACCGAGATCAATGGGGGTGTGTGGTTCAAGTAAAAAGAGACAACATACAAAATTTTACTTCGCAATCGATCACAATCCACTACACCGAGAGGAGCTAACCAATGTTCAAACTATTACCTTACATACCATTTCTGTACGTGAGCTTCGCGCTCTATTGTATTGTTTCAGGCGGATGGAAGCTCGTCTCTCCTGAAAAAGCTGCCAGAAAACGCGGCAAGGGAAAAAGCGAGCCGACTCAAAAAGATGTCGGTAAGACGAGAATTGCCGGCGCGGGGTATTTAGTCTTCGGCACATTGTTTATGCTGACCTTTAGGCTCGATGTCGGGTGGCTGGATAAACCCGAATTGTTGACCTGGTCGGCAAATCAGAATGTCCAACCGGAGCATACGCGCATCATAAGCGATTTCCTCGACAATAACGTCATTCCCGGCATGGTTGTGGTCGTCGTCGACGAAGACGGATCCTACATTTTCAGTTATGGATACCAGGGTGTCGATAAGCAAAAAAGGATCACACAGGACACCATCTTCGAAATTGGTTCTATTAGCAAGGTATTTACCGGGTTACTTTTGGCCGAGGCAGTAGATTCCGGCGCTGTCACGCTTGAGACCCCCATTCGCTCTTGTGTCCCTGAACAATTCGACACCGGGCAGGAATTCTATGATCGGATCACGTTGGGGCATCTTACAACGCATACTTCTGGTCTTCCCAGGCTCCCTAAAGATCTGGGTTTTGGAATAAACGGTTATATTGCCGGCCTCACAGGTGGTAACCCTTATCAAAAAGTGACCCGCGAGAAATTGTTTGCGTATTTGAGTCGCACGGCGTCTCCAAAGCAGATTGGAACGGAGTCGAACTATTCCAATTACGGCGTTGGGTTGCTGGGAACCTGCCTTTCCAGCCAAAAAGGCTTGAGTTATGAAGAGACGTTGCAGCGCATTGTCACCGGTCCCTTGGAGATGACAAACACATCCATCCATCTCACACCAGAGCAAGAAGCCTTGTTTACGCCAGGGTATCGCGGTTATCTGCGGGTTGGGCGCTTCGTTTTGGGGATGAAGAACAAGCCCTGGCTGATGGGAGATGGAATTGCTGGCGCTGGCGGGATTCGTTCATCAGGCGCGGATATGCTCAAGTTTCTTGAAGCCTGCATCGCTGACGAGTTGGATTTCATACCACTGGCGAAACGCCCCATTTTCCAGCTTGATGACGAATCGGATATGGGAATGGGTTGGCTGCTAGACCGTGGCTTGTTGGAGAATCAAATGGCGATCTGGCACAACGGCGAGACGGGAGGATTCAATAGCTACATCGGTTTCCTGGCAGACAAACCCCGTGGGGTATTTGTCATCGCCAACACTACGGTCAATATTCAGTCGCTTGGGGAAGAAATCCTGTCGGCGCTCGGCGATTGATCACTAGCAAAGGGAGTTTCTTATGGGATTTCATCGTGGTGGACGGGGCTTGATCAACGCCCCTGACGAAAAACCGAAAATTACCTGGCCGCTGCTCAGGCGGGTGTTGCACTATGCCAAACCCTATCGCTGGCAGATTGGCGGGATGTTGTTGCTAATCCTGGTACACACGGGCGTGACGTTGCTGACGCCGCTGGTGATGCGCGATATGATCGACGTCACCATCCCGGCGGGAAACCTCAACCGCCTGATTATGTTGGCGGCAGTGCTGCTGGTCATCCCGGTCGTGAACGGCATCATCAACGTGATTCAACGCCGCCTCAGCGCGGCTGTGGGCGGGGGCGTGATCTACGATCTGCGCGTGGCGCTGTACGCCAGTTTGCAGCGTATGTCGTTGCGCTTCTTCACCAACACCAAAGTCGGCGAGTTGATGAGCCGTTTGAATAACGATGTCATCGGGGCGCAGAACGCCATCAGCAGCACCATCGTCACGATCATCACCGAGGTCGTCCAGGGTGTAGCGGTGCTCGGCGTCATGTTGACGCTCGAATGGCGACTGACCTTGATCAGCGTGGTGATTCTGCCGCTACTCATCCTGGCGGCGCGCATGTTGGGCAACCGCCTGCGCGACATGGCCCGCCAGCAGATGGAGGCCAACGCGCGCATGAACGCGATGATGAACGAGACGCTCAACATCGGCGGCGCGTTGCTGGTCAAGTTGTTTGGCCGCCGCCAATCGGAAATCGACCGTTTTGCGGAGCGCGCGGCGCAAGTGCGCGACCTGGGCGTGCAGCGGACGATGATCGGCTCGGTGTTTGGGGCGATTACCGGCCTGATCAGCGCCTTCGGCACGGCCTTCGTCTACGGGTTGGGGGGGTACTTCGTCATCCGCGGCGCGTTCACCGTTGGCACGATTGTGGCCTTCGGCTCGTACCTGGGGAACCTGTATCGCACACTACAGGGCCTCTCGAACGCGCCGGTGGAGTTCGCTACCTCGATGGTCAGTTTCGAGCGCGTGTTCGAGGTCATCGATCTGCCGGTCGATATTCCCGAAAAGCCGGATGCGATCACGCTCCGGGATGTGCAAGGCGAGATTGTTTTCGAGGACGTCTTCTTCAAATACCAAACGGGCGATGAGAAGTTTCTCAGCGACGTGCGGCGCTACGGCAGCATGGACAACGTCACCGCCGTGCTTTCCGGGGCGCAAATTTCCACGGAGGATGCGGCAGGCGCGCCGCGCAGCCAGGCGCGCAGCCTGGCGCTGGATGGGGTCAGCTTCCGGGCCGCGCCGGGCCAGCTTGTGGCGCTGGTGGGGCCGAGCGGCGCGGGCAAAACGACGCTCACCTACCTGATCCCCCGCCTGTACGATCCCACGACGGGCACGATTCGCATCGACGGCCACGATCTGCGTGACCTGACGCTGGAATCGCTCTCCGAACATATCGGGATGGTGACGCAGGAGACGTACCTCTTCCACGACACCATCCGCACCAACCTGCTCTACGCCCGCCTGGACGCCACCCAGGCGGAACTAGAGGACGCCTGCCGTATCGCCAACATCCACGACTTCATCGCGGCGCTGCCGGAGGGCTACGACACGATTGTGGGGGAGCGCGGCTACCGTCTGAGCGGCGGGGAGAAACAGCGCATCGCGCTGGCGCGGGTGATCCTCAAGAATCCGCGCATTCTGGTGCTCGACGAGGCGACCAGCAGTCTCGACAGCGAATCTGAGGCGTTGATCCAGGATGCGCTCGGCCGGGTGATGGCGCAGCGCACCAGCATCGTCATCGCTCACCGTCTGAGCACGATACTGGCGGCGGATTTGATCCTCGTCATCGACCGGGGTCGGATTGTGGAGAGCGGCAATCACACCACGTTGCTGGCGCAGGACGGGCTGTACGCCACCCTGTACCAGACGCAGTTTCGGGCCACCACGTAGTGAGTGACGCAGATATTGCGGCAACTCAGCATCTGCGTCGCGCACTCGGTGCCGTGCACTCAGTGCGAGCCAAGTTCCTTTTTGAGGCTCTCTAGTTTTGACAAACTATCCTCTGGGATGAAAAGCTTTTGGGCGGCGGCTGTGTTTTCGACCATATCGATGAAGCTCAGCAGCACGTAATCGACCGGGACGCTTGTGCGTTTCTGTGCCATTGCGTTGAGCGTCTTAATGGTTCTGTCGAGCATTTCCTGGCGCACCTGGCTCCGCGCGCGTTCGACCAGCTTAATCTCCTGCATACGCTCATCCGACTCGATTTTTTCCACCTCGAGGTCGCGCTGCATCTTCCACGTTTTGGCCCATTCGTCAAGTACCTGCCCCTGGAAGGTGACATCGTGCAGGGTTACTTCCATAATGTCGACGCCTAAATCCCGCGCGGCGGCAGTCTTCAGCATCTCGAAGAGATCCTGGCGTATTTTCTGGCGGACCTGGATATTGAGCAATTCGTCGAGGTTGTACTGTGCCAGAATTTTGTTGCGCATCACCCCCTCGGTTTCACCGATGACTACCCGCTTGGGCCAGTCCATCACGCGATCCGGCTCGCTGCGCCATGCGTCTCGGATCCACTTGCACGTCGCTGCCTTGAGCACATCCTCGTCGGTGGGCCCCACTTGGAATTTGACGGCGACTTCGTAAGTGATGGGGATACCGTCGCGGGTGATGGCACTGACTTTGAACGGCCATCGCTGCGGGCGCAGGTCGACGATGTCCCAGATGGTCTCGAACGGCTGCAAGTGCGGGAATCCAGGACCGCGAATGACGCGGGTGAGCGCGCCTGCGGCTTCGAGAATGATGGCGCTATCCTGCCGCAGAACGATGCCGGCAGGGCCGCCGCGTTTTTTCACGCTGTCGCTGCCCATAACGATCTCTCCGCCGCCGACGATCAAATACGGGGAGAACCCCGGACGCCCGAAGAGCCGGTGGATGAGCAATTGCCATCCCCCGCCTTCCAGCCCGAAAACACCATTGATCAGGTTGGCGCAGAGTAGCAGCGCCCCTATGACGACAACGATGCCGGGCAGCATCCCCCCGGCGACGTTGAAGGTGAACCGCCGTACGATCGTGTCGATCTCTAGCGCGCGATGCGAGGTTTGGACGTTCTGAATGGTGGCCAATGTGCTGACCGTGCCATCAAGATGGGATACTTTCGTCACCTGCACATCGAAGGTGCATTGCGCGGTCTGCGGGATGGAGATTTGCCGGTCGCGGAATGTAAGCACATCGTTGTTGGCGAAGGTGATGGTCACTTTATGCAGCCCGGCGGTGGTCGTATCGAGGACGTAGAACCTGGCGGCGAGCTGCCCGCCCACCGTCGTCGCCGGCGTGATGTCGGTGAGCGCCATATCCGTCACCGCTTCGACTTTCTCCGCCCCACTGATTGCCGCCACCAGGGCGTCCGGCGGCACGGATTCACTGCTGATGAGGGCATCCACGACCATGCCGTCCGGATCCGTAGCGGTGGCGAAAGTGTTTCCGTCGATGCCGGTGGGGCAGTTGGCGACAAGGGGCTGGTTGTAGTGGACTGTCGCAATCGATACTGCGATTAGGCTAACGGCGAACAGAACCCCCAACACCAGTCCCGCGCCGATGAAAAGTCGACCGTAATGTTCCGAGAATTTTTTGATATTGAACATTGTCTTTACCTCACCGCGCTAATGGCCGTATGTCCTGAGAACGTTGAGGATGTACGGAGGCACGCTGCCGGAATCATTATTCGGTTTTGCTCCTCCGGGCGGCGACTGGATGCCCATCGCCTCGAACAGCCTGGTCGCCAGGATTTGTTTGTCCACCTGGCCCTCGGCCTCCTGCAGGATTTGGACCATGCGGGTGGTCATTTCCAGGCGCGTCTCGGCCAGCATCTCTTGCTCGCGCAGAGCGATACGTGCTTTGGCCTCGGCGATAGCGATTTCGATGTCGCGGTCGCGCTCGACGCTCCAGTTTTTGATGCGCTGTTCGATGATCTCCTTAGGTACCTTGATGTCGCTGATGCCGCCGCCGAGCACCTCGATTCCCAGAGGCTGCATCACTTCTTTGAGCCTCTCCCGGAAGGTAGTCGCAATTTCTATGCGCGGATCTCTGTCACGTGAGGCGGTCAGCGCGTCTTCCCAGGTGATCTCCGGCTGGATAAAACCATTGTCCGTCAAAGTTGGCGGCGTGCTGCAACTCGCGTAGCACCATGCCTCCTGCACTTCGCGGGTCAGCGCGTCGAAGGCGGTAAGGCCGACAATGGTGCACGGCTCCTGCGCTGCTGCGTCATTCGATGGGTGGACCTCCAGTGTGCTTTCGTTCACGGCGTCTTTTGGCACTCCCACCAGGAACTGCAAAGCCCGTTTTGTCGCCCCAACGATGACGATAGCCGCGGCGGGAACGCCAAATTGGGCGGCGAGGGCCGTCTTGAGCGCGTCGAATGGGACGCGATTGCCTTCCTCCGCAACGACCGTGACTTCTACTTTACCCGGTGGTGTATAGGTGCTCTCGCGTGGGAAGAGTTGCGCGATGTAGGTGCTCGGCCAGCGGCGTTGCACTTCGCGCGCCAGGTGATTGAGCGCGCCTCTTTTCTTCGCCGTGGCTTCGACCAACGCGCGTGCCAGTTCGCTCTCGGTCGTACCGGCGAGAACGCTGAAATCGGCGCTGAGGTCGAATGCGAGGGCTTTGAGATCATCCATATCACGATGGCGGGCCATAAACTGCTGTAGCTTGGCCTCCAACGGCAGGCTGTCGCCGTACAGCAGGTTGACCTCGCCACTGTTGAAGGGCTGCTCTTTCTGGGGTACCCCGTATTTGGATCTGTCGGGATCGGCGATCTTCATGTGCAGTTCGTTGCACGTGTAATTGGCAACGACATCTTTGAGGATCGGCGGTCCCATGGTGAGCACCAGTTCGGGCCAGGGGCAGCGCGTGACCTCTTCTGTCACCAGCATGCTCTCCGGATCTCGCTCGAATTTTCGATCCATGACGGCGTGATCGTAGACGGCCTTGAGGATAGCGCCCTCGTCGTAGGGATAGGACTTGCCCAGCTCGGGCTTGCGTCCAGCGGCCCACACGCGGTTGGGAATGAACGCCAGGACGTTCACGCCGATGCCGTCCCTCGTTTCTGCACTGACGTTCGTCGCCCGCAACTGGGGCCGCAGATCGACGTCGGTGTACAACTGCTCGAACTTCTTGGTGAAGCTGATCCCGGGCGGGCATACCGTGAACTTCAGGCCATCGGTGGTCACCGCGAGATGGTCGCAGGTGCTCAGGATCATCCCCGGCCCGGCGAAGAATTGGTTGTAAGGGTTGCCGGAGACGCGCGGGGCGGGCAAAGTCTGATCGATGGTCTCGCGGTTTTTCCAGTCATCAATGACGTAAAAAGGATAGTTCGTTCCCATGTTCTTGGTCAGGACGCTGCGCAGGGTAAGCACGCGGGGGTCCCTTTCGCCGGAGGGGAACAGCATGCGCCATCGTGGGCGCGCGACTTCCTCGCCAAATGGCAGCAGATTGAGCGGTGTGGGGATGTGAAGGTAATCGGGGATCGGTAGTGAGAGGATGGCAAAGTAGTAGAGCAGGCTCCAAAAGATGAACTGTGCCGGCAGGGTAATCAGCAGCAGCCCGATCCGCCCGGCGACCTGATAGCCTAGCCAGCAGGCGAGAACGTAGATGAACCAGAGCAGGGTCAAGAAGACGACCCCTTTGCCGCGCAGCATTGCGCTGGAAAAATACCAGACGCCACCCGTGCCCACCAGGGCGACGGCAAGTATCAGGCTCCAGGTTGTGTTGGGATTGCCGTAGAAGTAGTAGGGGATGGCGCTGACGATGAGACAGATCACCGCGGCGAAGGTAAAAGCGGCGGCGAGAATCCCTGCCCCCATCCCTTTGTCGAAGAAATAGCCCAACGCACTGACCAGGGCCATAGTCCACACTGCGATTTCCAGGATCAGATAGATGATGGCGGCATAGACGGGAATGTTGTCGGCAAATTTGCCCCATCGCAGGTCGAGACTGTCGAAGGGCAATTGGGCAGGGTCGAAGGCCACCATGAGCATCAGAAAGAGGATAAGATTGCACACCAGGGTGGTAGCGCCCAACGTGAGTGCGGCACTATGGGACTTCCATAGAAGATAACCGAGTATCACGGCGAGCAAACAGGCCAGTCCAGCTTCAATCAGTAACGTCAATCCAGCTTGCGTAAGGAGTGTTGACATAGTCGCCTATTCCTCCTTGTTAAGACGAGCGCGAATCTGAAGGTCCTTCACTCATTATAGTGAAGTTTGGCGTTCTATGCAACTAGAGATTATTTCTTGCGCACGATCGACACCAGAATGCTTCCCCCCATAATCAACGCCACGACGAAGCTCAGAATTACGATCGCCTGTACCAGCCAGGGGGTGTCGGTGGTCGCCGGAATCAGTCCCGCCAGCCCGATGATCATCGCAGCGACGATCAGGCTGAGCGACAGGCGGGTCACCATGCGGTCGAGCAATTCCAGGTTGCTGTGATCCAGCGCGAGATTGATCGGCTCGCGTTTTTCGATGCGATTGAGCAGCAACATGCCGATGTGGGGGAGTTCTTCTAACAGGTCGCTCCACACCAGGCCGCGCCGCATGAGTGTATCGATCAGGTGGCGGTTGGGCAGCGCCGACTTGAGCATCAGTTTGGCGGCGTAAGGCGCGGAGAAGGTGAAGATGTCGAAGTCTGGCGCTAGCTTGTAGCCGATGCCCTCCATCATCGCCAGCGTTTTGCCCAACTGCCAGAAGTTGGTGGGCAGGTGCAGGCGGTGGGTGAAGGCCAGGGGCATCACGGCGTTCATCAGCTCGTCGACGTGTATGTCTTTGAGGGACAGCCCGTTGTAGTAGCGCAGCAGCCGTTCGATATCCTGGCTCAGCGCCCGGCGGTTCACGTCCGGCGGCGCGGCTCCGATGTGGATCAACCCATCGGTGACGCCTTTAGCGTCCATCCGCACCGCTACGTTGTACAGTCGGATCAAGGTGGCGCGGTCGCCGTCGCTGAGATGGCCGACCATTCCGAAATCCATCACGCCGATCACCTCGTTTTCCATCACGATCAGGTTGCCGGGATGTGGGTCGGCGTGGAAAAAGCCGTCTTCCAGGACTTCCTTGATGATCATGCGTGCCGCGTTGTTGGCAATTTTATTGCGATCATAGCCAGCCTTGTCCAACGCGGCGATACGGGTAATCTTGATACCTTCGATGTATTCTAGAACCAACACACGCCGGGTGGTGTACTCCCAGTAGACCCAGGGGATGTGCAGGCAGTCTTCCTGGGCAAAGTTTTCGCGCAGGCGGTCAGCGTTGCGGCCTTCGCTCAGGTAATTCAGCTCGTTGTGTAGGGTGTTGGAAAAATCCTCGACGATTTCCACCAGCCGGTAGACTCGCCCCAGCGGGGTGTGCTGTTCGGCGTAATGGCCGATGTCGTGGATAATTTCCAGGTCGGTCTGTATGGTAGGGAGGATGTTGGGACGCTGAACTTTGATGACGACTTTCTGGCGTGTGGTAAGTTTGGCGGCGTGCACTTGTGCGAGCGAGGCCGCCGCCAGCGGTCGCGGGTCGATCTCGCCGAAAATCTGTTCCGGCGGTTGTCCGAGTTCGGCTTCGATGACCTGGTGGATCTCGTTCCAGGGTACGGGCGGCACATTATCCTGAAGTTTTGCCAGTTCGGCGATGTAGTCTGGCGGCAGTACGTCGGGGCGGGTGCTGAGCATCTGCCCCAGTTTGACGAACGCCGGCCCAAGTTCCTCCAATGCCTGGCGGAAGTGCGCCGGTAGCGAGGCAGGTTCCTGGATGGGGAAAGGGTATAAATCGCGCAGCCACAGCGGCTCCGTAGGCAGTTGCGAGAGCGCAAAACCGAACCCGTGGCGCGTAAACACCGTCAGAATGTGCCGGTAGCGCCGCAGGTGGCGGATGGGTCGGCTGATCGTCGGAATCTTGAACATCGTCCTTCGCTCGCTCATTCAGGCATCCTGCCTAGTCTTTCGCTTATGGGTGATGGGCTTGTGCCATTCGCACGGCGTTCTCGATGTCGATATCCTGCCATGAGAGTTCGCGTGCAATCACAGACATTAACGCCTCCAACAATACAATTTTCCAGCCACTTCCGCTCGCCTCATTCACTTGCCTTGGGTTTGTAACCGGTAATGCGGTATTTCGTCAGCGTCCAGAGCACTGTGAACCCATCTTTCCAGGAAATCTTTTTGCCTTCATTGAATTCTCGTCCGCTGTAGGCGATCGGCACCTCGTAGATGCGGTTGCCGGTGAGCAAAATTTGAGCGGTGATTTCCGGATCGAAGCCCCATCCACTGGCTTTGAGGTGCAATTGATTGGAGACTTCACGTGTGAAGACTTTGTAACACGTTTCCATGTCGCTGAGGATGGTGTTGTAGAGGATGTTGGTGACGAAGGTGAGGAAGCGATTGCCGACCATGTGCCAAAAGAACATGGCTTTGGTGGGGCCGCCGCGAAAGCGCGAGCCGTATACCACGCATGTGCGCTTTTCCAGGATGGGGCGTAGCAGGTTGGGATAGTCGCGGGGATCGTATTCCAGGTCTGCATCCTGGATAAGACAAATGTCGCCGGTGGCTTGCTGCAACCC
>Ga0123334_1003179_pt1 | contig 18047 bp, 15 predicted proteins | sample BiotimSIPDNA_FD_89706 | JGI IMG/M metagenome (GOLD analysis project Ga0123334, IMG submission 89706) | Anaerobic biogas reactor microbial communites from Washington, USA - Biogas_R1 time_0 SIP DNA | ecosystem: Engineered > Bioreactor > Anaerobic > Unclassified | place: Washington, USA... | reverse complement strand
TGATCAACAAAGCGGATGGAGAATATCCTGCGCTGGAGGATTTCTGCGCCGAGCACGGTATTCCCATCCTGTGCCGCATCCCGTACAGCGAGGAGCTGACAACGCTTGGGGCCAGCGGGGACATCGCCGTATACGCAGATGACAAATATGCCAAGCTATTCCGCGACCTCCTGACCGACATCAAAAAGGAGGCGCGCGCATGAAAAAACTGTTGATCCTCAGCGGCAAGGGCGGCACAGGCAAGACCACCGTCGCCGCTGCCTTCATCGACATGCTGCAAGCCAACGCCTTTGCGGACTGTGACGTGGATGCGCCCAACCTGCACATCGTAGCCAATCTGGACGCTGTGCCGGAGCGCAAGGACTACTACGGTTCCCAAAAGGCCATCATTAATATGGACAAATGCGTGGGCTGCGGCGCCTGCTTTGACACCTGCCGCTTTGGCGCCATCACGCCATGCGATGAGAAGTATCAAGTGGATGAATATGCCTGCGAAGGCTGCAGCGTGTGCCATTTTGTGTGCCCGCATGAGGCCGTGACCATGGTGGATGATATCGCCGGGGAGCAGATACTCTATCAAAACGGCCAGGTGTTTTCCACCGCGAAGCTCAAAATGGGGCGCGGCAATTCCGGCAAGCTGGTCACCGAAGTCAAGGCCACGCTTACCAAATACGCGCAGGATGCCAAACTGGCCATCATTGACGGCTCGCCCGGCATTGGTTGCCCGGTCATCGCATCGGTCACCGGGGTGGACCTGGTGCTCATCGTTGCAGAGCCCTCCCTGTCCGGCATGCACGATATGGAGAGAATATTAGAAACCACCGCCATCTTAGGCGCAAAAGCATGCGTGTGCATCAACAAGCACGATACCTGCGCGCAGCATACACAGGCCATTGAGGCCTATTGTCAGGAGCATAGCATCCCCTTTGTGGGGAAAATCCCCTATGACAAACAGGCCTCCTCCGCCATCAACGCAGGCCACAGCCTCGCCGGCGTGGACTGCCCCGCCAGCGTTGCCATCAAGGCTGTGTTGGAAAAAACAATCAAGGTGTTGGAATCTCAGGAGAACGAATAAGAAAACGCTTGAAATAAACGTTGCCTGCGCGCCGTCCTGTGCGGCGCGTTTGCTTTGCACATAAATAAGCAAATAGAGACTGAGAGATGAACTTTCGAATAAATACAGTCCTTTACATTCCATTTGTTTGTCTCTTATAATTCATTTGAAGATGAGCATCAAATGGAGGTTATGTTTCCACAAGAAGGGGATGCAGATGTCGAAAACGCTTGTTATCATTTTGGGGCCGCATGCTGTCGGCAAGATGACCGTTGGACAGGAGCTTGCAAAGATCACGGGGCTGCGCTTGTTCCATAACCATATGTCCATTGAGCTGACGCGAAAACTCTTTGCTCACTCAGAAAAAGAATGGGGCCTTTTAAACAGCACCATTCGGCAAACGGTGTTTGAGCTGTTTGCCAAGGGGGATTTCCCCGGCCTGATCTTCACATATATGTGCGCTTTCGATATGCAAAGCGAGTTTGATTTTTTGCAAAAGGTGATCGACCTTTTTCAATCGAACGGGGCAAACTGCTATGTTGTGGAGCTTTGTGCGGACTTTGATGAGCGTCTCCTGCGCAATAAAAGCGAAAACCGATTGCTGCACAAGGAATCCAAACGCAACCTGGAATGGAGCGAAGCGGAAATGAGAGCGACGAGCGAAAAATACCGCCTCAATTCCCATGAGGGGGAAGCCCTTCCCTTTGAGCATTTCTTAAAAATCGACAACACTGCTCTGCCCCCGGAGGAGGTTGCACAGATGATCAAATCTCATTTTGCCATCGAGGAGCGTGAGGGGTTCGCCAGCAGCTGATACAACCCTTCATCCCATCCGTTTGGGCCCGCCTGAAAACTTTACCGCAGGCGGGCTTCGTGCTATGATGAAGCAAAATATAAGCAGGCGCGTTGTTTGCGTATAGCAAGGGACGGCCTGCACGGGGAGGACATATGGGGCTGTTTACCTGGGATGCCAAACGCCCGCTGGACATTGTGCTGCTGGGCCGCATTGCCATTGATTTTAACCCGGTGGATTATTTCCACACGCTGGCCGAATCGACAACCTTCCGCAAGTATTTAGGCGGCAGCCCGGCCAACATCGCGGTGGGCATGGCGCGCTTGGGGCACAAGGTGGGCTTCATCGGCAAGATATCCGATGACCGGTTTGGCGATTATGTACAAAACTTTTTTGAAAACGAGGGCATTGACGTAAGCCATGTCACGCGCGACCAGAGCGGCGCATCGCTGGGGCTTACGTTTACCGAGATTTTATCGCGCGATACCTCCAGCATCCTGATGTACCGCGAGGGGGCGGCAGACCTGAAGCTATGCCCTGCGGATGTGGACGAAGACTATATCGCTTCGGCCAAAATGCTGCTGCTGTCGGGCACGGCGCTGGCGCAGTCCCCCTCGCGGGAGGCCACGCTCAAGGCCAAGGTACTGGCGCACAAGACCGGCACGCCCATTGTATTTGACGCGGATTACCGGGCCTATACATGGGTGAACGATGAGGAAGCCGCGCTGTACATGCACCTGTGCGCGCAGGGGGCGGACATCCTGATGGGCTCGCGCGGTGAGTTTGACCGCATGGAAGCATTGGCAGGGCTGGATGGCACCGACGAGGCCTCGGCGCAGTATTGGTTGGGGCGCGGGGCCAGGATGCTCATCATCAAGCATGGTAAGCGCGGCTCGGCCGCGTATACGCCCAAGGGCGTGTACCAGGTCAAGCCCTTCCCGGTGGAGGCGCTCAAAAGCTTTGGTGGCGGCGACGGCTATGGCTCGGCGTTTTTGCACGGGCTGCTGACCGGGCTAAGCGTCAAGCAGGCGCTGGAGCTGGGCACGGCGTCGGCCTCCATGCTGGTGGCCAGCCACGCATGCTCCCAGGACATGCCGGACAGGGCGCAGCTGGACGCCTTTATTAAGGAAAAAAAGGCCCAATACGGCGAGCACGTAACGGGCCCGGACAATGAATAATAGGAGAACGCATATGAAAAAACTCAACATCGGCATCATCGGCGCAGGGCGCATCGGCAATGTACACGCCGAATCCATCACCTATCACATCCCGGAAGCGCACATCGTGATGGTCAGCGATGTGGACGAAAACAAGGCCCGCGCGCTGGCGCAGCGCCTGTCCATCCCGCAATGGTCGGCGGATTACCGCGATATCATCAACCACCCGGAGATTGACGCCGTGCTGGTATGCTCCCCTACCAACACGCATGCGGATATTTCCATCGAAGCGGCGCAGGCTAAAAAGCATATTTTCTGTGAAAAGCCGGTGGATTTAACAGTAAAAAAAATCTTAGCCGCCAAGGCCGCCGTGGAAGCAAACGGCGTGCAGATACAGATCGGCTTCAATCGCAGGTTTGACCACAACCATGAGAAGGTGCGCGACATCGCCGCCAGCGGCGCGCTGGGCAAGGTGGAGATTGTCAAGATTACCTCGCGCGATCCTGCGCCGCCGCCTCCCGAATATGCCGCGGCCAGCGGCGGGCTGTTCATGGACATGATGATCCATGACTTTGACATGGCCGGTTTCCTGGCGGGCAGCGCGGTCAAGGATGTGTACGCGCAGGGCGCCGTGCTGGTCGACCCGGCCATTGGCGCGGCAGGCGACATCGACACCGCCATCGTAACGCTGACGTTTGAAAACGGCGCGCTGGGCGTGATTGACAACAGCCGCCGCGCGGCCTATGGCTATGACCAGCGCGTGGAGGTGTTTGGCGAAAAGGGCATGGCCGCCAATGAGAACGACTGCGACACCACCGTGCGCGTGGCCACCGCACAGGGCGTAACAACGGATAAGCCGCAGTATTTCTTCTTGGAGCGGTACATGGGCAGCTTTATCAAGGAGATGAAGGCCTTTGTGGCGGCGGTGCGGGATGGTACGCCCACGCCTGTCACGGTGGACGATGCGCTCACACCGGTGCTGTTGGCGCTGGCCGCGCAAAAATCCATGGCCGAAGGACGCCGCGTAAGCGTGCAGGAAATACGGGAGGAACACCATGTCTGATTTGATCCGAGGCAACATCTCACATCCCTACCAATACACGGCCATCACATCCATGGACGGCGCCAACGCCGACATGCTGATGGATTACGGTATCCTGCGGCTTAACCAGGGGCATGTGTTTAAGGACAACGCGGCGCTGGAAAAGGCCTATCTGCTGGTGTACGGCCGGGTGAGCGTGCAGGTGGGCGATCAGGACGTTACCCTGGAGCGTGAAAACTGCTTTGACGTGGCACCCATCGTCATCCATGCCGACCGGGAGCATCCCGTGACCATCACGGGCCTGTGCCCGGACAGCGAGGTGTGCCTGATGCGCACGGACAACGACAACGCCTTTGGCTACCGCATCTATCTCCCTGAAGATACGCCCGACGAGTACCGCGGCAAGGGGCTGATGCAGGAAACCTCCACGCGCATTGTGCGCACGGTGTTTGACAAAACCAATGCGCCGTATGCCAATTTGGTGGTGGGCGAGGTCATCGGCTTTCCGGGTAAATGGTCGAGCTATCCCCCGCACCACCACCCGCAGCCGGAGATCTACTACTACAAGATGAACCCGCAGCAGGGCTTTGCCTATGCCGAGTGCGGCGAGGATATCCACAAAATACGGCACAACGACACGCTGCTGCTGCGCGGCGGCATGACGCATCCACACGTGACGCCGCCGGGATATGCGCTGTGGTATTTGTGGGTCATCCGCCACCTGCCCGACAACCCCTATGGCACGCCCACGTTTGTGCCTGAGCACACCTGGGTGGCCGAGCCGGGGGCCGTGTACTGGCCCGAAAGGAAGGAACCATGAAGCGCATCCGACTGACCATGGCGCAGGCGCTGGTCAAGTTTTTCGACAACCAATTTGTGGCGCTGGATTGCGTGGAGCATAAATTTGTCCGCCATATCTTTGGCGTGTTTGGCCATGGCTGTGTGGTGGGCGTGGGACAGGCGCTGGCGCAGGGCGACCACAGCCTGACGTTTTTGCAGGGCAAGAACGAGCAAAACATGGCGCTGGCCGCCATGGCCTATGCCAAGCAGAAAAACAGGCTGGAGATCATCCCGTGTGTCAGCAGCATCGGCCCGGGTGCCATGAACATGGTGACGGCCGCCGCCTGCGCCACCGCCAACCGCATCCCACTGCTGCTGCTGCCCGGCGATACGTTTGCCTCGCGCCAGCCCGACCCGGTGCTGCAGCAGGCGGAGTTTTTTGACAGCTTCTCCACCACGGTGACCGATGCTTTCCGGCACGTGTGCCACTACTGGGACCGCATCCAGCGGCCAGAGCAATTGATGACCGCCGCGATGCACGCCATGCGCGTGCTGACCGACCCGGCCGACACCGGCGCGGTGTGCTTGGCGTTGCCGCAGGATGTGGAGGGCGAGGCGTATGATTACCCCGTTGCGTTCTTTGAAAAGCGCGTGTGGCACATCGACCGCAGGCCGTTAAGCCAGGGGCAGCTAGAACGCGCGGCAGATATCATACGCGCAGCCAAAAAACCGCTGCTCATCTGTGGCGGCGGCGTGCGCTATAGCTTCGCCGGGGACGCGCTGGACGCCTTCTGCCGGCAAACGGGCATCCCCTTTTCCGAAACGCAGGCCGGCAAGGGCACACTGCCGTGGGATCATGCGCACAACTTGGGCGGCATTGGCGTCACCGGCGGGCAGGCCGCCAATATTATCGCCAAGGAGGCCGACCTGATCATCGCCGTGGGCACACGGCTGACGGACTTTACCACGTGCTCCAAGTGGCTGTTCCACAAGAACGCCCAGGTGCTGTCCATCAACATCTGCGCGTTTGACGCCATTAAGATGCTGGGCACGCCCATCATCGCCGATGCGCGCGAATCATTAACGGCCCTGACCGGGGCGCTGGATGGTTATCATACCGCCTGGGGCGATGCCCCTGCACAGGCCAAGGCCGCATGGAATAAGCAGGTGGACGCTTTCTATACGATGGAAGAAAAAGACGGCCTGCCGCAAACGCGCGCACTGGGCGAGATCAACGCCTTCATGCAGCCCAGCGACATCGCCGTGGGTTCGGCGGGCAGCCTGCCCGGCGACATGCAGCGCCTGTGGCGCACGCGGCAGCGCGATGCCTACCACATGGAATATGGTTTTTCCAACATGGGGTATGAAATCAACGGCGCGGTGGGCGTGAAGTTGGCCTGCCCGGAGCAGGAAGTATATGCCTTCTTTGGCGATGGCACCTATTTGATGGCGCACAGCGAGATGGTGACGGCGGTGCAGGAAAACCTGCGCGTGCATTTCTGCCTGTTTGACAATGCGGGCTGGGGCTGCATTGAAAGCCTGCAGAACAGCCAGGGCAACGACACCTATGGCACGGTGTTCCGCAAGCGCAACGCGGAAACCGGGCTGCTGGACGGCGATCCCCTGCCCATCGACTATGCTGCCAACGCCGCAGCTTACGGGCTGACAGCCTACACCGTGCGCACGGTGCAGGAGCTGCGCGAGGCGCTGGAAAAAGGGCGCAACGCCAAGGGGCCTGTGCTGTACGACATCAAGGTGCTGCCCGGCACCATGACGCCGGGTTTTGACAGCTGGTGGCGCGTGGGCGTGGCCGAGGTATCCACCCAGCCCGAGGTGCAGGCCGCGTACGCCGCCATGCAGGAACAGATCAAACACACACGCGATATATAGGAGGGCTTATGCTGTCCAGGGAACATGTAAAATTAGGCATTGCGCCCATCGGCTGGACGAACGACGACCTCCCCGACTTGGGCGGGGAAAACACGTTTGAACAGTGCATCAGCGAAATGGCGCTGGCGGGCTATGCAGGCTGCGAGATCGGCAACAAATACCCCAAGGATCCTAAAGTGCTCAAGCCCTATTTAGACATCCGGGAGCTGACCATCTGCAACGCATGGTTCTCCAGCCTGTTTACCTCCCTGCCCTATGAGGTAACGGAGCAGGCCTTCATCGCGCACCGCGACCGGCTGCACGCGCTGGGTGCCAAGATAATCGGCGCCAGCGAGCAGGGCAATTCCATCCAGGGCAAGCCCCTCAATGTGTTTGGCCCGGACAAACCGGTGTTTACTCAAATGCAGTGGCACGCCGTGACCGAAGGCTACAACCGGCTGGGCCAATTGGCGCGCGACAAGGGTATGACGCTGACCATCCATCATCACATGGGCACGGGCATCCAGACGCTAAAGGAAATTGACACCCTGATGGACATGACCGACCCTGACCTGGTGTACTTGCTGTTTGACACCGGGCATCTGGTGTGCGCAGGCGAGGATCCCGCAGCCGTGCTTCAAAAGTATGTGCAGCGCACCCGGCATGTGCACTTAAAAGATGTGCGATCCCAGGTGCTGGCCCAGGCGCAACAAGAAGGCTGGAGTTTCCTACACGCGGTGCGGGAAGGCATGTTCACCGTGCCGGGCGATGGCAGCATTGACTTCGCGCCGCTGTTTGCTATGCTGAAAGAGGCCGATTATCGCGGCTGGATGGTGGTGGAGGCTGAGCAGGATCCGGCCAAAGCCAACCCGTTTGCCTATGCCGTCAAGGCCAGGCAGTATATTAGAGAACAGACCGGGCTGTAATTAAACGGCTGACTTTCTATATATCATGGCCAATTCTCGCTTTGCGCGAGCAATCCGCGCACTGCGGTGTGTCGTTTTTTCTGTCCTGCGCCTATGATGAACGCGGCAAACCACAAAAGGAGGGGACAAAAATGGCAAAATCTATGGGAGCCTTCATCGCCGCGCTGCGCACCGCCGCGGGCATGACACAACGGGATCTGGCGGACAAACTCAATGTATCGGACAAGACGGTCAGCCGGTGGGAGCGGGACATCAACGCGCCCGATCTGTCGCTGCTGCCCATCATTGCCGACCTATTTGACGTCACCTGTGACGAACTGCTGCGCGGCGAGCGCGTGACCGAGCAGCGCCGCGAGGAGGACAGCCGCCGCACGCAGGAGCGTACCCAGGAGCAATGGCAGCGCCTTTTGCTGCTGCAGCGCAACCGCACCAACATGCGCACGGTCTACACCCTGGCGATGGCGGTGTTAGGCGTGGTGGCAGCCATGACGCTTAACTTTGGTTTCCTGCGCATTTTTGCTGGCGCTGGTGTTCTTTGTGGGCGCGCTGGCATGGCAGGCCGTGGTATGGATGCAATCGCTGTCCGCCCTGAGCGGGATAGATACAGAAATCACACAACCCACGCGCGACCATGTGATCAAGTTATCCCTCAAAGCGATGAGCGCGGTGCTGATCCTTTTTGCCATGACGCTGCCGCTGGTAACCCAAACCTACGATCCCTATCAGGGGCTAATGCTCGGCAACTGGCTGGTGAGCGCCTTGTGGTACGGCCTGCTTGCGCTGGCCGTGGTGGCAGCGGGGCACCAGTTGATAACGCATTTCCTGCACCGCCGCGGCATGCTTCAGCAGGTCTGGTCTGCACAATCGCTGACCCTCATCCGGCGCAAACAGCTGCTGGTGGTGCCGGTTACGCTGGTCATTTTTCTGGCAGTGCTGATACCGGACATCGTGTCCAGCAACCGCTCCTACCTGGAGGATGCCAAGGGCATGGGCACAACGTTTGATACGTTGGACGCTTTCTTGGAATACGTGGACGATCCTTCCGGGGAAGTGCACACGGATGACTTTTACCCGGAAGAAACGGTCGAGCTGGGCAGCGACCCTGACAATCCGTCTAAGCCAGCTGCAGTATATACATACCGCATACGCAATATAAACGTGTATACCATCGAATGGAACGATAAAAGCCCGGACGGCCTGCCCGTTACCGTGTATACGCACGATGATATGCAACAGATAGCAGAACAGCGCAATTTCAACACAAGGATCAGTCAATTTACATACCTGCTGATTATCCTGCTGGGCGTCGTGGCCTGGTTCATTGTTGGATGGGTATACCGCAGGCGGGAACAGCGCTGAAATCAGCAACCACAAAGGCACCCTGCGCATTGCAGGGTGCCTTTGGGCTGATAAACCTTAAATCACGCCTTTTTTCAGGATCACATTCGCGTACACGGCCTTTTCGCCGGACATGATAACCACGGTGCTTTGTCCCTTGACGCGGTCGTAGAAGGCAAAGCGCTCGATGTTGTCCACAGCGTCGGCGCCGCGCGGGTCATGCTTGGCGACGATTTCTTTGTAGGTATCCCAGATGGGGGTTTTGACCGGATCGCCGGGCACCACCTGCATCAGCATCACGGGCTTGTCCACGTATGTGTCCAGCGGCATCAGCGTCAGGATAGCGTCCAAGATTTCGGGCACGCCATGGCCGTCCATGCGGATGACGCGGCGGCCAAACGTGTTGCCGGGGAAGTTGCCATCGCCGATGGTCAGCTCATCGCCGTGGCCCATTTCGGCCAGCACCATCAGCAACTCCGGCGGCAGGATGGCGGGAATGCCTTTGAGCATGGTGTCCTCCTACTTCTTGGGGATTTCGGGCAGCGAAGCAGCGGCGATGGACTGGCCCACGCGGCGGCTCTTCTCATCCGGCAGATGCAGGGTGATTTTCTTGGCCAGCTCGGGGAAGTCCTTGTCCAGCACTTCCTGCGCACACTTGATTAGCAGCGAGCCGCCCTTGCCGGACGTCACGCGGCCCATCACCAGCACGTGGTTGATGTCGTAGAACAGCGAATAGTACGCCACGCCATAGCCAAAGTAGGTACCGATACTTTCAAAAATCTTTTCGGCGTTGCGGTTGCCTTTTTCCAGCTCGCCTTGTACAACCTTCAGCTTCTCAGCGGGGGAGGCTTTTTCGTCCAGCGCAATGCCCGCAGCGGGTGCCAGCTTGATAACGCCGTCCTGCGAGAAATACTTGACGCCGCAGCCGTAATCGCCCGACCATTCGTCCACCATGGCCTCGGGGTTAAAGTCCACCGGCGCAAAGGCCAGTTCGTTCAGCCAGCCGGTGATGTTCATGTGCTCATCCACATAGCCGCCGGCTTCGCTGGTGCCCATCGCGATGCCCAGCAGGTTGCCATCCTCCAAGCTCATGGCACCGGCCAGCGCGGTGACGTCGCCATCGTTGGCCACTTCCAGCGGCACATCGCCGATTTCCTTGGCGATGTCGATATACATGTTCTTTACATGCTTGGCAAAGTCCTCTTTGTTGACACTGAGGAACAGCGAAGCCACCATGATGCGGTTGTCGATATATACACCGGCGCTGCTCACACCAATGGCGTCCACGCGCGGCATATGGCTGGCCGCGGTTTTCATGGCGCTTAAAATGCCCTCGTAGTGATATTTGGGGTCAGCCGTAACTTTGGGGTGCCATACCACTTCTTCGCTGTACACAGCCTCGCCGTCGATCACGGCGCTTACCTTGCGGTCACTGCCGCCTGCGTCAAAGCCAATACGGCAGCCATCCAGATGGCGGCCCACAGAGGCGGATTTTTCCACCGCGGTGGCGATGTCATCGGGGTTTTCGGCGTATACCACCTCAAAGGGCTTCTCGTATACATTGGCCATAAAGTCTTCGTCAAAGGCGCGCGCGCCATCGGGCGCATACGCGGCCTTGAGGTGCTGATACAGCCCCTTGTGCCCGCTGATTTTGATGCGGAAGCCGCCGCGCGCCCACAGCAGCGTTTTGACCACGCGGTCCATCACTGCGATGGTGCGCTTGTCCTCGTGGCCGTCCTTAAATACCTTGGTCTCCCATACCGAGATCTGGCCGGCGCTGCGCTCAATGGCTACAACCAGCCGTGCGGCCTGGCCGCTTTTCTCAACGTCCTTCAAATACTCCCTGTACACCACTGCCATGGGCTGGAAGTTGGGATCCAGCGCCGGGCGAATCAAACCATGCATATTTTTTATGCCTCCTTTTTATATTTGACCGTGCCGCGCACAATGGTAGCGTGCACCTGACAGTCCTTATCCATCAATATAATATCGGCATCCTTGCCCTGCTCCAGCGAGCCCTTGGTATTATCCACGCCAATGTCGCGCGCGGCGTTGAGCGTGGCGGCGTTGACCGCCTCATACAGCGGGATGCCCGTACCGTCACGATAGTTTTTGACGGCGTTGTTCAGCTTCAGCACGCTGCCCGCGATGGTGCCATCCACCAAACGGCACTCAATGCCCTTGACAAAGATGGGCTGGCCGCCCAGCGTATACTCACCATCCTCCAGGCCGCCTGCGCGCGTACAGTCGGTAATCAGCACCAACTTATCGCCCTTCATGCGATGCAGCAGGTTGAACAGCGCGGGGTGGATGTGGAAATTATCGGCAATCAGCTCGCAGGTGGCATCGCTCATCAGCGCTGCGCCCACCACGCCGGGCGCACGGTGCGTCAGCGGCGTCATGGCGTTGAACGTGTGCGTGATATGGCTGGCCCCGGCTTCGATGGCCGCCATGGCCTGCTCATAGGTGGCGCTGGTGTGGCCGATGGATATCACGATGTCTGTTTCTGCCGTCACTCTTTTGATGAACTCCATGCCACCGGGCATTTCGGGTGCCATGGTCAAAAGCTTGATAATGTCCTTGTGCGGGATAACCTTGTCGGCATCGGGGGCCAGGATGTTATCCGCCGCCTGCGCGCCCTTGCGCTCCGGGTTGATGAACGGGCCCTCGGCATGGCAGCCCAATATTTCGCTGCCGTCAAAGGAAGCCTGCTGGCTTTCGGGCTTGAGCTTGCGGATATTGTCCAGCGCGGCCTCAATCTCCGGCCAGGACACCGTCATGGTGGTGGGCAGGAAAGAGGTGACGCCGTTCTTGAGCAGACCTTTGGCCATGATACGAATGCCTTCCTCGGAGCCATCGGACGCATCCTCGCCCAGATAGCCGTGGATATGCAGGTCAACCAGGCCGGGGGCCACATACATGCCCTTGGCGTCAATGACTTCATCTGCCTGTACGTTAGGGGCCGTGGTGATGGCCTGAATGCGCTCATCAAACAGGAGCGTGCCTTTCACCTCGCCCTGGGGGGTCAAAATCGTGCCGTTAACAATTGCTTTCATCCTGAGCCTCGCTTCCTTGGTGATGTAGTTGTCTTTGTATAGTTTACCATTTTGTGCATCATTCGACAATGGTATAAACGTTATTATCGGATGAAGTTGGTACTCACACGCGGCTCGTGCGCGGGCAGCGCAACGCCTGCGTCCTGGCCGGCCTGTTTCAGGCGTAGCAGCCAGGCCAGGTTGCGGGCTAGCGTGCGCATGGTTTGCAGGCCTTCCAAATCCTGCTTTACCTGCTCCGGCGTGTTGCCGTGCACCTGGTTCCAATACTGACTGGGCACCACGGGCATGTTGGCAATGGTAAAGTACTTGTTCAGCTGGTCAAAGGCTGCGGTGGCCCCGCCCCGGCGGCAGGACACCACCGCCGCGCCAAAGCGCCCGGCCATCCGCGCGCTGCCGGCAAAGAACAGGCGGTTAAGGAAGCATGTCACTTGCCCGGACGCAGCCCCATAATATACCGGCGAACCCACCACCAGGGCATCAAAGGGCATATCCAACAGGGTGTTTACCTGATCATCCACCACGCAGCGATTATGCCGGTCGCAATAACCGCAAGCCGTGCACCCAGCCACCGGCCCATTGCCTACCCACAGCATATCCGTTGCAATGCCCTCGCTTTCCAGCGTGGTACGCACTTCATTCAGCGCAGTATAGGTGCACCCTTCCCGGTGCGGGCTGCCGTTTAACAGTACAACTCTCATGCCTTTCCCCTCCTGTTGTTTGCTTACTTGCGGCGCGCACGGCGGCGGCGCACGGGCTGCGGCTGCGCTTTTTCAATGGGCTTTTCGCCTTTCAGCTTGAACAGCTCGTCACGCAGCTTGGCGGCACGCTCAAAATCAAGGTTGCCGGCTGCCGTCAGCATCTGATCCTCCAGCGAGGAAATGAACGCCGCGCGCTCCTCCTCGGTCATACGCTGCTCGCCGCGGCTTTCCTCCTGCGCGGTAATTTCAATCAAATCGCGGATGGCGTTGCGGATGGTTTCGGGCGTGATGCCGTGCGCATCGTTATAGGCCTTCTGGATGTCGCGGCGGCGCGCGGTCTCGCCAATGGCGCGCATCATGCTGTCGGTGGGCTGGTCGGCATACATGATGACCCGCCCCTCGGTGTTGCGGGCGGCGCGCCCCACCGTTTGGATCAAACTGGTCTCCGACCGCAAGAAACCCTCCTTATCTGCATCCAAAATGGCCACCAGCGCCACTTCCGGCAAGTCCAACCCCTCTCTTAAGAGGTTAATCCCCACCAGCACGTCATATTCGCCCAGGCGTAAATCGCGCAGCAGTTCCATGCGCTCCATGGTTTTGATATCGCTGTGCAAATAGCGCACGCGCACGCCGTCCTCACGCAAAAACTCGGACAGGCGCTCCGCCATGTTTTTGGTCAGCGTGGTGACCAGCACACGGTGCCCCTGCTCCACTACCTCGTGGATCTCGCCCAGCAGGTCGTCCACCTGCCCGGTGGCCGGGCGCACGATGATTTTGGGATCCAGAAGCCCGGTGGGGCGGATGAGCTGCTCTACCGTCTGCTGCGCGTGTTGTGCCTCATATTCCCCCGGCGTGGCCGATACAAAGCACATTTGCCCAATGCGCTGCTCAAACTCATCAAACGTAAGCGGGCGGTTGTCAAACGCGCTGGGCAGGCGGAAGCCATAATCCACCAGCTGAATCTTGCGCGCGCGGTCGCCTGCATACATGCCGCGTATCTGCGGGATGGTGACATGGCTTTCATCAATAAAGCAGATAAAATCCTTGGGGAAATAATCCAGCAGCGAATACGGCGGGTCGCCGGGCTGACGGCCGTCAAAGTAGCGGCTGTAGTTTTCAATGCCCGAACAATAGCCTATCTCCCGCATCATTTCAATATCATAGTTCGTGCGCTGTGCGATGCGCTGCGCCTCAATCAGGCGGTTTTCATTTTCAAAAAATGCCACCTGCTGCTCCAAATCGCGCTGAATGTGCTGGATGCGCTCCTCGCGGCCTTCCTCGGAGGTAATGTAGTGCGAGGCCGGGAACACCGCGGTGTGCATCACCTGCCGGATGGCGCGGCCAGTGGTTACCTGAAACTCGCTGACGCGCTCAATTTCATCGCCAAAGAACTCCACACGGATGCCGTCCTCGCGTGAGCCCACGGGGATAATCTCCACCACATCGCCGCGGATGCGGAACATGCCGCGCCCAAGGGCAATGTCGTTGCGGTCATACTGGATGGCTACCAAATCGTCGGCCAATTGCTCCGGCGACATGCGCATGCCCGGGCGCAGCGACACCATCTGCCCCTCGTATTCGGTGGGGTCGCCCATGGAGTAGATACAGCTGACGGACGCCACGATAATTACATCCCGCCGCTCGCGCAGCGCGGCGGTGGCGCTGTGGCGCAGGCGGTCAATTTCATCGTTGACCGAGGTTTCCTTTTCGATATAGGTATCGCTGGAGGCGATGTATGCCTCGGGCTGATAATAATCATAGTAGCTGACAAAGTATTCCACCGCGCTGTCCGGGAAAAACGCGCGGAACTCCGCGCACAGCTGCGCGGCCAGCGTTTTGTTGTGCGCAATGACCAGCGTGGGGCGCTGCACGCGCTCGATGACCGAAGCCATGGTGAACGTCTTGCCTGAACCCGTCACGCCCAGCAGCGTCTGCGCGGGCATGCCGGACAAAAAGCCATCCGCCAGCATTTGGATGGCCTGCGGCTGATCGCCCTTGGGCGTATAGGGTGCTACCAGCTTGAAGCGGTTGTCCATGGTCTTTCCTTTCCTTCATGCTATAAAATCATTGTACGGTACAAAAGCGCCCGGGGCAACAGCACCGGGCGCAGGAAAAGCACGTGATAGATTATACCGTCATGTACAGGGCAACAAACGCCGCTGCCAGCAACAAAAAGATCAGCCCCACCCACAATAGCCCCGAATACCCACCGCGGCGATTGACATTCCTGGCCGACACATAATCATAGTATGTACGTGGCTGTTTGGCGCGGTACTTATCGCTGCGCACCAGCGACAGCACCTTCATCACGCCGAAGTTGAGCATATCAAAGATGCCATTGCCCGCCACAAACAGCAACCCGCCCACACATACCAGCAGCACGCCGGGTATAAAGAAGGCATCGCTGACATCGCGCAGCAGCTCCTGCGCGTCGGTTTTGCCCAACGTGCCGCGCGACCATAAAAAGACCGCCACAAAACCCACCCCCACCAACAGCGGGATGAGGTACTGCCTGCGGCGGCCTTTATTGGTCACAGGCCCAATTCCTTGCGGTATTTGGCCAGCTCCGCCTGGTTGGCGCGGACAAAGTGACCAGGGATGATTTCATGCATCTCGGGCTTGTCCACGCTGTAATCGTGCGCCAGCACAGGCTCATACTCAATGCGCTTGCGCTGTTTTTCGTAGTGCGGGTCGGGGTACGGGATGGCCGACAGCAGGGATTTGGTGTATGGGTGCAGCGGGTGGCGGAACAGCTCCTCCGAGGGGGCCATTTCCACAATGTGCCCAAAGTACATCACAGCGATGCGGTCGGAGAAGTACTTGACCACCGACAGGTTGTGCGCAATGAACATGATGGTCAGCCCCATGCGCTTGCGCAGGTCGTTGAGCAGGTTGATAATCTGCGCCTGGATGGATACGTCCAGCGCGGAAATAGGCTCATCAGCAATGATTAAATCAGGCTCCAGCACAATGGCGCGCGCAATGCCGATACGCTGCCGCTGGCCGCCCGAAAACTCATGCGGATAGCGGTCTGCGTGTTCCGGCACCAGGCCAACAAGATCCAACATTTCGTAAACTTTTTCGTTAATTAGATCCTTGTCCTTCACGCCGCGGATGTGCAGGCCTTCGGCGATGATCTCTCGCACGGTCATGCGCGGGTTGATGGACGCAATGGGATCCTGAAAGATCATCTGCATCTTGGTCATGATGTTGTCGCGGGCAGCGACAGCCATCTCCACCTGGTAGCGGCGGGTACGCTCGGCCAGCGCCTCGCCGGTCAGTTGGGCCTTGTCGGCCTCATAGGCTTGGGTCAATTCAGCCTTGCGCTGCTCACGGTAGAGCATTACGCATTTGCGCTTTTCTTCCTCGGATTCAAACGCATGCGCATGCACGCGCTCCACGTCCTGTTCGTGCTGCTGCCGCAAGTCGGCAATTTCCTTGTTGCACGCCTCCTCCAGCGCCGAGGCATTGTCAGGCTGCTGTTTTTTCTGCTCGCTGTAACGGGCCTTGAGGGCTGCGATTTTCTGCTCCAGCTCCTTGCGCATCTGGTAAAGCATGACCGGCGCACCATTCTTGGTGGAGGAGATGCGCAAGCCTTGGAAGTATACATCGCCATCGGTGGGGTCATATAGGTTGATAATGGTGCGGCCGGTGGTGGTCTTTCCGCAGCCCGATTCGCCTACCAGGCCAAAGACTTCACCCTTTTTGATATAAAAGCTAACACCATCCACCGCTTTGTTGACATAATCGCCGGACTTGAAATACTGCCGCAGGTTGTGCACGCGCAGCAACACGTCCGGGTCGTCCTGCACACCCTTATACTCCCGGCGTTTGAGGATGGCCGTGGTGGCCACCCGCGCCAATACATAGGACAGGATAATCAGCGCAACACCAGCCACCCAGAACCACAGCGTCTTGGCCGCCAGCCACCAGATGGGCACCGACATCGGCACATCCTTGCGGCTGTCGCTGTCTGCGGTAAGGTCGCGGCCAAAGCCGCGCATAAAGCTGTCAAACTGTGTGCCAGACTGCACAGGCTGCAATGTACGCATGCGGTTGACCAGCGCGCTGTAGCTGCCGTCATAGGCCGGGTCATCAAACGCCCCGCGCACAGCGGCCAGGAAAACGCCATACGGCGGTGTTTTGCCATCGGCAAAATGTGCCCCCATACCCTCGTACTGGGTACGCAGGAAAGCACTTAATTGAAGTGGAGTACCCTCTTGCCTAGCCTCCACCATATCCATGAACGCGTCTAAGAAACTGGCCGCCACCTCGCGCTCCTGGGCAAGAGTGATTTCCAGTTCCTTCTGATATTCTTCAAAGGTTATTGCTTCGGCAAAGGTACGGGCATCCTTGACGTCGCCCTGATCACGGATCAGGCGTTCAAAGGTATGCAGAAAGGACAGGAAGCTGCCCGTCGCTTCTTCGCCATGCTCAGCCAGCCATTGGGCGTGCCGCTGTTCAAACCAGGGGCGCGTGCTGGCGGGCTTTAACTTGGGCAACACTTTGCCAGATTTGAGTGCGGGCATGCCCAGCATGTCCAGATACTCGAAAATCTCGCGGATTTCAGTCAATTCCTTGAGGCTGTCCCGCTGTTCAAAGCGGGCAACCAACGGCTCAATGTCCAACTCCGTATCAAAGTATGTTTCCAACTCCTGGGCATTTTGCGCGTCCAACTTTTGCTCGGCTGCGGCTGCACGCTTGCTGAACCCTTCAAAACAGCCGATTGCATTGGCCGTGCGCACGGAGGCTAACTCCTCCATATCCCGCCGGGCGCCAGCCATGGCGGAAAAGTATGCATCGTTGAAGCGTATACGCTCAACCAGGTTGGGCTTCATACCTGATGCGCTCAACCCCGTGCTGAACGTTTTCCATGCTGCGCCTCCCGTTGCTGTCGCGTAGATGGTCAGCACCAGGCCCAACAACAACAGCACAACGCCCACACTTCGCAGGATGTCAGAGAATTTTTTAACCTGCCTCACAGCGCAGCGCCCCCTTCCTGTACATTAGCCTTGGCCCGCTGCTGCATGCGCGCAATGCGCTCCCGCACAATGGCAGGCGGCTCCACCTTGGGAGCCTCGGGATGCAGCAGCCAGGTGGCAGCATAATGGGTGTCAGATACACGGAACATGGGCGGTTGCTCCTCAAAATCAATTTCCAAGGCATAATGATTGCGCGCGGCAAAGGCATCGCCCTTGGGCGGAATGATCATATTAGGCGGTGTACCAGGAATAGCATCCAATTTTTCACGCGTTTCCAAGTCAGGCACCGAGGAGAGCAGCGCCCATGTGTACGGATGCTGCGGGTTGTAGAACACATCGTCCGCGGTGCCGT
>Ga0123334_1003177_pt1 | contig 18058 bp, 14 predicted proteins | sample BiotimSIPDNA_FD_89706 | JGI IMG/M metagenome (GOLD analysis project Ga0123334, IMG submission 89706) | Anaerobic biogas reactor microbial communites from Washington, USA - Biogas_R1 time_0 SIP DNA | ecosystem: Engineered > Bioreactor > Anaerobic > Unclassified | place: Washington, USA... | reverse complement strand
CGATATGAATTCTTGCACCAAAAATGGTTGACGCGGCGCGTCAGCCCCTGATCGAAGTAAAAGCTTATACTGAAGTCGAGAAAGTCGAAGGCTTTGTCGGCAATTTCAAGGTTACCCTGCGGGAAAAAGCCAAATATGTGCGTGCAGACCGCTGCAACGGCTGTGCTGCTTGTGCGAAAGCATGCCCGGTTGAAGTGCCAAATTATTTTGAAATGAATCTTGCACCACGCAAGGCAGCATATATACCGATGAGCCAGTCGGTTCCCCTGATTTATAACATCGATATGGATGCCTGTATCCATTGTTACAAATGCGTTGAAGCCTGCGGTGCGCTCGAAGCAATAGATTTCAGCATCGAAGATAAAATTATCGAAGAAGATATCGGTGCGATTGTGGTTGCAACTGGTTTTGGACATTTTGATCCCACTCCAATGACCGAGTATGGCTATGGTCGTTTCCCGAACGTCATCACTGCGATGGAGATGGAACGCCTGAACAACTCAGCTGGTCCCACCCGCGGTTCGCTGATGCGTCCAAGCGACAACAAACGCCCCCAAAGACTGGCGATTATCAACTGTGTTGGATCGCGAGATAAGCGTTACAACACTTCTTGCTCCAACTTCTGCTGCATGTATGCGATTAAAAACGCTCTGCTTCTGAAACAAATGATGCCTGATATGGATATTTCGATCTACTATATCGATATCCGCACGCCATCCAAAGGTTATGAAGAGTTCTACGATCGTGCACGCGAAGCTGGAATCAAATTCATCCAGGGACGTCCGGCAGAAATCACGGAAGACCCGGATACAAACCAGCTTTTCATCAAGTCAGAAGACATTACTCTCGGTCGTGTAGTTGAACACGAATATGACATGGTAATGCTCAACCAGGCAGCCATTCCGCAACCCGATCAAAACCACATGAGCTCGGTGTTGAACGTAGCCCAATCTCCGGGCGGTTGGTTCATGGAATATCACCCCAAATTACGACCAATGGATAGTCCAACCGACGGGATTTTCTTCGCGGGTGCCTGCCAGGGACCCAAAGACATCCCCGCAAGTGTTGCCCAGGGATCTGCCGCAGCAGCACGGGCATCGCGCATTCTGCACTCCAAAACCTGGCAGATCGAGCCAACCGTTGCAGTGGTCTGGCCAGATCGTTGTGTCAGCGGAAAAGGTCAGGCATGCGGTATTTGTGAACGCGCTTGCCCTTATGGTGCTATTGATTACACCAAGGGCATCTCTGCCGAAGTTATTACCGCTAAATGCCATGGTTGTGGTGCCTGTGTTGGGGAATGTCCGCACGATGCCATCACCCAGCTTCATTTCACCGATGCACAGGTTCTGTCTCAAATTCGAACCCTCCTCGCAGTTGAACCTGAAAAGAAAATTTTAGCTTTCCGCTGCCAGTGGTGCTCATATGGCGGCGCTGACCTGGCTGGAACCAGCCATTTCGAATACAGTGCCAACGAACGCGGTTTGCGTGTGATGTGTTCAGCTCGAATGGATGCCGACCTGATCTACGAAGCATACAGGCTCGGTGCTGGTGCCATTTTGTACTCTGGATGTCATCCGCAGGACTGCCATTACATTACCGGTCAGATCGCTGGCGCCAAACGAGCTGCACGGTTAGACAAGATGTTTGCCCGCTTGGGGATGAGTCCTGGCCGGTTCCGTATAGAATGGATCAGTGCTGCTGAAGGCGACAAATATGCCCGCGTGATTAATGAAATGCAAGCCACGCTTGACGCTATCCCTGAAAACGAGTTGAAAGCGGAAATTGAACGCCTGAAACCGGAGATGGAGAAGAAACTGACGAAATTAAATGATGTTCCGGGAGTCGAAGAAGCAATGATCCAGGTAGATTTCATCGTCAGCGAAATGCAGAATAAGGCGGTGCCAGTATGAACCATACCGTTTCAGCCGATAGTTTTGCAGAACAAGTGAAAGCCATCCCGGGTGGTGAAATGTTGATGATGTGTTTTTCCTGCGGAACCTGCACGAGCAAATGCATGATCCAGGAGAAATTAGAGCCCAACTATAACCCCCGCAGGCTTATCCGTGAAGCGGTCTTTAATTTAGAAGAAACAGCTTTTAGCGATAAAACCACCTGGCTGTGCACAGCCTGTGATCTGTGTTACCCTGCCTGCCCACAAGAAATCCATATATCAGGTGTAATTACCGCCGTAAAGCAGCTTGCGGTTGCCCAGGGGCGTCAAACCCCCTATCAAACAGCCAGAGTGAATGAGTCAACTTGTGTTGCTTGTGGTCTCTGCGTCGAGGTCTGCCCCTATGAGGCTATCGCCCTGGTCGAAAAGAAGGTCCCGTTCAGAGGTTTAATCTCTGTAGCTGAAGTGGATCCCGGCAAGTGCATGGCTTGTGGAATGTGCAGCGCAGCCTGTCGCTCCACCTCAATCAGGCTTGATCAGGAGTTCAACGACAACCACGTCCTTGAAAATATCTGGACATGGCTTGAAAGTGAGGTTTTCTGATGGCTGAAAAACCGAGAATCGCTTTGTTTCAATGCCAGTGGTGTTTGTTTTCACCAGCAGACCAGGATTGGGTCGATAACCAATTGCCAAAAAATGTTCATCTGACCAAAACTCCCTGTACCGGTCGGATTAACCCACTCTATTTGCTCAATGCAATTCAGGGAGGCACAGACGGAATTATGATAAGCGGCTGCCTGCCCGAACAGTGCCACTTCAAGACCGGTAATATGGCAGCACGCCGCCAGTTGGAAGAATTCAATGACTTTCTGGACCATATCGGTTACGAAAAGCAGCGCATTCGCTTTGTCTGGCTCGATTTGCAGGATCGCGGCATAATCCAGAAACAGCTTTCAACGTTTGAGGAAGAGCTGGAGGCACTGGGAACTGCCAGCAACCTGGTAACCCGCTCTAAAGCTGTCGAAGGAGGGCTCGATGCCTGATATCGAAGCAATAAAAACCGAAGCCAAACGCTTACTTGCCGAAGGTCTGGTTGAAGTTGTGCTTGCCTTCAAAGCCGGTGATACTCCCCTTCATCCCCAACCAGCGTTCTTCCGATCACCCGACGAGGTTGACGACCTTGTATATGATGGACTTTGCCAGAACAATCTGGCAACCTATCTGACCCGGCTGCCTAAAGAAAGCAAAATAGGCATGGTCGTACGTGGCTGTGAAAACCGCTCCGTCAATGCCCTGGTAGTCGAAAAACAAAAAAAACGTGAAAACCTTTACCTGATCGGAGTGCCGTGTGAAGGCATTCTCGACTGGCACAAAATTGTCGGTAAAGCAGGTGAAACGGTTATAACGGTAAAGGATAACGGTCAGGAAGTGATGATCGATGCCCGCAGTGGCTATCACCTGGTTGAAAGAAGTGAACTCTTACACGACAGCTGCCTGCGCTGTATTCATCCTAACCCGATGAGTGCGGATATTCTGATCGGTGAGCCTTTAACCGAAGGCGACCCCAGCCTGGCACGCGCAGTGGTTGAGGAATTTGAATCCCAATCTCCAGGTGAAAGATACGCCTGGTTCCAAAGTGAAGCCGAACGCTGTATTCGCTGCTATGCCTGCCGTGAGGCTTGCCCGATGTGTTATTGCACTGAATGTTTTGTTGACCACCTCGAACCACGCTGGACAGAGAGCGGCGCTACCCCTGCCGGTATGCAGGGTTGGCATATCGTGCGTGCTTTCCACCAGACTGGGCGCTGTACCAGCTGCGGTGCCTGCGAACGAGCCTGCCCAATGGATATCAAAATGACCTATCTTCCCGAAAAATTGAACCAAGATATGCGGGTTAAATACAATTTTGAAGTCGGTCTGGATGTTGAAACCCAACCACCTTTTGCAACGATCACGTTGGACGATAAAAATCGTTTCACGGTATGAGGAGAGAGACAGCTATGAACCTTATCCTCGAAAAACAAGCTTTACCCACTTTGCTGCAGTCCTGGCGGGAGCAGTATGATGTCTTCATCCCCCAAAAGATGAAGAGCTTTTCACATTTTATGCCGCTCACAGAAGAAAGTGTGTGGGTAAGTGAACCGCACAACACGCGCATCCCTCCCAAAGCACTCTTTTTACCAATGACTGAAACCCTGGTTAAATTCACACGTTTTGGTGGCTACGAAGATGCCCGGCATGAAATTGAGCCCCGGATTGTCTTCGCCATGCGCCCTTGCGATGCCCAGGCTGTGCAACTGCTGGACACCTCCTTCATCCAGGATAACTATACCGATCCATTTTGGTTGGAAAGACGTGAAAAGACAATCACCATCGGACTTGGCTGCCATGAACCGTGTGAAAATGGTTTTTGTACGACTATCGGTTATGGTCCTTTTAACAAAGCCGACCTCGATGCCCTTATGACCGACATGGGAGATTTTTTCCTCGTAGAAACACTTTCTGAAGCCGCAGAACTCTGTTTCAAAGGTCTATCTATTGCGACTGAAGAAATCTACGAACAAACAATTGCCATTCAACAGCAAGCACACGACTTGATGCCAGTCGCCTTTGATACCGGGAATCTCAAAGAAAAGCTGGAACAGAATTTCAACAGTGACTATTGGGATGAAGTCTCACAAAGCTGCCTGGGCTGTGGGGTTTGCACCTTCCTCTGCCCAACTTGTTTCTGCTTTGACATTGTTGATGAAACCCAACGCAAAGAGCGCGTGCGAAATTGGGACACCTGCATGTTCCGAACCTATTCGCTGGAAGCTTCCGGGCATAACCCGCGACCATCCCGGGTGGAACGCACCCGGCAGCGCCTCAGCCATAAATATGTGTATTGGCTTGACCAGGTCAACCAAATTGGATGCACCGGATGTGGTCGCTGTGTACGCTACTGTCCTGTGGGTCTTGACATTCGCGCCATGCTTCGCCAGGCGCAATCCCTTCCTTTCGAGGTGAGCCATGCAGCCTGACGGACGCAGCCCCTATACACCCATCCCGATGCACGTTTTGCGTGCCTACTACGAATCCACCGACAGATCACTGAAGACACTCGAATTGAGTTTTGATCATGCCGAAGACAGCCGTGCTTTCTTCGAAGCCTTCAACCCCGGGCAATTTTGCCTGCTCTCAGTGGCAGGAAAAGGTGAGTCTGCATTAGGTGTTGCAAGCGCTGCCTGGGAGGGTGATTTCGTGCGGTTCACTGCACAAAAAATGGGTAGTGTCACCACTGCTTTGCATAATCTGAAAGCCGGTGATGCTATTGGTATGCGCGGTCCCCTCGGCAACGGTTTTCCGATTGAAGGCTGGAAAGGCAAAAACCTCGTTGTCATCGGTGGTGGCTGCGCGTTTTCAACGCTATATGCGCTTACCAAACACCTTCACCATCCGAGCAACCGTGACGATTACGGCAAACTCACCCTTGTTTACGGCACGCGTACATCTGGCTTGTGCATGTACAAGCACGATATAGCCGCCTGGCATGAAAATGAAGATATTGAGATTCACCAGGCAATTGATGTGCCCGAAGATAACTGGCTTCATCATGTCGGATATGTTCCGGACGTGGTCAAACAGGTGGCACCCTCACCCGAAAACGCCGTCGCTGTTGTGTGTGGTCCACCCATAATGACCAAATTCACTCTGCCTGCTCTGGTGGAGCTCGGTTTTGCACCCGAAAATATTTTTACCTCGCTGGAAAAACGCATGAAATGCGGTATCGGTAAGTGTGGACGCTGCAATCTCGGACCAACCTATATTTGCAAAGACGGACCGGTATATTCGCTGACTGAACTAAACGCCCTTCCGGCTGACCTTTAGGAGCACTTATGAGTCGTGGAACTCCCAAAAAGACCCGAAACGAACACCTGATGACCATTAATCGGGATATGCTGACCCGTAATTACTGGATGAAGTGGGACCTGGACAAATGCGTAGGCTGCCAGATCGGCCCAATCGTCTGCCCCAAAGAAGCACTCAGCCATGTGCCTGCAGTTTTGAAAGATGGACATATTTTACAAAAAGCATCCGTCGATGTAGACGAAAATAAGTGTATCAACTGCGGGGTTTGTGTTGAAGCCTGCCCCACTCACGCAATCGAACTAACGGTCAATGGCAAAGTTGAAAATCCGGTTATTGAATATGGCGCTTTTCCGGAGTTTGATGCCAAAACCATCTTCAGAAAAGAAAAGTTCGATTTTGCACTAAAAGATTTTATTATTGAGAACTGCCCGACAAATGTGATCAGCTATGACGAAAAACGCGACACCATGCGGGTCGATTTCAACAACTGCATCCACTGCAGGCAATGTGAGGTCGCCAGCAAAGGAGCTTTTGAAGTGCGCCAACCCTGGGTTGGCTCTGTCGTCTTAAAAATTGATCGCTGCGTTCCGGATTGCCTGTCATGTGCGGATATCTGTCCCACACGTGCGCTTCACGTTAATGAGGAAGGCAAATTAGTGTTGGCAGATTATTATTGCATCAAATGCGGAGCATGTATGCAGGTCTGCCCGATCAAACCGGAATACGAAGAAGAGGCTTTTACCTTTGAATCACAAGGACTGACTCTTACCCGCACCAGGCAAAAACTTGTCAACGCCGATTCCCTGCCTGTCGTCGTAGAACGCTGGCGGATCAACCACAGCGAAGTTTCCAGCGCAGCCTGGATCGAAGCCCTGCGTAAGCTCTCTGATGACAAGGCTAAATCCGTTGAAATTGACCGCAAGCGAGCGCTGCGTCGTGCGGATCTGATCGAAGCATTGAAGGGAAACCTGTTAGCGAAAGCTTATTTAAAAAAGGAAATTGACCGATAACTTACAGCTGAAAATGTGAGGTCGACTGATGACTCAATCACTGTTTATGTTTATCCCTTTCTTAAAATTGCTAATCACCGAAGTTGATCCTGGAGAGGTGAAACGTGTTGAGGATATCTTGAAAGCCAATGATATCCCCTATCGGATCAAATCTTCCTCGACGCGAGGAGCGTTTGGCAGGCATTATGATTCAAAAACCTACCAGCAAATCGTCATGCCGCTTTACATCGACGCGCAGCGACCGACGATTACGTTTATTATTTATGTACGGAAAAGGGATTTCGATCGGGCAGTGAGTTTGATTTAATTCCCTCATTAGGATCGGTCCTGTCCTCGAAACAAATTAGAGGCGGTTCTCGGTGATGGATCACTGTTCGTCTACCGCATTATCCAGAGCGATCTCTTCATTCCTGTTCGTTTCTTTCGGCGCACCAAAACCGTAACGCGAGTTAAAGTCGAACGACCAGCCAGTTTCACGAACATATTCCGGGTTGCGCTCCCTGGGACTAAAAATCAATACCCTCGCCTTTGAGCGTAGTCTGCCAAAATCACCCATGTTGGGCGTGGAAGTAATAACATTCCGGAAAGTGCCGCTGTTGATGTAATATGTCTCGACACCGTTCTCAATTTTGAGTAATTCCACAAGAGCGTTATGAGTATGCCCGCTCACGATGCAGCGAATTGTTGAAACATCATCATGGAGGCATTGCTCTCGTGAAATGATATCAAGGTTGCTGCTGATTTTTGATTTTTTAGAAATTGGATTGAGCAGTGCCTTCATTACCCATAAAGGCAATCCAAATCTCCAAAGTCGTGTGCTCAAAACCGACTTCAAGGTCATCGCAGAAGCGCCCTTTATTTGACCAAAATCGATCAAGCTGGGTCCGATCTTTGGGTTGAAGGCAAGATCGTCAAGTAATCTGACCATTACTGGTTCAATAATCCTCCACACCTCCCTCTTATTCAAACCCGGGGTAGTGAACAAAAAATTGACCAATGCGTTGGATGGGCGAACATTGTCAAAATCAATCAGGCGTTGATAAATCACCAACAATTCATCGCGGGAAACAATCGCAGCGTCGGTATAGAAATCTCTGAAAATTAAAGGCAGTTTTGCAGCAATCTCGGTTGTAACAATATCACCCAAGGATGGTTTATCGTAGTAATCTTTATCAATCTTGAGCGGGATTTTTGACCAGGATCGCAGATCGATGCTGAAATTTTGTCGATCATATTCGTGACCATGCCGAATGAGTACACGGGGATTTCCGTTATTACTCCGTATGTATTCGTTATCAAAAAGAGCTCCATTAGCTTCCAACCCCAGTAATTCCTGGATGCGCTTTCGAATTGAGACACTCGCATTGGCCAACCGGTCATGGTTCCCGGGAATAAAATGAATATTAACCGGTTTTTCAAAGAACTCACCCAGGCGTCGAAACACTTCCAGGGTTGCATTGACACGCTCATCACGATTGATCGCATCAATAATTTCCAATATACGCGCCTCAGCTTCACTCCCTTCGATGATTTCATGATTGTGAAGATACGGACGAAGATGATCTTTATGCCATCTTGCATCCCTGGTAATCTCAAAAATGTCCCCAGCCAAAATTAAGTCGATCTCTTTTATTTCGCTGTCGCGTATGAACTCATGGATCTCATTGAAAAAAGAGGTATAGACCTCTGGAGGAAGATTGTGGTTATATTCATGCCCAACCAGGCTATTGGAGCTTGAATCTGCAAAGTGCAAGTCTGACAGAACAATTAGCATAATCCCTCAATTTCATTTGTGTTTATAACACAAAAAGTGATACTGAACGCGTAGTCAGTGTGTTGAGCTATTAATATTGATTAAAGCTGCCCCTGTTTCACGGGTACCCAGGATCAACTGACCAGGAACTCCTCTCACGAAACTGAGAGCCTGGTAATGCCAGCCGTCATCAAGGTTGACCTGTGTCCAGGTTTTACCGCAATCCTGGCTGAAGATCAGCATGCCCACCCCACCCGCTGCCAGATCGCACCCTGATTGGGTCAGAGATAACAACGGTTCGTTTGTTGCCTGGGCAAATACCCAGGATTGGGTTTCACTTTCCCAGATGAAGAGCCCTGTCTCAGCAGCAGCAAAAAGGCTTTCTCCGGTAATGAGGAATTCTTCCACCTTTGCACCATCCAGCCCTCTATCTGCTTGCAGCCAGGCTCCATTTTTTTCTTTGTAAACTCTACAGGCTTTTTCAGGTTCACAAACAGAAATAAATATACTTTCCTCTTCAGGGTTTTTTACCATGCTGACGATGGTTGCTCCGGCAAAATCCGCGCTCTCCCATTCTTCACCTACGCGCATATATAACCCGTTATCGAAAGTTAGCAGATAAAGTTTTGAGTCAATCACCTCAAGCTTGTTTGGAATGACGTTATATCCAGCCTGCTGAATTTGATCCCGAGATAGTTGCTCTCCGATCTGGAGAACCTCCGGGGAAATGCCTGTTTTTTCCGACAGCAGCGATAAAGTATCCAAATCTGGAGCATTTCTGCCAGTTGGCAAGTTTAGTGTCATCCAGCCATGATCCGTTTGTTCAAAAACAGACCTCTGTGTCAGCACCATCAACGACCCTTCATTCATAGCAATGTCAAGCACTGTCTTATCCTCAAAAGGTAAGCTTATTTCTGACCATGTCGTCCCACCCTGATCCAGCTGATAGACACCCTTACCGTACACAGCAGCAAACTGAACGGAAGCATCTCCAGTAAATGCGCTAATCGCGTTCAGGCTGAGCTGACCGATGATCGTTCTCCAGCTGGAACCATAATTATTAGAGCGAAATATTCCGTTCGATTGGGTCGCGACATACCAACGCTGCGGGTTCCCGTCGGTCACCAACATGTCATTAATCATTTGACCAGCCAATCCACGTGAAGACCAATTCTGCGCAAAATTATCCGAGCTAAACAATCCATTTCCGAAAGTACATGCAAATATCCTTTTTTGCATGCGTCCAAAGGGATCCAGGTACGTGTCCAAAACTTTTACTCCGGATGGCAATCCTGAACTGCTTTGTACCCAGCTGGACCCACCGTTCCAGCTGCGGTAAACTCCCGCTCCATGCCAGACCCCTGCATAAACCAATCCGGAATTTGCCGGGTCAAGCGAAAAAGTGCGTGCAGAATGATCAAGGACCCCATTGTTTATCGCAAAGAAGCTCTGTCCGGCATTCGTGCTTTTATAAAAACCGTGTTCATGCGCACTTAAGTAAAGGTGATTCGAGTTTAACGGGTCTATGTCGATGTCATAAAAATAATCCGGGGTATCAAAAACATCGCCCTTGAAAATCAAGGTCCAGCTTGCACCTGCGTTCGTACTTCTATAAACATAACCAACAAGGCTCCCGTTTATCCGGGTGGCAATATAGATTCTGTTGGGATTCGTCGGATCAATTTCGATATCATAGACGATATGTTTGCCATCAACACCACTGTTCGAGGCTGACCAACTGTTACCTGCATTGGTAGATTTATATACTCCTCCGCCATAAGTGCCAGCATAAACAATATTGGTGTCCGTTGGGTGGGTTGCCAGGGATTGAATTGTTCGGTTATCCAATCCTGAACTCTGTAGATACCAGGTCTCACCCTTATCAAAGCTTTTATAGACGCCACTTCCAAAATGCCCGGCATACAAATTGTCGTTTTGATTCGGGTCGACAGCAAGCGAAGTGAAAGTCCCTCCCACCGGACCAACCGGAGTTGGAACTACTGGTGTCGGACTGGGAATTGGGGTAGGTGTTTGTGTTACCGGAGGTTGTTTGAAAACCAGGGGTAAATATTGCCACCAATTGGAAAACGGTTGCTCAGCGGACCCAGGATCAATATTTAAAAAGAAGCCTAATGAAATAACTATTACCAGGCTGGCACATAAAATGAAGAATCCGACAGGGAGTTTGTTATCACGCATGAAAATTATCCTGCCTTTAGTAGTACAAAATCCATGCCAAAGTCAGTTAATTGTTCAGAATTTGTCTGACTGACCTGATGCAAACCTCAATTGCCTGATCATCCACATCATGATGGGTAACAAGCCTTATTTCACCGTCGTTAGTGTCATTAATCAAAACCCCATTATTCTTCATCATATTGATAAACTGATTGTTATCAATTCCAATATCCGGGGAAAGTTTGAAAAACACCATGTTCGTGTTGGGAGAACCCTTGGTCAATACAACGCCAGAGATCTGAGCCAACCCTTCAGCCAGGATTTCGGCACGTTGATGATCTTCTGCCAGCCGGTCAACCATTGTATCAAGCGCTACGATTCCAGCAGATGCAATCACACCAGCCTGGCGCATTCCTCCACCGACCAGTTTGCGGATTCGCCTTGCGCGACCGATAAATTCTGAAGAACCGCATAATACCGACCCAACCGGGGCACACAAACCTTTGCTCAGACAGAAGGTAATACTATCAGCAGCTTGTAGTAAAGCTTCAGCTGAAATGTCGAGGGCAACTGCAGCGTTAAAAATTCGGGCTCCGTCGACATGAAAATGCAAACCCAATTCATCAGCAAGGGTGCCAACAGAGTCCATATACCCAACCCCCAGCTCCTTACCTCCACAGGCATTCTGGGTGTTTTCAACGATCACCATTCTCGAGATCGGTTCATGATAATCATCCGGGTTACGCATTGCACCACGAATATCATGAAGAGCCAGGCTTCCGTCTGCCTGGTTGGGAATGGTATTGATCACCACCCCACCCAACGCCGACACCCCTCCGGCTTCGTGCAAAAATGTGTGTCCCTGCGTGCCCATGATTGCCTCATCACCACGCCCACAGACCGCCATAACCGCTGCGAGGTTTCCCAACGTACCGGATGTAACAAACAGACCAGACTGTTTACCAAGCTTCTTCGCAGCCATCTTCTCGAGTCGGTTTACAGTTGGGTCTTCGCCATAAACATCGTCTCCAACCGGGGCAGACGCCATAGCAGCGCGCATTTCCGGGGTCGGTTGGGTCACAGTATCAGAACGAAAATCATATATCTTCATTGGTTCATTCTCTTTCTAAGGTGTCAAGCACAAATTTCAAATCTTCAGGAAGCGGAGCGGTAAATTCGCTTTCCTGATTTTCTCCGGGTAACCGAATCAACAGGCTCGAAGCATGAAGAAAAAACCGGTCGATCTCCAGGGTTTTTCGCCGTCTGCCATAAACGGTATCTCCTGTTACCGGGCAGCCCAAAAAAGCCAGGTGCACCCTGATCTGGTGAGTGCGCCCACTTAATGGGTTTACCTCCAGAAGTGTATGATCGGAATACTCTTGTTTCGTGAAATATTCTGTAACTGCCTTGCGCCCGGCATCGCCATAGGTCACACTCATCCGCTGACGGTGCTTCTCATTCCTGCCAATACGTGTCTCGATCCTGCCGGTTGGTGTTGGAGGAATGCCATCGACCAGAGCGAGATAGGTCTTTTGGGGTTTTCGGTTTTTAAACTGCTTTACCAGCCATTCATATGCCTTTGTGTTGCGGGCAACAATCAAAACACCCGAAGTTTCCTTGTCCAAGCGATGAACAATGCCCGGTCGTTTTGCTTCGCCAACCGCTGCAATTTCTGGCCAATGATAAACCAGGGCATTCACGAGGGTATTATCTGCGTTTCCAGCTCCAGGGTGGACAACCATTCCGGCTGGTTTGTTGATCACAATTACATTTTCATCTTCATAAACCACGTTAAGTTCAACTGGTTGTTTTATCAGCTCGGATTCCTGTGGCAGGATTAAAACAGCTTCAACCTGGTCGCCCTCATTTAATCTGAAGGCAGTTTTATTGATCACATTTCCGTTTACCCTAACCGACCCCTCAGTTATCATCTCCTGGATCTTCATCCGGGAAACCTGCCCAATTTGCTCTGCCAGAAATTTATCCAGGCGCATCGGTTGGTCATATCGGAAGGTGAGGTTTATAGTTTCAGCCATCCTTCGATCCATTTTCTGGTTCAGTATTATTTGCGCCCCTTTTCTTTGCTTTCTTTTCTTCAAGGAACAGTACTATTAACATCAGGAAAACACCCACTGTCACGCTGGAATCGGCTACATTAAAAACCGGAAAGCGACCAACAGCGATGAAATCGGTCACGTAGCCAAAGGTGATTCTGTCGATTATGTTTCCGATAGCTCCGCCAAGCATCATTGCCAGGCAGATCCGAAAGACAAGGATCTCTTCCTCCAAATGAAAATAGTAATAGATGATCACACCAACAATAATGATCGCTAAAATCAACAAAGGGATACTCGCATTTTGGAAAATCCCAAATGCCGCACCGGTGTTCTTCCAATAGGTGAAACGAAAGAATGGCGCCAATGCGTTGATCGGGTAAAATTCTTCACCAAGTGCGAGGTTCTCCCTTACCAGCCATTTAGTCAACTGATCCAACGCCACAACAAGGGCAGCAACACCAATCAACAGCAACACATTCCGTTTTGTATTTTTCATTAACCACTCACCTGCATTTTTTCAATCAGCAGCACAAGATCCTCGCCATCAAACTTGTCTCTAAACAAATTCTCACCGCTTAACTCGTGAGGGGTCAGTTCGATTGCCAGGGTCTCATTAGCAATATAATCCTTGAAAGAATTAATCGCTTTTGCCAATTCGGAACTTGCCTGGTAAGTAATCCTTATTCGATCCGAGATCTCCAGACCCGAAGTTTTTCGCAGGTCCTGAACCCGGCGAACAAACTCCCGTGCAAGACCTTCGTGGAACAATTCGGGTGTCAGGGTAGTGATCAAGGCAGCCATATACGGACCTTCGCCGACAACTTCGTAACCAGCTTTAGAAGAAGTGTGCACTTCCACCTCATCAGGCTGAATTTCATAGTATTTGCCTTCCACTCTGACAACCAGGTTGATACCGTCCAGCAGTTTCAGCGCACTCTCCTGGGCAGGCAGTTCCAAAATTGCCTGCCGAATTTGCGGGCTGAGATTACGATATTTTTGTCCCAACTGCTTTGGAAGCGGGTTCAGGCTATAACTTACAGCTTCTTCGCTGCCATCCAATAATCTGACCCGCTTTACATTCAGTTCATCTTCAAGGATGTCGCCAAATCGCTGGATTACATCGCCTTCTTCGGCTTTGCCAACAGCAAAAGCAGCTTCAGCCAGGGGTTGCCTCACCTTAATATTCGACTTGTTTCGGGCAGAGTGACCCAGCGATGCCAATTTCATCACAAGGCTCATATCCCTGTTCAGATTTTCATCAATCAGACTTTCATCCACTTGAGGCCAATCTGCCAGATGAACCGAGATTTGTGCTTCTGGGTCAACAGAGGTGACCAAATTACGATAAAGCGTTTCAGCCATAAAAGGCATGCTTGGTGCAATCAGTTTGCTTAGCGTCACCAGGGCTTTATACAGTGTTTCGTAAGCAGCCGCTTTATCAGCGTCCGATTCGCTTTTCCAGAACCTTCTCCTGGAACGGCGCAGATACCAGTTTGAGAGATCGTCCACAAATTTTTCAATTGGGCGGGTGGCTCCAACCACATCATAGTGATCATAAGCGTAAGTCACATCCCGCACAAGCGTTTCCAGTGAAGAGAGCAGCCAGTCATCCAGCCCGGAGAATTGGGGGATGATCGTTGAGTCGGGCGTCCATTTATCGAGGTTGGCATAGGTGACAAAAAAGGAATAGGTATTCCAGAGCGTGAGCATAAAGCTGCGAACAACTTCGCCAACCAGTTCCTTGCTAAAATTGCGGTCATTTCCGGGAGGGCTGGCGGTGTACATATACCAGCGCATTGGGTCTGCCCCATACACATTAAGCACATCCCAGGGGTCAACCACATTCCCCTTGGATTTAGACATTTTTTGTCCGTGCTCATCCAGGATCAAACCAAGGCAAATGCAGTTCTTAAAAGCTTCGCTGTCCTGGACTATCGTACTGATGGCGTGTAAAGAATAGAACCAACCCCGGGTCTGGTCAACAGCTTCGCAAATAAAATCTGCCGGAAATTGCTGCTCAAACTCCTCCTGATTTTCTAAAGGATAGTGCCATTGCGCAAAAGGCATCGCCCCAGAATCAAACCAAACATCGATCAGTTCACTGACCCGGCTCATCTCGCCCTTGCCACAAGCCGGACAAGCGAAATGAACATCATCAACATAGGGTCGATGCAGTTCAAGTTCGCTTAAATCTTTTCCTGCCAATTCCGAAAGCTGCTCGCGGGAACCAACGGTTACATGATGATTACACTCGGAGCAAAGCCAAACCGGCAGCGGTGTTCCCCAATAGCGGTTTCGTCCCAACCCCCAGTCAATATTATTTTCCAGCCATTTACCAAAACGACCGTTCTTGATATGTTCCGGAACCCAGTTGATATTTTGATTCAATTCGACCATGCGTTCTTTGATCTCGCTGGTTTTTATAAACCAGGTCGAGCGTGCCATATAAAGCAATGGTGTCGAACAACGCCAACAGAAAGGATAACTGTGGCTTAGTTTGCCAGAATTGAAAAGCAAACCGCGCTCTTTGAGATTTTGCAAAATTCCAGGATCTGCTTCTTTAACAAACTGACCTGCCCAGGGTTCAACCTGGGGCAAGAAACGCCCTTCATCGTTGATGGACATGATCAGGGGCAAATCAAATTGTTTTGATACTTCCATATCGTCCAAACCAAAGGCTGGAGCAATATGGACAAGACCGGTGCCATCCTCGGTAGTTACATAATCGGCATTTACAATGTAATACGCCGGCTTCTCAGGCAGGAGAAAGGTAAACAGAGGAGCATATTTCTTACCTTTTAGCGCTTTACCTTTCATTGTTTTTAATACCCGGAAAGGGCGATCGCCAAAGACTTTTGCAGCCAGATCTTTTGCAACAATAAACTTTTCTTCACCCATGCCGTCAGCAGTTACCATTACATATTCCACGTCTGGATGAGCCGCTACAGCCACATTACCGGGCAGGGTCCAGGGCGTGGTCGTCCAAACCAAAAGGCTGGTATCAGCCTCATCTACCAACGGGAAGCGCACAATCAAACTCGGATCTTCGGTATCGGCATAACCCTGGGCTACTTCGTGAGCCGAGAGCGGTGTTCCACAGCGCGGGCAATAGGGAACAACCTTATGTCCCTGGTATAGCAAACCTTTATCGGAGATAATTTTTAATAGTGACCAAACAGACTCGATATAATCATTTTCATAGGTAACATAAGCCCGATCCAAATCGACCCAATAAGCGATCCGGTCAGTCATTTTTTCCCAATCCTGAATGCGTGAAAAAGCAGATTCGCGGCAAAGTTTGTTAAATTCAGCAATGCCATATTCTTCGATTTCGCTTTTATGTGTGAAACCAAGTTGCTTTTCCACTTCAATTTCAACCGGCAAACCGTGCGTATCCCAGCCACCGCGACGATCGACAAAATAACCCTGCATGGTCTTGTAGCGGGGGAACATATCTTTGAATGCCCGCGCAAGCACATGATGGACACCCGGCTTACCGTTGGCGGTTGGCGGACCTTCAAAAATCACAAATGGCGGGCGGTCTCTGCGATCATCAGAAGATCGTTTGAAAATATCCTGCCTTTTCCAAAAACGCAGCTGGGTTTCCTCTTCTGAAGGAATATCCAGCCTTGATGAAACTGGTTTAAACATTGAACCTCCAATAATAAAAAAAAGCCCGTCCCAACAGGGACGAGCCAAAAAATGCTCGCGGTACCACCCCGCTTCCTGGTTGTAACCAGGCGCTCGGCGCCCCTTTATCGGGAGGCATTCGGCTCGCTTACTACCCGCGAATGAAAACATCGGGTTTGTTCAGCTTGCAGCTCAGGAAGGATATTCATTCAAACCTTACCACCCGGCTTCCACCATCCCGGATTCGCTATAGGAGTATCTTGAATTACTCGTTTCCGTCTCAGCTTGAATAAAAATTTTATCATAATTATTCGTTGTGATGTTGAAAGATGTAACATGAGGATTCGTATGACCGTCAAACTTTTACATCAATAAAAAAAGAACCCCTTCGGGTTCTTGCTGGGTGCCTGGAGGGGCTCGAACCCTCAACATCTTCATCCACAGTGAAGCACTCTGCCATTGAGCTACAGGCACCACGTTAGGCGGCTATTCTAACACAAGCCCCAACGGACTGCAAGCAAAATCAGCCTTCCATGTTATTCTCCAGCGAAAATGTCATCCCCCTAAATCACCAGCGATTATGTCATCCCTTCAGAAAATAAAGTATATCTGGAGGAATGAAAATAATGATGGATAATCAGGAAGCCCGACGTATATCAATTATTGAACAAACCCTGGAAGGAAAGTTCAACAACAGTGAAGCCGCCCGGTTATTAGGCCGGTCTCTCAGACAGATTCAACGACTAAAAAGGAAAGCAGAAACAGGTGGCTCAACAGCGGTCTTGCATGGCAACCGGGGGAGAGTTCCTCACAATGCACTGCCTGAAGAAACCAGAACAGCAGTCCTGAGCCTGGCTAAAGGCATCTTGAAAGATTACAACTACATGCACATGCAGGAGGTCCTGGAGGACGAGCATGGGATCAGTCTCTCCTATAGTTGCCTGAGCCGGTTGCTCAAAAGAGAGGAGATTAGAACGCCGGTTCCCAAGAGACGCAGGAAGAAGCACAAATCGCGAAAAGCAAAGGAGTATTTTGGTGAACTGGTGCAGCTGGATGCCTCAAAATATGATTGGTTTGGTGACGGATCTTATGCCCACCTGCATGGTGCCATTGATGATGCCACGAATAAAGTCCTGGCTTTGTATTTCACCAAAGAAGAAACCTCAGAAGCCTATTGTGAATTGGTTTATCAAATAAATCAGAGCTACGGGTTGCCGAAACAATTTTATGTCGACGGACGCAGCGTGTTTTTCTATGACTCCAGGAGGAAACACAAACTAACCCTCGAAGAAGAGTTGGCTGGCATAGGGGAAAGCCTGCCGCAATTTGCCAGAGCCTGCAAAGCCACAGGCATCGGTCTCAGCCATGCGTCATCTCCGCAAGCCAAAGGATTGATTGAGCGTCTCTGGGGCTCCCTGCAGGGTCGCTTGCCGAAGGATTTCGTTCGTCTGGGAATACAAAACATGGAGCAGGCTAATAAATACCTCTCAAAGATCATTACTTCCTGGAACAGAAGACATTCTGATCCTCCTGCTAAACCAGAGTCCTTCTTTGCTCCCAAATACCCAGCTAAAACCCTGAAATTGATATTTGCCAAACATGAGACCAGAATCCTCAGCAGCGGTTATACCTTTTCATTTATGGGCAAAAAATACAGCTTTGTGAAGGATTCCTGCCCGGCTAAACCAGG
>Ga0123334_1003176_pt1 | contig 18063 bp, 11 predicted proteins | sample BiotimSIPDNA_FD_89706 | JGI IMG/M metagenome (GOLD analysis project Ga0123334, IMG submission 89706) | Anaerobic biogas reactor microbial communites from Washington, USA - Biogas_R1 time_0 SIP DNA | ecosystem: Engineered > Bioreactor > Anaerobic > Unclassified | place: Washington, USA... | reverse complement strand
CCGGATCAGAACAGTAAGGAATGGATTGACTTTAAGGCATCATTCAAGCGCCGGTTCAGGTATGATGCTGACCGGATTTGTGCACTTGGATTTGATGCAGCAAATCTTATTATCAATGCCGTACGTATGACTGGAAGCGGAAATTCATCACAGATAACGAATACATTACAAAAGATTAAGGGGTATCAGGGGCTTTCCGGGGTAGTGTCATTTGATCAGGCAAATAATGGCGGTGCCAACGCTGAAGCAGCGATTATGAAAATTACTCCGAACGGATTTGTAAGGGTGCAGTAGAGGTGTAGTTTACAACTTGGCTTCATAGCAGGTTGTACCTTCACTCTTGTTTAAGAGTATACTGATATCTTAAGATTTACAATGTAAGAGTAGCGCCGATTGCACGCCCCAGTCACTCGTCACTTGTTACGGGTCACTAATAAATTATGGGAACACTATTCTACTTTATTCATGAAACGTTTCGCGGATTGTTTGCTGCCAAAGTAATGACATTTGTGTCAATTATCACTATTGGTGCATCACTTTTTTTTATGAGCATTATCGGTATTGGTATTTACAATATCAATGGGCTGTTGAAACAGACCGGGAACCAGGCTGATATTGCGGTATATCTTAAAGATGATGTATCGTCAAAAGAGGACAGCGTTGCTGTAATGTTATGGCGTATAAAGCAGGATGAGAAGGTAAAAAACGCTGTGTTTATCTCCAAAGACAGTGCAGTTAAGAAGTTTACAGAGATGTATGGGGGGGAAATGCTTGACGCTGTAAATGGTAATCCGCTTCCTGCGTCATTTGATGTTTACATTGTGGATCGATATCGTAGCAATAAGGATATCAGGGAACTTCAGGAACAGATACAGATGCAGCGTGGTGTGGAGAGTGTGCGGTATTCGAAAGAATGGATCGATTTGGTTGAGCGTTTCAGGGTCTATTTTCTTGTCGGGGCAGTACTACTTATTACACTTATGGTACTGGTACTTCACATAATGATTACAAATTCAATTAAACTTACTATTTATGCGCGCCAGGAGCTTGTAAAAAACATGTTGCTGGTTGGAGCTACGCGTTTTTTTATCAATACGCCATTTATACTTGAGGGTATGATCCAGGGATTGTTCGGTGCATGCACCGGCTTGTTTGCGTTGACAATAGTAAAAATTACATTTGCAAATGTACCGGTTCTTTGGGGACCATCATATGTACCGGCATTATTTCTCTTGACAGGAGCATTTTTCGGTTGGATAGGAAGTATGAGCGCAGTGCGAAAATTCCTTGTCTGATCCTGGTGCTTCTTTGCTGTTTTTTCAGCGTTACAGCACAGCGCACTCAAGGGGATGGTATTCAGGTTGATAAGGAAATCAAGCAAAAAGCCAGCGCGCTGGACTCAATAAAAGATGGGCTTAAAAAAGGACGTCAAAAACTTGCTGAACTTGAAAAGCAGGAGGGAAATGCGCAGGAAAGAATTGTTCTTATAGAAAAAAACATTGAAGCGTCCCGGATATATCTTGCTCTTTTAACAAATAAAATTGATTCAGTGGAAAAACAGATCGTTGTTTTACGTGATAGTGTTTCGGTTGCAGGATTGCGATTGATTGATCGGCAAAAAATAATGGAAAAACGACTGCGTCAGGCATATATGAGTGGTAGTCCGAATATGGTCATGATGCTCCTGAGTTCAGCTAGTCCGGCTGATTTTATTAATAAGACAAAATATGTTCAGGAGTTGAAACAGTATGATTCTCATCTGATGCATCAGATAGGAAAAGCCCGTGATGCGTTTGATAATCGAAAAAGCAGTTACCAGGATGAGAAAATGCGACTTGATCAGCTGGTCGCTGCAAAAAAACAGGAGCATGAAACGCTGCTTAGAGAGGAAGACAAGCGCAAGGCGATGCTTGACGATGTTCGCAATCAGAAAAAAACGTGGGAAAATACAGTTGCTGAACTTGAACGGACACAGCGGGAGCTTAATAAAATCATTAAACTGCTTCAAGAAAAACGGAAAAAAATCAGGCAGGTGGAAGTCAGGAAAGGACTTTCTTTTGATAAACGCAAAGGGAAACTCGGATGGCCGATTGACGGAAAGATTACGACAAAGTTTGGAAAAGTGGTACATCCTGTGTATAAAACAGTGATTATGAATAATGGTGTTGATATAAAAGCTGCGTCTCCGGGTGGATCTGTTGCAACCGTTGCGGCCGGGACAGTTATTCATACCGGGTCAATGCGGGGGCTTGGTAAACTGGTTATTGTTGATCACAACAATAGTTTTTTGACAATATATGCAAACCTTGCTGAAATAAGTGTTAAGAATGATCAGGAGGTTACGGATGGTGCAATTGTCGGAAAGGTCGGATCAACAGCGAAAGATAGTAGTTTACATTTTGAGATACGGAGATCAGGTGAAACACTGGATCCGCAGGAGTGGCTTGAGTAGGAGAAGAACACGCCCCCTAATCCCCCGCAGGGGGACTTTAAAACAATTAGACCAAATAGGTCAATTATTCTTCAAGTCCCCCTTCGGGGATTTAGTGGGCGTGCTCGATGTTCGCATTATAACTAATAGTATCACTTTACAATAATTTATCAAAAGGAATACATGAGTCAGTTACAGTGGAATAAGTTTATCGGGCAGGAGCGTATAAAAAATGTACTGTCTTCTGCATTTGTAAACAATACGCTTGGGCATGCCTATTTGCTGTGCGGTGATGCCGGTACGGGAAAATTCGCTGCTGCATTTGAACTCGCCATGGCACTGCTATGCAAATCGCAGGATCAAAAACCATGTGGCAGCTGTGATTCATGTACCCGTATGCTTAAATATGGGCACCCTGATTTTCACGTTGTGCTTCCGGTTGCACCTGAGGCGGAGCATAAAAAAAAGGATGGTACACTCAATGATGAAGGCTGGAAGTTTATTTCAGAGAGTGTAATCAGACGAATTCAGAATCCATATCACATTCGTACATATTCTTCGATTCCATCAATACCGATTGATTGGATAAAAGAGGTGAATCAATCGATTTTACGAGGCGCTCTTGAGGGTGAGAGGAGCATTGCCATAATTGATGGTATTGATATGCTTAATGATGACAGTGCTAATGCGATGCTGAAAACACTTGAGGAACCTCCAGCAGGTACACTGATTCTTCTTTTGACCAATAAAATTCATGCACTACTGCCGACGATTCTATCACGCTGTCAGATTTTACGGTTTGCCTGGCTCTCACCAGAAGAAATTTCTGCGGAACTTGTTAAAATGTACGGTGGTTCACCTGATGATAAACGAATCAAGGATCTGTCGTATTGCGGATCACTTGGACGTGCACTCCATTTGCATGAGAATCCCGGAGCAGATGTAATTGATGATGCGATAAAGTTTTGGACACTTTGTGAAAGAGGAATGTGGAATGATGTGTTCGAACTTTGTGATCAACTGGTCAAACTGGATGACTATGGTTTGTACGAAAAGTTCTTCAGGGAAACCATGGAGCTGGTCAGGAATGCATTTTTTGCTAAACTTGAGGGTACTGAAAACTATATTAGAGGTAAAAGCTCGTCAGAAATACACTTTCATACATATGATGGGCTTGAAAAAGTTGAAGATTTAATGGAAATCTGTGAAAAAGCGTTAAGCCGGATTGCGCATAGGGCGAATATTTCTCTGGTTTTTGCTAACTTTGCGATTTCGTTGATGGAGATAGTGAATGTCGAAAAACAGCAACCTTGTTGAGGTAACTTTTAAGGGAGAGCGTAAGGCCATTTATCGGAATCGTAATGATATTGAGATTACGATCGGGGAATATGTGGTCGTTGAGGCAGAGCGGGGTCAGGATATGGGAAAAGCATCCTGCGTCGGGTCTCTTGTCAAGTTGAAACGTGGTAAGGGTGAAACCCGGAGTATTATCCGTAAGGCTTTGGATAGTGATCTGGAAACGCTCAGGAAGAATCAGGAGAAAGAGCTCTCCGCATTCAAGGTTTGCAAGGAAAAAATTATAGAGTTCAATCTTGACATGAAGCTTGTAAGTGTTGAAATGCAGTTTGATGGCTCCAAGATTACTTTTTATTTTACTGCAGCTCAGCGTGTTGATTTCAGGGAGCTGGTGAAGGATCTTGCGTCAATTTACAGAACAAGAATTGAACTTCGTCAGATCGGTGTTCGCGATGAAGCCAAGCGGATCAGTGGGTGCGGCATTTGCGGACGTAAACAGTGCTGTAGTGCTTTTCTTAACGAGTTTGAACAGATCACTACGCAGATGGCAAAAGATCAGCAGCTTGCCCTGAACCCGTCAAAGATCAGCGGCAATTGCGGGCGGCTTCTGTGCTGTTTACGTTATGAGAATGATATGTATGCTGAAATATTTAAGGATTTTCCGCCAATGGGTTGTAGAATGACTTTAAATGGTAAAGTTGGTATGCTTAATTATATCAATATTTTCCAGATGAAGGGGCTTTTGCATTATGATGATGGAAGCCAGGAGTGGTTGACGCCGGAGGAACTTAAGAAAGGAACTATTGAAAATGTCACCTGATGGGGCTAATAATAATGCAGGAAAATATCTGATTACATGTGCTTTACCATATGCGAATAACAGTCTTCATCTTGGACATTTGCTGGAAGCTGTTCAGACAGATAGTTATGTTCGTTACCTGAAATTGGCAGGGAATCAAGTTGTCTTTGTCTGTGCTGATGATACGCATGGTACACCAATTGAGCTTAGTGCTCTGAAACGTGGAATACTTCCCGAAATGCTCGTTGCGGAAGCCCGTGAGGATCATATTCGGGATTATGCCGGTTTTAATATCGGTTTTGATATTTTTTCATCAACTAATTCCGAGGAAAACAGGGTATTTGCCGAACTGGTCTATAATAATCTCAAAAAGAATAACTTGATTTTCGAGAAAGAGATAAATCAATATTATTGCGAATACGATAAACGTTTTTTGCCGGACAGATTTATAACCGGTACTTGTCCTCGTTGCAAAGCAGAGAATCAATACGGTGATGTATGTGAGAAATGTAATTCCACATATGAACCAACTGATCTTGTTCAACCTCACTGTATTATCTGCGGCACTCAACCAAAGTTACGTAAATCAACTCACCTCTATGTTGAACTTGGCAAATCAGAAAATTTCCTCAGTGAGTATATTAACCGTCCCGGTGTTTTACAGGATGATATGAAAAATTTTGTAAAGACATGGATTGCAGAGGGATTGAAACCCTGGTGTATCTCCCGTGACGGGCCCTATTTCGGTTTCAGGATTCCAGGCACAGCAGATAAATATTTTTATGTCTGGATGGATGCCCCGATAGGGTATATTTCATCAACTGATAAATGGTGCAAGGACAACGGTCGCCGTGTTGAGGAGTTCTGGGCAAGTGACAGCGGCACGAAAGTGGTCCATTTTATCGGAAAAGATATCATTTATTTCCACGCACTCTTTTGGCCTGTGATGCTTCAGAATTCGCGACTCAGTCTTCCATCAAAAATTGTTGTACATGGTTTTTTAAATGTAAATGGTGAAAAGATGTCAAAATCCCGGGGTACCTTTATTCTTGCAAAAGATTATCTCGAGAAAATCAAGCATCCTCAGGCACCGGAATTTTTGCGTTTTTATTTTGCGTCAAAACTGATGCCCAATACTTCAGACATCGATCTTAACAGTTCTGAACTCATTAACAGGGTGAATACAACACTCGCTAACAATATCGGTAATTTACATCACAGGACATTTGTCTTTATCGAACGATATTTTGACAAAACGATACCCGATATTCACTGGGATGAAGCGATTGCAACGGTTGTTGAGGAGGCTGCAAAAGAAATTGCGTCATATTATGAAAAATGTGAATTGAAAAATGTCATTGAGAAAGTTCATTCCCTTGGAAGCCTTGGAAATAAATATTATCAGGATTCCAAACCATGGGAGCTTATCAAGACTGATCAGGTCAAAGCTGCGGAGGTAATGGTCACCTGTGTTAACCTGATAAAAGCGCTTGCAATATTTTTAAAGCCGATAACTCCCGGGATGAGTGCTCGAGTCGAACGTCAGCTTGGCGGGATTTTCACCTGGAAGGATAGCGCATTCTCGATAAAGAACAAACCTCTTGGTCCTGTAGAGAAACTTGTCAAACCGTTGGAGGATGAAGAAATCGCATCGGTGTTTTCAATTCCTCTTAAGCATGAACAACAGAACTGTGATGATGAAAAAGACGGATTGATTACGCTTGACACATTTAAAAAAGTCGAGCTAAAGGTGGGTAAAGTCAGTAAAGCAGAAAAAATCGAAAAGTCATCAAAGCTGCTTAAACTTGAAGTTGAAATCGGCAAGGAAAAACGGCAGGTAATTTCGGGTATTGCAATGTCATACACTCCGGAAAGCCTTATTGGCAAAATGGTTGTGGTTATTACCAATCTCAAGCCTGCCACACTCTTTGGATTTGCATCAGAGGGTATGATACTTGCAGCAACAGACTCTGATGGTAAACCGGTACTGATCAGTCCGGATGCTGCCATTGGAAGCGGAGCTAAAGTTTCATGACATGGTCCGTAAGCAACAGAGAGCGGATCACGGTTAGAAATATTGACACCGAACTTGTGTGCAAAATAAAAACAGAACTCAATGTGCCCCAGGGAATCGCACGTATTCTTGTGGGGCGCAACCTTACGACGTTTGATTCCTGTAAACAGTATTTCAGGCCTGATTCATCAAATATGCTCGACCCGTTTCTATTCAGGGACATGAAGCGGGCAGTTGAACGTATCCGGCAATCTTTACAGAGTGGCGAAAAAATCGTTGTCTACGGTGATTATGATGTTGACGGTGTGACATCAACTGCTGTGATGGTGAAAGTGTTACGGGCGCTTGGTGCACAGTGTGATTTTTATCTTCCGAACCGTTTGACGGATGGTTATGGATTATCTGAATCAGGTATCCGGCAGATTGCGTCCGGTGGTGCCAGGCTTATGATCACAGTTGATTGTGGTATTACTGCACACCATGAGATTGCTCTTGCTGCATCCCTTGGTATTGACAGTATCGTAACTGATCATCATGAGCCAAAAGATTCGCTCCCTCAGGCAATTGCTGTAATTAATCCAAAGGTTGCCACAGAGACATTTCCTGATAAGAATCTGGCAGGTGTCGGGGTTGCATTCAAGTTGTGTCAGGCACTTGTATCGATTTGTGATGCTGATGCATCCATCTGGAATAACCTGCTTGATCTTGTTGCACTGGGAACTGCTGCTGATATTGTGCCGCTTGTTGGTGAAAACCGAATTATTGCGAAGATTGGATTTAAAATGCTCTCAAATCCGGCCCATCCGGGTTTGGCTGCGCTTGTAAAGCAACAGGGGCTTCTTGGAAAACACGTATCAACATCACAGGTCGTTTTTCAGATCGCACCATGCATTAATGCGGTTGGAAGAATCGGTGATCCAAGGCGTGGTGTTGAGATGCTTTTGACAAATGATGCAAGCGAAGCGCAGATGTATGCTACTGCTTTACGCGATGCAAATGTGGAGCGAAGAACGCTTGATAATGCTGTTGCAGATGAGGCGTGTGTCTGGGTACAAAATAATTGCTCTCCGGATCAGGATTATGCACTTGTTGTCGGGAAGGAAAGCTGGCATGTTGGTGTAATCGGTATTGTTGCATCAAAGCTGGTTGAAAAGTTCTACCGGCCATCAGTGCTGTTCTCAATTGGAACGGACGGGCTTGCAAAGGGAAGCGGACGTAGTATACCGGGAGTTCATTTACTGGATGCGCTTGATAAGTGCAGTGATATACTCGAATCGTATGGAGGCCATGCTGCTGCAGCAGGCATGAGCTGTAGAAAAGAAAACATAGGCAAATTCAGGATCCGCTTTAATGACGTGATAAAAAGTATGTTGCAGCCTGATGATCTTATACCCAGGGTTGTCGCTGATGCCGAGGTTACTTTTCTTGAGCTATCACCAAAATTTTGCCGGATTATAAAAGAGATGGAACCGTTTGGGCCGGGAAATATGCGTCCGGTCCTTTATTGTAAAGATTTAAAACATAAATACAACCCTAAAATAGTAGGAAATAAACATGTCAAGATGGCACTTATTCGTGATGGTATAACGATGGATGCTATCGGATTTAATTTTAGTGAACGTTTTAAGGAGTTAAAAGCTGCAGAGAACGTTGCAATGGCATTTTCGCTTGATGAAAATGAGTGGAATGGAAAAGTAAGTCTGCAAATGAAAGTAAAGGGTTTTTCAGTATGAAAATGTGGGATGGAAGATTCAGCAAGCCATCAGATGCCATGATGGAAAAGTTTAATAATTCATTGCCATTTGACAAAGCGTTAATTGCGGAGGATATCGCAGGCAGCATTGCCTGGGCTACTGCGCTTCAGAGAATTGGTATTTTCACCTCTGATGAACTTACGCTTGTTGTAAACGGATTGCAGGGTATTCTGGATGATTACAATAACGGACTGATAACGTTCAAGCCCCAGGATGAAGATATTCATATGGCGGTTGAACGGATTCTGGTTGAACGGATAGGGGATACCGGAGCGCGGCTTCATACGGGCCGTTCAAGAAATGATCAGGTGGCAACGGATTGCCGTCTTTACACAAAAAACGCTTTGAAAAAAACGATAGACGTTCTGATTGAACTTCAACGTGCGGTAGTGTACCGTGCGGAAAACGACAATCAGATCATTATGCCCGGTTTTACTCATTATCAGCAGGCACAGCCGGTACTGATGTCACATTACTGGATGTCCTTCTTTTTTATTCTTGAACGGGAAAAGAGCCGCCTGGCACATGCCCTGACTACTGCCGACATGATGCCGCTCGGATCAGGGGCGATGGCCGGGAGTGGATTTAATGTTGACAGAACAAAAATAGCAGAGCAGCTTGGATTTGCAACGGTGTCACCTAACAGCATGGATGGTGTTGCATCACGTGATTTTATCCTCGAGTCTTTATCCGCAATTGCATCACTTGGAATTACTATAAGCCGCTATGCGGAAGATTTGATTTTGTGGTCTACAAAAGAGTTCGGTTTTGTCGAGCTTGATGATGCCTGGTCAACTGGATCAAGTATCATGCCGCAAAAGAAAAATCCCGATTCACTTGAATTGATTCGCGGGAAGAGCGGACGATTTGTGGGTAACTACATGCGTTTTGCGACGACACTCAAAGGTATCGGTCTTACCTATTTTAAAGATTTACAGGAAGATAAAGAACCGCTGTTTGACAGCATTACACATATGGAAATGGTTCTAAAAGTATTTACACAGGTACTTATCACACTTAAGGTAAACAAGGAAAATATTACTAATGACCTTGATCCGTTGCTGCTGGCAACGGATTTCGCAGATTATCTTGCACGTAAAGGCCTCCCGTTCAGGATGGCTCACAAGGTTGTTGGGAAAATCGTTGCCTACTGTATAGAAAAGTCAAGACCGATGACTCAACTGACATTAGAGGAACTTAAACAGTTTTCTGATATCTTTGAAGCCGATGTTGAAAAATGTTTCTCATTCGAGGAAGCACTTAACAGTAGAAATATCTATGGCGGAACTGGTCCCCGGAGTGTTAAGGCTCAAATTGAGCTTGCAAAGTCGATGCTTGACAAATGATGGTGTTGTTTGTTCAGAATATGTTTAGTAGATCATTTTTGAAGTATCTGCAAAAAAGTAAGAAAAATAGTAAAAAAATGTGCAATACTCTATTTCTTTGGGTATATTAATAATACCAGCAATTACTATCCTATCTGCAAGGCCCTCTTGCAGCAATTGGGTTAAGTGGAGACGTCGGTGCAATGCCGGCGTTTTCTTTTTTATACAGACAAAACGATTCCATAAAGATTATATTCATAGTATTGTTTGTAGAACAGGTGTACATCTTAAGTTCCAATATGTGTAAACCTTTCTAATAATTCAATAACGTAGACATTCCTGTACCATATTATAGTCGGGAGTGGCAGATGATTAATCAGGACTAATAATGCGTGAAAAATTTCTTGTATTTGGATCACCTGCTATCGGGCAGGAAGAGATTGATGAAGTTGTGGCAACGATGCGTAGCGGCTGGCTTGGTACCGGGCCTAAAACACATCAGTTTGAACAGGAGTTTGCTGCATATCTTGGTGTAAAACATTGTTTAGCAGTAAGTTCGTGTACTGCGGCATTACATTTGTCGATGCTTGCGGCAGGAATAGGTCCCGGTGATGAAGTAATTGTGCCATCGATGACCTTTTGTGCCTCTGCAAACGCGGTGATTCATACTGGGGCAAGGCCGGTATTTGCTGATTGCACTCTGAATGACATGGTTATTGATCCGCAGGATATTAAACGAAAGATAACTTCCCGAACCCGGGCGATACTGCCGGTTCATTTTCACGGCCGTCCGGTATATGTTGATGAAATCAGGGAAATTGCAGAAAAGTATAATTTGTTTATTATCGATGATGCAGCACATGCGATTGAAACGGAGTACAAAGGAAGGAAAATCGGCCAATTTGCTGATTGTACCTGTTTTAGTTTTTATGTTACAAAAAACCTGACAACGGTCGAAGGCGGGATGATTGCTACCAACAATGATGAATGGGCTGACAGAATAAAAATCTATGCGCTTCACGGAATGAGCAAAGACGCCTGGGCACGGTTTTCTGACAAGGGATATAAACACTATCAGGTGGTGATGCCTGGCTATAAATACAATATGACTGATCTGCAGGCATCAATAGGATTGCATCAACTTCACAAAATGGAAAAAAACTGGATTCGTCGCCAGAATATATGGAATTGTTATAATGATGCATTCAAAGACCTGCCGCTTGATCTGCCATCAGCCGTAGATTCATCAATTCGTCATGCATATCATTTGTATGCAATCAGGGTACTACCATCGGCATCAATTGATCGTGATACACTCATGCAGAAACTTCACGACGCAAAGATTGGTACCGGTGTCCATTATACCGCATTACATTTGCATCCTTACTATAGCGAAACATATGGTTACAAACAGGGTGATTTTCCAAATGCTGAAAAGATCGGGGATACAACCTTGTCAATTCCGCTTTCGGCAGCATTGACAGATGATGATGTTACGGATGTTATTGATGCTGTAAGAGGCTGTTTACAAATAAGATAGGTGCGCCCCCTTGTATCCCCGCAGGGGACTTGAAGAAAATCAAAGCTTATTGGAATTGTTTTCAAAGTCTGCAGGGGGACGAGTCTTACGTATCAATCTTAACTTAACGACATTGGCGTATAGGGGGCGGGCATATCACAACCGCTCATACACACTGTTTCCCTCTGTGTCAATTGCGACGATTACCGGGAAATCCTTCACTGATAATTTGTAAATAGCTTCCGCACCAAGATCTTCGTAGCAAACGATCTCCGACGATGTAATGGATTTGGAAAGCAGTGCACCGGCTCCACCTATAGCAACAAAATAGGTACATCCGAAATCAATCAGAGCTTTTTTTACTTCAGGACTTCTGTTCCCTTTTCCAATGATACCACGTATCCCGCCTGATTTAATGAGTGTCGGCGTATAAGGGTCCATTCGCGAACTGGTGGTTGGTCCGGCACTTCCGATTACTTTTCCTGGTTGTGCAGGTGTCGGACCTGTATAATAAATGATCTGATTTGTAAGATTGACAGGAAGAGGTGTACCGTTTTCTATAAGTTCAGTAAGACGTTTATGAGCTGCATCGCGTGCAGTGAAGATTTGTCCACTGATCAGAACTTCATCCCCGGCTCGCAGGGATTCAACAATTGCAGGTTGTAATGGTGTTGTTATGGCAATAGTCATGATCATTCGGCTCCTTGTTATAATTCAACTGACGCATTTCGTGCTGCGTGGCAGTTTATATTTATCGCCACTGGCATTGATGCAATATGGCAGGGGGCATATTCAATGTGAACCGCAAGTGCAGTTGTCGTTCCGCCAAGACCCTGTGGTCCTACGCCGGTACAATTTACGCGAAGCAGTATTTCCTGCTCAAGTGCAGCGTATCGATTGTCAGCGTTGGAGCTGCCGACCTGACGAAGTAACGCCTTTTTGGCAAGAATTGCCGCTTTGTCTGCTGTCCCACCAATCCCGATGCCAATAACTACCGGTGGACATGGATTGCCACCAGCCTTTTTTATTGTCGCTGTAACAAAGTCGATAATTGAATCTTTATTGTCTGCCGGTTTCATCATGGAAAGCGCACTCATGTTTTCACAACCGCCACCTTTGGGCAGCACCGTGATAGAGAGTATGTCACCCTTGACAAGATCGATATGTATTGACGCCGGCGTGTTGTCGCGTGTGTTTACCCTGTCAAAGAGCGGGTCATTGACAATTGATTTGCGCAGATACCCGTCAGAATATCCGAGTTTCGTCCCCTCGTTGATTGCATCTGTCAATAATCCACCATCAATCCTGACACCATCACCAAGAGTAACAAAAAAAACTGCAGTTCCGGTGTCTTGACATATAGGCAGATGATCCGATGCTGCCAGATCGGCATTTTGAAGACACTTGTGAAGGATGGATTTACCTAATGGCGATTGTTCTGTTGTCGCAGCTTGTCTGAGTGCATCATAAACATCGTCGGGTAGATTATAACATGCCTGGATACAGATATTGTGTACGGCATTGACAACTGTGTTATAGGATATGGTTTTCATGGCTGCCACCTGACCTGTCTCAAAAAAAGTTACACAAAAAGTAATACTGATACTGTCATTACCATTCATCTGCCTTATATCCAAATACAAAGATGATAAAAAGGCTGGTACATTCTGTTATATCCGGATGTTGTTGATTCATCCGGAATTTAGTCATGACATGTTTATCTCGGGATAGTGGTCTGAATGATGAAATCATAAGATGCACATGTATGTACAGGAAAAATAAATACATTCCGCCTTCAGGTACAAAAAATATATGATACGATCGTTTAAATAATCAGGTCCGTTGTATATCGTATACGGACCATGTTGTAGAATAGATCATTAATAGTTCATACGCGCGGTAGGGCAAATAACGATACAATATGGACTGTCGAGACTGTATAGTACGATGTATCTGATGTTTGAGACAAATTAAACCGGATCAAATCTAAAGAGCTTCAGGTGCAGGTAACTTAATAAAGTGTTGGAAAATGATTGTCGTGTAATGTACAATATCAGTTCCGGATTACCGGATAGTAACATATTGATTTTGTTTGGTTGTAAAAGAATGCAATAAACGGTATAGGCATGAAGAAATTAGCGGAATAGAATGATAAAATCTGAGATATATAGGAATACATTTCTGGAATCTGATACCGGTATTTGTCTTTTTGATGAAACCGGAGAGCTGTATGATGTAAATCGTACGTGTTATGATATATTCGGAATTGCACATACTGTAACTCTCGTGAAATTGAATGTCCTGGAAATGTCGCTGCTTGAACAGCGTTATCGTGATGATTTGAGAAACGGCAATACAGTTAAAATCTCCACTACCGTTGATATCTCAAAAATGAGACAATGCTTTAATATCGATTGCAGCCGCCAAGGTACCGTTCAATTAACTGTAACGATAAAGCCGGTTTTTTCTGAATGTCAACGTTGCGGATATATATTACAGGTTTCGGAGCAGTCTGAATCACAGTCTTTTTACGAAAATGTCAATCTTTACAAAAGTATATTTGATCATCATGTCGCTGTAAAGCTTATCATTGATCCTCAGAGCGGTTGTATAATTGATGCCAATGAAGCAGCAGTGAAATTCTATGGGTGGCCGCGAGATCTGTTGTGCAGGATGAATGTCTATGACCTGAACACATTGTCACCTGACGAAATCCGCAAAGAATTAGAGTCTGCAAAAGAATGTAAAAAGCAATACTTTGAGTTCAAACACCGGACAGCAGATGGAAGCATCCGGGATGTCGAAGTTTTTAGCAGCAGGATAGAGACAAATGGGAAAGTATATTTACATTCAATAGTTCATGATGTTACTGTTCGTAAGCAATATGAAGCAATGATGAAACTAAATGAGGCAAGGCTTGAGAGTCTTTTGCGAATAAGTCAGTATAAAGCACACAATAACAATGAACTTCTTGATTCCGCTCTCAATGAAGCAATAATGCTTACAGAAAGTAAAATCGGGTACATTTACTATTATAATGAAGTAACAAAGGAATTTACACTTAATACATGGTCAAAAAATTTCATGAAGGAATGCACCATACCTGAATTGCAGGCAGTGTGTTCATTGTCAGAAATGGGGCTATGGGGTGAAGCTGTCCGACAGCGTAAACCTGTTGCTATTAATGATTTTACTGCACCCGATCCCTTGATACCGGGATTGCCGCACGGGTGTGCGCCACTTAATAAATTTCTTACAATACCAGTGTTCGAAGGACAACAAATTGTTGCTGTAATTGGTGTTGCCAATAAAAAGAAGGATTATAATGAGTCTGATATTCGTCAGTTGAGTATCATGATGGATGTCGTATGGAAGATGGTTGAGGCGCGAAGTGTGATTGAGAATAAAAAGCTGCTTGGGGAGATGCTTGATAATGTTCCCGGAGCAGTGGTTATTTATCAACACAAATCAGGCAAAATATTGTATTTCAATAATCGAGCTACTACGCTGTATGGCTATACAAAAAAGGAAATGCTCAATTTGACAATAAATGATATCATTGCAGATTCATCGATTAAGAATACATCGGTACTATTTGATCACGTTGATGACATAGGTGAATCGGTTATCGAAACACGGCATAAGCGTGCTAATGGCAGTATATTTCCACTTGAAGTATTTGCTAAACGTGTGGTATTTAATGAAAATGATGCAATTCTGAGTATTGCGGCTGATATAACTGAACGCAAGAAGCTTGAGCTTGAACGCGAAAAGATTAATAATGAACTAAATAGAATGCAAAGGCTCAATTCACTGGGTATACTTGCTGGTGGTATCGCTCATGATTTTAACAATCTGTTTGGCGGTGTTTTTGGTTATATTGATCTCGCCCGCACAAAATCAACTGATTCAGAAATCACGGAGTATCTTACAAATGCAATGAATACTATAGAACATGCCCGTTCTCTTACCGGGCAGTTATTGACATTTGCAAAGGGAGGCGCACCAGTCAAAAAGCCTGCGTCGTTATTCCCATTTGTAAAAGAAGTTGTCCAATATTGTCTTGAAGATACCGGTGTGGAATGTGAATATGATGTTCCTCTCGATCTCTGGATAGTCGAGTATGATAAACACCAGATTCGTCAGGTAATTGAAAATATTGTTATTAATGCGACACAAGCTATGTCGTCTGGTGGATTGATTAAGATCAAAGCAGTAAATTGTACTGTTGGTGCCAACTGGCTGGGTTTGACACCCGGAAGATACATAAAAATCGATATTACAGACAGCGGATGCGGCATTCAGCCAGAGCTTATGCAAAAAATATTTGATCCGTTTTTTACAACAAAACCATCCGGACACGGTCTTGGATTGTCAACATCATTTTCTATTGTCACTAAACATGGCGGTACGATTCAGGTAGAATCTGTTCTGAATCAGGGATGTACCTTTTCTATATATCTTCCGACTGTAAATAACGCATCATCATCACCTTCACAGGAATCTCTCAATGAACATGGTGGTGGTTTAATTATAATAATGGATGATGAAAAAATAATTCGTGATACGACCTGTGCACTATTACGGACAATCGGATATACCGTAGAAAGTAAAGAACGCGGAGAAGATGTTCTTGAATATTACCACGAATTGTTACAACAGAATAGAATCGTTACTGCAATGATTTTTGACCTGACTATTCCGAATGGCCTGGGAGGTCTGGCCACCATTACTCAACTGCGCAAAGTAAATAAGGATGTGCCTGTTTTTGTCGCAAGCGGCTATGCGGAAGATCCTGTCATGGCAAACCCCAGGGAGTATGGTTTTACTGCAAGTATCTGTAAGCCGTTTCGACTTGACGAACTAAAAAAGATGCTTGATGAAAATATTAAACCATCGGAGAAGTAAGTGTGTTTTAAACGACTATTAACACGTTTAACAGTTTTTGAAATATATACAATACAAACAGGTTTTTCATTAGAGTTCCTTACTGTTTGATTTACCAGAAATCGTCAATCTCTCATTTTTAACCAACAGAACAGTACCCGAAACAAATAGAAAAACGATCTCAACTCCCATGTATATAAAAAACGCTCCGGCACCAGTTCCTGAAAATCCATATGAATGAAGTCCGACACCAAGCAGATTTACTCCAATCCATGTGCACATTACCAGTATAACACCAACCACGGCGCCAATGGCAAGTCCGGAATCTTTAGTCAATCTGCCGTGATACAAATGAAGCACAATCAATCCCCATATAATTATGAGTAATGCCCCGTTTTCTTTAGGATCCCATCCCCAGAATCTTCCCCATGCCTGATCTGCCCACATACCCCCAAGCAGTGTTCCGATAATTGTGAAAATAAAGCCGAATACGAATATTCCGTAAACAGCCCTTGCCATTAGTTGCATTCTGCCAATTTCTGTTTTTGTAAATACTTTTTTAATCAGGTAGATGTGGCCGATTAATCCTGCTGCTACAAAACCTGCATATCCCAATGCAATAGTCACAATATGTGATGTTAACCAGAATGATGAATCAAGAATGGCAGAAAGCATCCCCATAGTATCGCCGTCACGTGCATATCGGGCCGCAATATGAAGGAACAGGAAACCGGTAATTGATGCGGTTATAATTCCCAACTCACGAAACCTGATCCATTCAAGAATAATACCAAGCAGAACAAGAGCCCACGCTGTAAAAACAAATGTCTCGTAAAGATTTGTTACTGGCGGATGCGACATGATCAACATTCGCATTAATAATCCTGTTGTATGAAGTAACAGGCCGATCAGACATAATGCTAAGCTTATATGATATGCACGACTCCACAAGGATGACACAGTCAGAAGTGCAAACAATGCTGCTAATCCGTAAAGTATTCTGGAAAAAAGAAACGGATTCAGTTTGTTATAAATCAATTCACAACGTGGATCAGAAATTGTTAGTTTTTCTTCTGAAAAAATGGTTGTAACCAGATCTCTGTATTGTTGTATGGCATCATCAAAACCTCTTTGATTCCCCAGAATGTAGCATTCTCTCATTGCAATAAGCAGATTAACAGTTTTAGCATTCATTGCATCAGTGCGATCCCGGTTTAATAACCCCCATAAGCTGAACCAATGCTCATTATCCCTATCATCAAACACTGGTATAATATGTGGTTCGGGATTTCCGATTGAATTTTCAAGGCCATACATTCTTTTTGTTAACCGTATTACTGATAGATCATAATTTGTAAGACTATCGATAGTTTTATGAGCGATTTCCTGCATCGGTTTAGCAAGCTTAGATCCTTTGTAAAGTAAATTAAGGTATGACAAAGGTTTATTATAAGGCAATCCGAGATGAATTGATAATAAAGAGTCTGTTATCTGAAGCTGATTATCAGGTTCAAGAAAACTGAAAAATGAGCGTAAAAACAGATAGTCCCGGAAATTTTTCCATGTTAGAACGATCTCCTTTTCAAAAGAGGACCATTCGTTAGGATCCTTTTTTAGCACATTTTCAGAAAGAGTACTGAGCTTCTCTGATGCGTTGTGCAGCTCTGAAAATGTATACCGTCTTTTTGCACGAGGTGGTATTCCAAGTGCATCAGCCACATCCGGATTGTTAATTAAAAAAATCTGATCATTTTCTGCCTTTACAGGGTCAAATAAAACTTTTGCAAACCAGTCAAGAGCATGAACACCGTTGCTTTTTTGCCTGCCGGAAAACTGCATAAGCTTATTTCGTGCGTAAGTATCAACCGGTTTTTTGCGACCGGATTCCAGCATGGTAATTTTTCCGAATTGTTCAACTGATATTTTATCGTTTTGGGTTGATGCAACAATCTCTGTATTCCATAAACCAGATACAACATATAAAACAATAAGTGCATTTATAATGCATTTTTTTATCATTCTAAAACCTTTACAACGT
>Ga0123334_1003173_pt1 | contig 18073 bp, 15 predicted proteins | sample BiotimSIPDNA_FD_89706 | JGI IMG/M metagenome (GOLD analysis project Ga0123334, IMG submission 89706) | Anaerobic biogas reactor microbial communites from Washington, USA - Biogas_R1 time_0 SIP DNA | ecosystem: Engineered > Bioreactor > Anaerobic > Unclassified | place: Washington, USA... | reverse complement strand
CGTTCGTCCGTGATGGGACGCCCACGTTCGTCCGTGATGGGACGCCCACGTTCGTCCGTGATGGGACGCCCACGTAGGGGCGCCCCTACGTGGGCGTCCCCAATATTTTCAATAATACAATGAAAATGATTGGGCATTACAACCATTTCGTGACATCGTTTATCGGGATATTTGTTTTCCAATTCGTAATACCAACGTTTAACCATTTCCCCGGAATCGTTTAACATCATTTGATCATCAACAATTTCGCCAAACAAACAATCACGGTTTTGAACGCAAATGGTGATAAAATACAATCCCGCCTGTGAATAATCGTATCCTTTCATTCGGATTGACCGTCGATGGTGTATGTTGGGATCGTATGCCATTCTATTTATTTTATTTTTTCAATTCGTCGGGGCGATTCGTTGGGGCACCCCTTTGAGGGCAACCACGTAGGGTTGCCCCGACGACAATTCTCCGTTAAACGCCTTTTGCAATAGGCTCTTTTTCAATTCTTCCAAATTTAAAAGTTTTTGCCGATAAATAGCTTCCAGTTTTTGGGTTTCAGCACGTAGGGCATCTAATTGGCGGACGATGGATTGTTGTTCTATTAGACTTGGACAAGGAACATGCATATTTTTTAAATCATTGATTGAAAGATTTGGCTGCATCAAAGTGTTTACGTGGGCTAAAACATATTTTGCTACAACACTCGTTGTTAAGTAGTAATACAAGAAATTTTGATTAACTAATTTTTCATTGGACACTAAGGCAGCAACTCGTTGATTAACTAATGCACCATCATAGCTTTTAGGAACAACTGCAACTTTTAATCCTGCTGAAATAATTGTCCTTGTCAATGCTATTACAATATTTCCTTCTCTTACTTGAAAATCCTTTAAGGTTTCTTTGAATTTTTCGGGCAGATAGTTGTCTGCTTCTTCTACAAATTCTTTTACACCAACATTTGTAATTTTTACTGATTTAATCGTATTGGTTGGTTTAAAGTCCTTACTTGCAAATGCATAACCATTCACAATCTTAGTAATCTCTTGTATCGTTTTCGTTTCCCAATTCCCGTTTTCAAATACCCCTTGCAAATAGCTTTCAAAAAGTTCTTTGGCGTTTTTGAGGTTTTGTTCGGCATTGGCTTTTGCTTGGGCTATGGCGGCAAAGGCTTCATCTAAAATGGAAACAATGCGCTGTTGTTCGGGGAGTGGGGGAAGGGGAATTTTGATTTTATTAAGCATTGCCTGATTTAACTTAGGCTGTGCCATTCCACTTACATAATCATCTACGCGGATTGAGTTTAAATAAATTTCAACAATTTTTTGGGTTACAAGATTCGGAAATTTTAAAACGTGTGCGTGATTATTCACCCAAGTTTTCCCTGAAATTGGAAATGCTATTGGATATGTTCTTGCTAATAAGTTTGCTCCATCTTCTGAAACGCACAACAAATCTTCATTAAAAATAAAATCTGAAACATAGTCAACAATTCCAGATGCTCCATAATATGGAATATCTCCCTTTTTTCTTTTGTTTTGTGTAATAGGTATTCGTTTACTATCTAAGTTTTCACAAACTTCACCCAATTTCTTTATTTCCCAACCCTTTGGCAATTGAGAATTGACAGTTGACAATGGATAATTATGTTCTTTAATAGTTTTACTCATTGTCAATTATCAATTGTATATTATCCATTATCAAAGCACTTTCTTTATCCAAGGCTTTCATTTCTTCTAAAATGGCTTGTGGTGTGCGTAGGGTAACCTCTTCTTTTTTGTTGGGGTTTTTTACCGAAAGGTCGTAGGTTTGGTTTTCGGGGGACTTGAGGGATGCTGAGGAAGGTATCAGCCATTCACTGACATCAACTGACCAAGAATTAGGGCTGTCGGCTTTGGTTTTTTGGAGTTCTATGAAATCTGCTAAATCAGCTTCATTAAGCGAATTGGTTTTGCCCAAATTGCGGTCGAGGTTAAGTTGGTAGTACCACACCTTTTGTGTGGGTGCGCCTTTTTCGAAAAAGAGAACGACCGTTTTAACCCCTGCGCCTGAGAACACACCACCGGGCAAATCTAACACGGTGTGCAGGTTGCAGGCGGTCAATAACTCTTTGCGAATGGCAACGGTGGCATTGTCGGTATTGCTCAAAAAGGTGTTTTTAATTACCACGCCAGCCTTACCACCTGCTTTTAGAATTTTAATGAAGTGTTGCAGGAAAAGGCTGGCGGTTTCGCCTGTTTTAATGGGGAAGTTTTGTTGCACTTCGGCACGTTCTTTTCCACCAAAGGGCGGATTGGCCAACACAACGGTGTAACGGTCTTTCTCCTGTATGTCGCTCAGGTTCTCGGCCAGGGTATTTGTATGGATGATGTTGGGCGCATCAATTCCATGAAATATCATGTTCATAATGCCAATGATGTAGGCCAATGATTTTTTCTCCTTTCCAAAGAAGGTTTTCTTTTGAAGAATTTCGGTGTCTTTTGTGGATAGATTTGGGCGACCATTATCCGGGCGACCATTAAGGTCGCCCCTACCGCGCGATTTCAAATATTCGAAGGCTTCGCATAGGAAACCGGCACTGCCCACTGCCCCGTCGTATATGGTGTCGCCAATTTTTGGGTCAACTACTTTTACAATGGTGCGAATCAGTGGGCGAGGGGTGTAATATTCTCCACCGTTGCGCCCGGCGTTGCCCATGTTCTGGATTTTCGATTCGTAGAGATGGCTCATTTCGTGCTTCTCGGCATGGGTGCGGAAACGGAGCTGGTCGATGAGGTTAATTACCTCGCGCAGATTGTAACCGCTTTGGATGCGGTTTTTCAGCTCGCTAAAAATCTCACCAATTTTGTATTCAATGGTGTCGGGGTGTTCGGCTGTGGTTTTGAATTTTTTAAGGTAAGGGAACAACTTTTCGTTCACAAAGTCAACCAAGTCGTCGCCAGTCATTGCGTTGTGGTCGATGTTGCCATTGTCGAGTTTAGGAGCAGCCCAAACACTCCATTGGTAGCTATTGTCGAGAAGCGTTGTATAGGTTTTACCCGTGAGCAAAGCCGCGGTTTGCTTGTCTTTTTCTAAGTCGGAGAGGTATTTAAGGAATAAAATCCAAGAGGTTTGCTCCACGTAATCTAACTCGCTCCCGCAACCAGCGTCCTTGTGGAGTATGTCGTCGATGTTTTTGAATGTTTGTTCAAACATGATGTAGATTTCGGTTTAACATGACAATTTCAAATGTTCTGCAAAATAATAAAAAAGCGCGGGTGCGAGGGCAAAAAAAAGCTCAATTCGACAGTCTCATTGCAATAGGTTTAACTTCGATTATCATGATTATTTGCTGTTGCCGGGTTATTTGCACAGGGCTTGTAAATGTGCTGGTTTTGTGCGGGACTTTTAAAATGATAACTTTATGAATAACAACTTCTGTTTGCATTACTGCCGACAATAGCATTACTCATCTAACGTCAGGTTATTACGTTCTGGTATAAATACGCCTGCACACAAGGTTAACCAAAACAGTACATAAATATAAATTGTAGTATACACAATGGAAAAAAAGCAAATAGAAGAGTTAAGTTATGCTAGTTACAATCATTCAACTGTTGAGTACAAAACAAATGAGATATAAGTATAATAAATATCTTACTTGCTCAAATAAATGTTTTTAGATGCGCATATTAATACTCATAGATTGGCATCTAAATTATTTCAGATAGGCATGTAAATTATTTTTGGTGAGGATCTAAATTACTTTTAATGTGCATGTAAATGTTTTTAGATTGGCATCTAAATTCCATTTTACATAGTATTGTAAAACCACTGTTGCACTTGAAAGTACTACTAAGATAAGTAGAGAATTAATCTCTGACTACGACTTTGTATAAAAACACAGAAAAACACTCTCTAGTAAGCAAGAGATAATGCTGTGAAGCGGTATTATCTAAATAACCACGGGCGTTAGTCGGTGGTTCTCCAAATACAACCCATTCGGGACTGTCCTACTCATGCATTGCCAACCGTGGGCTTACGCCACAAGGTCATTGACATATTGCTCGTTCAAACAATAAACCAAATCAGCTCATTAAATGTCATCGGGTAGATGTAACAAAAAAGGGTGCCTTTTCAGACACCCTTTTGAAATTATGTTTTATCAACATTAGTCAACCAATGATTTGAACTTCGGATTTTGGAAGTATTTTGCAAATTCGAGGTCGGTTTTTGCAGCTTGTTTCATTTTAGGATCCAATTTGCATGCAGCTTCGAGGCTTTCGAGCAAGAGGTTTTCTTTTGCAGTGCGAGCACCTACAACAGCTTTAAGATATGAAGCCATTGGGCAGTTTTTGTCGCAAGCTTCAAGGGTTTTCAATGCACCGTTATTGTCGCCGGCAAGTATTTTTGCAAGGGCAGCATTTGGTTTGTTGCTATCGCCAAAGTATTTCACTGCTTTGTCGTATTCTGCACGTGTAATGCTAACAATACCCATATTATAGTCAACTTCTTTGCCTGCACCCGATGCAGCTGAGAAATATTCAATAGCCTTGCTGGTTTCGCCTTTATAAAGGGCAGCAACACCAAGGTTGTTCTGAATGATTGGGTTGCCCTGGCTAAGTTTGTCAGCCTTGCTGAAATTATTGGCAGCAGCATCAAGATCGCCTGTCCAAACCTGAGCCATTCCGAGGTTGTTGAATCCTCTCCAGTCTTCTGGGAACTGACGGGTGAACGAAGTATAGAATTTAACTTTCTTTGCATTGTCGTCGGTCAAACGTGCAGCTTCGAGCAGTTCGGCCTGATTGAGTTTTTCAGGGCTGTTATCGGCAAATTCCAACAATTCAGCATCGGTTTTTCCAATAAGGTCAATATTGGCCGAGAATTTAGCACGACGCAACTGTGGCAAAATTTGTTCAGCAACAGCGGTGAAAGCTTCAGAAAGGTTTTTGATTTCTTTCTCACGAACTTCAGGATCGCTGTACATAGAAAGTACGCGAAGGATCAATTCTTTATCTTTAACAGAAGATGCTTCGAGTAATTTGCGGAAACCGTCCCAGTCTTCAGCAGTGTATTTTGTTTTGATGTTAGCTTCAACTTCTTGCTGTTTCAACTCTTTTTTCAGAAGTTCTGAAGCGCTTCCTTCACGTTTCTGCGAAAGTTTATCGTTCAATTCTTGTTCCCCATCTGGTGATGCATACGCCGAAATTTCGAGGTTTTTCAACTCTTTTCTGTCATTTTTAACTGCATCGGCAGCATACGCTTTGAAATCGGAGAAGTCTTTGCTTGCAGCTTCTTCTTTTCTTACATCAGCTTTGTTGATGAGGTAATGGATGTCGGCCATAAATTCATCAGGAACGATTCTCTGGAATGGGTCAATTGCAGGATCATATTTTCCTGTTGTGTTCTTTTCACGTTGGATACCAATGATTGGCTCACCAACTTTATTAACCAATTCTGAGGTAGCAATAACGCCATCAGCAATCTTAATAGGATCGAAATCGAGCGATGCAGCGCCTTTCGATGCTACGATACGCACTTGGAGTTCCGACATTTTCATTGCCTGTTCGTAAGGAATTGCCCCTTTGATAGAGAAATTTCCGCCTGGTTTGTAAGTAATTACAGCATTGTTAGCTTTTACCTTTTCTCCCTGAAGTTTAATTTCGGGGTAAGCAACTTCTCCACCTTCGAATTTCATAACAGGAGTAACTACTACGGTAGCTTTCTTGGCAAAATATTTTGCGGGAATTTGACCGTCGACAGCAACTTTTACCTGACCGGCATGAGTTTCGAGTACTTCAGGAGTGACGTTCCATTTAATGAGGTCAGCATTTTTTTTCATCTTTTTGATGCTTGCACAACTGCTAAAGAGCACAATTACAAGAGCAAAAGAGACTAGAGCTTTAAAGTTAATTTTTTTCATGATGGACACATTATTGTTATTTTTCAACTATATTTCACTAATTACTACAAAAATAAGAATGTTTTTCATATCAAAAAGCCTTGATACAAAAATTTTATCATAATATAACCCGTGTAATGCCTGAGCTGTAACTATTTTGAAAAATTGTATCACAAATTTTCAGGTAATCCTTGTCATTTTTTACAAAATCGATATTCGTTGTATCTATAATAACAACAGGGAATTCACTTTGTTGCTTAAAGTAGTTAAAATAAGCTTTTGTTATGTTATCGAGATATTCGTCGGCAATATTGCTTTCGTAATCACGCCCTCTTTTTTTTATCATTTTTTGCAAAACATCGGTATCTTTATGCAGATAAACGTATAAATCGGGCCTTGGAAGCCGGGCATAAATCAGGTTAAAGAACTTGCGGTACAAGGTGAATTCGTCGTCAGAAAGGGTTACGCTGGCAAAAATCAACGATTTCATAAAGTAATAATCGGCTACTGCAAAATCTTTGAACAAGTCGCGGTTTTGCAGTTCGTTCATCAACTGCGAATACCGTTCGGCAAGGAACGACATTTCGAGCGTGAAAGCGTAGGTCGAAGGGTTCGCGTAAAACTTGGGCAAAAAAGGATTGCCCGCAAAACTTTCGGTTACCAATTGGGCGTTATAATCGCTGCTGATCATTTGCGCAAGGGTAGTTTTTCCGGCGCCAATGTTTCCTTCTATCACCAAAAAATTCATTGCCCTGCCTCTTTATTTCAACGTAATACCCGTGTGGTAAAACACAAATGAATATATATCGGTATATTCTTCAATCACCTTCGCCGTAGGCTTTCCACTGCCGTGACCGGCTTTCACATCGATGCGTACCAACGTGGGCAACTTCCCGGTATTCAACTCCTGAATACGCGAAATATATTTGAAGGTGTGGGCAGGAACCACCCGGTCGTCGTGGTCGGCCGTAGTCGCCAAAATAGCCGGATAATCTTTCTTTTCGACACTATGATAGGGTGAATAGGCTAACAAATACCGGAACATTTCTTCGCTGTCATCAGCAGTCCCATAATCGGTAGCCCAAGCGTACCCTATGGTAAATTTCTGGTAACGAAGCATATCGAGTACACCTACGGCAGGAAGTGCCACCTTGAACAAATCGGGACGTTGATTGGTAACTGCCCCCACGAGCAAGCCTCCATTTGAACCACCCCTGATGCTCAGTTTATCGCGGTTAGTATACCCGCTCCCGATAAGGTATTCAGCACCGGCAATAAAATCGTCGAACACATTTTGCTTGTTTAACAAGGTGCCGCCCTGATGCCAGCTTTCACCATACTCACCCCCTCCGCGAAGATTAGCCACGGCATAAACTCCGCCATTTTCGACATAAAAGATAGTAGATACTGAAAATGAAGGGGACATACTAATATTAAACCCGCCATAACCATAAAGCATAGCCGGGTTAGTTCCGTCTGGCTTTATATCCTTCCGGTGCACGATAAATATCGGGATTTTGGTTCCGTCTTTACTGGTGTAGAATTCTTGTTTCACCACAATATCATCGGGGTTGAATTTCACTTGGGGGGCAAAAAACAACTCCGACTTACCGGTTTCTGTATTGTACTTATACACCGAGCCCGGAGTGTTGAAAGAGCTATATGAATAAAATGCTGTAGTCCCGTCAGAAGTACCGCTAAAACTGCCCAGGCTGCAGATCCCGGGTAACTCGACAGGGTTAAGGGGCGAGCCATCGGGGAGAAAAACAGCCAGTTTGCTTTTGGCATCTTCCATGTAATGGGCAAAAAGCTTGCCCCCGCAGTACGAACAACTTTCAAGAGTATTTTTACTTTCGGGAATAATTACTTTCCAGTTTTCTTTTTGAGGTTTACCCGGGTCGATAGCCACTAAACGGTACTGTGGTGCCCCATCGTTGGTGACAAGGTACAACTTCCCGTCGATCATATCCACGGGAATATAGTCGAATTCGAAGCCCTGAGCCAGTTGGGTAATTTTCGAACCCGGCTTAGACAGATCTTTGATATATAGTCCATTACCACTGGTTGATTCTGATTCACTAATCAGTAAAAAGTTCCTGCCCTCATTGAGCGAAGCAGAGAACATGCGTTGTGGCAAATCGGGGTTTGAAAACACGAGCTCGTCGGTTTCCTGTGTTTGCCCGTAGCGGTGAAAAAAGATTTTTTGCCCGGCATTCCGATTCGAGAGCTCCTGCCCTTTTTCGGGCTTATCATAAGCACTATAGAAAAAACCATCGGCATAACAAGCTAAGCCCGAGAACTTAACCCATTGAATATGATCACTGAGCAATTTTCGCGAAGCAATGTCCATCACAAAAATTTCATTCCAGTCGGAGCCAGAACGGGCAATCATATAAACCAATAATTTTCCGTCGGGCGAAACATCCATACCTGAAAAAGCTACCGTTCCGTCGTCGCTCAAGGTATTCGGGTCGAGCAACAGAACCGGTTCGGCACCAATACTATCGAAGGTATAAAGAACACTCTGATTCTGCAACCCATTGTTTTTAAACACAAACCATTGCTTTGAAATGGAAAAAGGAGCTCCCACTTTGGGATAATCCCACAACTCGGTAAGGCGTTTATTAATTTTATCACGATAAGGGAGCTTGCTTAAATAAGCAAAAGTCACCTCGTTTTGTTGTTTTACCCATTCAGCAGTTTCTGCCGAATTGTCGTCTTCGAGCCAGCGGTATGGGTCATCAACCGGCACTCCGTAGAATGTGTCGGTTACGGCTATTTTCTTTGTTTCGGGGTACTTCATAACTTGATTCGTACAACCGGTTATAAGTAAAATTACTGATAGAGTTAAGGTAATTCGCATAATATGTTAATTTTAAAAAAGAGACCACCGATAAAATTAACATATAAATTGCATTTGAAAGCAAATAGGGCGGCATAATTTCAATCCGTGAAAGGAAAAGTAAACGTAGCCCTGACTATTGTTAGAAAATATCATTACCAGAAAAAAAAGAGATCATGAAAAGCACTTCATGATCTCTCTATATTGCAAGCTATATATTAGCTCTTATTCTGACAATTACCGGCTATTACGACGGTCACCACGATCACGGTCGCGTCCGCCACGGTCTCCCCCGCGATCTCCACCACGATCATTTCTTCCGCCACGGTCGCCACGGTATCCACCGCCATCACGGCTGCCACGATCACCACGATCGCCGCCTTCGCTGCGCGGTTTTCTTTCCGGCTCTACATACCCTTCTGGTTTTGGAAGGAGAACCCTTCTCGAAAGTTTCAGTTTGCCGGTTTTATCTTCAACGCCGATCAATTGTACATCAATCTTGTCGCCTTCTTTCATTAGGCCATCCATGGTTTCGTGACGAGCCCAATCTACTTCAGAGATGTGGAGCAAGCCGTCTTTACCTGGAAGGATTTCGATGAAGGCACCAAAAGCCACGATCGATTTCACGGTACCATGATAAATTTCGCCCACTTCAGGGACAGCCACAATGGCTTTCACACGCGCCATTGCTGCATCGATTGATTCTTTACCTGTAGCCGATATCTGAACAACACCAGTATCTCCAACTTCTTCGATCACGATAACAGTTCCGGTTTCTTCCTGGATCTTCTGGATTACTTTTCCACCAGGACCAATTACAGCGCCAATGAATTCTTTTGGAATAATGATGGTTTCGAGGCGTGGTACATTTGGTTTATATTCGGCACGTGGTTCAGGAATCACTTCAAGGATTTTACCAAGAATGTGCATACGTCCCTGACGTGCTTGTTCAAGAGCCTGAGCCATAACTTCGTATGAAAGGCCATCTACTTTAATATCCATTTGAGTAGCCGTAATACCATCTCTGGTTCCGGTTACTTTAAAGTCCATATCGCCAAGGTGGTCTTCGTCGCCGAGAATGTCGGAGAGAATAGCAAATTTTCCGTTTTCATCGGTAATAAGTCCCATAGCAATACCCGAAACCGGCTTCTTGATTTTTACCCCTGTGTCCATCAAAGCCATGGTCCCAGCACAAACGGTAGCCATCGACGACGATCCGTTCGATTCGAGAATGTCAGATACCAAACGGGTGATATATGGGAAATCATCAGGGAACATACGTTTCAATGCACGGTGGGCAAGGTTTCCGTGACCAATTTCACGACGGCTAAGTCCGCGGGGAACTTTAGCTTCACCGGTGCTGAACGATGGAAAGTTGTAGTGCAGCAGGAATTTTTCGGTTCCTTGTACTGTAACCCCGTCAATGATTTTTTCATCCAATTTGGTACCCAATGTACACGAAGTAAGCGATTGGGTTTCACCACGGGTGAAAATTGCTGAACCGTGCGATCCTGGCAAATAATCAACTTCGCCCCAGATTGGACGGATTTCAGTGGTTGAACGGCCATCGAGACGGTGTCCTTCGTCGAGGATCATGCGGCGCATGGCTTCTTTTTCCACATCGTGGTAATATTTTTTGATCAACTTGACATTTTTAGCCAAATCAATTTCAGTGTTCTCTGCATTAGCAGCCTGATAGGCTTCGAGGTACTCGTCGAGAATGGCTTTGAAGCCATCGGAACGGAGATGTTTGTCGGCCTGTTGCAAATTTGCATGATCGTAGCATTTCTGGTAAAGGTCTTTTTTGACCATTTCGCGAACGGCTTCATCATTTGTTTCGTGGCAGTAAGTACGTTTTGCTTTGCCTACAGCGGCAGCCAGTTCTTCCTGTATTTTGCAGTGTTTCTTAATTTCAGTGTGAGCGAATTTAATGGCTTCAAGCATTTCGGCTTCAGTAACTTCGTTCATTTCGCCTTCCACCATCATGATATTGTCGTACGAAGCACCCACCATAATATCGAGGTCGGCATTCGCGAGTGCTGAAATAGTTGGGTTGATCACCAACTGTCCATCGATACGGGCAACACGAACTTCAGATATAGGGCATTCGAAAGGCACATCAGAAACGGCGATAGCAGCAGAAGCAGCCAACCCTGCCAGTGAATCAGCAGTGGTTTCTTTATCGGTTGAGATCAGCGATATCATCATCACGGTTTCGGCGTGATAATCGCTGGGGAAAAGAGGACGAAGAGCGCGGTCGACCAGGCGGGCGATCAGGATTTCTTCATCGGAAGGACGGCTTTCACGTTTGAGAAAACCGCCGGGGAAACGGCCTGCTGCCGAGAATTTCTCACGGTAATCGACCGATAGGGGCATAAAATCTACATCTTCGTTAGCCTCGGTTGCTGAAACTACAGTTGCCAGCAACATTGTGCCACCCATCTTCACAACAACAGAACCATCGGCTTGTTTGGCTAATTTTCCTGTTTCAATAGAGATAGACCTTCCATCTCCCAGGTCAATAATTTTTTCAATTACATTCATCATACTAAAGTTGTTCAATTTAAATCAATGATTAAAAATTGGGCGGGCAAAAAAAAGCAGAAAAAGGCAATTGTTGAAATTGCCTTTTTTTGAATTATTTACGTAAGTTAAGTTCCTTAACGATTGAACGGTAACGTTCGATATCACGCTCTTTCAGGTAATCGAGCAAGCGACGGCGTTTTCCTACCATGGCTAATAGCGCGCGTTGGGTTCCAAAGTCTTTCCTGTTTCTTTTCAGGTGCTCGGTGAGATGAGCAATACGGAATGAGAACATGGCAATCTGACCTTCGGCACTGCCTGTATCGGCTTCGTTTTTACCGTGTTTTGCGAAAAATTCTTTTTTCTGTTCTGAAGTTAAATACATAAACTGTTAATTTTTAAAGTTAAACCATTCGATAACTACCCTGCAGCATTCGTGTTCGATGTCAACAGCGCAGCATTAAAGTTTGACTCTTCGCCAAATTTTCGCAAAAGTAAACAAATTTCTTAATTGAAATAAAAAAAGGGTTGATTTTTAATCTTTTCTACCACGCCATAAAGGCATGAGCTATTTTCGGATGTAAGATTTCGTTTATTTCTGTTTTTGGAAAGAAGCAGAAGGTATGAGAATGAACTTAACGGCACATGGCGATGGCGACAAATGTAATTTTACTAAATGTCAGATATTAAAAAACCATTCAAAAGACACAAAATCTTTTCAGATTTATCAGTACATTTCACCCATTCATCAACAATAAATGCGTGTTTATCAAATAAAAAAAGAAAAAATTTGATTTTACCCCCCCCCATAATATTTTTGCTAAAAATTTATAAAAACTAATCATGACCTTAACAAAAAAATGCAACGTAATAAAAAAGCTAGTACATTTAATTAATTATGAAGTTACCGGAAATGCTTCTGTACTTGCTCAACGGCTGGGCATCTCGCGCAGTCAACTATTCATTGAGATAGAGACGATTAAAAGCTATGGAGTTGACATTCAATTTGACCGTTCAAAGAAATCATTCGTTTTCTCCGGTCAAAAAAAGATCATTGTTCGTGAGCCAATAGTTATTACTGACAGAGAAGATTTATCAACGATTAATGCAGGTTTTTTTCGTAAAAATCGTTCAGTTCTTTTTTCTGGACTGTATACTACTAACTTTGTATCAGAGAATTCTCAACAACCCCTATCTAACTTTTCCTATTAAGAAGATGCAGGGCGGGGAAAAGCCCGGCAGCTAACCACTTTTCGCGAACCGGAAAGCCACCGGGCAAGCTGGCCAAAAAATTTGACCGGCACAAAATTAAATTAATTTATTAACGTTTAAAATTTTGTGTATTATGAAAAACTTAGAAACAATGGGCGTTCAGGAAATGAATGCGAGTGAAATGAAAAACACAGAGGGTGGTCTTGGATTGTTACTTTCTCTTGGACTTTTTGCGGCTGGAGCTGCTTTGGGTTTTTGGGGAAGAGATAACAATTGGTGGTAAGAAATATTATGAGAGAGGGTTTTTTTCCCTCTCTCAAAACAACTAAAATGAAAATTATTCCAATCATATTCATGTTATCTCTTTTGAGTATTTGTTCCTTCTCAAAAGATAAAATCGTAACCGAATATCAATATTCCTTATCTGGATTGGGTTTTGGCCAACAGAAAGTATCTTTTTTATCTCCAATATTTTACAATGCCAGCTCTCTTGTTTCTTCAAGAGGAAATGTTAAAGCTACAAAAAACAGAATATCCATATTTGATACTGAAACCGATATTGGCATCAATTACAATAAAGCTGGCAGTACTTTTTATTCATTTGATTTCGATTTAAGTTACAGCAAATATTATTTGTTGAAGATAAAGGATTATCCTGCTTCTTTTCCCGATTTATATGCAGGCTGGGGGTATTGGCTTAATACCGATTTCTATATAAAACCCGACAATACCAATAATCCCTTCTATTACAATTTCAACAATTTGGTGTGTTTTGGCATTTATTGCGAAAAAAAAATTCAAAAAGTAAAAATATCCAATGAGTTTCGGCTTTCTATTTTTGGCATTTTTTCAGGATCTGAGTACAGTAGCGGACTCCCTTATTTTCTCACCGAAGAAGATGCCAGCTTTTTTCAGGCATTTGATATTGGCAGTTTTAAAACAGATTGCAGGGGAAGTAATAAGTTAAATGTTGACTTCAGAATGAACACTAAAAAAAAGGTACGAACTTTTCGATTACAATATGAAATTAACTCATCGGTATTGTCGTTAAATGGGAACATCAAACACAACATTTTTCATATTTTTAAGATTGGCTACCTCTACAATTTAAGCAACTATGAACATCCGTAAACATATTTGGATCACCTTGTTAGTGCCTATTCTAACATCTTGTATTCAGGATTGGGCAATAAATTACGACAATTCTCCCCAAGGAAACTTTGAGCTTTTATGGAAGACTATAGATGAAAACTACTGCTTTTTCGATGAAAAAGGAATTGATTGGAATGCCGTAAAAAAAGAATATGAATCGCTGGTTTCGGAAAAAACTTCCGATGAAGAACTTTTCCAGATTTGTTCATCAATGCTTTCGAAACTAAAAGACGGTCATGTTAACCTTTATTCCGATTTTAATACGTTTCGATATTGGGACTGGTTTTTAGATTATCCACAAAATTTTAACCAGTCGCTTGTTGAAAGAAACTATCTGGGAAAAGATTACATCATTGCAGGCCGGTTAAAGGCAAAAAGAATTAAAAATATTGGCTATTGCCGTTATGAAAGTTTCACCAATGAAATTACCTCGGCAAACATTCATTATGCCATAAAACAAATGGGTAACATCAACGGACTAATTATTGACATCCGCGATAATGGAGGCGGCTCTTTATCACTGGTCAATGAGTTTGCTTCGTGTTTCTTCTCAAAAAGAACACTTACCGGACATGTAAAATACAAAGAAGGCCCAGGACATAATGATTTTAGCGATTTCTTCCCTCAATATATTGATCCCGATTCATCACTTGCTTTTTCCGGTAAAATTGTAATATTAACAAACCGAATGGTTTACAGTGCCGCTAATGACTTTGTTTCTGTCATGAAAACACTGCCTAACGTTACGGTTATAGGCGATGCGACCGGAGGAGGTGGTGGAGTTCCCTTTTCATCTGAATTATTTAATGGTTGGAAATTGCGAGTTTCACGCGATCCATTTTTTAACACAAAAAAAGAATCAATTGAAAATGGCATAGCTCCTGATATCCATATTGATATGAATGCAAGAGAAGAGCAGCAAGGAGTCGACACGATGATTGAGTATGCAATAAATTACCTAACAATCAATTAATAAAAATGGCATTCTAAATAGCAAAAGATGAAACAGCTTTTCCCTCCAGAAATTATCGAATACTCAGCAGAAAGTCATTTTTCAAAGCGAAACAAAAGTACAAGCATTATTTACATTGCCGTAATGCTTTTTATAGCTGCAATAATTGCAATTTTGCCAGTAGTAAAAGTAGAAATAACTACTCAAAGCAGGGGAATTGTTAAATCGGCAATCGAGAATAACCAACTTCAGGCGGTTGTTTATGGCGAAATTGAAGATGTATTTTTATACGAAAATAAGGATGTTGAAATTGGCGATACATTGATGATTATCAGCACCAAGAAATTAAAAGAACAAAAAGAGTCATATAAACGTAATTTACTGGAAAACAACGCGTATCAAAGAGACATCAAATCTATTCTCAGCTATCGACCAGAACTAATTAGAACACCAAAATATAACAGCGAATACAACGAATATTGCACTCAATTGAAAGAACAACAGCTACAGACTGAACTTCTTTTGCATGAGAAAAAAGTATCGGATCAACTCTACGAGAAAAGGGTTGAGCCGGAAATGGATCATATTCAAATTGTAAATCGTTACAACTTATCTGTAAAACGGGAAAAACTAATTCACGACCAATTCCATAAACGATGGCAAGCTGAACTTTCACAACTAGAGATAGAAAATCGGAACCTAGTCTCAAATATTGAGCAACTTTCGTCAGAGCAGAAGCAATACATTATTACAGCTCCAATCTCTGGCACTATTATCCAGTATGCCGGATTGACTAAAGGAAACTTTATTGGTCCAAATCAGGTCATTGCACAAATATCTCCAACGACCAATCTTTTGGTCGAATGCTATGTTTCACCTTCTGATATTGGATATTTGTCAATAGGGACTTCTGCCCGTTTTCAGTTCGATGCCTATAATTACAACCAATGGGGATTGGCCTCCGGCGAGATTCAAGAAGTATCGAGTGACCTCATTGCTATTAACGATCAATTAGCATTTAAGGTACGATGTTCGCTAAACAACACCCATCTGCAGCTAAAAAACAACTATAAAGGTCAACTAAAAAAAGGGATGACACTCACCTGCCGATTCAATCTTACAGAACGTTCTCTTTCGCAACTGTTATTTGATAAAGTTGACAACTGGTTGAATCCTAAACTTGTAAACACAGATGTCTATTAAAATTAAACAACGCGACATAACCGACTGTGGAGCAGCATGCCTTGCATCCATTGCGGCACACTACAAACTAATCTTCCGGTATCGAGAATCCGCCAAATGGCTGGAACCGATAAAAAAGGCACCAATATTCTTGGATTAATAACAGCTGCAGAAAAGATGGGGTTCTCGGCCAAAGGGGTAAAGGGAGGCATTGATGCATTACCCAAAATCCCTCTTCCGGCCATTGCTCATATCATTGTAAAAGAAGTACTTTACCACTACATAGTGATATATTCGATTAAGAAAGAGCTGATTGAATTTATGGATCCCGCTGATGGACTAATTCATAAAATGTCAATTGATGAATTCAGCAAAACTTGGACTGGTGTTCTAGTCTTATTTGCACCAACAGAGAATTTTAAAGCAGTTAATGAAAAAGTATCGAACATAAAACGGTTCCTCTTTTTGCTCAGGCCACATAAAAGTATGATATACCAAGCATTGTTTGGAGCAATAATTTACACTGTATTAGGATTGTCAACTTCAATTTATGTACAGAAACTAACTGACTTTGTTTTGGTCGATGGCAACCGCAACCTTCTGAACTTACTCAGCATCTCTATGCTGATTATTTTATTACTCCAACTTTTCATTGGATCGGTTAAGAATGTTTTAATGCTTCGCACTGGACAAAAAATAGATGCCCAACTAATTCTTGGCTATTACAAACACCTACTTAAATTACCGCAGCGTTTTTTCGACACTATGCGAGTAGGAGAAATCATTTCACGAATTAACGATGCAGTTAAAATAAGAGCATTTATTAACGATACAGCTATTGCAATATTGGTAAATATATTTATTGTAATTTTTTCATTTGCATTAATGTTTGTCTACAGCTGGAAACTTGCTCTAATAATGCTGATTGTTATCCCATTATATGTTTTTGTTTACCAAATTACCAATCAATTAAACAAAAAACAAGAACGAAAACTAATGGAAAATTCTGCAGAACTGGAAAGCCAGTTAGTAGAATCTATCAATTCGGTTAAAACTATTAAGCAATTTGGCATTGAAGACTTTGCTAATGTAAAAACCGAGATTAAATTCATTGCTTTATTGAAAACAGTTTATCGTTCCGGAGTCAATTCCATAGCCTCAGGCACATCTTCTGAATTTCTCAGCCGCGTTTTTACCATTATTCTACTGTGGGTCGGGGCTGGTTTTGTGATCGATCGGTTCATTACTCCCGGCGAATTACTTGGCTTTTACGCAATTATTGGCTATTTCACCTCACCAGCAGCAAGTTTAATAACCATGAACAAAACAATTCAAAATGCACTTATTGCCGCCGATCGACTTTTCGAGATTATGGACTTGGAACGTGAAAACGATGAGAACAAGATTGATTTTAGACCTGAAATGACTGGTGATATTCGCTATGAAAATGTGTCGTTCAGTTATGGAACCAGGGTTGATGTCTTCGACGACTTCAGTCTCACAATCCCCAAAGGCCATATCACAGCAATTATTGGAGAAAGCGGTTCTGGTAAAACGACGCTATCAGTTCTGTTACAAAAGCTTTATGCATTGAATAAAGGCTCAATTTCAATTGGTGAATATAACATCGACTATTTTACCAATCAAAGTCTTAGGCAATTCGTGAGCGCAGTACCTCAACAACTCGATTTGTTTGCAGGGAATGTGGTTGAGAACATTGCAGTGGGTGAATTTGTCCCCGATATGGAAAGAGTTCTTGAGATTTGTAAAACCCTTGGTTTACTAAGTTTTATTGAGAAGCTACCTGCGGGCTTCAACACATACATTGGAGAAAATGGTGCTCAACTCTCGGGGGGTCAACGACAACGGTTGGCCATTGCACGTGCATTGTACCGTAACCCTGAGATTTTAATACTTGATGAAGCTACCTCTTCGTTAGATGCAGAATCGGAAAGTTATGTGCAGAAAACGATTCGACAATTGCGTGACACGGGAAAGACCATTGTTATTATTGCCCACCGGTTAAGCACAGTTATTGATGCCGACAAGATTGTCGTTCTTGAAGAAGGCAAGTTAATTGAGGAGGGAACCCATGAGAAACTTTATTCTATGGAAAAAAAATATTATCAAATGTGGCAAAAACAGTTACCATCGGTCATTTTTGAAACAGCTCACTAAACAAATATGATTGCAATATTTTTAGTGATTCCTGCTAAACGAATGAAAAGTGCTTAATTTAATCGTTCAGTTCTTTTTTCTGGACTGTATACTACTAACTTTGTATCAGAGAATTCTCAACAACCCCTATCTAACTTTTCCTATTAAGAAGATGCAGGGCGGG
>Ga0123334_1003171_pt1 | contig 18081 bp, 12 predicted proteins | sample BiotimSIPDNA_FD_89706 | JGI IMG/M metagenome (GOLD analysis project Ga0123334, IMG submission 89706) | Anaerobic biogas reactor microbial communites from Washington, USA - Biogas_R1 time_0 SIP DNA | ecosystem: Engineered > Bioreactor > Anaerobic > Unclassified | place: Washington, USA... | reverse complement strand
CTGATATCTGTCCTGCAGCGTTTTTGTTATTGCTGCTGTCAGCGTCGTTTTGCCGTGGTCTACATGTCCTATCGTTCCTATGTTTATGTGCGGCTTATTCCTTTCAAATTTCTCTTTTGCCATCTTTTCTTCCTCCTGTGTATATCATCCTAATAAACTTTATTTTTATTTGTTGATCTTTTCGATCAGATTATCCGGTAGTTTTTCAAAATGGTCGAACTGCATTACATAAACTCCCCGACCCTGGGTCTTGGATCTCAAATCTGTTGCATAACCGAACATTTCCGAAAGAGGAACATATCCTCTTATTATCACTGCGCCCGCATTCATGTCAGAACCTTCTATCCTGCCTCTTCTGCCGTTTATATCTCCTATAACATCGCCCATATACTCTTCAGGCACTGTGGCCTCGATTTTGCATATAGGTTCAAGAAGCTTGGGTGCAGCTTTTTTTGCAGCATCTCTGAATGCCATGGTTGCAGCGATCTTGAATGCCATTTCCGAAGAATCCACCTCATGATATGACCCGTCATATAATTCCGCACCTATATCCACCACCTGATACCCTGCAACCGGTCCGTTTTCCATGGCTTCTCTTATGCCGTTTTCAACGCTGGATATGTATTCTTTGGGAACGACTCCTCCAACGATGGAATTCTTGAATTCGAAACCTTCTCCCGCTTCTCTGGGATATACTCTGATTTTGACATGAGCATACTGCCCGTGCCCTCCTGTCTGCTTGACATATTTGTTTTCCACATCGGCCATTTTTGTAAGAGTTTCCTTGTATGACACCTGCGGCTTGCCCACATTTGCTTCTACTTTGAATTCTCTGAGCAGTCTGTCCACTATTATCTCAAGATGAAGCTCTCCCATTCCCGCTATTATTGTCTGTCCCGTTTCTTCATTTGTATAAGTCCTGAACGTGGGATCTTCCTCTGCCAACTTACTCAATGCGACTCCCATTTTTTCCTGGCCTACTTTTGTTTTGGGCTCGATGGCGATCTCTATTACCGGATCCGGAAAATCCATTGATTCCAGTATTATCGAATGCTTTTCATCACATAGAGTGTCGCCTGTGGTCGTCATCTTCAATCCGACTGCAGCAGCGATGTCGCCTGCATAAACCTTTTCTATGTCTTCTCTTTTGTTGGAATGCATCTGCAGTATCCTGCCGATCCTTTCCTTTTTGCCTTTTGTGGAATTGTAAACATACGACCCTGAATCCAATGTTCCGGAGTATACTCTGAAAAACGCCAGTTTCCCAACAAAGGGATCCGCCATTATCTTAAATGCCAGTGCTGCAAAATGTCCTTCGTCACTGGGGGCTCTTTCGGCCTCCTGTCCTGTTTTCAGCACACCTTTTATGGGCGGTATATCCAGGGGCGAGGGCATATAATCCACCACTGCATCCAGCATCATCTGTATGCCTTTGTTTTTATATGCAGAACCGCATGTTACAGGTATCATCCTGCCCTCTAATGTCATTTTCCTTATTGCCGCCTTGATTTCTTCCTTTGAAGGCTCTTCTCCCTCCAGGAACTTCATCATAAGATCGTCGTCCGCCTCGGAAACAGCCTCTATCATAGCGGCTCTCCATTCCAGAGCATTATCGCCAAGTTCTTCGGGGATATCTGTTATTTCGAATTCTTTGCCCAGATCATCCTTGTATATCTCCGCTTTCATTTCAATAAGATCTATGATGCCTTTGAAACTGTCTTCAGCTCCTATGGGAAGCTGAACAGGAACCGCATTGGCTTTCAGTCTGTCTTTTACCATCCGGACCACCCTGTAGAAGTCGGCCCCCGTGATATCCATTTTGTTCACGAATATCATCCTTGGTACACCGTATTTCTCAGCCTGTCTCCAAACCGTTTCCGACTGGGGCTCTACCCCTCCTTTTGCACAGAGCACAGTAACGGCTCCGTCAAGGACACGCAGTGATCTTTCAACTTCCACTGTAAAATCCACATGTCCCGGGGTATCTATTATGTTTATTCTGTTATCTTTCCACTGAGCTGTGGTGGCAGCAGAGGTAATCGTAATGCCGCGCTCCTGTTCCTGGTCCATCCAGTCCATTACCGCTGCGCCTTCATGGGTTTCTCCCAGCTTATGTGTTCTGCCGGTATAGAATAATATTCTTTCCGTAACAGTTGTTTTTCCGGCATCTATGTGCGCCATGATGCCGATGTTCCTTGTTTTTTCCAAGGGAAATTTTCTTGGCATCCGTTTTACCTCCTTTCATATGATTTGCTCTTCACCATTACCATCTGTAATGTGCGAATGCTCTGTTTGCTTCTGCCATCTTATGAGTATCTTCTTTTTTCTTGACTGATGCTCCGGTATTAGCGGCCGCATCCATAAGTTCTTTTGCCAGTTTTTCTGACATTGTTTTTTCACCTCTGGCCCTGGTGTATTTTGTAAGCCATCTGAGACCCAGTGTCTCGCGTCTTTCCGGTCTTACTTCCACAGGCACCTGATAGTTTGCACCGCCTACACGCCTTGCTTTCACTTCCACAACAGGCATGATATTGTTCATTGCTTCCTCAAAAACTTCCAGTGCGTCTTTGCCGGTGTCCGCCTTTATCTTATCAAAGGCGCCATAAACAATTGCCTGAGCGGTTCCCTTTTTACCGTCCAGCATGATGCTGTTGATCATTTTTGCAACAGCCACACTGCCGTAAACGGGATCCGGAAGCACTTCGCGCTTCGGCACATTTCCTTTTCTTGGCACTTCTCTTCCCTCCTTGCCATAATGCTTTCGGTACTCGAACCGGAGCCGTTATGATCTCTCTCCGGATCGCGATGCTCAATGATATATCTTATCAAGGGCATTTTTCCCCGATCAATTACTTTTTCTTCGGTCTCTTTGAACCGTATTTTGAGCGTGACTGACTTCTGTCGGCCACCCCCGCCGTGTCAAGAGTCCCTCTAACGATATGGTATCTTACACCGGGAAGGTCTTTTACTCTCCCGCCTCTTATAAGTACAACACTATGTTCCTGAAGGTTATGACCTATTCCCGGAATATATGCTGTAACTTCGATACCATTTGTCAGACGTACTCTGGCAACCTTTCTCAAAGCTGAATTAGGCTTTTTTGGGGTAACGGTCTTTACTGAGGTGCATACGCCTCTTTTCTGGGGTGAATTCAAGTCGGTAGAAACTCTTCTAAGAGTATTGAGTCCCTTATTCAAAGCCGGAGCCGTGGACTTTCTTTCACTGCTTTCTCTGCCTTGTCTTACCAGCTGATTAATGGTTGGCATACATGATCTCCTTTCTCCCGCATCACGGGTTTTTATATATTCCAAGTCTTTTCTGTGTTGAAAAGCTCAAAACCAACGGTTAGTTTAACACAGGATTTCCTGCTCTGTCAACAAACTATTCGTCTTCGGAAGTTTCAGATAAAAAGTCTTCTTTTCTATCATCTTCTTCTGTTTTTTCCTGTACTATTTCTATGCCTTCGTCAGAAACGAGGATCTCCTGGTCACTTTCCGCAAGTCCCAGTTCATCTTCTTCTGCCTCGGCCTGTTCCTGTTCATATAGCATCTGGGCATAGTTTTCCATGAACTCGGTGTTCACACCGTAATCCACATCGATATTCTTGTATCTCTTCATTCCGGTGCCTGCAGGAATAAGTTTCCCTATTATGACATTTTCCTTGAGTCCCAGCAATTTGTCGTTCTTGCCTTTTATTGCGGCATCTGTCAGTACTCTTGTGGTTTCCTGGAAAGATGCAGCAGACAGGAATGAATTGGTGGCCAGGGAGGCTTTTGTTATCCCCAGCAGTATCCTCTTTGTTGAAGCTGTCTCGCCATTTGCCATTACGGTCTTTTTGTCGGCATCATCTACTTCAGACTTGGAGTAAAGGCCTCCGGGAAGAAGATGGGTATCCCCCGCCTCTTCTATTTTATACTTGCTGAGCATCTGGCTTACTATTACTTCTATGTGCTTATCGTTGATATCAACGCCCTGAAGCTTGTAAACTCTCTGCACTTCCTTAAGCAGATACTGATAAACACCTTCGACACCCTTTAGTCTTAATATGTCATGGGGATTTAACGGCCCCTTGGTTATCTGACCTCCCGCTTCTACAAAATCTCCTTCTTCAACATTAAGTCTTGCTCCGTAAGGCACGATATATTTTTTCTCTTCTTCGCCTCTTACTATGACCTCTGTCTTGTTTTCCTTGTCCTGGGTTATAGATACCACTGTTCCGTCACCCTCACATATTTCCGCCAGTCCTTTCGGCTTCCTTGCTTCGAAAAGTTCCTCTACTCTGGGAAGACCATGGGTGATATCGGCTCCGGCAACACCTCCGGTATGGAAAGTTCTCATGGTCAACTGTGTTCCCGGCTCGCCTATGGACTGAGCCGCGGTTATTCCAACTGATTCTCCTATATTTACCCTCTCTCCGGTGGCAAGGTTTCTGCCGTAGCATTTGGCGCAGATACCGGTTTTGCTGTGACATGTCATTACCGATCTTATTGCCACGGATCCTATTCCGGCATCATCAATGAGTTCTGCCATCTCTTCTGTTATCTCTTCATTCTGATAACAGATCATCTCGCCCGTTTCCGGATGCTCTATGTCCGTCAGTGATGTTCTTCCTATTATCCTGAGCTTAAGGGGTTCGATTATTTCTTTACCTTCAGTAAATGCTTTTACCTCGATCCCTTCATCGGTGCCGCAGTCGAATTCTCTGACTATAACATTATGTGAAACGTCCACCAGTCTTCTTGTAAGATAACCCGAGTCGGCTGTACGAAGGGCCGTGTCCGCAAGACCTTTTCTTGCTCCGTTGGTTGAAATAAAGTATTCCAGAACGGAAAGCCCCTCTCTGAAGTTTGCTTTGATGGGTATCTCTATGGTTTTTCCTGCGGCATTGGCCATCAAGCCTCTCATGCCGCCTATCTGTCTTATCTGGTTTTTGCTTCCTCTGGCTCCCGAATTGGCCATTATGAAAAGGTTGTTCAGGCTGCCCAGGGAATCCATCAAAGCGTCGGCAACATCATCAGTTGCCTTGTTCCAAATGTCTATTACTTTTTCGTATCTCTCTTTTTCGGAAACCAGTCCCCTGTTATATGCATCTTCATATTTGTCCACACGGGATGCCGATTCTTTTAATATTTCCTTTTTTTCTGCCGGTATTTCCATGTCGGAAATACTTATGGTAATGGCTCCCAGCGTGGAATAGTGGAATCCCATATCCTTGATATGATCCAACATAAGTGCCGTCCCTGTATTCCCGTGGACCCGGTAGCATCTTTCGATTATTTCTCCCAGTCTTTTCTTGTCACATAGGAAGTCCACTTCCAGTGAGTAGGGATCATTTGCTCTGTCTTCAACAAAACCCAGGTCCTGAGGTATCTCTGTGTTCAATATGAATCTTCCCACGGTGGATTCCACCAGTTTGCCTCTCTTGTCGTTTTCATCAGCAAAACGCCTTACTTTTATCCGGGCATGAACGCCCACTTCTTTGTTTTCATAAGCCATGAGCATTTCATTTATATCCGTGAAGGCTTTTCCGTCGCCTTTGTCTGCTTCTGTGCTTCTGTCCGCTGTGCCCTCATGGGTAAGATAGTAACTGCCCAATATCATATCCTGGGTGGGAGTTGTTATGGGCGATCCGTCTTTGGGGGCAAGTATATTGTTCACACTCAGCATCAGGAACCTGGCTTCCGCCTGAGCCTCCATGGAAAGAGGCACATGTACAGCCATCTGATCCCCGTCAAAGTCCGCATTGAATGCAGTACAAACCAGAGGATGGAGCTTTATTGCTTTTCCTTCCACCAGTACCGGTTCAAAAGCCTGTATCCCAAGTCTGTGAAGTGTCGGGGCACGGTTCAGCATAACGGGATGTTCCTGTATTATATCTTCTAAAACGTCCCATACCTGAGGCTTCACTTTTTCAACCATTCTTTTGGCACTTTTTATATTATGCGCTTCTCCTTCTTCCACCAGCTTTTTCATGATGAAAGGCTTGAAAAGCTCCAGAGCCATTTTTTTCGGCAGACCGCACTGCCAGAATCTCAGTTCCGGACCTACTACTATAACAGAACGTCCCGAATAATCAACACGCTTGCCCAGGAGATTCTGTCTGAATCTTCCCTGCTTGCCCTTCAGCATGTCGGAAAGGGATTTTAAGGGTCTTGCTCCCGGTCCGGTAACAGGTCTTCCTCTCCTGCCGTTGTCTATAAGGGCATCCACTGCTTCCTGAAGCATCCTTTTTTCATTTCTTACTATTATGTCCGGTGCTCCCAGTCCCTGCAGTCTGCTCAACCTGTTGTTTCTGTTTATTACTCTTCTGTAAAGGTCGTTAAGATCTGATGTTGCAAATCTTCCGCCGTCCAGCTGTACCATGGGTCTTATGTCGGGCGGTATCACCGGGATCACTTCCATGATCATCCACTCGGGCTTGTTGCCGGATATCCTTAATGCTTCTATGACCTCCAGTCTTCTAACGATCCTGATCTTCTTCTGGCCGGTGGCTTTTTTGAGCCCCTCCCTCATTTCTTTGGAAAGACTGTCAAGATCGATATCCATCAAGAGTTCTTTGACCGCTTCTGCTCCGATCCCTGCTCTGAAACCATCCTTGTATTCCTGCTTTGTTTCGTTATACTGCTGTTCGTTTATTATCTCCTTGTACTGAAATCCGCTTTCTCCGGGTTCCAATACGACATATGCTGCAAAATAAAGTATTTTTTCCAGATTTCTGGGTGTCATATCAAGAACAAGCCCCATCCTGCTGGGGATGCCCTTGAAATACCATATATGGGAAACAGGAGCAGCCAGCTGTATATGCCCCATTCTTTCTCTTCTCACCTTGGCTTTTGTTACTTCAACACCGCATTTATCACAGACTATGCCCTTGTATCTGATCTTCTTATATTTTCCACAGTGACATTCCCAGTCCTTTTGGGGACCGAATATCCTTTCGCAGAAAAGTCCGTTTGGTTCAGGCTTGAGCGTTCTGTAGTTGATAGTTTCCGGTTCTGTGACTTCGCCTCTGGACCAGCTCAGTATCTTTTCTGTGGAGGCCAGGCCGATCTGCAGCGATTCGAAATTGTTCAATTCATAATTAATATTGTTTTCAGCCATGATTTACCTCCTATTCTTCTTCTGATTCTGATTTATCTTCTTCTGTGCCTGTTTCATCATCCTCTGTTCCTTCTTTTATGCTCATGCCGGCACTGAAAAGCTCATCTTCATTCACCTGATCCGGCTCAGTGTCCATGATGTCATCCAGGCCTGTCAGATCCTCAAGTTCAGCACTTTCTTTTATTTCGATTTCCTTTTCATCCTCTGTAAGCACTTTCACGTCAAGTCCCAGTGACTGCATTTCTTTTATGAGTACTTTGAAAGATTCGGGAATGCCCGGCTCGGTTATGTTTTCGCCCTTTACAATGGATTCGTATGTTTTCACACGTCCCACGATATCATCTGATTTGACAGTAAGTATTTCTTGGAGTGTATATGCGGCTCCGTATGCTTCAAGAGCCCAGACTTCCATCTCTCCGAAACGCTGCCCGCCGAATTGGGCTTTTCCGCCAAGAGGCTGTTGAGTAACAAGAGAATACGGTCCCGTACTTCTTGCATGGATCTTATCGTCAACAAGATGATGAAGCTTCATCATATACATATAACCCACTGTTACTGGGTTGTCGAATTTTTCTCCTGTTCTTCCGTCACGAAGGGCAAGCTTCCCGCTTTCATCATAACCGCATTCCTTAAGCATATGGATTATGTCTATTTCACTTGCTCCATCGAATACAGGTGTTGATATCTGCCATCCTTTATATTTTGCTGCCAGTCCCATATGCACCTCAAGAACCTGTCCCACATTCATTCGGGAAGGTACTCCCAGAGGATTAAGCATCACCTCAAGAGGACGTCCATCCTCAAGGAAAGGCATATCTTCTTCCGGAAGTATCCTTGAAATAACACCTTTGTTGCCGTGACGTCCGGCCATCTTGTCTCCAACGCTTATCTTTCTCTTTGTGGCCACATAAACTCTTACTACTTTGTTGACGCCCGGAGGCAGTTCTCCTTCATTGTCTCTGGAAAACACTTTCACATCAACAACTATGCCCGTCTCTCCGTGGGGCATTTTAAGGGAGGTATCTCTGACTTCCTTTGCTTTTTCTCCGAAGATGGCCCGGAGCAGTCTTTCCTCTGCGGAAAGATCGGCTTCTCCTTTTGGAGTCACCTTTCCTACCAGTATGTCGGAAGACGTTACTTCGGCACCTATTCTTATTATCCCTTCCTCATCAAGGTCTTTTAGGGCATCTTCACCCACATTCGGGATATCTCTTGTTATTTCCTCGGGACCCAGCTTTGTGTCTCTGGCCTCAGCCTCATATTCTTCGATATGTATGGATGTAAGAGTATCATCCATTATGAGTCTCTCATTGAGGATTATGGCATCTTCATAATTGTATCCTTCCCATGTCATGAAACCTATGAGAAGGTTTTTGCCCAGAGCCACTTCCCCGTTGTCCGTTGAAGGTCCGTCAGCTATGACTTCTCCCTCTTCCACATGCTCACCGCTGAAAACTATAGGTCTTTGGTTTATACATGTTCCCTGATTGGAACGATTGAATTTCAGGAGTTTATAAATATCTGTCCCTTCTCCGTCGTCCCTCCTTACCCTTATCTCTGTGGCATCCACATAATCCACAATGCCTGCGGCAGAAGCAAGTTTTACGACACCAGAATCCCGGGCCGCTTTGTGCTCTATACCCGTTCCGACTATGGGAGTCTCGGTTATCATAAGGGGTACAGCCTGACGCTGCATGTTGGATCCCATCAGTGCTCTGTTTGCATCATCGTTTTCCAGAAACGGTATCATGGCCGTAGCCACGGAAACCACCTGCTTGGGTGATACGTCCATATAATCTATTGCTTCTCTTGGTATAAGATCAATTTCTCCGCCGGCACCTCTTGATGCCACTCTCATGTTGACAAAATGTCCTTTTGTATCCAGTGGTTCATTGGCCTGGGCGATTATCATCCGCTCCTCTTCATCGGCGGAAAGATATTTGATTTCTTCTGTGACTACGCCGTCCTTTACTACTCTGTAGGGTGTTTCAATGAATCCGTATTCATTCACTATTCCATAAGTCGTAAGAGATCCTATAAGTCCTATATTTGGCCCTTCCGGCGTTTCTATGGGACACATCCTTCCGTAATGGGAATGATGCACATCTCTTACTTCAAATCCGGCTCTTTCTCTGGAAAGTCCTCCGGGTCCCAGGGCGGAAAGTCTTCTCTTATGCGTCAACTCCGCCAGCGGGTTCGTCTGATCCATAAACTGTGAAAGCTGTGAACTTCCGAAGAATTCTTTTATGGCGGCAGTAACAGGCCTTATATTCATAAGTGCCTGGGGCGTTGTGACTTCGATATCCTGTATCGTCATCCTTTCCTTTACTACTCTTTCCATTCTGGCAAGCCCTATCCTGAACTGGTTCTGCAGGAGTTCTCCCACAGTTCTCAGTCTTCTGTTGCCCAGATGGTCTATATCATCTTTGCTTCCCACTCCGAATCTCAGATTCAGAAGGTAGCTTACCGATGCGATTATATCGTCAAGGATTATCCTCTTTGGTGAAAGCTCATTCTTCCTCTGTATTATAGCTTCCTTTATATCGTTTTCTTCCTGACAGTCTTTAAGGATGTCCATTAGGACAGGATAGTAAACCTTTTCTGGTATCTTTATGCCGGATATATCGAATTTTATGTATTCTTTCAGCTCTACGAAATTGTTTCCTATGATCTTGGTGGTTACATCTTTATTATCCATTCCATAGGCTATTACTTCCTGAACACCGGCGTTTTCTATCCTGGCAGCCATTTGTGTACTTATGACTTCGTCTTTTTCTGCCAGTATCTCTCCGGTATTGGGATCCACCACATCTGCTGCTGCGGTAACCTTCTCTATCCTGTTGGAAAGGCCAAGTTTTTTGTTGTACTTATGTCTGCCCACCTTTGCGATATCATATCTCTTGGGATCGAAAAAAAGTGATTCTATTATGTCATATGCACTGTCGAAGGTGGGAGGTTCTCCCGGTCTCAGCTTCTTATATATCTCTTTTAATGCATCATCATAATTGGTGGACGGATCTTTTTCAAGAGATTTGAGCAGTCTTTCATCTTCCCCGAATATTTCTTTGAGCTCTTCATCTGTGCCGTTTATAAGTTTTGCAGAAACAGCGCTGTCCAGCTCCTTGTATCTGCGCACTTTTTTCTTCAGCTCATCTTTGAATTCAACTTCAAGATTCTTTATCTCTTCCTGAGTAAACTTGTCAAAGGTCCAGCCTTTTTCTGGCTTATATTTTTCTCTGTATTTCTGCTCGATAACATTCCTTATTTTCTGCTTTATGCCTTCCTGGGACAAAGCTCTGATAAGGGCAGTTATCGGTTGTTTCCTTGTTCTGTCAACTCTTACTGAAAGTATTTCGTTTGAGTCGGTTTCATATTCCAGCCATGCCCCTCTGTTGGGGATGACCTGAGTCGAAAAAAGTTCTTTTCCGGATTTGTCGATTTCCTTGCTGTAATAAGGTCCGGGAGAACGCACCAGCTGAGTTACAACTACTCTTTCGGCGCCGTTATATATGAATGTGCCTTTTTCTGTCATAAGAGGGAAGTCTCCCATAAAAACTTCCTGTTCTTTTACTTCTCCTGTTTCATTTGTTATGAGCCTCACCTTTACCTTCAGCGGTGCGGCATAGGTCACATCTCTTTCCCTGCATTTTTCCTGGGAATATTTTGGGGGGTCATCGAGGGAGTAATCGGTAAATTCCAGTACTAAGTTTCCTGCATAATCCTCAATAGGAGAAATGTCTTCAAACACTTCTCTCAAGCCTTCTTTTACAAACCAATCATATGACTTGGTCTGGATCTGAATCAGGTTGGGCATTTCGGCAACTTCGTTGATTTTTGAAAATGTCTGACGCTCCATTTTACCTAATTTTACGGCTTTTGGCATATTCATCACTCCTTGTATTTTTATTTAATCATATTACGTGTCAGCCTATTATTATATCTCTTATGTGTCAATTTTTCAAGTAAAATATATTTTTTTTGCAGCTTTTCAAAAATACACAATAGCTGAGCCCTTTTAGGGAGCTCAGCCACCATGTATTTTATTATCTTTTATGAGCATTCATTATATGCATTACTGCAATTCTACGCCTGCGCCCACTTCTTCCAGCTGACCCTGGATCTGCTCAGCTTCTGCCTTCTCTATGCCTTCCTTGATGTTGGAAGGAGCTTTGTCTACAATGTCTTTTGCTTCTTTAAGTCCAAGGCCTGTTATTTCTCTTACCACCTTGATAACCTTGATCTTTTCTGCTCCGACCTCTTTAAGTACTACTGTGAACTCGGTCTGCTCTTCAACAGCACCTGCTGCTGCTCCGTTTCCGCCCGCCACTGCCACTGGTGCTGCTGCGGATACGCCGAATTCTTCTTCGCATGCTTCAACCAGTTCGTTCAGTTCCATAACTGACATGTTCTTTATGGCTTCGATTATCTCTGCTTTAGTCATTTTATTATCTCCTTTTCTTTTACTGTTTTATGTTTTTTGTTCTTTTGGATATCAAGCTTCTTCCTTTGCAGGTTCTGCTTCTTCCGTTGTTTCTTCCGTTTCTTCTTTCACGGCTTTGACTTCTTCCTTTGTCTTTTCAGCTTCTTCTTTCACGGCTTGGACTTCTTCCTTTATCTCTTCAGCCGCCCGGACCGCTTTTTCTTCTTTCTTTTCTGCCTCGGATGAGTCATCGCCACCTTCAGCTTTTGCTTCGGCAATGGCCGCAAATGTGCGGACTGCCTTGCCTACCGGTGACTGGATGCTTCCCATGAATTTTGCTATCAGTTCTTCCTTCGACGGTATCATGGCTATTGTCTTAAGCCCTTCCGCGTCATAATAAGTTCCCTCTATGATACCGCCCTTGAAAGACATTTTTTTGAATTCTTTTATGGCATCATTTATTAATCTTGCCGGTGCCGTTACATCATCATAGCTTATGGCAAATGCGCTGGGTCCTGTCAGCACTCCTTCCAGCTTCTCATAATCAGTTCCTTCTATTGCCCTTTTGACAAGAGTGTTCTTGTAAATGGTATAATCCACATCCGCTTCACGAAGATTTTTTCTCATTTTGTCAGCCTGTGCCACTGTGATCCCTATATAGTCAACAACTATTGCCGACTGTGCTTTTTCGAATTTATCTTTGATCTCATCGATGACAACCTGCTTCTGCGCATAAGCTGCCTTTATTTTGTCATTCATTCTCTGAGTTCTCCTTTCCGGCCTTTTTCATTTGCTGTTTGGCCTTTTTTACGGTACTCCATAAAAAACCTTGTTTGCCACAGACAAACAAGGTCAATATTTTATATTGTACCTCGGCGGGAGATTAAGCTTTCGCGCCCGCTGTCTACGGTTTCGTTTTCTTAAGTTTTGTTACGGCTCTTTTAGTTGGCTGTCAGTTTAGCCGTATTGATCTTGATCCCGGGCCCCATGGTTGCGGCCACAGTCACACTTTTCAAATATTGTCCCTTTGCTGCCGAAGGCTTTGCTTTAATAACCGCACTTATAAGTGCCATAAAGTTGTCATTAAGTTTTTCAGCTCCGAAGGAAGCTTTTCCTATGGTAGTGTGGATTATATTGCTCTTGTCAAGACGATACTCCACTTTTCCTGCTTTTATGTCGGAAAGAGCTTTCTCGAGATCCATGGTTACAGTCCCGGATTTCGGGTTTGGCATAAGTCCCTTTGGTCCCAAAACTTTACCAAGCTTTCCCACAACTCCCATCATATCGGGAGTAGCCACAACAACATCGAAATCGAACCAGTTTTCCGACTGTATCCTCTGTGCCAGATCTTCTGCTCCAACATAGTCCGCTCCTGCATCTTCGGCCTCTTTTATTTTGGGGCCCTTTGCAAAAACTGCAACTTTCTTTGATTTGCCTGTGCCGTGAGGAAGTACAAGAGCTCCTCTTACCTGCTGGTCTGCATGTCTTCCGTCGACACCCAGCTTGATATGAACTTCGATCGTCTCATCGAATTTCGCTTTTGCTGTTTCCGCTGCCAGCGCAACAGCTTCTTTCGGTTCGTAAAGATTTGCTTTTTCTATCTTTTTTGCGTTTTCTTTGTAATTTCTGCTTCTTTTAGGCATTTTTACCTCCTTGTGGTGCTATCGGCTCAATGTCCTCCCACTTATTAATCTTCTACTACTATGCCCATGCTCCTTGCGGTACCCTTGATCATCTCTGTTGCCGAGTCCAGGTCTGCCGCATTAAGATCGGGCATCTTCAGTTTTGCGATCTCCTCGCACTGTTCTCTTTTGAGTGTTGCCACTTTTGTTTTGTTGGGTTCTCCGGAAGCCGATTCAAGTCCGGCTGCTTTTTTCAGCAACACTGCTGCAGGCGGCGTTTTGCAAATGAATGAAAACGATCTGTCTGCATAAACTGTTATCACTACCGGGATTATCATCCCCTGCTGATCCTGGGTCTTGGCGTTGAACTGTTTGCAGAAATCCATTATATTAACACTTTTCTGCCCCAGTGCCGGTCCTACAGGTGGTGCAGGAGTTGCTCCGCCGGCGGGTATCTGCAGTTTGATATAGCTATCGATCTTCTTAGCCATGCTTTTCCTCCTTTCCTTATATTATATATCGTATCCGGCATTGCCGGTATGCGATCCCTCGTCACATTTTATCTATCTGAGCGAATTCCAGTTCTACGGGGGTATCCCTTCCGAACATGGATATCTTTGCCTTCACTGTTTCTTTTTCTTCGTTGACCTCTTCAACAACACCCATGAAACTTTCAAAGGGCCCGTTGATGACCTTTATGCTGTCTCCCGGGTGGAGATCCAGATCTATATGTATCTTCTCGATACCCATACGTCTGACTTCTTCCACAGTCAGCGGCACAGGGTTTGACCCGTGGCCCACGAATCCCGTGACTCCCTGGGTATTGCGGACCAGGTACCATGATTCATTTGTTACTATCATCTTGACTATTACATATCCCGGGAACATTTTGCGGGTCTTGATGACCATTCTTCCATCCTTTGGTTCCGCCTTATCTTCTGTGGGTACGACAATGTTAAGGACCAGATCCTGCATTCCCCTGCTCTCCACAAGCTTCTCGATATTGGCTTTCACCTTGTTTTCATGACCCGAATATGTATGCACCACATACCATTGTGGCGTACCGTCTCCGCGAAGACCTTCGCTTTCAACGGGAGCAGCCGTTTCAGGTGTGTTTTCTTCTTCCTGTGTGCTGATATTTTTGTCTACGGGCTTTTTTTTGTTTGTATCTGTCATTTCTTTCCTCTCGATCACATGGAAATGCCCAGCAATCTCTCAAGAACTGCCAGGAATCCTGTGTCTATCACGAAAAATGCCAGGGCAAAGAAAGCACATGCCACCAAAACAACTACCGTATATGAACCCAGTTCCTTTTTGGTCGGCCATACCACTTTTTTCATCTCAAGCTTAACGCCCTTGAAATACTCCCGTAAGCTTCTTTTCTCTTTTTTTGGTGCAGCTGCCGCAGCCTGATTCCTTGCTTTCCTTCTGGATTTGATATCCTCTGTGCTCTGTGCTTTGCCTTTCCTGTTTCTTTCTTTGCCTCTGCTTCTGTCCTTTGCCATTTTTTTCACTCCTTATTTTGTTTCTTTGTGAAGTGTATGTTTTTTACAGAATTTGCAATACTTTTTGAGCTCGATGCGATCAGGATCCTTCTGCTTGTCCTTGACCGTATCATAGTTCCTTTGCTTGCATTCTGTACAGGCTAATGTAACCTTAACTCTCATGTCCGTCGTCCTCCGTACTTAAAAAATCTCATAAAGTCGCTTGATAATTCTACATTATACCCCTGTCAATGTCAAGGGTTTTTAGGAGTATGCCGTTATTTTGGATTTTTGCTTTCCCGCCTCAAAATACATCTCTTATCTAAAAAGGCCGCCCCGGAAAGCCGGGGCGGCCCATTACCGGAAAATATCGAAAAACATTATTCCGGTATTTTAATGATCACAGATGCTTTTTATTTATGTGCGTTCTTTCTTCTTACTGCCAGGGGAGTTACTATACCCGCGGTACCAAGAAGTGCCAGCAATATCCAAAGAGCCATATTGGAATCGTCTCCGGTCTTTGAACTTTCGGAAGTTGCCGATACCTTGACCGTATGGATTATGGGCTTATCATAATAATACTCATCTCCGGAAGTTGTGAACTTGTTGATGATCAAAGCGGATCCCATATAGTCTTTTTCAGTATCAAGGACTATTGCCTCACATCCCGAATATTCTATCTGAGCGCTTTTGATACCTTCCATTCCAAGCTGTGTCATCGGATCTGTTATTATATTGCCGTTTTCATCGGTTTCCGCCACATAATATGTTTTTTCAATATCCAGGCCTCCGCCAAATTCTTTGGTCTCTCCGCCTTTAAGGGCCAGAAGAGGGATCAGCTTCCCATCTTTATCGGTAGCTCTTTCTGTTAGCTCCCGGTCAGTGAAAAGTGCCGCATAAAAGGTTTTGTCCATATTCTTTTCCTGTCCGTTTACCAGAACATTCTTTGTTACACTTATACCGCCGAAATAGAAATCCTGTTCCGTCCTGAAAGTATTTGTCACGGTAACGCTTTCTTCACTGCTTCCTTCATCTATTTCTATTTCTTCGTTGTCTGTGTATCCGAGAACCATGGTCCTTACACCTTCAAAAATAAGCTTGCCCGTTATATCCCCGGCATCTTTTAGAGGATTTCCGTCCTTATCCAGTTCATAAACGAAATACTCTCCGGCTCCCAATCCGTCAAACACAGCCGGAGTCGTGGGAGTCACCACGTCCTCATCGATCTTTATCATTGTCATTCCCTGTTCGGGAGGCCGTGTCGGAGCATATTTGAACAGTCCCACTGAGAATCCCGTTTCGTTTGTCAGTTTTTCCCCGTCAACGAAAAAGTCTTTGTTTACAGTTATCTTACCTTCGAAGGAATTATTGAATGTGGTATCTCTTGGATATGCGGTGGCTGCTTCAAGGCTTCCTTCTCCGTTATCGGTGATCTCGATCTTTACCAGAACCGCCAGATCATCATATGATATTCCGCCTATTGCGCTGCCGCCGTTCTCTTCCGTGATCTCATAATAGAATGTTCCCGTTTCATCAAACTGGATATTATCGAACTCAATGCTGCCGGTCACATCGTTCTTGGCTGTAAGAACTTTCCCCCCCGATATGGGGTCTCCGTTTTCATCTGTCTCGGTGGCCTTGAATTCAAACTGGTCACTTTCCAGCTGTTTTCCGGTCAGTTCCTTGTCGGCTTCCAGTTTCACATTTACAGGATCCGCTTCATATTCATTTGTGAATTCGGCTGACTGGGCCGTATCACTGTCACCGTACTTGATTTTATCCACTGAAAGCAGTCCTTCATCTTCATCATATTCTACAGTCACTGTCACCGTAACTTCTTTTGTGTCATAGGTCACCCCTTTATATTTGTTATCCGTTGCCTCAGCGGGCACCCTCTCCTTGATGGTATATGTGAAGTCTTTGCTTGTTTGTCCGTCCATATCCGCAAGCCCGTATGAGATGTCTCCGAACTGAACTGTTTCGCCGGTTCCTGTCTGGGCAGTGGTATCTACGGTTTTCCAGGGTGATCCCGACGTGTCGGTCCCATTATAAAGTTCAAATATGAAATCATCTCCGGTCTTGAATTCCCTTCCGGTGATATTCTTTGTGGCCTTAAGCGCAGCCTTTACGGAGTCAGGAGTAAATGTGTTTACAAATTCTTTGTCCGTATCTCCTTCTACTACCGTCTCAAGGGCAGTAAGTGTCCCATCGTTGTTGTCGGAAACTTCGACCTTTATGATCAGGGGGTCCTGGTCATACTGCATTTTTGAGTCACTTCCGGCATCTTCTGTTATCATATAGAAGAATGTTTTGCCCGCATCTTCTTCTGTGTAATCTATGTCTTTGAAACTTATGGAGCCATCTGCGGCATTTGAAACATCGCTGTCTGACCATCCTCCGCTGATGGGTACCCACTCACCTGCTACTTCTTCTGCCTGCACCGCATCAAATGTGAAGTCTCCCGCACTAAGTGTTTTGTTTTCAAGGACTTTCTCAGCAATCAGATTTATTGTTTTTTCTGCCTCATATTCGTTTGTAAAGGCAGGTACATTGTCTCCGGTGAGCTCTACAGTGTATTGGTCCGAATCATCCTTGGCATAGTATCTCACTTCAAAATCGAGAGTTCCGTCATGATCAGTATCCTTGACTTTTACTTTTGCAAGATAGGCCTCGTCTGAATAATCTATGTAAGTCTTGTTGGCCAGCGTCCCTTCCGTGCTGTCCTCAGAAATCAGATAATAATAGGTGTTCCCTATATCATCCTGATCATAACCTATTGAGAATCCCACTATTCCAAGAGCTAAGTTTGTAACCGATGTGGAAAATGACCCGTCTCCTGTTATTATATTTCCGTCCTCATCGGCTGCTTGTGCTTTGAAGGAGAACTCGCCTCCCGAAAGGGTCTTGTTATAATTCTTAAAAGCTGCCAGGGGTACTGTTCCCTGGGCATAATATCTACTGTAATATATCTTTATTGTGTTTTTGCTCTGATCTGTATCTATTACCAGGTCTGTTGCCGTATCCGAATCTCCGTACTTGGTCTTGATATAATCGTATCCTGCTTTTTCACCTGCTGCTTTCAGTCCTGCATCGGTCTTGTCCGTGCAGCCTACTATTGCATTCAATTTCTCTGTCAGCGAATCATCCTTTGTATAGGTCGATCCACCGTTTTCACTGTAATAGTACTCGACTGTGTAATGTGTTATGGGCAGTTCAGGATCGGGGAAGTCAATACTCTTGGGTACCCCGTCCCCGTCTGTGTAAGCAAGCTGTGCACCGTCATTGGTCAGCACATTTTCAAGCTCCGTTCCGGCCCCATCAACATCCAGATCCACATAATATGTGAATGTGTATTCTCCTGCCTTGACATTGCCGGTCGTCAGATGCCATGTGAACTGGTCTGTGCTCTCATCGTAACTGTATGAACCCGCAGCCGCTCCCGAAGGAACAGTTG
>Ga0123334_1003167_pt1 | contig 18093 bp, 8 predicted proteins | sample BiotimSIPDNA_FD_89706 | JGI IMG/M metagenome (GOLD analysis project Ga0123334, IMG submission 89706) | Anaerobic biogas reactor microbial communites from Washington, USA - Biogas_R1 time_0 SIP DNA | ecosystem: Engineered > Bioreactor > Anaerobic > Unclassified | place: Washington, USA | collected... | reverse complement strand
GTCGGTGCAGCAAAGAAGAACATCGACATATTCATTTTGGCTTTGAAGGCCGAAGCGGTCGCCTGGATAAGCTCAGGGGCGGCGTCAATATAATCACCATGCACCGTGAAATCAAGAATTCCGTGGTCCTGGAGCCGGAGCGCATGGGCATAGCCGACCATCGTCCCAGCGGCATTTTCCGCCACCCATTGTACGCCATTGCCCTGGAGGACTTCTTGCAGGGCAATGCGGTAATCCGGCGTCTGCGCGGCAGGTCCCCGGCGCACATGCCGACCGCCCTGATAGATGCTTGGAGCGTAAAACAGGAATTTATCGCAATCGAATTGGTCGCCCGGATGGCCTGGCCGCAGAAGTGCAATGCCCTTGCCGGCAAAGGCCTGCTCGGCCGCTGCCAGGAAATTGGGCGCCTCGTCGGTCTTCATCAAGCAAAGCGGCCCTTTTTCGCCGCCATAGATCAGCCTGAAGCCGACTTTGCAGTAACTGGCTACCGCGTAGGGGTTTCCACTTGAGCAGCACAGCATCTTAGCCGGGCTGGCGGCAAAGTCTTCCACGCAAGGCAGCAGCAACTCGGTCATCAGGCCGCGGCGCCGGTATGCCGGCATCGTATAGACATTGCCGAAGTTGCCGCGGCCGCTGCGCTTGGAATAGCCGAACCACAGGCTGGCGGCATACACGTCATCGACCTGGGCGCAATAGAAGTTGTCCTCGGTGTAATCAGCGTAATGGCCGTCGAGACGTTCGCGGTAATCCAGGCGCCAATAGGCGTGCTGGATGAAATTCCTCCTGTGGTCATCGCACTTGAAGGCTTCCATCAAATAGCGCCACATAGCCAGCGGATATTCTCCTGGCGGCCTGAAGCGCGTCACCCGCAACCAGCTGCCATCCGCCATCCGAGCCTCCTTCAATACTGTCAACATAACCGCCTCCTAGTTGCCTGCCCTGCTCTAGTCTGTTGTTGGTACGCCCGCTCCACTGTCTACTCAAGTCCACGTCCACTCTCCACTAAAGTCCACTGTAGTCCACAGTCCATCGCCTACTACCGTCCATTAAAGTCCACTACCGTCCATTGTCCACTGTCCACTAAACTTCTTTTCCCTGGGCGTCTGACGCTGCGACTTGTAGGAACTCTGAGTATCAACTCGGTGACCGATTACTGCGCCCTGCTCATTCTCAGCTATCCTGAGTTGTATTTTGAGGTTGGCGGTTTATATTATGTAATTAGCTTTTTTTGCCTGCGCCGTCCAGTTTATTCTATATTGCCAGCGTAGCTCAGTTGGTAGAGCACTTGACTTGTAATCATGAGGTCACCGGTTCGATTCCGGTCGCTGGCTCCATTGTAACGCCCCGCATCGCAAGCAGTTGCGAGCGGGGTTTTATTTTTTCGAAAAAACAAATTATGGTATTTTCACAGATAACTCCAGGTAGGGACTGTCTTAAAATTTGCACAATTTTAACACAACAATAAGGATTCACCTGTTCGGTCTTGTTCAACGCCTGGCCAATTCCGCAGCCATGTAGGCTTGGACAACGCTTTTTTCCGGTTTTAGGGTCACTCGCCGGACGGGCAGGTTCTTCAAGGCCTCCAACGCCGGATGCTTGGCCAGGTCCGCCCCCAGCGCCTGCGTGATTGCAGCAGAGAATTTGGCGGGATGGGCCGTGGCCAGGCAGATGGTCGGAACTTGGCTGGGGAAGGACTCGGCAACGGCGACGCCGACAGCAGTATGCGGGTCCAGGATGTATCCGTGCTGTTTATGATAGCGCTGGATGGCATCCAAGGTCATGGCCGTATCGCCGCGGCCGGCCGCAAAGACGGGATCGCCATCATCCTGAATGGTGATTTTCCGGTCACGCGCAAAGGTCGCCATCAAGTCCCGCACCCTGGTGCTGTCTTCACCGATGCGGTAATACAGATACCGCTCAAAGTTGCTCGCCACCTGGATGTCCATGCTGGGACTCAAAGTCGGGCTGACTGTCCCGAGGCTGTAGTCGCCGCGGTTGAAGAACCGGCTAAGGATGTCATTCTCGTTGGTCGCCAGGATCAGGCGCTCTATTGGCGCTCCCATCCGCAAGGCGATGTAGCCAGCAAAAATGTCGCCAAAATTCCCGGTCGGAACAGCGACTTGCACAGCTTGCGCTCCGCTCTGCTCGCGCACCCGGAAGGCCGCCCAGAAGTAATACACCACCTGGGCCAGCACCCGCGCCCAGTTGACGGAATTGACCGCACCGAGGTGGTACTGCCGCTTGAAGGCAAGGTCGTTGAAAATCTCCTTCAAGACGCGCTGCCCGTCGTCAAAAGTTCCCTCAACTGCGATGCAGTGGACATTGCGGTCTGGGACGGTCGTCATCTGTCTTTCCTGCAATGGGCTGACCCGGCCATCAGGAAACATGATGAAAATATCAATGCCGGCTTTGCCGCGCACGCCGTGGATAGCGGCGCTGCCGGTGTCGCCGCTGGTCGCGCCAAGAATGTTCAGCTTGCCCCCCGTCCGTCCTAAAATGTACTCGAAGAGATTGCCCAGAAATTGCAGGGCGATGTCCTTGAAAGCCAAGGTCGGGCCGTGAAACAACTCGGCGATGTAGAGATTGCCGCAAGGGACTATTGGGACGACTTCCGGAACGGTGAAGGTGGAATAACTCCGGCGCAGCAGGTCAAGAAGGACATCAGCAGGAATGGTGTCGCCGACAAAGTCCGCCATGACTGCCGCCGCCAATTCCGGATACGCCAGGCTGCGCCAAGAGTCAAGCCGCTCCCGAACATCAGGCAAAGACGCTGGCAGCAGCAAACCGCCATCGTCAGCCAAACCCATCATGACTGCGGACAAGAAGTCAACGCCCGCCACCCCGCCGCGAGTGCTGATATACGTGTTCGTTTCCGACATGTTCAACGTCCCTTTTAGTGACCCAACGGCCGCATACAACAGCCAGGAATGAAATAAAGACAGATAAAATAGTAATATAGTCGTCGGCGTAATGGACGGATAGCCGGACAGGCGCATTTCCAGGAAAATCCTGCTTTCAAAGCTCCTTGCAGTCACCCAGCCAGATGCTCGGCGGAAGCTGTTTTGTCGCTTATCGGCTACTGTTTACTTTAATGTCCGACGCACCGCTTTGCCAAGCACTTTGCGAACTTGATCTCCACCGCAGGACAACGAAAGCGGAAAACGCACCCCAAGAACCATTTCCGGTGAACACATTGCTGCGATGACTCTCTGCTCCGGGGCAAAGGCTGGAACTTCGGCGAAGCCGGTACGCTGTGCTTCTTCGAGAGCCGTAACAAAACTCTCATGGTCTTTCCAATATGGGGAGCCGTAATCTGCAAAAGGATAATGTTTCAGCAATTCTTCGCTGGCATAATGATTGGCCAGCAGGCAAATTCCGCTGGCAGTCCCATAAATGGGCAAGGGCTGACTGGTATTCTGGATGGAATTCATGCCTTCGGATGTTAGGCGCTTCTTAATAAAAAGCTCATATCCTTCCAGCCCGCAGAGCGTTACAACACAGGCCGGCAACTCGTCAACTATCATCTGCATGGCTTCAGCAATGCGTTCCAGCTGTTCCTTCTGCTGATTGCGAATGCATAAATTGCGAAGTGCCGGGCCGATGTGATAACGTTCAAAACGGTCTTTGCAGACAAACCCCTTGAACCTCATGGTACGCAATAAATTATGAATCGTGGTTTTACCGATTCCAGTCAATGTCGTTAATTCATTCAACCGCACTCCCTCTTCGCGTTCTGCGATCAGAGACAGGATGTCGATTGCTCTCACGAGTGACTGTACAAGCTCATTTCCTGGCATTCGATTTTGCTTCCTTTCCTTCCAAACCCGGCAAGGCAGCAGGCAAAAATTGGTTAATATGCGAAATTTTGGGTAATGTGCGATATCTTGTGATAAAATGAGAGACTTGACGCAGGGGTTGTGCTGGCAGACGTCCGGTAGTGCCCCTACGGGGCACCACTTTAGGGGGCATGCCTCCCCCAGGCTGAAGCCTGGGGTTAAGCATAGTTAAGTACCTACGGCGCAAAAGAATGTGATTTTAAGCATGGTGCATCTATCCCGGCTGGAAGCCTGTGGAAGCCCGTGTAAGACACGTGTCGAAAGCACCACCGTCTACCTACGTCCGCAGCAGCAGAGCTGCAAAAGCCCCAACGGGGCGCGACATACCAGCCCAGGGCAAGCGAAGCCCGCCAGGGGCGAGCGACGCCCTGGGTGAGAAGGCATATAATTTTGAGCCCTGAAAGGGCGAGACAAAAATGCCGCTGTGGCTAAAAGACAACATAAAGGCATGCAAGTATTCATCACAAAATTTCGCACATTGTCCCCAAAATAGGCTGTGGACGGCTACCACCCTAGGCCCTTTCGTGTTTTTCTTTTTCGTGGTTAAAAATTAAAGTAAAGTAACCATGTTACGCTTGACCGTGCCTCCTTGCTTTTTTGGTTTGATGACTAACTCTTCTCTCGCTATTCCAGTCAGGTCGACTTGCCCTTCTGCATCAGGCTTGGTCATTCCAGACCAGCACCGCCCAAGTCACCACTGCCGGCAACTCTATGCTACCATGACTTGGAACTAAACGGGTGGCTTCCCAATCTGGGGAAAGCACCAGCACTTCTGCTGGCGGTGCCGAAAACGCAATGCTGACTTGAGCCGGCGCCGACTGGTTGTCATAATTCAAGCAATGCAAAACACGGCGCTGGTCAGCAGTCCGCCGCGCCTCCACGAACACTGTCTCCGGCGCCGAGACCGTCACCTCGCGCTGGCCGAGGGCAGCTATAATTCGCTCTGCCTCCTGCTCCATCTCCGGAGTCATGGCAACAGCAGCATGATCAATGCGGCTGACAGTAGTTGGCCCCAGCTGGCCACTGATGCCAAGCACCCGTGCAGGCTCGGAAACACTGGCCTGCGGACGGCGGCTGCGGACCCTGAGTACGAGGCGCTCCGGACGCCGGCACGCCGCCGACTCGGAAAAAACCAAGTCAAAAGTCACGTGACGCCGCAACAGCAGCTCCTGGACAGCTAAAAAAGTCCCATAGCTCTGGCTGAATTCCCAGGCCGGGCTTTCCTGGTCAAGGAAAAGAGCTGCCTCGCCGTCGCCGTGAGAGTCAACAAACACATCCGCATGTTGGCGAATAAAGTCCAGATTGCGTTTCAATTCGCGGCAGAGGGGGCCTTGTGACAGCAAATCATGCAGATGACTGGGGCGAAGCAGCCAGTTACTGCCTGGAACAGCCCCAAAAGCAGCGCTCTCAGCCGTGTTCAAGGCGATTTCCGCTGCGGTCTGCGGCAGTCCGAGTCCTTCCACGTCACGCATCCAGGTGGTTGAAAATGTCCGATAGCCAATGGCCTCTGCCGTCTTGAAGAAATTGACTTGGTGGATAAGGCGTCCGTCCCGACAGCCGGGGAAATTGCCGCTTTCCGACCAAAGCAGGCCAGCCCTGGTGCCAAGTTGTCGGAAATCAGTCCCGCGCAAGGCGGCCTGGTTCAAGGTTCCGCGGATGGGGCTGGGATTCCAAATCAGCTCCACATCCGGCTTAATGGCGCGGGCAAAACGGCTGATTTCCTCCATCAGGCCTGCCAGCCGGTCGCAACGAAAACGAATCCATTGTCGCACCACCGGATCGTGATGCGGCTCATTGTCCAAGGCGTTTTCCGGGGGAATCTCGGCATTGGCGTAAGCGCGGAATTCCTTCCGACAGCGCGGACAATAGCAGGGCCGGCTGTAGAAATTGTCGAAATGGAGTCCGTCCAACCCGACGTCCTGCAAGCCGTGGCGGATGCATTTCTGCAGATACTGATGATGTTCGTCAGCATGAATGCAGGGCAGGAAGCGCTGTGGGATGCCGCACCAGAGTTGGGGTGCGCCGGTCTCGCCGAGCTGAATCCAGTCTTTCGCCTGGGGGCATTCCTGGAAAAAGGTTTCGTGCAGGATGGTGCCGTACTGCAAGTATCCGAACACCTTGATGCCATAGCGGTGGCAGATGCTGGTCAAGGCGGCTGTCCGAGCGATCTCCTCCTGTTCATAGTCCAGGCCAAAGCCTTTCACAAAATGGGTGACAGCCCAATGGATGCCAAGTTCAGCGGCCGCCTTTACCACGTCTTCGGAATGCAGCTGCTTGTACCAGTCGCCAAGGCTTTCCGAAGTCTGCCCAGCGATGCCAGCAGCCTGCCCTTTCATGTAATGGTAGAACTGCAACGGCTCCCAGCCCCACCAAGCCCAGAACATCGGTTCATTCATAATGTGCACTCCCACAAATAGCCAGCGCGCTTCTCAGTATCGGTTTCTCCTGCATAGATGGCCTGGTCGCTGATGCAGAGGTCATGGCCAATGTAGAGCTGGTCCTCGCCATCCTGGATCAGGCCGAAATCCTCAAAGTTGCGCCGCTGGCGGTCGTACGCAAAAAGGTGACAGCGGCCATAGAACCCTGCAATTCCGTAGAGCCGCTTGTCCGGCCCGATGGCCAGGGCTGGCAGACGGCGCTCGGGCGTCGGTCGGCCCAAATATTCAACCTTGGCGCTGGATGGTTCAATGCGGACCAGGTCGCCGGTCGTGCAGCCGACGTACAGAAAGCCGTCCCCGCCATTGAGCATCATGTCAATCGGCCCAGCTCCTGGATACATCAAATCAGCGCCCTGCCCCTCGATCAACGAGTGGTGATAATAGACGACCCGGTCGGCGTCCGGGTCGTACTTGAACAGGTTGTGGGTGCGCGCATTCCAGGTTGACCAGACGCAGCCCGCATCGTCAAGAGCCATGATATGCGGAGCGCTGCCCATGTACTGCCGGAACCGTACCTCGCGGCGCTTCAAGTCAAAGACGAAAAACTCAAAAACTGGGTAGGTGACACCGTAGACCAGGCCACGCTCCTCGTCAAGAGTAATCGTCTGGATGTAGTCCTGCGGCACTGGGATGCCGAGGAAGTCATAGACCTGGCGTTCGAAGTCATAATGGAAGATGCGTCCGCCGGCCCCTTCCTGGCGCTGATCTTCACGATGCAAGCAAGCCGTGGCGCCGTAGACATTGCCGTTGCCATCATAAACCAGAGAACGATGGATTTTGATTTCAAACCGCTCTGCCAGGGGCTGAAAGCCAAGATTGTGGAAAGTCCCGCTGGCCGGGTCGAATTCATACATCAGGTCGTTGTTGAACGCCGTCAGGCCGCATGTCACGCGCCGACGCTTCGGGTGCCAGAGCAGACTGGTGAAGGAAACCAGGTTATCCCGCCAGTCGGCATTGCTGGTGAAGTCGCGATAGCCCATAGTCCGCAAGGGACGATCAACCGGATGCTCCAAACGCCGCAAAAGGTGCTTTTTGATACGCATGACAGACCTGACTAATTAAGGGTGGAATATGACTTGTTGCCGGATAACTATTTTTTCACGAAAACAATGTTGCTGGCGGCTATGAGCCGATAGCGTCTTGCGTTTTTGCAAGGGCGGGAAACCGATGTTCTTATCTCCGCAGATAGTAATATTTCGTATGTCTGTGCCCCAGCTGGTGTCACTGCTTTTGCTGGAGGGCTGGTGATGGCCCTTGCTCCAGCTGATAATTTTCACGATAGTCTTGCGATTGGCCGGGGGCGATGGTGACGGGCAGATAAATCCACTCTTGGGTGGAGGTCGTCCGACCGCTGTAGAGATAAAACGCCGCGAGGCCCTGCGGGTCTGGCGTCAGGCCGACATGGAGGTTGTTGCCGGTGAAGTCGATATAGGCGGCACCCGGCAGGGTTCTGACAGCGGCCAGGTTGCGACGGTTGCCGATGTCTTCTGGTTTGGCGGCGCTGCTCAGCACGAAGATATGGTCCAGCGTGCGGTCAGCGAGCTGGAAGCCGGTGTCGGTCGGGAACCGGAAGTCGCCGTCCAGGAGGGTGTTGGCGAGATTGCCGGGATTGAGGACGTTTCTGGTCCAGAAGGCGATGTGCAGCGGTTCCTGGCCGGTGTTGGTGAGCTTGTAGTCAATGCGGAAAAATGTGCCTTCCGCCGGGACTGTGAAGGTCTTGTCGAGTTGGAGGGGAACAGCGTCGAAGATTCTGCGGATGGTTACGACGGCGGTTTGCTCGCGCAGGGTGCTTTCCAGCACTTGGCAGGGGAGTTTGGCGGAGGCGTCGGAGCGGGCGGCCTTGGGCGTCCAGAGGCGACTTTCAGCGATGATTTGGCTGCGGCTGTAGTCAGGGCAGAGGCGGATGTCGCCGGCTTGCCAGTCAAGGATGCCGCCGCCGTGTTCGGCGTCAATGATCAGCTTCTGGTTCGGGGTGATCATAGCCAGTTCGAGGATGCCGTCGCTGTCATGGTCAGTGAAGGCCAGTTCGAGGTCGCCGCCTTTTTGGGGCTTGAAGGCGCTCTGCTTTGGGCCGCCGGTGAAGGCTTTGGCATCGCGTTGGAAAGCTGCTTTGATGTCCTCTTGGCTGGGCGCTGGGGTGAAGCCGGTTGTATTATCGGCGTCATTGGTGACTTCGAGCAGGCGGGCGTCGCGTGGCGGCACTGGGACGAGCAGGGTAGTGGCGCCGGCTGGGACAGCATAGACGGTTTTGGTGATTGTGTCGCGGATGATTGCTTTGGCCCAGGTCGGGTCGAGGGCGATTTCGACGTAGGCGGTTAGTTCTGTGTGATGGTTGAGCAGTGAGATCAGCCGGTTTTGGCCGAGTTCGCGGGTGTTGTGTCGGAAGAATTGCTCCCAGCGCGGATAGTTGAGGGTCATCTCCTTGCCGCCGGCCTGGGTGGTGACAGTGCGGAAGGGCAGGACGGTCACGGTCGGGCCGGGGATGAGTTTGCCGTCGAGGCAATAGTCTTCCACGGCGGCGATTTCCGCCATGACCCGGTCGGCTGCTAGGTAGAACATGCCGTCAAGGCGTTCGCCGGGATAGATGGCCACGCCAGGGCAGCCAGTGACAGCGGCGTTCAGGCACATCATACGGAAGCGCGGCGGAGTTAGGACTTCGTCTTTGGTCAGGTACGACCCAGCGCCGTCAACAGCGACCATCGGATAGTACGGCTTGGTCAGCGTGTCCAGGCCGATGCGCATCATGTCAAACGCTGTGGCGTCCAAGATGTGATAGTAGCTGGCCAGGTGCATGTCCTGGTATTTTTCATTGAGCAGAGCGTCTTTAGCAATGGCATAGAAGCGGTTTTTGTAGTCGGGTTTGGTGTAGTCGACGACGTAGTTGTAGTCGCCGATGAGCAGGAAAGGGAAATGCTTTCTGGCCACATCATAGACCATTTTGACTTTTCCCATGGCATTGTCAACGCGGAAATCGCGCCATTGTTCAGCGTATTGTTGCTTGATGGCGGCAGCGTCTGGCACCTGTTCAAGTCCGATTCGGCGTGAAAAGTTGGTTCGGCAGCGGTCGCAGAAGCACCAGTCCATGGGAGCCCAGTCTTCGCTGTCCATGACAAGCACGTCACCTGGTTGCGGATTGCGGCGCTGGATGCCTTCCAGGATCAAGGCGTCGCGTCTTTCGGTGAAGGTCGGGTCATTGATCATGTATTCTGGGCACAGGCGTTCGATTTCCTTGCCAGTGACATCAATGACGCAGACGTTTTTTTCGTCTTTGGGGATGTATCTGTCCGAGAGGGAGCCTGCCATCATGAAATGCCAGCCGCGCTTGGCGAGCATGGCGCAGATTTCTTGATTGCGTGGATTGTCGCCATAGCGGATACACCAGTTGTAGCCGGCCTCTTCAATGCAGCGGAGCGACGCGAGCAGCACATCGTCGCGGCTGAAGGCGAGGTCTTCATAGTTCCAGCGGAAGAACTTAAAGCGTTTTGGGTTTGGGGTTTTTGGCATTGGCGGCAGGATGTTGAGCAGGAATGATTCCTCCACGTCGGCCTGGCCGTCGTTTTCCAGGTGCCAGAAGACCAGGTGTCCATTTTTGACAGCGTCAGGCGTTTCTGGCATCAGGCCCAGGACGACGCGGCGTTGGTAAGCGAATCTGTCTGGCCGAGCCAAGCGCATTCCTGTTGGGTTTTCGATTCGCCAGCGGCGGTACTCGCCTTCAGGTCGGGTCAGTGGCTGGCTGGTAAAGGGTTCTGCGCGCCATTGGGAGGGATGGCTTGCGAAAGCGTCAGCCAGGCGGACGTTTGCTGGCAAGTCAATGAGCAGGGCTGGCTTGACCAGGCGTGAGCCTTTACCCTTGAAATGGAAGGTCAACTTGGTTGGGCTGTCGGCAAAGGTGTTGAATTGCGGCGGTCCTTCCAGTTGTTCTGGCGAGGTGCAGACCGGGAACACTTTTGCTTCGATCATGCGTTCGCGGAGCCGAAGTGCGTTAGCATCATCCGTCCCTGGCAGGATGACGGCGCTGGCGAACCAGGCTGTGCCGGCCCCGGTGTTCAAGAGCAGGATATTCGCCTGGCTGGCTGTCAGCGGGAGGACGAATGTGCTGTCGAGCGTGAACCAACTTTCCTCGGCGACTCCGGGTGCGAGGATTTCACCGAGGCTTTTGCCGCCGGCGTCCAGACATTCCAGGCCGATGACAGCTTCGCCAGCGCCGGCAGTTTTTGCTTCTACCAGCAGTCGGACGATTTTTTGTTTGGCGTAGGCTTCTGGCAGCGGCACAGTCAGCCCTGACTTAGCGGCGCCAGCAGACCATTGCTGGCGGACGGCAGTGCGGTCGTCAAGGGTTTCGATGCTGACTGCGGAGACGTTTTCATTGCCGTCGTATTTCTTTTCCAGCCAGACGCCCGGCAGTCCAGTGCGGGGATTGACCTCGCCGGTGAAGTCGATCCGGGCAGACGCATTCTGGTCGGCGTCTGTCTCTAACATCAGAAATTGCACCTCGTCAATCCACAGAGTGCCGGTTCCGCTCAGCCGGAAGGAGAACGTGATAGCGGTGGTGCCTGGATTGAACTCCAGGTCATGGGTGACTGTCTTCCAGTCAAAGGTACCGCGATGATTGCCGGTGTTCACCCATTGGGCGCGGGCTTTGTCCTGGTTGGTGGTCTTGATGACCAGATGGGCGACGCCACCAGTTACCTCGTGAGCATAAAAGCGACAGGAGATTCTGCCTTTGACTGGAGTCGTCAGCGGCTCGGCGAGCTTGATGATCTGGGTGAGGGTGGCGGAGGTTGAGCCAGCCCGGGTGATGTCGAATTTGACTGACTTGACGCCGCTGGCCGCCAAATGGTCGTCCAGAGATATGGTGCCTTGAGCTGAGGCAGGCAGGTTGCGGTTCCAGCCTCGCGCAAAGCCGGTTTTGCTGTCGACTTCTTCAAAGTCAGGATTGACAAGAGCAATGTCAGCGGCAGTTAGAACATGGCCGGCAATTGCCGCAGACAGCAGGCATAATGTCAGTAAGGATTGGCCAAACGGGCAAAATCGGGAGGAAAGGAAGCATTGCAAGGGTTTTCTCCTGAAAGTGAAGGTGAAGTTACTTGAGAATAACGAGTTTTCTATAAAATGGACACAACGATATTAAAACACAAAATCGATTATCCCTGAACGCATCTACTGTTATTACTTCCATGCAAATCAATTGCCCTCAAATATCGTCCATCATTGATGAATGGATGTTCCGATTTTTTAACATAAGTTACATTTTAAAATCCTTTTGTCAAATTGCAATTGTAATTATTGTTAATGTGTGAAGTTTTGTGGTAATGTGTACGGGGGTAGTCCACCCTATGCGAAAGGCGGAAATTGTCCGGGCGGGAAATAATTTTGTTGGGGTGTCATTTGACATTGCTGGCTTGTCCATGACATTGAACAGAGAGTTTTTGCCGACGCCGCGCTTCCCTCGTCAGTCACTTTATGCAGAGGCGAAGTCGGCGTGTGTATCCTCAACCACGCTTAAAGGAGTAATGACACCATGCCTCTCAGCCCATCCATGAAAGCTAAAGTCGCTGCCGCCCTGGAAGATTTCAAGTCCTTCAAAACTGCCTTGCGCGCCCGTTGCCCCTACGTATCCTGCGAAACTGCCGACCCTGATGCCGACCTCGGCGGCCAGTGCCCCCCTAAGCCGGAGGCGATTCGCTGGGCCCGCGAACTAAAGCCGGCCAGCGACAAGCTTGACGTGGTCCTGGGAGAAGCCGTCGCCGAATTGACTGCTGGCCTGCCTGCGCCACCGCCAATCAGCCGGGATAAACTCTGGCTCTGGGGCGGCCCGACGCCCTATTGGTGCGGCTCGACTGACGAGGACACACTGGTCACTGGCGCTGACTACTTCAACGCCAAAAACGTAGTCTATGTCTATGGCCCGGTCAATGAAAAAATGCTGGCCAAATTGAAAAAGTACGACAAAGTGCTCTGCCAAGTCACCAGCAACTGCCGCTCACCTGGCGCACAGGTGGAAAGCGACGCGGAATGCGCGGAAAAAACCAGCCGGCTCGCCTTGCAGTTCCCCAACCTCGTTGGCGGCCTGATGGATGATTCCATGCAGCACAGCCAGAAGTATTCCTACGCTACTCCTGGCGACCGCTTCCGGGATGTCAACGCCGCGCTCAAAAAGCATAAGAAAGACATGATTCTGGCTGGCGTCATCTACGTGCATGAGTTCGAACAATACGACTTCTCCGGCGTGCTGCCGCATTTTGACGTCGTCAACCTGTGGTTCTGGTTTAAGCACGAGCTGCTTGAACTTGACGACAAGATAGCGCAATGCCGCAAGCTGTTCCCAGGCAAAAAGATTCTGCTTGGCTGCTTCATTCATGACTATGGCCTGACCGACCTGGGCAATGCGCCGGTGCTGCTCAACTATCAGCTGAGCCGAGCAGCCCAGCATTTGCAGGATGGCGTCATCGACGGCGTGGTCATCCTCGGCGACCGTGAAATCCGCAAGTGGCCGGCCAGCACCGCCGCTGTCAAGGACTTCCTCGACCGCTGAAAACACGCACCATGTCCGCAATAAAGGCTGCTGGCATGGACTGTCCTTCAGCTCAAGCCAGCAGCCAGCGGGTGCGATCTTTTGTCTATGGTCTACAAAGCTTCCGTTGCCGCAGACGTCATCTCAGGAGGTTCTGCCCATGCCATCACGAATCAAATATGCGCTGTTCTATGACTTCCATACCAGCACCATCATCCCTGATGTCGGCAGACGCTTTGACGTCGAAACCTTTACAGACCAGCTGGTTGCCTGCGGCGTTGACTTTCTCACTTGGCATGCCCGCTGCAACCAGGGCCATGCCTACTACGACACTGCTATCGGCAAACGCCACCCCTCGCTTGACTTTGACCTGTTCGGCCAGCTGGTGGCCTCCTGCCATCGCAAGGGCATCAAAATCAGCGCCTATTTCAATGGCGGCCTGACTGACCAAGAACTCCTGGAGCACCGTGACTGGATGCGGATCGCCCCGGATGGCCGCACCCTGGCCGCGCCGGAACACCACCCCACCCCGGCTGTCCGCGCTGTCTGTTACAATTCACCTTTCCGCGACCATCTCAAGGCCATGGCTCGCGAGGTCGCAGCCAAGTATGCTGTGGACGGCTTCTTCTTTGACTGCATGATGGACTCCCTCACCTGCGTCTGCCCGACCTGCGCCACGCTGATGAAAGAACGCGGCATCAACTTCCGCGACCCGGCGCAGCTGACGCAATTCACCCGCGCCTCGCTCTTGCAGCTGGCCCGCGAACTGTTCGCGGAAGTCCGTGCCATCAATCCCGATGCCCTGTTCTTCCTCAACGGCTGCCTGGTCGAAGACATGATCGGCTACAACACCCAGCTGGAATGCGAATGTCTGCCCACGGCCGCTGCCCTTGGCTACGACTATCTGCCAGTCCACGCCCATTACTTGCGCACCGTCGCCCAGGGCAATCCAGTACTCAACATGACCGGACGCTTCTATGAATGGGGCGACTTTGGCGGCCTGCGCAAGCCGGAAAGCCTTGAATACGACCTCTTCTATGGCTTGGCGCATGGCATGCGACCGGAATTGAGCGACCACTTCCACCCCCGCGGCGACTTCAGCCAGCCGGTCTTTGACCTGATCCGACCCCTGTACAATGACCTGCAGCAGTACGACGAATGGTGCGACGACGCAGTCAACTGCACTGAAGTCGCCATCGTCTTCCCCAAACCTGGTGCGCCCCTGCGCTTTGACAAGCCCCTGCGCGCCGCCGTCCGCATGCTCTCGGAGTTGAAGGTGCAGTTTGACGTGGTCACCCACGCCGCCCCTTGGGACAAGTACCAGGTGCTGATCTTCCCTGACCACATCAACTTCAACGAGGGAACTACGGAACGAGTCCGGCAATGCCTGCGCCGAGGCGCCGCTGTCATCGCCACCGGCGACTCTGGCCTGAACGAGGACGGCAGCGCCTTCGCCTTGCAAGAATGGCCGGTCGAATACATGTCGCCCAGCCCGCATAATCCCGTCTATTTTCAGCCGGAGGGTGAACTGGCCGCTGGCCTGCCCGAGCTGCCCATGTCCTTCTACGCGGACGCCGCCCTGGTCCGCCCTGCCCCTGGCGCTGGCGTCGCCATGCGCATTGTCCGCCCCTATCACAACCGGGAGTGGGATGGCCTGCACGCCAACTACTATACGCCGCCAGACGCTGTGACTGAGGAGCCATTCCTGGCCATCAAAGGCAGGATCGCCTACCTGGCCGGAAAAATCTTCCTTGGCTATTACCGACGTTCGCCCTACCAGCTGCGCCTGTTGCTCGGCAACCTCCTGCGCCGCTTCCTGCCCCGTCCTCTGCTGCAAACGCCGACCCTGCCCAGTTTCGCCCGAGCCGCTGTCCAGAAAACCCCATCCGGCAGCATCCTGGTGCATCTGCTCGCATACACGCCGGAACTGCGCGGCGAATCCGTCGCCCTGGAAGACCGCGCCACCCTGGCTGACACCGAAATCCTCCTCCGGCTGGACGGACGGCGACTCACCCGCGTCTATCTCGCGCCGGAGCGGACGCCGCTGCCATTCACGGTCACGGACGACGTTGCCCGGGTTGTGCTGCCCGTCTGCAACGGCCACGCCATCATCGTCTTCGAATAACTATCAACCTGACAACCAGGTTCGCCCTGCTGCCTCAGCCACAGTGGAAATGCTGCATGACCAGCCGCTGCATGGCTTCCGGGTCGTCTTCTATAGTCGTCCGCAGAGTGGCGTCATTGTAGGAACGCAGCTGGCTCAGGATGGCGTTCAACACAGAGGGACTGAACACGCCATATTGCTCGAAAACTGCGCGCTGCGCCTCCAGGCAATCGGCCGAGGCAGCGCAGCTGTCTGGCAGCTGGGACAGATTCTTCAGCAGCGCCTGATGCTCGGCTTGATGGATGTTGACGTTGACGTAGGTCTTGGCCGCCACCTCAAGGGCGTCAGCCATTTGCAAGCCATGCCGACAGGCGACGGCCAGCCCGGCCAGCAGCAAATAGACGTCGGCAGAGCCGTCTGGCGAGCGTATTTCGACAGTCTGCTTCTGGCCGGTATGGTATTTGCAGGCTGTTTCCAGGGGGTTGGCCTGACAGCAGAGGTCCTTGCGATTCGTCCACCCCAGCGGGACTCGCACCAGCACTGATCGGTTGCAGTCGGCCCAACACACATTCGTCGGCGCTTCCTGGTGCGGCACCAGCCGGAAATACGAGGTTGGATTCATATTGCCGAATCCGGTCAGCGCCGGCGCCAGCGTCATCAGTCCTGCAATTGCTCTACGGGCGACGTCGGAGAGCTGCCCGTCCGCCTGCATTTGGTTGAGCTGGCCTTTCATTATGCGTATATGGACGTGCATCCCAGAACCGGCCTTGCCAGCAGTGATTTTCGGAGCAAAGGTTAAATTATAGCCAAGCTGATGCGCCAGGTTCCGCAGCACCCATTTGGCCAGCAGAAGCTGCGCTGCGGCCTCCTCGGCCGGCACAGGCAGAAACTCGATCTCGTTCTGCTCGTAGATTTTCCCCTGCAAGGTGAAATTGCCGACTTCGGAATGGCCGTACTTGATCTGGCCGCCAGTCTGGGCGATGTACATCATGCATTGCTGCCGGAAAGCATTGAATTTGGCGTAAGGCGCTGACTCATGGTAGCCGCGCTGGTCCGAGGCCGGGAAAAGAGCGTCTTCCGGCGCAATCACATAGTACTCCAATTCGCCCATCGCCTCAAAGTCCATGCCAGTGACGTCACGGAAGACCCGGCAGGCTTTGTGCAGCGTGAATTCCGGCGAACTCTCCAAAGGATCGCCGTCACGATTGAAGAATGAGCAGAGGAAATTCAGCGTCGGCGATGCTGCGAACGGGTCCAGGAAAGCCGTGCGGTAACGGGGAATGACATATAAGTCACTGTTGCCAGGTTCGATAAAGCTGAACAGGCTGGAACCGTCCACGCGCTCGCCGCAGGTCAGAATCTCGTCCAGGCTGGCCTCGCTTTGGATGATGAAATTGAGGGTTTTCAATCGGCCGTCGCCAGCCGGATACATAAAATTGACGTGGCGAATATCCTCGGCGTGAATAAAGCGGATGATGTCGGCCTTGGTAAATTCAGCCGGCGCCTTCTCCAGCGTTTTGGTCAATTTATTGCTGTACATCGACCATGCATCTGAACTCATGGCGGCTTTGCTCCTAAGGTTATCGCATGTATTGACAAAAGAAACTATAACCATAAACCTTCTGCTGAATCCCTGCAAACAGCTTAGTCGCAATTTCTCTGATGCCCATAGAAAAACTTACGCTCCTGGCGGCATTTCATGCAGTGTTTCAACGGCTGTCAGCCGGATTGTCTTGGGCTGTTCATTGCAAGCTTTCGTCAACAAGGTATATTTTGGATGACGATTAGACTCATCCCGAGCGTCCTTTCATTTTTTTTTGCGAGGTTCCCATGCTCACGAATGAACTGACTATCGCCCCGCCGTCAATGACGACTAACCGCCCGGCCGGCGCCCTCGACTCGCTCGCAGCAGCCTTTGCCCGGCTGCGCGTTCTCCGGGTCCGTGGCGAAGCCGCCTTCCCCTTCACTATCTGGTGTCATGGCGGTCGTTACCAGCTGGACAAGCCGGTGCTGTTGCAAGCCGAGGATACTTTTCCGGTGACGGTCAAGGCCTGCCCAGGCGAAAAACCGGTGTTCGACGGTGGCTTGCCCGTGACCGGATGGCAGGAAGTTTTCCTCAACGGCCATGCCATGCTCCGAGCCGAGGTGCCGCAGGAAGCCATCCAGGACGGCAGGGTCGACCAGCTCTTCGTCAACGGCAAACGCAAACAGCGCGCCTCCTTTCCCAAGAGCTTGACTGGCCTACCCATCCAAAGTCCGCTCGGGCCGCCGCCGGCCAACTTCTTTGTCGGCGCCAATGGATTTGTCGTCCATCCCGGTGATTTCGACCCGTCCTGGTACGACCACCAGGGCATCGAATGTCTCCTGTTCCAACGCTGGATCGACAACCACCTCCCGGTCGAACGATTCGACCCTGCCACCGGCATCGTGACTTTCACCCGTTACAGCCGTTTTGACATCAACGCCCAGTCGCGCTATGTCTGGCAAAATGTCCGCGAAGCATTGACTGAGCCTGGGGAATTCTACTTTGGCAGGCAGGAAAAAGCGCTTTACTACTATCCGGAAGAAGGCGAAAGTGCATCTACCTTGGAGGCGTATGTGCCTGTTCTGCCGGTGCTGCTTATGTTGCATGGCGACCCGGAAAACGGCCAATCGGTGCAATGGCTGTCCTTTGAAGGCTTGACCTTCCGCCATAGCGGCGGCGGCCGCCCCGTCACTGGACCTAATTATGATTTAGGCGACTGCGACGTGCCGCCCATGCGCAATCCCTTTGTCAAGCCCTCTTGGAAGCCGGACACACGCCCCTTGGGCGGCTTTCCCCAGGCTTCCCTGAACCTGCCCGCTGCCATCATGCTCACCGGCGCTGCTCATTGCGCCTTCCGGCAATGCACCATCGAACATTGCGGCGCCACCGCCCTGATCATGGCCGAGGGATGCCGCCATATCGAATTGTCCCGCAACGAGTTGAGCGACCTGGGCGGCGGTGGCGTGGTCATCTCAGGAAATGCCGACACCGACGCGGCGCCCGAACTGCGCACCAGCCATATCATCTTACGTGACAACCATATCCATGACGGGGGCAACGTCTTTCCCAGCGCGGTCGGCATCGCGATTGGACATGCCTTCGGCAATCTAATCGAACACAACCATATCCATGACTTCTACTATTCCGCCATCTCATGCGGCTGGGTCTGGGGCTAC
>Ga0123334_1003163_pt1 | contig 18105 bp, 13 predicted proteins | sample BiotimSIPDNA_FD_89706 | JGI IMG/M metagenome (GOLD analysis project Ga0123334, IMG submission 89706) | Anaerobic biogas reactor microbial communites from Washington, USA - Biogas_R1 time_0 SIP DNA | ecosystem: Engineered > Bioreactor > Anaerobic > Unclassified | place: Washington, USA... | reverse complement strand
TACACGACGAACCATATTTGGAAAGAAAGCAACACAGGAGACATCTATTGACAACATTGGTATCAGCGCTATACGACTCGGTGTTACCGATGCAAACCCTCAGGAAAAGTGGATTGTTCGGGCCGGGTATTTCTACACTAACAGTGCCGGACAGGATTGCAGTGTGGTGATATGGTCAAAGGAGATACAAAAGGAAACAGAACGGGATCAGACTATGTGTGAACTCTATGAGTTTCTGTTTCCTGACCGCCCAACCCCGACAGAAGAAGATTTTATTACCAACGGTGATGCTATAATGCTCCTCTCTCACGAACAAAAGGAAGCATTCAAAAAGGGAACACTCTTTGAAGTGATCCCTGATGAAAAAGAGAAAGAACGGAATAAGTTTGACAAGTTGCTTGACTGATATCAGACAGTCAACTTAACAGATCCATATTTTTGACAATAAAGGCGATGGTGTTATTATCGAATCTGATGATAATAAGAAAATTGTGTTTGTCATGCGGTAAATTGATAAGTGGTATTCAGCAAGAATTCTCAGTCAAGGGTATAAAAACGCTCAAGCAGATCAGCTGCCGCTTTATACTGGGCCTCTTTTTTGGAGTGTGCAATTTTTGGTGATGATTCAATTTTTGAATTATCAGGCAGCAGTGCCCATGCATATAGCGTAAATCGTGTCTGATTAGCAATTGTTTCGCAATTTCCCTGTGTATAACCAAAACTGCAAAGCTGCTTTGATTGAACCAGATTGTTTAATTGTAAACGAGGATCGGTTCCGGTTCTTACGGTCTGTTCGATTTCTTCAGGTTGATTTACTGGTACTTCTTTTTTCTCCTGTTGCATGCAAGCTGTTGTATGTGCCAGATATGCACTGGCGGCGCCATGTTCTGCTATCTTCTTTTGATCAGAACGGTACCATGACGTTTCAAATGAACCTGATTGACTGATAATTTTCACACAGAATAACCGGCCTTTTTCTTTGTAAACAAATGATGGTAAATCCTGTTTCTGTGCTGCACAAAACTCGAATAGTGCTCCTTTGGGGTTACTAAGTCTGAGACGCTCTTTTTCCTCTGCGTCTATATCAATAATGTCGTCATGTTCATCATCCTGAAATTCCGGGGATACACTATTGTTTTCAGGGATAAGTGAAAGCAGTTCCTGTGATGCCATCTGTTCAGCGTTTTTTTTGTTGAGTGCTTTATATTCGCTGCTCTTTAGTTGCTTTGTGTCAATAATAATGCTGGCACATCCGAAGTAGTACCCGTCACGGGATGTAACCGTAAATACCGGTGGATCAATCTTTTGTTTCATACAGAATTCCAATAGTTTCCCTTTGGGATTCTGCTCCTTAAGTTGCTGTTCGAGCTTGTATAGCGGAGAGTCAACCGGGCCGCTGGAACAGACGTGGAAAAAATTCCTCCGGATATCATCACGCCGTACGATACCCATCTCTTCAAGACGCTGGACAAACTGATCAATCTGTAAGGCATCAACACGGCATCCAAACCACACCTGTGCGGCATCACTGGCCTTTACAGGATGATCGCTATCCGGGGCGCCGATAATTGCCCGTATCCGATCAATATCCTCTTTTTCAGGAAGATGCGATATCGATGAATGGTAATTTCTGCGAATGGGGTAGCTGCGGGAAATTGATTCACCATTTTTAACAAGCAGGCAATCGCTGGTTTGGAGCGAGCGTTTAAGTGACATCCTCGATTCATTGTCACCATGAACAAGAACTACAGTCCGTGGACGGATTGACTCAATAAACGATGCCATCTGAAGACGGTCCGCGTGTGCCGATAATGAAAATGTTGCAACTTTCGCCTTGACATCAAGAGTGCTCCCAAACAGTTCAATTGTCTGTTTTTCTCCAGAGGCGAGTGATAACAGTTTTCTTCCCGGTGACTCCTCATCCTGATAGCCTGTCATAAAGATCGCATCAGATTCATTACCAAGCATCTGTTGCGCATACATCGCTGATGCACCACCGTTAAGCATGCCGCTTGACGCAACAATAATGCATGGGCCACCGTTTAAAATTCCGGAGCGCATCGCCTGAGTAGTTACCGGGGTAATCGTATCGGTAAAAAAAGGGTTTGACTGATTGCGAATCTGCCGGGCAAGTGATGACGTTACGTAGGATTCATGGTTACTATAGATTGCACAGGTATTACGCACCATACCATCAACGTACACTGGAATTTCCGGCAGTTTCTTTGAACGTATCGCTTTCTGAAGGATCAGCAGGACCTCCTGTGCACGTCCGATTGCAAAGCTTGGAATAAGAACATGACCACCTCGTTCGGCAATCTCCCGTATCTGGTCTATAAGTCGGTTTTCGGCAATTTTGCGGTCTTCATGAAGCCGTGTGCCATAGGTCGATTCTGAGATCAGAAGATCAACCGGAAGAAGTGGTTTGCCAAGGGAAGGCATCGTGGAGGTTGGCGTTACGCTGTAATCGCCTGTAAACAGCACATTCCCTGATGACGTCGCAAGATGCACCATGGCAGCACCGATTATATGGGATGCCGGCAGGAGTGTACATGTTATTGTGTTAATACTTTTCGGTTGTTTAAACCCGAGGGGTACACATTGTGATAATGCTCGTTCTGCAAGCATTTTGGAGTACAGAGGAATTTCGTTTTCGCGTTCAAACTCAGCAATTTTTAATGCATCATAGAGCAGTATCGTAATAAGATCAAGTGTTGGTGCAGTTGCATATACCGGAACACCCGGAAACATTTCACAGACAAGCGGCAGTGCACCGGTATGATCGGTGTGCGCATGTGTTAGTATGATTGCGTCAAGATGTTTCCCGTTAAGTGATGCAAGGTCGGGGAGGAGCTGGTCAGGCGCATTCATACGGATGCCGCAATCAACAAGAATAGTCGTATTGTCAACATCAACAAGTGTACATGATGCCCCGATTCCATCGGCACCACCGGCAAAGGTACATGTTATCTGATTAGTAGTAGTCATTGTTTAAACTGCACTTAAAAATGACCAAAATAAATCAAAATGGACAAAAGTCAAGACTATTTTCCATTTTGGTGGAAAATAGTCTGGTTTATTGCCCGAATCACCATCTATGATTCACTGATCACAAAATGCAATATGATAGAATGCTGTGTTAACGTAAACATTGTAAACTATTCGCTGGAGGTGACCGGAACCAGTGTGAATGAAACTGTGTGTGTTTGTCAATTTGTAGCCGCTATTATGCCTTTATGTTGATTAAAAGTAAGCAAAACAGTATAAAAAATAGTATGTTTAGTAATCACCGGCGCGATTCACAATCTACCGGACAGATGGCTGCATTCAGACACTTATTTAAAGGGTTATACATGGTTGGTATTTCTAAACTGTACTGCGGTACTGTTGAACCATCAGATGTGCTGCGATATGGACGTCACTCTGCATCACTACCATCACATCTGCTTCAATATTCCGAAGATAAAAAACCGGTTGTGGTCTGGAATATCACCCGGCGATGCAATCTTAAGTGCATACACTGCTATTCAGAGTCTGAAAATCTGGACTACACAGGTGAGTTGAACACCGATGAAGGCTTGCACCTTATCGATTCACTTGCAGAATTTAAGGTACCTGTGGTACTGATGTCGGGGGGAGAGCCGCTTATTCGAAAAGATGTTTTCACCCTGATCAGCCGGGCACGTTCAAAAGGAATGCGGGTTGTGGTTTCCACAAATGGTACGCTGATCAGCGATGATACTGCTATGCGACTCAAAGATGCCGGGTTATCCTATGTCGGTGTCAGTCTTGATGGGCTTCAGGAGAAACATGACCGGTTTCGTGGTACTGAAGGTGCATTTGCCCGCTCCATTAATGGAATCCGCGCTTGTATGAAAGCCGGGGTCAAAGTCGGGCTTCGCTTTACGATTACACGGGATAATGCCGATGATATCGGGGGGCTATTTTCATTACTTGAAACCGAGGGTATTCCACGAATCTGTTTTTATCATCTTGTCTATACGGGGCGTGCGGTCGGGATCGCAGAACATGATCTAACTCACGACGAAACTCGCCGCTGTGTCGATCTTATTATTGACAGAACAGCAGCACTTCACAGGAAGGGACTTTCCGCTGAAGTGTTGACGGTTGATAACCATGCGGATGGTGTTTATCTTTATCAGCGGATGGTACGGGAAAAATCTCCACAGGCAGAAAATGTACTTCAACTTTTGTCTATGAACGGCGGTAATAACTCCGGTATCGGGATCGGCTGTATTTCCTGGGACGGAACGGTGCATCCTGATCAGTTCTGGCGTCACTACACACCAGGCAACATCAGAGACCGGTCTTTCGGTGAGATCTGGACCGATACATCTGAACCGCTTCTGTCGCAGCTGCGTAACCGTAAATCATTATTGAAAGGTAAGTGTTCCCGCTGTGTGTATCAGAATATCTGTAATGGAAATTTCAGGGTTCGTGCAGAGGCTGTTCATAAAGATTTATGGCAGGAGGATCCCGCGTGTTATCTTTCGGACGCAGAGATCGCGGGTACTATTTAATAAATCGTTATTTGGAACTGTTTTTCTAATTAAGTAAAGGTGACAAAATGGGTTTTCCGGAGATACGTTTAAGGCGGTTACGGGCGAATGGATCAATACGGGCGATGGTGCAGGAAACCCGCTTGTCTGTTGATAATCTCATCATGCCGCTTTTTGTTTGTGAAGGCACCGGGGTAAAGAGTCCGGTCGGGAGTATGCCCGGTGTAAACCGTTTTTCAGTTGATCTGTTGGTTGAAGAGTGCAGGCAGCTTGAGCAGCTTGGAATACGTTCTGTACTGCTTTTTGGAATTCCCGATGTAAAGGGTGATCATGTCGGTTATGATGATAATGGAATCGTTCAGCGGGCGGTACGGGCGATAAAGGCCACTATCGGCAAATTGTTTGTTATCACTGATGTTTGCAACTGCGAATACTCCGAACATGGTCACTGCGGCATTGTAGTAAGTGGTGATGTTGACAATGATCTTTCTCTGGAGCTGCTTTCAAAGCAGGCACTCTCGCATGCAAACGCCGGAAGTGATATGATTGCACCGAGTGACATGATGGACGGGCGGATCGGAGTGATCCGGAAAGTACTTGACACAAATGGATTTTCAAATATTCCTGTAATGTCGTATGCCGCAAAGTATGCATCAGCATTTTACGGGCCATTTCGTGATGCGGCCGATTGTGCGCCTCAATTCGGAGATCGAAAAACCTACCAGATGAATCCTGCAAATGTCCGTGAGGCGCTTCGGGAAGTTGAACTTGACATTAGTGAAGGCGCCGATGTTGTCATGGTGAAACCGGCTCTTTCATATCTTGATGTTATACATCAGGTGAAACAGAACTTTAATGTTCCCGTTGCTGCGTATAATGTCAGTGGAGAGTATTCCATGATTAAAGCTGCTGCTGCCAACGGATGGATCAACGAAAATAGTGTCATGATGGAAATGTTACTATCGATTAAACGTGCCGGTGCAGATATGATTATTACCTATTTTGCAGCACAAGCCGCTGCACTACTTACAAAAGGGGAACGATAGAATGCATCCGTCATCAGGAGCTATACCGTCGCAGCCTGCACTTCGGCTTGTTGCATGGGAGATGACCCGTTCGTGCACACTCGCATGCCGTCACTGCAGGGCAAGTGCACAGAAGGGACCCTATGATGACGAGTTGACAACACGGGAGTGTTTAGCAGTCATTGATTCGATTGCATCAATGGGATCGTGCATAGTGATCCTTACTGGCGGAGAACCGATGCTTCGTAAGGATATTTTCGAGATTGCCGGGTATGGTACATCAAAAGGGCTGCGTATGGTGATGGCAACCTGCGGCAGTCTGCTGGATCAGTCATCATGTAAAGAACTTAAAGCATCGGGTATTTCACGGATCAGTCTTAGTATTGATGGTATTGATGCTGCAAGCCATGATACGTTCAGAGGTGTAACCGGAGCGTATGATATTGTTGTAAAAGCTATTGACGAACTCAAAAATGCGGGGATCGAATTTCAGGTGAATACAACAATCACCAGAAACAATGTGCAGGATCTGCATGGTATATATTTCAAGGCTGTTGCGTTGGGTGCTGTAGCATTTCACCCTTTCCTGCTTGTACCGACCGGGAGGGCTTCAGAGCTTACGGATCAGATTATTTCGGCTGATGAATATGAAAAAGTGTTACATCAGATCTACGAGCTCCAGCTTGAACGGAAAATTCAGGTTAAACCCACCTGCGCACCCCATTATTACCGGGTTTTCAGAGAGCGTGAGAAGGCTTCGGGACGTACGGTAACACGGGAATCACACGGAATGGATGCAATGACAAAGGGGTGTTTAGGTGGTCAGGGTTTTGCGTTTATTTCTCATAAGGGAATCGTGCAGATTTGCGGCTTTCTGGATATGGAAGCCGGGAATCTCCGTTCTGACAAGTATGATTTTGGAAAAATCTGGCGTGAGTCTGCCTTGTTCAGGCAGGTTAGGGCTATTGACAACTATCACGGAAAATGTGGAAAATGTGAATACAGGCGGGTGTGTGGAGGCTGCAGAGCCAGGGCATTTACAATAACCGGGGATTTCCTTGGTGATGAACCACAGTGTTTGTATGAACCGAATGGTTGACACAAAGGTATACGGCCTCACCCCGGCCCCCTCTCCCATAGGAGAGGGAAGCAGTATTTTGAAAGAATAATGTCTTTTTCATCCCTCTTACTCCCCCTCTCCTATGGGAGAGGGGGTCGGGGGGTGAGGTCGTTAACTTAGTGTTTACAAGGTGGCAGTGTACTTATGCGCTCGCCCCCACCCTGGCTCAAAGCAGCCAGACCTCCCCCGCAGGAGGGAGGTAAATATTTTAAAAATCAAAAAGACACCTCCCTCCTGCGGGGGAGGTCGCGCAGCTTTGTGCGCGGGTGGGGGCGAGCAATCGGCACTAATGCTGCCTTGTAAACAATACATTAACGACATTGGAGCTGACGGGGGGGCGTTTTTCATTTGTTGTTCATGAACTATAAAATATTCTCTCAGGAGAGGTAACCAGTGAACTTTACAAATAGTATTGAAGCAGGCAAACGGGCCAGAAATGTTATTCCCGGAGGTGTGAATTCACCGGTCAGGGCATTTAAAGGTGTTGGTGGTGATCCGGTTTTCTTTGCGAAGGGTCAGGGTTCCCGGCTTACTGATATTGATGGTAACAGTTACATCGATTATGTTGGAGCCTGGGGGCCTTTGATTCTAGGTCACGCATTTCCTCTGGTTGTTGAAGCTGTTCAGAAAACGGTTACTGATGGCACTGCATTCGGGGCTCCGACAGAACGGGAATCTGAACTTGCGGAAATCATCTGCTCAATGGTTCCATCAATTGGTATGATCCGTCTTGTCAATAGCGGGACCGAAGCAACCATGAGTGCTGCCCGGCTGGCCAGAGGGTTTACTGGAAGAGAATTTATTGTAAAGTTCGAGGGGTGTTACCATGGTCACGGCGACAGCTTTTTAATTGCCGCTGGTTCCGGGGCACTTACATTCGGAATTCCGGATAGTGCCGGAGTGACAAGTGCCGCCGCAGGGACAACACTTGTTGCTCAATACAATGATTCTGAATCGGTGAAAAGAATATTCCATGAATATGGTGACAGGATCGCTGCTGTAATTGTTGAGCCGGTTGCAGGTAATATGGGAGTAATTCTTCCTGAAATGACCTTTTTACCCTACCTGAGAGAAATTACAAAGAAATATGGAGCACTGCTTATTTTCGATGAGGTAATGACTGGCTTTCGGTTGTCTGCAGGCGGGGCTCAGGAACTGTTCGGTATCACTCCCGACATAACAACGCTCGGTAAGATTATCGGCGGCGGATTACCAATAGCAGCATATGGTGGTTCAAAAGAGATTATGTCGTATGTTGCTCCATGCGGGCCTGTGTATCAGGCGGGAACCCTGTCAGGCAATCCAATCGCTGTTGCGGCAGGGATTGCAATGCTCAAAGCGCTCAAAAGTGATCTGTCAATCTATAAAAAACTTGAAAAAACGACATCACATCTTGCTGCATCACTTGAAAAAGAGTGCCGTTCCGCCGGGATCCTGTGTGTGTGTAATCATATCGGTTCCATGATGACACTGTTTTTTAACCGTAACAAATCGGTAATGTCTTATAATGACGCTATCGGCAGCGACAAAGAGCTGTTTGGCCGTTATTTCCATGCAATGCTGGAATCGGGAATTTACCTGCCGCCATCACAATTTGAATCATGGTTTATATCATCAGCACATAGTCATGATGATATTGAATCAACACTTGCAAAAAGTAAAGATGTTCTGAGGAAAATCGGAGGTGCCCGATAGATGTTTCACGTAGGAGTTTTGACAACTGATTTTCGTGTGTCATCAATGCGCATGAGAGATACCCTTTATTTTGAAAAGGATCGTCTTGCAGGATTCATCAATGGTATGCCGGCTGAGACACCGGTACGTGAAATCGTTGTGCTTTGTACCTGTAACAGAATAGAAATTTATTATGTAGCCGAGGATACTGCTGCTGCGGCAGTCTGGCTTATACAATGTCTGGCTGATTTTCATCAGATACCTGAGACGCTGGTTCGTTCTGCTCTTGTCAATCACTGCTGCGCAAATGCGGTACGGCATATTTTCAGGGTCGCATCGGGTGTCGAGTCGATGGTGTTCGGGGAGCATGAAATTCTTGGCCAGATCCGGGATGCTTATTTTTTCTCGAGAAAGCATGCGAAAACAAATTCCTGTTTGAACCGATTATTTCAACAGGCGATTGCGACAGGAAAGAAGGTGCGGCATCTTACCGGTGCGGCAAAGGGATCGATATCTGTTTCGTCAATTGCTATTGAGGAACTGCTTGATAATAATAATGGAAATGTTGACAATGTTACTATATTGATTGTCGGTCTTGGCACAATGGGATTAAGAGCACTGAAGCGAATCGTACAATGTAAACCAAAGAACATCAGTGTATGTAATCGTGATGATAAACGGGCTGTAATGATCAGTCGGCGGTTTAATGCGCAACATCTGCCATATTCCGAGTTCCGTTCCGGTATCAGCGATTACGATTGTGTTATCCTGGCAACATCATCGAATGAGTATATTCTTTCACCGGAACAGCTTCTCCAGTATACAAAACAAGGTAAACAGCTGCTGGTTATTGACATTGGGGCACCACGGAACGCTGATCCGGAAATCGGTGTCATTGACGGGGTAAAGCTTATTTGTGTAGACGACCTCAAGGCCACAGCAGAGCGTCACTTGTCAGAGCGTACACATGAGATAGGTGATTGTGAAGCAATCATTGAAGAACAGGTTGCTGAGTTTACAAGATGGTACTTATTCAGGAAAGAGTGTACATGCAGCGAATAATTCGTATAGGGACGCGCGGCTCACGGCTTGCTCGTGCTCAGACTGATATCGTTATTGACCGGCTTAAAAAAGCAGATCCATCTCTGCAGATTGAAACGGTGATAATTACAACAACCGGTGATAAAGATCAGAAAACAAGCCTTAAAGATATTGGCGGGAAGGGTGTTTTTATTCGGGAAATTGAACATGCACTTCTTGACAATACCATAGACCTTGCGGTGCATAGTTTCAAGGATATTACTTGTCAAACGGCTGATGGGCTCCGTCTTGCGGGATTTTTAAAACCAGAGTCTGTTTGTGATGTGTTAATCTCCCGGAATACTATGCCGTTTAACGATATCCCCTCAGGATCAACAATCGGTACAGGAAGCATGAGACGACGGGTGCTTTTAAAGCGGATACGCAATGATCTTAAGTATGTTGATATAAGAGGAAATATTGATACACGGATAGCGCGTCTTGATGAAGGGGTGTATGACGGAATCGTTTTGTCTGAAGCCGGATTGATACGTCTTGGTTTACAAGACAGAATCAGTGAACGTTTTAATCCGGAGTGGTTTATTCCTGCTCCCGGTCAGGGAGTTATTGCGGTTGAAAGCAGGGCTAACGATGAGTCTCTATTCCGTTTGTGTCAGGATGTTTTTGACAAAGAACAGTTTTTACTATCCGGTGCAGAGTTTATGGTGCTTGAAGAAATCGGTTTTGATTGCAGAATGCCTTTCGGGATGCATTCACGTATTGACAAGGGAATCCTGACAATGAAAGCATTCTATGAGAATCCAGAAAATGGAACATACGTAGAAGAGACTGCTACAGGGAGCAGCTCGCTGCCATCAGAAATCGCAGTGCAGCTTGTGGAAAAACTGCTCGGATGATTGGTATAAGTAAAGGAGTAATCGTGTATTATTATCCTGTAATGCTTGATCTTCAAAAAAGAAAGTGCTTTATTGCAGGTGGCGGATTAATTGCGTTACGAAAAGTTACAGGACTGCTTCGTGCGGGGGCTGATGTCGTTGTGGTGTCACCGGAGTTCGAACGACGATTCAGGCGTTTTAAGAACAACATTGTCATGATACAAAAACCATTCGATCCTGAAGATATTACACCGGATTGTGCCATTGTCATTGCGGCAACGAATGTTGACAAAATAAATAAAATGGTTTCAGAACGGGCAGGAGAACTTAATATCCCGTGTAATGTCGTCGATCAACCGGAGCTGTGTTCGTTTATTGTACCGGCGGTTATTCGCAGAGGCGCTGTATCGGTAGCACTATCAACAAATGCAGCAAGCCCTCGTTTTTCGAAATACCTAAGGAAAAAGATCGGCGAGGCGGTTACTACTGATTATGCCATGATAGCAGGTCTTATGGCTGAAGTAAGGCTGTTTTTAAAGAAAAACTGTCCGGATCAGAGAAAACGGTTTGCAATTTGGGAAATTATTTTTGAGACTGATCCAATTGACAATTTACACAACTACGGATTTGAGTCATTCAGAAAGAGTATTTTCGATATGATAGCTGAAAAAATTACGGAAAAGGAATAACCATCATTGCTTTTGTGGCAACTAATGATGATCAAAAATGGATATATATACTATGATGAATCAAACAACTAAATTATCAAAGCGTCCGAAAAAGGGCATTGTTTACCTTGTTGGTGCAGGTCCAGGGAATCCGGGGTTGATATCGGTGAAAGGTAATGAACTGCTGCATGCATGTGATGTCGTTATCTACGATGCACTTGTCAATGAATCCCTTGTGGCAACGTTACCTGATTCAACAATCAGGATATTTGCCGGTAAAAGGGGTAATAAACCATCAGTGCCCCAGTCTGATATTAACAAAATGCTCCTGACGTATGCTAAAAAAGATAAAGCAGTAGTCAGGCTTAAGGGGGGAGATCCTTTACTGTTCGGACGTGGCAGCGAAGAGATGGAATACTTACGGGATCGTAAAATTGATTTTGAAATAGTTCCGGGTGTATCCTCGGCTATTGCTGCTCCTGCATGGGCTGGAATTCCTGTGACACATAGAAGTGTTTCCCGTTCTGTAGCAATTGTCACTGGTCATCTTCAGGCTGGAGAATCAATTGATACCCTGAACATGCCTGTAGCAGATACGATTGTTTTTTTAATGGCGATGCAGAACCTGCCGATTCTTGTTGAACGGATAGTATCAGAAGGAAAGTTTACAAAAAGGACACCTGCTGCAATTGTTCAAAATGGTACATTACCATATCAGAAAGTTGTGTCGGGGACATTGGGTACGATTGCAGCATTAAAGGAGCGTCACTCCATAGAAGCTCCGGCAGTTCTTGTAATTGGTGAAACTGCAAAGTTTGCTAAAAGATTATCGTGGTTTAAAGCATTACCGCTTGCAGGTGTTCGTGTTGTCGTCCTGCGAACTCCGGAGCAGTCTGATGAGCTGTTAAAAGCATTATACAATGCAGGCGCAACAGCTGTGCCATGGCCGATTATTAAAATAAAGCCACGTACACGTACACTTGCATCACTATCGAAATCATTTCTTGAAAAGTTCACCATGATGATATTTACAAGTCCGAATGGTGTCAGACTTTTTATGGATGCACTTTTTAATAATGGTATTGATGCGCGTTGTCTGGCAGGGAAAAAGATCTATACGATAGGTGGCGGTACTGCTGCAGCTCTAAAAAAATATGGTGTCATACCTGATTATGTACCCAAAAAATTTGTTGCTGAAGAATTATTGTCGATTATACCAAAACATTTACAAGGAGAACATATTCTTGTCCCGCGTGCATCAGTAGCCCGGACAATTCTTATTGACACGCTAAGAGAGCGGCATGCAGATGTTACCGAGTTTCAGGTCTACGATACAGTAGCTACTGATCCTGACTATTGTCCTGTTAAGGATGGCGATTATGTCCTGTTTACCAGTTCGTCAACGGTAGAACACTATTTCGAAAATCCTCTTTGCAGGGATAAAGCAATTATTCCATGCTGTATTGGGGACATTACCGCGTCAACAGTAAAAAAATATTATAAAGGTACCATTTTTATTGCAGCGAATGCATCAATACCCGCAATGGTTACTGCCTTAAAAACAGCAGTAAAAAAAGGTACCCGGAAATGACTGAAATTGAACGAAAATTACTTAATATTGTGCAAACCGCATTTCCACTCAATGCCCGCCCGTTTAAAACTATCGCTGAAAAGGCTGGAATTACTGAGGATACCTGTCTGTCACATCTTAGAAAATTAGCTGACAAAGGGATATTGCGTACGATCCGGGCGGTAATTGACTGGAGGAAAACAGGCTTTTCGACAACGCTGGTTGGGGTATGTGTTGCATCTGACAGAATTGACATGGTAGCAGATGAGATCAGCCTGCTTGATCAGGTTACCCACAATTATGCCCGTGACGGCGAACGGAATTTGTGGTTTACTCTAATTTACGAATCGGAAAAAGATAAAGCTGATGTGTTTAATAAAATCACAGGACTTGACGGGGTTACAGACCTTAAAGAATTTCCTGCAGAAAAATTATATAAAATAGGACTGGTACTTGATGTCTGATCTGATTGATAAAAAGACTTTATCGGTAATTCAGGAACCAATAGAACTTGTATCTGAACCATTCGCACCATTTGCGGAAAAACTTGGAATCGACACTGAAACACTGCTGCAAAAAATTAAAGACTATTTAAAAACAGGAGTGATCAGGAGGTTTGCAGGAATTGTCAAACATAACAAGGCTGGATTCGCTTTTAATGCAATGGTTGCTTTTGAGGTTGACGATCTGCTCTGTGATGATGCCGGTGGAAAACTGTCATCACTATCATTTGTAAGTCACTGCTACAGGAGAACACCCTATACCGATTGGCCCTACAATCTTTACGCCATGATGCATGCCCGAAGTGAGAATGAGTTCAGCGAACGGATTTCAGAAATCAAAAATATTATTTCGCACAGATCGGTGCTGGTACTGCAATCACTTAAAGAGTATAAAAAGAGCCATTATCAGATAAAAAAATCAGAATGAACTGCTTTACATCAGATATTACATAGTCAGATCATCTCTTACGTGTGGGTAAATTCCCGTAAAGTAAATGGTTCAGCGCAAGAGATTTTTGAAGTATCGGGAACTATCAGTGGTGTAAACAATGGTATTCGCGATACGGCATCAGAAATCACTAAGGTAAAAACTAGTTCAGAAAAATTGTCGAAGCTATCGTCATATTTAAAAGAGCTTCTATCGCAGTTTAAAATCTGATAGCAGCCTGTTCAGGCACGCTGCTTATTGACTAATCGGAGTAGTTATTTCCTGACTTCGGCCCAGGTTACCATTCTCAATTGAGAATGGATTATTGAGAATTATTACAATTTTCGCTACAAAATTGTTTATCCAGAGATATATTGACTGCATATCGCATAGATTAATTCTATGAAATCTGACGTATCGGGGTAAGCCGGGGGGCTACACTGAATGTGGTAATTTTACTTTTGTTAAGGGATGATTATTATTTAAAAATAGTCGGAATTGCTACGGCTTTGCTTGTTGCGGTAGTATCGATTCATAATACTAGTGCTGCAGGTTCTCCCTTTCCCGGATATAATTTTTATGCAAGCGGTAAGACTTGTTACCTTAAGGATATGAATGGTAGAACGATCCATATATGGACAAGTGAATATAATGTAATGAGTCATGCATATCTGCTCAGGGACAGCAGTGTACTATTCCCATGTAAAGACAATTCAAATACCGGTAATGGAATATTTCCAGTATCAGTTGCTCTTACCGGTGGCAGGTTTCAGATTATTAAATGGGACGGTACTATTGCGTGGGATTATCCTTACCACAGCAGTACCTATATGCCGCATCATGATTGTACCTTTTATTACAAAACGAATAACATCAAAGAATTACCAACAATTTTCACCATAGCAGCAACTGTCGAGCGTGATGGTACCATTGCGGAGAAAGTTACTGAGATAACGCCAACAGGTATGTCTACGGCTGATATTGTCTGGGAATGGAAAGCAAGCGAACATTCCGGAACCGGTAAACCGGAACTGCTTGACATTAATAAAGGATATGATGGATATAATGACAGTAAAGAGTGGCTTCATGCAAACCATGTCCGGTATAATCAAAGACTTGACCAGCTGATAGTTAATCTGAAATTTTTCGGTGAATTTATTATTATCGATCATAGTACAACAACGGTACAGGCATCAGGACGTACCGGCGGGCGCTATGGAAAAGGTGGCGATATTCTTTACCGTTGGGGTAATCCATCCAATTATGGCGCAAGTGGAACCAATTATTTTAAAGGGCAGCATGCCACAACCTGGGTAAACGATTATTTCCCCGGAACCCGAAAAATGCTTCCGGGAGCAGGAAATGTTCTTGTTATCAGTAACGAGACTAAAATGGGTTATGAAATCGTTTTACCATCAGCAAATGGTGTTTATAGTTTGACATCCGGACAAGCCTATGGACCATCAGCACCGTTTAAAAGTATTGCTATTCCTAAAATGACCGGTAATGAAGGTTCCATAACACGATTACCGAACGGTAATACACTTGTTTGTAATGGTATGAGTTCAAATTCTGCAGTTGAGTTTGATTCCACAGGTGCATCGGTATGGACGATGAGTGCGTTCGGTGTAACAGAATTGTTTCGCATTGATTCTTCATATCTTGGTTCGACGATCCTTGATACTGGTTCTGTTACAACAACAGTGTTGCCTGAACAATCCAATAAAAATAAAGAATTTCCGTTTATACGTTATAGTAAAAATACGCAATGTGTAAACTTTTCATTCAGGAACGACTCTCATGAGTCAGCCATAGTGTCAATCTTATCGCCAACAGGGCGATTGATAACAAAAACAAAGATTCAATCTGACAAATTTACCTGGAATACCTCTAATACACCATTCGGGGTATATGTTTTCAGGTTGAATGTGTCAGGAAAAATTGGTGCTGGTTACTTTTAGATATATCCTTATGGCAGAACAAATGCATATGTCAATGATTCGCTTGTTTGTAAAATGAAGTGTAATTTTTATAAAAATAATACTGTGAGCATCGCTATTAAAAAGGGAATACAACGTATGTAAAAGATGAAAAAACCCGGTTACATTTGGTGAATGTGACATTATATCATTACTGTGTTTTCTCCTTCCGGAAAATTCCTGATGGAGGAGTGTGTTTTATTGTCATAAAAATCTTTTATAGTTAATTGACTGAAACGTAAAATCAGCTCAGTCTGATTATTGTTTTTCAGTCAAGATGCAATTATACTGCTTAATATATCCTATTGTGTAAATAATGCTTGTCATTTACCTTCTTATGTGCAAACTGCCGAAATGTAAAATGTGGTTCTGTTATGTTTGAAGTTTGTACGCGATTGTTAATTTTATTCTACGTATTATTGTTTCTTAATAGAACACGTAATGTATTAAATATCAATACGATACGTGGTGCACATGTATCCTGTTTGGATACAATAAATTCAATTTGTTGGAACAAATTAAGCAAAATCAGAAAAAAGTAGATATCTTATATTAAGTACATTGATGTTTTGAGAAAAATAGTATTGTCAATTGATTAATGTACAATGATACTTACTATTTGATTCGGTATGTAATTACACTTGTAAGGAAAAAAATACATGCCAATATAGATAACATGATGAAACACTATGCTTATCATAAAAGAAATTTCAACCAGCAATTAACATTTAATCTGAATATAGAAATAAAGCTTTTTTTATCTGAAATTTTTAAATAGTATAAAAAGGAGCGCATATAATGCGTTTGAATTATCTACTGATTACGACACTTTTTACTTCAATTCTTTTTGTCAATAGCAACGCAGAAGTGCAGATTAATGAGTTTGTTGCAAAAAACGCGACAACCAGCCCCGATTTGTGTGACTACACCGATTATTCAGACTGGATCGAACTTTATAATGACGGTAGTTCAGAAGTTAGCCTGAGCGGGTATTATCTTACAAGCAATAAATCAAAGCCACAGAAATGGGCGATTCCAACAGGAGCAAAAATTCCTGCAAATGGTTATCTTGTATTCTTCTGTGATGGATATGATTGTGCACCTGGTAAAAACGACACACGTCCGTATTATCCATTTACAGCAAAATTCACTACTCAACGATATCATACAAATTTTAAACTTGACAAAGATGCAGAGTTTGTCGGTTTGACAAAAGGATCGGCATTTGTAGATTCTGTAACATACACTATCAATTCACTGGCAGATATTTCGATTGGTCGTGGTAGTGATGGCAAATGGCATAAATTTGACCAGCCTACCCCTGCGGCATCAAATTCAACCACTGAAAAACCGCTTGATCTGGAAACCAGGTCGTCGGAAGTTACTTTTTCTGTCAAGGGTGGATTTTACTCTTCCGCACAGAGTGTTGCATTGTCTTCGGATGGCGGTACATCAATTTACTATACAACAAACGGTTCAACACCAACAGTCAAGTCATCAAAGTATTCATCAGCAATATCCATTAAATCAACATCAACAATCCGTGCCCGCTGCATTGACGACGATAAACTCGCAGGACCCATAAGCAGCTGCACATACCTCATAAACGAGAAGACTCGTACAATTCCGGTAATATCAATAGCAGCAGACTCTATGCTTTTATGGGACAAAACAATAGGTCTTTACGAAAATGGATATAAGCTCAAGGAAATTCCTGTATCAATGGAATACTTTACAACAGACGGTGAACAGGCGTTTTCAATAAATGCTGCCATTGGTCCGGGATCTCTTACAAGTTATGAATGCGCTCAGATGCCCATGCAGGTTGCAATCAAACCGAAATACGGGACCGATTTGCTTGAATATCAATTATTCAGCAAACCGGTGACAAAGTTCAACCGTCTGAGATTGCGTAACAGCGGTGATGCATGGAGTACAAATTACATAAGCGATAACATCATCTATCCGATGACGTATAATCAAATGGATGCATTAAATCAGGCGTATACACCAGTGGTGGTCTATCTCAACGGAAAATACTGGGGTATATACGATCTCAGAGATGATTTTTTTCCTATGTTCTTTAAAGAAAACTTTAAAGATATTGATACAACAACGCTCGATCAGATTGAAGCCACGATGCTGCCATCAGGTGGCGGAGGTGGTTTTGGAATGGCAGCCGAAGGAAAAAAACTTTTACATGGATCCACTGCTGCTTATGTGTCAATGATTAATACGGTCAAATCCGGTAATTACAGTGCAATAAAAGAAATTGTTGATGTAAATAGTTTCTCAGATTTTATCTGCATGGTAGCCTATGGAGTAAATACAAGCTGGGGGCATAATTTCCACTATTGGAAAACTGCCAAAACAAAGTGGCAATTCCTTCTTGTAGATTTTGACCAGGCGTTTAAATACACCGGGCTTTCAACGAACATGTTTAATAGCGGTGGAGGCAGCATCAGTAGTGCCCTTACAAAAGATACAATTTTTTCTAATCTTATAAAGATATCTGAATACAAGAACTTCTTTGCGCAGAGATGTGCTGCGCATCTCAATAGTACATTGGCCCCTGCAAGGGTCAGCAATATTGTTGATAGTATCGAGAATGTTCTCAAACCTGAAATGGCAGATCAGGTAGCACGGTGGAAGGCAGACAAAGGTATTCAATCTGTTTCAGCATGGCAGACTGCAGTTGACGAT
>Ga0123334_1003160_pt1 | contig 18117 bp, 17 predicted proteins | sample BiotimSIPDNA_FD_89706 | JGI IMG/M metagenome (GOLD analysis project Ga0123334, IMG submission 89706) | Anaerobic biogas reactor microbial communites from Washington, USA - Biogas_R1 time_0 SIP DNA | ecosystem: Engineered > Bioreactor > Anaerobic > Unclassified | place: Washington, USA... | reverse complement strand
GGAAAATGACAAAAAATGGGCCGAAGAAACCAAAAAACGTTTAAAAGATCTGCGAACAGGAAGAGTCACACCTGTATCAGGTGAAGAAGTTTTTAATAAGATATGGAAACGATTTGGTAGATGAATTACTATTTTCACCAGGAAGCAGAGGCTGAATTCATTGCTGCCATTGATTTTTATGAGGAAAGACAGGCAGAATTGGGTTATGAATTTGCCCAGGAAGTCTATGCAGGTATACAAAGCATATTAGATCACCCCAGGACATGGCCTGTGTTTGATTTGGATATCCGTCGTCGATTAATTGAACGCTTTCCATATGCCATTCTTTACAGTATTGAAGACAAGACTATATATGTACTTGCTGTCATGCATCTACACCGTGAACCAAATTATTGGAAATCAAGGGTAATGTAGATATTCCCTTTTATACCTCACATCTCTTCATTGAAGAGAAGACCAGGAAAGCCATTTTGCTGCGTTCCTGATTTCAGCTCCATCCGAAAATATTCTTCCCTGTCTTTGTATTTAAAAATCAAAATCACCCTTCAACATCTTTGATATTGTTTTACCCAGTCTGACAAGGACCGGTCAGGAGGATAATTTTCTATCGAAGTATTCCTCGATATATTCGATGAAGTGTCTTTCCATACCTAACCAAAATGGAATCCATTCCGAATTAGTCAATGTTTTTTTACCAGGCTACTGCGACACCCACCAAAGGATTATTCTAAAAACAAAGGTATTTATGCTTGAAAACAGAATTGATTTTACTTATCATGGATTAAATTTTTTATCGGTCTATTGATAACTGTTTGGCATGTTTTTTCTTTGATGCAAAATCCTGGTCAGGCATTATATGGCTCCTGCTTCAAATTGGCCTCTGAGAGGGCATATATGAAACAGAAAACAAAATACTCCGTATCAGAATAGGATACGCAGGTTCATGGGTAAATATGCAATACATCGAAAAAGACTTGGAAAAGAAGATCAAAGAGCTTAAAACCCGGCTTGAAAATGAAACAGAGGATAAAATCAGGCTGCTTGAAGAGCTTGAAGAGTTAAGGCGGATCAGGACATATTATTATACCCTGATGCAGAATACCGAGGACTATATTCTTATCTGTGACAGTAATGGGGTATCCCAGGCATTTAACGCTAAATATAAACAAAGGGGGGAAGAGCTATTAAATATTGAAATAAAACCCGGGATGCAAACACATAAACTGTCGGGTAACGCTGAAGCAATAAAATACTGGGACTCGTTACAGGAGAGGGCATTAAAGGGGGAGCAGTTTATTGCGGAATACTGTGATGATGAGAGGGATATCTATTTTGAGACCCTGTTTTCACCCATTAAGGAAGGTGAGAAGGTAACCGGTTTTACAGAGATCACCCGGAATATCACAGCACGCAAGCGCATAGAAAAGGCTTTACAGGAAAGTGATTCATTCAGCTCAAGCCTGCTTGAGTTTTCACCAACTGCAATAGTGGTCTACAACCCTGATACCTCTGTAAGGTATGTAAACCCGTTTTTTGAAAAGCTTACAGGTTTTTCATCCAGGGATGTCCTTGGATTAAAACTCCCTTACCCGTGGTCTGTTGATGATGCAAAATATGGTTCTATAGAGAAAAGACAAAAGGATGGGGTTAAGAGTAGTGAACGTGAATACAGGAAAAAAAGTGGTGAACACGCCTGGGCCGAGATAGATGTTACCCCCATATATAAAGATGGTGAGCTGGTTTATTCACTCGGGACATGGATCGATATCAGTGACAGGAAAAATGCGGAGCAGGAAAAAGAGAAGCTCCATAAACAGCTTCAGCAGGCCCAGAAGATGGAGGCCATAGGGAACCTGGCTGGTGGCGTCGCACATGACTATAACAATGTTTCAAGTGTAATAATGGGTTATGCTGAACTGGCCCTGACAGCAGTTAAACCGGACGACCCTTTACACGGGTATATTAATCACATCCTGGATGCCTCAAAACGGGCAGCAGATATCACAAAACAGCTGCTTGCCTTTGCAAGGAAACAGCCCATCGCGCCAAAGGTGCTAGACCTTAATAAAACCATAGAAGGCATGCTTTCCATGATTAAACGGCTGATAGGTGAAGATATTGATCTTGCCTGGATGCCCGCAAAAGAGACCTGGCCGGTTAAAATTGACCCTGCTCAGCTTGATCAGATACTGATAAACCTGTGCGTTAATGCGCGGGGTGCAATAGAAAATGTAGGAAAAGTTACTGTCGAAACAGCAAATATAGTATTTGATGAAGATTACTGCTCTAACCATCTTGGATTTAAGAGCGGTGAATATGCAATGTTTGCTGTGAGTGATGATGGAATCGGGATGACTGTCGAACAGCAGGAAAAAATCTTTGAACCCTTTTTCACAACAAAGGATATCGGAAAGGGAACCGGGCTCGGCCTTTCGACCATATATGGGATTGTCAAGCAGAACAATGGCTTTATAAATGTCTACAGTGAACCGGGTAAAGGCTCCACCTTTAGAATATATCTCCCTAAAGAAGAAAGCGGCCAGCCTGTCATTCCTGTTGCAAAAAAGGTAACAACCCCATCTTCTGGCCAGGGTCAGACAATAATGGTTGTTGAGGATGATGATGCCATACTGGAACTTATTGAGATGATACTTGAAAAACTAGAATATAATGTTTTATCAGCCTCAACCCCTAAAAAGGCTGTAATCCTTGCAGAAGGGTACAAAGGGAAGATTGATCTGCTGATTACAGATACAGTGCTGCCAGAGATGAACGGACGCGAACTGGCAAATGAACTGTGTAAACGAGATGCCCGTCTCAAGGTGCTTTTCATGTCCGGCTATACAGCGAATGTTATCATCCACAGGGGAGTTTTGGATGAGGGCATAAACTACATAGCAAAACCCTTTTCACTGGAAGCCTTTGCAGTCAAGGTAAAAGAGGTGATCGAGACATAAAGAATAGATATGGTCAATCACCTATATGCAGGATATCAATAATATCTGCCATGAGTTCATCACTGTCAAAGGAAAAGGATACAACTCCCCTCTTCACCTCAAAGGATTCCAGGTTGCAGCAGTACTGCTCTGCTACCTCAGTCAGCAGTTCACGAAAGCTCTCTGCTACCGGGTGCTGGGGGTCATCAACATCCTTTGAAAACATATCTACTTCAATAATACCCATATCTGATTCCTTTTCCATGTAATGGTTGCAGAGTATCAGATAAAGAGAATGAAAACAAGCATGCATAAACCAAAATTTAATATTGACAATTCAATCGCTTATGTTAGCTTAACCGCCTACTTACTATCTGACTTAACCTTTGAACGGAGATATTTTCACTCCCTTAACGGGATTAAGAATCAGATTTTTAAGATTACAGATCAGCATGGTCCTGATCTTATGCATAATCTGGAATAAGGAGAGATAAAAATGAAGGTTTTAGTAAGCGATACACTTTCAGAGGTGGGGTTAAAAATTTTCAAAGAGGCGGACGGCATTGAGCTTGAGTACAAGACAGGCCTTCCCTCGGAGGAACTTAAAAAGATAATAGGGCAGTATGACGGGCTGGCCATAAGAAGCGCAACAAATGTTACTGCGGAAATTATCGATGCGGCAACAAACCTAAAGGTGATAGGCAGAGCAGGGATCGGCCTTGATAATGTAGACATCCCGGCTGCAAGCCGCAAGGGTATAGTCGTTATGAATACGCCTGACGGCAACACCATCACAACCGCTGAACACACCATGTCCATGATTATGTCACTTTCAAGGAACATCCCACAGGCAACCGCATCACTCAAGGCTGGAAAATGGGAAAAAAACAAACTTGAAGGAAGGGAGCTGTTCAATAAAACCCTGGGGCTGGTTGGCGCAGGCCACATAGGTCAGATCGTTGCAGACAGGGCGCTGGGCATGAAGATGAAGGTAATCGTTTATGACCCGTATCTCAAAGCCGAGATAGCGGAAAAACTCTCCATAGAGCCGGTATCCCTGGATGAACTCCTTAAAAGGTCTGATTTTATTACAGTTCACACACCAAAAACCGCAGAGACCACAAACCTTATAAATAAGGATACCATCGCAAAGATGAAAAAGGGTGCCATGATCATCAATTGCGCAAGAGGCGGTATTGTCAATGAAAAAGACCTTTATGAGGCCCTGAAATCAGGTTATTTAGGTGGGGCAGCGGTTGATGTCTTTGAAAAAGAGCCCCCGGGAATGATCCCTCTTATGGAGATATCGAATTTCATATGTACCCCTCACCTCGGGGCATCAACATTTGAGGCACAGGAAAATGTGGCAAAGGATGTCGCAGAGCAGATCGTGGACTTTCTCCTTAACGGTACAGTAAAAAATGCCGTCAATGTACCCAGTGTCAGCGCCGAACTTATGTCTATTCTTAAGCCCTATGCCACCCTCGTGGAAAAGATGGGGATATTCCATACACAGCTTGCAGACAGCAGTATAGATGAGGTGCATATCAACTATTCAGGCAAGGTAGCTGAATATGATGTAAAACCCCTTACCTCTGCGGCCCTCAAGGGGCTTTTGACCCCAATATTGAAGGATGGTGTTAATTTTATCAATGCATCATTTATTGCCAAAAACAGAGGGATAAAGGTCGTAGAGTCCAAATCAAATACCTCTGATGACTTTGCAAGCCTGATCTACATAAAGGTTAAATACCGTGAGGGCGAAAATGTTATTTCGGGGACAATCTTCGGCAACACAATGCCAAGGATACTTCGCATAAATGATTTTTATCTTGAGGCAATACCTGAGGGTCATAACCTCCTTCTCCATAATCTTGATGTCCCTGGCATAATAGGCAGGATCGCCACCACACTGGGTAATGACGGCATAAATATAGAGAGAATGGCTGTGTCGCAGGATAAAAAGAACAACAGGAACATAATACTGCTGGCCACCAATGCTTCAATTAATGACAGTATGTTGAATAAATTAGGCAATCTGGAAAACGTATTCTCAGTTAAAAAAATAGAATTATAAAAGGAGCATGAAAATGGAAACAGAGGGCAAGGGATTTACAGTAAAGGACAGGAGATCCTTTGGAGAAGAGGATGATTTAAAGGAGACAAAACAGGCGGAAAAGCCAGCATCAGAAACAAAAGAGGAGAAAAAGCCAAAAGAGGAACACAAGGCCCCTCCCCTGCCGGAGGTCAATTTTAACTCTTTGATTTTCAGTCTGAGTTCATCAGCCCTTCTGGCCCTGGGAGAGATTGCTGACCCTCAGACAGGAGAAAAAAGAGAAGACCTCCCCATGGCAAAGCATTCAATCGATATTATCTCCATGCTCAAGGATAAGAGCAAAGGAAACCTTGACAGTGAAGAACAGAAATTTATCGACAGTATGCTTACTGACCTGAGGCTCAGGTACGTAAAGGCGGTAAACAGCAAGAAATAGGTAAATAAATATTACCTGTTTTAACCATGCTTATCTCCTGACACCCGCTTTAAATTAGGGGCGATATCCAGAAATAAGCGGACAGGGCAGAGGAGATTTTTCACCCTCTGCCCTGTTTTATTAAAGCAACCCGAAGGAATAAAAATAATTGGTAGAGAGTTCGATCAGCATAAAGGCCCCTGCCAAGATCAATGCCCGTCTTGAAATAACTGGTAAAAGGGCTAACGGATATCATGACCTTTTTTCACTGATGATACCTGTAGAGCTGTTTGATCATATTAATATAAGACTCAATGACTCGGGGAAAATAACGCTTATAAGCTCAGGATTTTCAGTACCTGACGACCCTTCAAACCTTGTTTACAGGGCCGCAAAACTCTTTCATGACATGGCAGATATTGAAATTAAAGGGATTGTAATAACTTTAAATAAGAATATCCCTGTGGCAGCAGGTCTTGGCGGGGGCAGCAGCGATGCCGCATCCACCCTTCTTGCCCTTAATGAGCTTTATTCATTACCGATCACAGAAAATGAGCTGCTTCAACTTGCATTATCTCTAGGCGCAGATGTGCCCTTCTTTATCAGGGCTGTACCATCTATTGCAACAGGTGTTGGTGAGATACTTGAGCCAATAGAAAATTGGCCTCTATACTGGTATCTGATAATCACACCTCAGATTGAAGTATCAACTGCATGGGTCTATCAGAACTATAAAATGGAGTTGACATCAAATAAATATGACTATATAAGAAAAAGTTTGAAAAATGGTGATATTATCATCAGGGACATATTAAAAAACGACCTCGAAAAGGTTACCTGTACAAGCTTTCCTCTTATTTCTACGCTTAAAAGAAGAATAATGGATGCAGGTGCCGAAGGGGCAATGATGTCGGGCAGCGGGCCCTCAGTTTTTGGCGTGTTTAAATCCCGTAAAAAGGCTGTTATGGCTATGGAACTGTTTGCATCGGATGATCTGAGGCACATCAGCGTGGCAAGAGGATTTATAAAAAAAGCTGTCTGATTAAAGTATTGGGGTGTCGTCAAGCGGTAAGACACGGGCCTTTGGAGTCCGCATTCGGAGGTTCGAATCCTCCCACCCCAGCCATTGACAGCAAAAAATTTATTTTTTTTAATAAGGGAGTATTGCAGATCATCATGAAGGTATTCGGCGGAACATCCAATCCGGTATTAACTCAGGAGGTATGTAATTACCTGGGCATAGAACCAGGGAAAATTACAGCAAAAACATTCAGTGACGGTGAAACACAGATTGAAATCCATGAAAACATCAGAAACAGGGATGTATTTGTGATTCAGTCAACCTGCACACCGGTGAACGATAACCTGATGCAGCTGCTTATAATCATGGATGCACTTAAAAGGGCTTCTGCAAAACGTATAACAGCAGTAATCCCCTATTATGGTTACGGACGACAGGACCGCAAGGTAAAGCCGAGGGTGCCCATATCTGCAAAACTTGTTGCGGACCTTATTACAACCGCAGGGGCAGACCGTGTCATATCCCTTGATCTCCATGCCGGGCAGATACAGGGCTACTTTAATATCCCTGTTGACAACCTCTTTGCAGCGCCGCTCCTTGTTAAATATATGAATAATCATTTTCGTGACAATCTTGTTATCGTTTCACCGGATGCGGGGGGTGTGGAAAGAGCAAGGGCATTTGCAAAACGTCTCTCGGCTTCGCTTGCCATCATAGATAAAAGAAGAGATGCCCCGAATGTTTCAGAGGCAATGAATATAATAGGTGAGGTTGATGGCAAAACAGCCATTATTCTTGATGACATGGTCGACACCGCAGGCACACTTGTCCAAGGAGCGGCAGCACTTAAAAAAAGGGGGACAAAAGAGATATTTGCATGCTGTACACACCCTGTTCTTTCCGGGCCTTCAATAGAAAGGCTTGAAAATTCAGATATAAATCAGCTTGTGGTAACAAACACTATCCCACTGAGTGAGGCATCACAAAAGTGTTCAAAAATTGTGGCTCTCTCTGTAGCGGAATTGATAGGTGAGGCAATAAGAAGGATATATTATTCACATTCAGTAAGTACCCTGTTTGTATAGTTAAAGGGGCTTTTTAATGACTTTATGATTGTGAATTTTTTGGCTTTATAGTCAATAAACAGCCCGTATAACCGGGAAATAAATATTTAGGGGCATATTTGCCCTGCACAGGAGGATAAAATGGCACAATACCAGTTAGCTGTAAAGGAACGTGATACCAAGGGTAAAGAAGCAGCTAAAAAGATGAGACAAAGTATGGATATACCGGGCATTTTTTATGGCGCAAAAAGCGAACCCATTATGGTCACCTTTATAGATGGTGAGCTTCGCAAAATTTTAAAAAGTGCTGCAAGTAAAAATATTATTCTTAATCTCCAGATTCAGTCTGCAAAAGGTACCGATTCAAAGCTGGTAATCCTTAAAGAACTGCAATCCGATCCTCTCAAGGAGAGATATATCCATGCAGACTTTTGTGAGATTTCACTGGACAAGGAATTGATACTCAATATCCCGGTCATACTGATCAATACCCCTGCAGGTGTAGCTCTTGGTGGAGTTCTTCAGCATGTAAGACGTGAACTGACAATTAAGTGTCTTCCTGACAAGGTGATAGAAAAGATAGAGATAGACGTCTCAGGGCTTGGCGTTGGTGATTCACTGCATATCAGGGATGTTGCTTTCCCTGAAGGCATTACCTCTACACAGGAAGGCCACCTCACTGTAGCGGTTGTAAACGCCCCGGCAGCAGCAGAGAAGGCAGCGCCTGGTGAAGAAGGCGAAGAGGCAAAAGCAGAAGAACCAGAAAAAAAATAAGTGACTTTTAAGTGGACTTGATTGTTGGTCTAGGCAATCCAGGCAGAAAATACTCCCATACCAGGCATAATATAGGTTTTATGGTTATAGACACTATGTGCCGGAATATGGGGGTAAAGCTGGAAAATCGAAAATTCCATTCAAAAAATACTGTTGTGGAAAGATATGGAAAGGAATTGATACTCCTGAAACCAACCACATACATGAATCTGAGCGGTATATCAGTCAAGGCATGTGCTGATTATTATCATATAAAAAGTGACCGCATCCTGGTAATACATGACGACCTTGACCTGCCATTCGGGCGTATCAAGGTGGTAAGTAATGGCAGCACAGGTGGACACAGAGGCATAAAATCTATAATTGAAAATCTTTCAGAAACAGCCTTTCCCAGGATAAAAATAGGGATAGGAAGACCTGAACAGGGGGAGCCAATAGAAGAGTTCGTACTTTCTCCCTTTTACGACTCCCAGACCGAAATGTTAAAAAAAGTGGTCGATTTATCGGGTAAAGCCTGCGACCTGTTTCTTTCGGATGGAATAATTGCGGCCATGAACCGTATTAATGCAAATAAATCCATTGACATGGAGGAGATCACAGAATGCCGGGTTTAACCAGTTTAGCCCCATTCTTTGGTATTGTAAGCCTGATAATAGCTTGGTTCACATATGCCTATGTCAAAAAACAGCCAAACGGGAATAACAGGATACATGAGCTGGAAGAGATGATCCATGAAGGTATTATGGCATTTCTGATAAAGGGGTACTCCATTCTCGCTGTTTTTATTGCAGTGATTTTTATAATCCTCTGGCTTGTATTACCATGCTGGCAGACTTCTGTCGCCTTTGTTTCAGGGGCGCTATGCTCAATAATCGCCTGTTACTCAGGTATTACCGCAGCTGAAAAAGGCAACTCGAGAATAGCTGAAGCAGCATACAGATCAGGGCATGCAAAGGCTGTAAATATTGCATATTTTTCCGGATCAGTCATGGGGCTGTCAGTCACAGGTCTAGGACTTCTTGGAATAGGTATATGGTTTTTCATATATGGCAGTGAGGTTGTTCTAATCCGCTGTATCGCCGGATTTGCCTTTGGAGCAAGTTCAGCAGCTATTTTTGCCCGTCTCAGCGGGGGTATATTTACCAGGGCATCGACCTCCGGCACTGATATCGCTTGCAGGGTCGAGGCAGGTATTCCCAGTGATAACCCGAGAAACCCAGGGGTTATTGCCTGTATTGTCGGAAACAACGTTGGTAATATCTCTGGAATAGGGGCTGATATATTTGAATCATTTATATCTTCAATAATAGCTGCCATTACTATCGGTGCCACCCTTGCAGTTTCTCCAGATCTAATCGCCCGGTTCCCTCACCTAGAATCTTTAGTTAAAGAAGAGGCAATAAACACCATCAGGCTTAAATATATGGCAATGCCGGTACTGATAGTCATGGCGGGCCTGCTGAGTTCAATTGTAGGTGTGTTTTCAATAAAAATCATAAAGGGCGCAGACCCTGCCCGGGCACGCAGATATACAATATTTTTTACATCAGGAATATTTGTTATTATAAGCGCTGTCATGACAGCAGTTTTCAGGATGCCTTTTGGCATCTTCTGGGCATTGTTTTCCGGTTTGGCATGCGGGATAGTAACAGGGCTCTCAGCCGGATATTACACCTCAGGGGATCGGGCCCGGCATATTGCAGGACAAAGTAAAACTGGTTCAGCACCAGTAATAATAGCTGGTCTGGCAACAGGTATGCTGTGGGTATATGCCCCGATATTGTATATCTGTGCAGCCACATTTTCAGGATACATGGCATCAGGGGCATACGGTATAGCTATCTCTGCTGTAGGAATGCTCGCTACCGCAGGTATCACTATGACAGTATACAGCTTTAGCCCCATAGCTGATAATGTACATCGCTTTTCTGAGATGGCCGGGCTTGAACCTTTAGCAAGAAGTATTATTGAACAACTTGAGCCACCCGGAAAGAGTACATCATCTAATGGAATGGTTTTTACAACATCTTCAGCAGCACTGACCGCCCTTGCCCTTTTTGCTGCATTCGCCCAATCGGTAAAGGCAGCACACCCCGAAATTTCAGAACTAGTGTTCGACATTAAAAACCCCCTTGTTATTACAGGGCTCTTTATCGGCGCATTGGTGCCGATCATATGTGCAGCGCTCACAATAACATCGGTTAGCAGGACTGCACTATCAATATTTAAAGAGATCAGGCGCCAGTTCACAGAAACCCCCGGGCTTCTTGAAGGGAGAATAGGGGTAAAAGGTGATAATCAAACATGTGTTTCTCTGACCGCAGCCTCAGCCCTGAACGAGATGCTGATACCGGTTCTAATCGCAATAATAACACCTTTAGCAGCAGGATTTATCCTCGGCCCTTTAGCCCTTGGCAGCACACTTATCGGATCAATAGTAATGGGGACTATCCTTTCTATTTTCATGTCAAATGCCGGTGGGGTTTGGGAAAACGCTAAAAGATATATAGAAACCGGTAAGGTGGGAGGGAAAGGGACTGATAATCACAAAGCGGCAATAGTGGGCAACACAATAGGAGGCATATTCAGGGATACCTCTGCACCGGCTATAAATATCCTGATAAAATTCATGCCGGTTGTTTCACTTGTAATGGTACCGATCCTTCCTGTCATTGGCCTAATAAAGTAAATGCTTTTAACAGATGGCCAAAATTCTCAGATGGATCAAACACTTTATAAGTGAATAAAGATTAATATGCCTGTAACATTCACACTTAATATATTATCGTCTTTTCTGAAATCTAAACTCGACAATCTGCTAAATATATGATATGTAGGATAAATTTTTAAATTACTGTGTTAATTAAATTAGCATAATCAATGAATACTTAGCCTAACATGGAGTAATTAATGTTTAAAGAAGGTGATTTGGCAGTATACCCTGCACATGGAGTTGGCATAATAGAGACAATTGAGACCAAAGAAATTTCAGGATGCAGGCAGGATTTTTATACTATCAGAATTCTTGATAATAATATGAAAATCATGGTACCTACTCGTAATGTGAATAATGTCGGTTTAAGGGAAATAATAGGCCAGAAGGAGATCCCCAAACTATATTCTATACTTAAGAAAAGGGATATGGCGATAGATAACCAGACATGGAACCGAAGGTATCGGGAATATATGGATAAAATAAAGACAGGTTCTGTCTTTGAGGTGGCAGAGGTTTACCGTGACCTGCATATGCTGAAGGAAGAAAAGGATCTGTCATTCGGTGAGAGAAAGATGCTTGATACAGCAAGGAGCCTTTTAGTAAAGGAGATATCCCTTGCAAAAAAGGTAGCAGAAAAACAAATTGAAAAGGATCTGGACAAGATGTTCCCGGCAACCTCAACGCCTGCTCCCACTGCATAACAGTGGCTCGGGCAATATAGGCAAATGATTCCTTTTTTAAATAACCCTTGCCCTGCTGTTTAGATAAAGCCCTTAAAATATAATTATTTTACTGCCAAGAATATTATTGTGGAAAATGCACAGGAAAGAAAATGCTCCTTTCAGGCTGAAACAGCAGACATTGATTTACGTATTGACTCTTTTTTATCCGCAAAAAACCATGATCTGACAAGGTCAAGGATCCAGGCGCTTATCAGGGATGGACATATAAAGGTTAATAAAAACCATGTAAAACCCAGTTACAGATTAAGGGTTGGCGATATAATTGAATTAATATTGCCGCCCTCACTTCCTTATCAGCTCAACCCCGAGCCCCTCAATTTATCAATAATATACGAGGACTCATACATTATTGTTCTTGATAAGCCACCGGGGCTTGTCATTCATCCTGCACCGGGGCATAAAGAAGGGACACTTGTTCATGGCCTGATTTATCACTGTAATGATCTCTCAGGCATAGGCGGGGTAATGAGACCGGGTATTGTTCACCGGCTTGACAGAAACACCTCGGGCCTGCTTGTAGTTGCCAAAAATGATAAGGCGCATAATTTTTTATCGAGCCAGTTTAAAAATGGTTTGATTAATAAAAGGTACTTTGCCCTGGTTCATGACATACCAGAGGGAGTGGAGGGCAGGATAGACCTGCCAATATCCCGCAACCCGATAAAAAGAAAAGAGATGACTGTATCACCAAAGGGGAAAAGGGCCATTACAGAATGGCGAATAGAAAAGCCCCTTTCTGACAGATTCGCATTACTGTCTGTAACAATAAAGACAGGCAGGACCCATCAGATCAGGGTGCATATGTCACATATCGGACATCCAGTTGTCGGCGACCCTGTCTATGGTTATAAAAACAGCTGGTGGAGAAAAAATAACCTCTCTACAGATGATATACAGGATTGCCTTAAAAGACAGATGCTCCATTCAGCATACCTTGCCTTTATTCACCCTGACACAGAAAAATATGTGGAGTTTCATGCGCCTATTCCAGCAGATATGGAGCTGGCAATAAAAAAACTGGGGTCATTTCCAATAAAAATATAAATTAGTCTTGACATAGGCATTATTAATTAATATATATTCGATATTCTTACCTTTTGGAGGATTCGGTATATCCGGATATCAGATTTGGCTACACGGGAAATGTTCTTGTTACTTAATCATAACTAACTCGCAGAAATGGAATCCTTCTTGTAAATAAGAATAGTCCATGCGAGTTATTCGAGGCCCGTTATATAGACTCCCGAAAATATGGTTCCGGTAAAAATATTTTAGAAGAAATTTATCAATGGTAATTAACTCCCGTTTGGCAAGGTCTTTGCAGTTTTTTATAATGGTTAGAGTCTATTCGATAACCTGAAACAGCAGCAAAATAATTAACCACCCCGGTGAGACCAATTTCTCAAAATAATGCCCTGAAAGGTATAGCTTGTTTAATAATATAGGCCAGAAAAATTTAAGGGATTTTCCCTTTTAAAAATATAGAGGAAATATTTCTAATTTAATATAAAGAAAACATAATATGGAGAACTACTTATGAATCTTGTCGAATTAAAAAAGATGAAAATCAGTGAACTGACAACTATGGGCAGGGACTTCAACATCGAAGGGGCAACAGGCATGCCTAAACAGGAGTTGATATTTGCCCTTCTCCAGGCCCATTCAGAGCAAAATGGCCTTATATATGGAGAGGGTGTGCTTGAGACCCTGCCTGACGGCTTCGGGTTTTTAAGGGCCCCTGATGCCAATTATCTGCCAGGTCCTGATGATATCTACATATCGCCTTCCCAGATCCGAAGATTTAATCTCAGGACTGGCGATACAGTTGCCGGCCAGATAAGGCCGCCAAAGGATTCAGAAAGGTATTTTGCCCTCCTGAAGGTAGAGCAGGTCAACCATGAAGACCCTGAAATTTCCCGCGACAAGATACTTTTTGACAACCTTACCCCCTTATACCCCAATGAACGTATAACACTAGAGACAGTTGCTGATAACTATTCATCAAGAATCATGGATCTCCTTACCCCCATAGGCAAAGGGCAGCGCGGCCTGATTGTTGCCCCTCCCCGAACCGGTAAAACAATGCTCCTCCAGAATATAGCCAACAGCGTTACAGCAAATGATAAAAGCATACACAAGATTGTTCTCCTTATAGATGAAAGGCCCGAAGAGGTAACTGACATGCAGCGTTCGGTTGATGCAGAGGTTATCAGTTCAACATTTGATGAACCCCAGCAAAGGCATGTGCAGGTCGCCGAGATGGTAATTGAAAAGGCAAAAAGGCTTGTCGAGCACAAACGTGATGTGCTTATCCTCCTTGACAGCATCACCAGGCTTGCAAGGGCATATAACGCAACCGTGCCTCCGAGTGGAAAGATCCTGTCAGGCGGTCTTGACTCAAACGCCCTGCACAAACCAAAGAGATTCTTCGGTGCTGCACGTAACATTGAGGAGGGGGGAAGCCTCACAATTATAGCGACAGCACTTATAGATACCGGAAGCAGAATGGATGAAGTTATATTTGAAGAGTTCAAGGGAACAGGTAACATGGAGATCATCCTTGACCGCAAACTTACCGACCGCAGGATATTCCCATCCATAGACATCAACAGGTCAGGGACAAGAAAGGAAGAGCTGCTCTTAAAAGAGGCAGATCTTAACAGGATATGGATACTTAGAAAACTGCTTGCCCCCCTTACCCAGGTTGACAGTATGGATTTTTTACTGGACAAAATGAAAGGAACAAAGAATAATACAGCCTTTTTAAAATCAATGAGCCAATAAAGAGAGGACAAAAATGAAAAAAGATATACACCCAGAATACCATAAAACCCTGGTGCATTGTGCCTGCGGAAACGAATTCGAGACAGGTTCCACATTTAAAGAGATCAAAGTGGAAATATGTTCACAGTGCCACCCCTTCTATACCGGGAAACAGAAACTCGTTGACACTGCCGGAAGGGTTGAACGATTCAAGAACAAATATGCCAAGTTTGAAAAAGATAAAAAGGCATCCTCATCCAAGAATTAGCCTGAAGAACCTCATTTATCTCATTTCAGGAAGATATTTATCAAATGGAATGCCGTATATGGCGGCATTCCATTTACTTTTGGTAAAGATATCTGTTGTCTAAACAGAAAAACATCTATTTAAAGAGTCTGTAACATGTTTGAAAAGATAAAGGAAATTGAAGACCGGTACAGTCTGCTTGAAAGCGAGCTTTCAAGAGCTGACATTGTAAAAGATCAGAGGACCTACCAGAAGTATTCAAAGGAGCACAGTCACCTGGCGCCGATAATAAAGGTTTACAGAGAACTTAATAATTTAGATGTAGAAATCGATAATAACAGGTCACTTTTAAACGATAGTGACCCTGAGATGAGAAAGCTTGCCAAACAAGAGTTGGATGAGCTCAATACCAGGAAGGAAGAGCTGGAAAATGAACTCAGGATTCTATTGTTACCAAAGGACCCAAATGATGATAAGAATATAATTCTTGAAATAAGGGCCGGCACAGGCGGTGATGAGGCTGCCCTTTTTGCCGCAGACCTTTTGAGAAGTTACCTCAAATATGCAGAGATAAAGAGATGGAATACAGAGGTGCTGAGCCAGAGCATGACCGGTATAGGCGGCTACAAGGAGATAATTCTATTAATCGAAGGCAATGATGTCTATAGCAGACTCAAGTATGAAAGCGGCGTGCACAGGGTGCAGCGTGTGCCCGAAACAGAGGCACAGGGCAGGATACATACTTCTGCAATAACTGTTGCAGTGCTGCCTGAAGCGGAAGAGGTGGATGTTGAAATAGACCCGGATGACTTAAGGATCGATACATACAGATCATCAGGCAAGGGTGGTCAGCATGTAAACAAAACCGATTCTGCTGTACGATTAACGCATCTGCCCACCGGAATAGTAGTAGCCTGCCAGGATGAGAGGTCACAGCATAAGAACAAGGCAAAGGCAATGAAGGTTTTAAGGTCAAAAATACTTGATGCACAGGTGACCGAACAGCAGTCAAAAATATCACAGGACAGGAAAAACATGGTGGGTACCGGCGACAGGAGCGAAAGGATACGCACCTATAACTACCCACAGGGTCGTGTTACTGATCACAGGATCGGCCTTACCCTTTACAAGCTTGAGGATATCCTCCAGGGCGATCTGGAACTTGTTATAAACCCCCTGGTCAATCATTTTCAGACAGAGGCGCTAAAAGGGGAATCGTGACAGCCAAAACCTGGATAATAAAGGATCTCCTCCCTGTTTCTACTGATTATCTGAAGACAAAAAACATAGAATCTCCACGCCTCTGTGCAGAGATTCTTTTATCCCATCAGCTTTCTATCAGCCGTCTTAAGCTCTACCTCGAATATGATCAGCCGGTCGGTGAAAATGACCTTGGCAAATACAGGGCAATGATAAAGAGGCTCGCTGATGGTGAGCCTATCCAGTATATAACCGGCGTTCAGGAATTCTGGTCAATGGATTTTATTGTAAATAGAGAGGTCCTCATACCAAGACCTGAAACAGAGATACTGGTTGAGCAGGTCATTAAAGCATATAAAGAGAATAGTTATGCTGAAAGGCCCGTGGTTAATATCCTTGACATGTGTACAGGGAGTGGCGCAATTGCTGTTGCAGTTGCCTCTGAGATTAAAAATGCTGTAATAGTTGCGTCTGATATTTCAGAAGAGGCACTTAACATTGCAAGACAGAATATTACAAGGCATGGCATGCAAAACAGGATCACCCTTCTTGAGGGAGACCTGTTTGAACCATTTAAAGGCCTCAATAATCACTTTGATATTATTGTCTCAAACCCGCCCTACATAACAAAAGAAGATTACAGGCTGCTGCCGGTGAAAATCAGGGACTTTGAGCCTAAGATTGCACTGGAGAGCGGGGTTGATGGGCTTTCCCATATAAGAGCAATACTTGAAAAGGTGCCTCACTTTTTAAGCCCCGGGGGATGGCTGATGCTGGAGATGGACCCGTCTCAGACGGACGTGGTCAATAAAATTATCCACAAAAATGGCTATTTTATAAGTGCTTCAGTTATAAAAGACTATAGCGGCAGGGATCGGATTGTTACCACACAGAAGAAAATACAGTAAAATCGTCTCATAATCCTTGAAAATCCCCTTGAAAATAAGGTAAATATGCCTGGTTGGTAAAATAATAGTATTGGAATATATAATAATATGAACTCAAATGTTTCACAAAAATATGATGTTCTAATCTTTGGAGGTGGGATAGCTGGCATGCAGTCGGCTCTTGACCTTGCTGATCAGGACTATAAAGTGGCAATAATTGAAAAGGATGCGTCCATAGGCGGAAAGATGGTCAGGCTTGACAAGGTGTTTCCAACACTTGACTGTGCCTCCTGTATTACCACCCCCAAGATGGCCTCTGTGGCGCATCACCGGAATATTACAATCTTTACACTGTGTGAACTAGTAAAACTTGATAAAGATGACACAGGTTTCAGGGCAAAGGTTATAAAAAAACCGAGATATGTAAATCAGGAGACATGCATAGGATGCAGGCAGTGCGAATATGCCTGCCCGGTCATGGCCCCTGACAAAGATCAGATGGACTTAACTGCCCGCAGGGCCATATACATACCATTTACAAACGCAATTCCTCAGACAGCATTGCTTGATGTTGAAAGCTGCGTCCTGTGCGGCAGATGCGAAAAGGTATGCCCGACCAATGCGGTAAATTATTATGACAAAGAAGAGCTTATTAATCTTGAGGCAAAGGCATGTATTGTTGCAACAGGATATCAGCTCCTTACCGGTTTTACGTCTCGTGTATACGGGGAGCCCGCCCAAAACCCCAATATCATCGATGCGCTTCAGCTTGAAAGGATACTCGCACCTACAGGCCCCTACATGGAGTTGCTCAGGCCCGGAGACGGCAAGGAGCCTGAAAGCGTGGCCTTTATACAGTGCGCAGGGAGCAGGGATCAGACAAACGGCGTTGCTTACTGTTCAAGGGTCTGCTGCATGTATGCCATTAAAAATGCACTGCTTATCCAGCAGGAGCTCCCTGAAACAAAGGTAACCATATTCTATATTGATATGAGGGCATTTGGAAAAAATTATGAGCAGTTTTTCCAGAATGCAAAAGAAAAGGGAATAAGATTTGTAAAGGCAAAACCGGTTATCCACAGCAGGGGAGATAATGGCGGCGTTATTCTTCGTTATGAAGAACAGGAAGGTAACGGCAGAAATATTTTAAAGGAATTTGATATGGCGGTTATGTCGCTTGCAATCCTTCCTGCATGGAATCCTTCAGAAACAATGGGCCTGACTGTTGCTGAAGATAATTTTTTAAAGGGGCCCTTCCCCAAGATGTCACCTGCGCTTACAGGCAGAGAGGGTAT
>Ga0123334_1003158_pt1 | contig 18123 bp, 8 predicted proteins | sample BiotimSIPDNA_FD_89706 | JGI IMG/M metagenome (GOLD analysis project Ga0123334, IMG submission 89706) | Anaerobic biogas reactor microbial communites from Washington, USA - Biogas_R1 time_0 SIP DNA | ecosystem: Engineered > Bioreactor > Anaerobic > Unclassified | place: Washington, USA | collected... | reverse complement strand
TTGTAGCTGAACCCTATGCCCAGGTCGTCAATCAGGCTTATCTTACGGGTGCCGGTGGAGTCCTTGTCGTCACGAATCTTCATCTCCAGGTTATTCTTGAAGTCGAAGCCAATGCTCCCGCTCTGTCCCTTGGGTGCAGTGCCGAACATCATGGAGGAATATGGGGAGTAGGTATAGGTTACATCTTCACCATATTCGTTCTTGTAGGAGTAGGTCTCGTAGAAGTTGAACTTGGGATCACTGAAATCGGGACGGTAACTGAGGCTGATGCTGGGAGAGAAGACGTGGCGGATTGCTTGTACCTTGTCACCGAAGATTTTCCAGGGGGTGTACATCCCGTAAAGTTTGGTCTGCGCACTGAGCGATGCATTGTAATCATAAATACGTTTAAACCCCATCACCGTATCCACTGGCACGTTTCTCTTTGCAATGGGATCCCATGCTTGTTTGTGTGCACCGGTGTACCACCGCTCGGTATAGTTGATCGAGGGTGAGACCTGGATGAAGTCGAAAAGCGAGAAGGTTGCACTCACTGGTATGTTGTGACGCATGCCGTTGGTCCAGTCCCTCACCAGGTTTGCCTTGGGGAACTTATCCTCCTTGGTGGTGATGGAGTTTCGGAACTCACCGGAGTAACTCATCGAAATTTTCTCATACCAACGCTCTTCGCCCACAGCATCTTTCCGCTTGAAGGGGTAGATGCGGCTCATGTTCATTGAAAGGTTGGGCAGCGTGGCGGCGATGGTGGAGTCGCGCGATACCTGGTTGACACTCATGGTGGCTGAGAGGCTCCAGGGAGAGTCGGGGAAACGTTGGGTGATGTTCACGCTCGAGCTTTTGGTGTTGTTGGAAGCTTCGCGCTGATAGAGCCTGCTGAGGTCGCGATGGTTGTTGCGGCTGGTGGAGAAGTTGACACTTGCCGATAGTGTGCGGTACATATTGGCCTTGGGATCCTGTGAGTGGGTCCAGTTGATGCGTAGGTCCTTTGCTACAGAGTAAGCCTCCGGCACCACTTCTTTCAGCTCCTTCTCACCGGTTACGGTGTTGAGGTAGTAGACATTCACGTTGCCCGAGTACTTATATCGTTTGCGGTAGTTCGAACGGGCACCCACTCCCCATGATCCCTTGGTGTAGATCTCGCCGGTGAGTGAGAGATCGATGTAGTCGCTCAATGCGAAGTAGTAACCGCCGTTCTGGAGGTAGAACCCACGGGTCATCTCATCACCGTAGCTGGGCATGATGATGCCTGAGGAGTAGGTCTTAGTGAAGGGGAAGAAGGCGAAGGGGAGCACAATTGGGAAGAGTGGCACATCAGCCACCACCAGCCAGGCTGGGCCTGTCACAACGTCTTTGTCGGGACGTACCTTTGCCTTTGAGAGGTTGAGGTAGAAGTGGGGGTGATCGTGGTTGTCGCAGGTGGTATATTTTGCGTTGCGCATGAAGAAGGAGTTGTCAGCATTCATCTTGGCCTCATTGGCTACGATGTTGCCTTCTCCCTGCTGAGTAACCACGTTGTGGATGAAAGCCTTTCGCGTTTCAAAGTTATAGCGAACCTTCTTCATCTCGTACTCGGTGCCTCCTTCCGCGAAGATGGGTAAACCATATTCTTTCCCCAACGAATCCAAACCGTATGTAGAAGAGATAAGGCTGCTGTCCATGTCCATGGTGATGTATTCTCCCTTGATACCCATCTCGCCGTATTTGATGTCAGCTTCTCCGAAGAGAAATCCCATGTTGTCTGCGGTGAAGATCATCGAATCTTGGGCAGTGTAGAAGACAGCCGCTTCCAGTGTTTGCTTTTCAGTGACCGAAATGGAATCTTGTGCTTTGATTGACAGGGAGTCCTGTGTCGACAAGGCAATTGAATCCTGAGGTGTAAGCGTCAGAGAATCACTCCCGGCAGTTAGTGAGTCAGTGAGTGCAGTCAGTGTGTCGGTAATGGCTGCAATCCTTGTAGAGTCAGCATCCAGTGTTCTGTCGATTGCGGTACTGTCGGGAAGAGCAGTTATGAGGCTGTCACGATCAATATGCACCGTATCGGCTTGTAGTGCTTCCGATGCAGCGGGCTCACCTGTCTGATCTGCAGTACTCATCGCCTGTCGGACGGAAGAGCAATGGATGAAGAATGTCAACAGGAGAAGAAGATATGTAACACGTAAAAGTAGCCTCATGCGCTATATACAAATAGCTTCCTATGGTTTTTACCCGCAAAACTACTCATTAAAGAGTGATTTTGCAGCAAAAATAATAAAAAGAAACTTAAGAGAGGCGCAATAAGGCTTTTTTAAAGAGACTGAAATCGTTCGGTAGCTCAATTGACTCTTTTTTATTCTGCATGAACGCCGCAAGATCTTCAGGTATTGTCACCGGTTTACCGGTGCACTCCTCAACGGTCTCCTTGAACTTGGCCGGATGTGCGGTGGCGAGGAATATACCGCTTTCGCCGGGCTGCAGTCCCTCCTTCAGGGCGAGGTAACCACAGGCACCATGGGGATCGAGCAGGTATCCGGTCTGTTGTTGCGTCACCCTGATGGTGTTGCAAATCTCTTCATCGCTGTACCGGTATGCAGTGATATCTCCTGTGATGGTGCGATGGTCGTGCCCGTACAGGTCCAGGATGCGGTCGAAGTTGCTGGGAGCACCCACATCCATGGCGTTGGCGATGGTCTGTACCGATGACCTGGGGGAGTAATTGCCTGTGAGCAGGTATTCACGGAAGACATCGTTGCGGTTGTTGGCAGCGATGAATCGTTCCACCGGCAGTCCCATCCTTTTGGCGAAAAGGCCGGCAGTGAGGTTGCCCAAATTGCCGCTTGGTACTGAGATTACAGCCTTTGCGGCAGGATTGTGGCGGATCAGCTGCGCCCAGGCATGGAAATAGTAAAACGACTGTGGCAAGAACCTGGCAACGTTGATCGAGTTGGCGGAGGTGAGCCGGAGCTGGCTGTTCAACTCCTCATCCATGAAGGCGTTCTTCACAAGCGCCTGGCAGTCGTCAAAGGTGCCATCTACCTCCAGTGCCGTAATGTTCTTTCCCAAGGTGGTGAACTGAGCCTCCTGAATATCGCTCACCTTTCCGGAGGGGTAGAGCACGAATACATGGATTCCCTCCACGCCGAGAAAACCGTTGGCCACGGCACTGCCGGTATCACCCGATGTGGCTACCAACACCTTTACCTCTTCCTGTTCCTTTTTCACGAAATGGGAGAGCATGCGTGCCATGAAACGTGCACCTACATCCTTGAAGGCGAAGGTGGGGCCATGAAACAGTTCTAAGACCCAGATATTCTCTTCCACCTTCCGGAGCGGAATCGCAAAGCTGAGGGTGTCAGCCACGATGGTATCAAGCTCATCTTGCGGGATATCTTCACCAAAGAATTTACGGGCAACGGTCTGGGCTATGGTGGTCAGGTTCATGCCGGATATTTCCTTGTAGAAAGAGGTAGGCAGCTGACCGATGGTTTCGGGCATATACAACCCCCTGTCGGGAGCCAGTCCTTTCACGACGGCCTCCTTCAGGGAGACAGTGCTCGATTGTTTTTGGGTACTGTAGTAGCGCATGTTGTTTTAGCTATGGGTTGAAAACTGCTTTGATGAACTGGTTGCCATGTAGCTGGCCGTAGCTACCTTCACTTGCAGCAAACTCGTCGTAGCGCTGCACGTTGTCGGGAACGATCTCCCTGTGCCAGATCAAGAATGGAACTGCATCACGTGTGTGGGTGCGGATGGCACATGGGGTGGGGTGGTCTGGCAGGATGGCGATGGTGACCGGTTCATCCCAGTTCAGAGTCTCCTCGTATAATGTCTTGACGATGCGGGCATCGAGGTATTCGATCGTCTTCACCTTCAAATCCACATTACCTTCGTGACCGGCTTCGTCGCTCGCCTCCACATGGAGATAGACGAAGTCTTTCTCTTTCAATGCCTTCAGCGCGGCTTCGGCCTTTCCTTCATAGTTGGTGTCATACAATCCGGTGGCTCCCTCCACCATGATAACTTCCAGACCCGCATAGACACCGATGCCACGGATCAGGTCCACCGCCGATATCACCGCACCGCTGCGAATGGGGTAGATGTCGCTCAGCGGTTGCATCTGAGGGCGATAGCCGGGAGACCAGGGCCAGATGCTGCTGGCAGGCTGCTTGCCCTCGGCAATTCTTTTCCTGTTCACGGGATGATTGCGTAACAGCTCTTGCGATGTCAGAATAAGCCTGTTCAGCGCCTCGGCGGTAGCTTCGGCATCCGGGTGGGAAGCTCTGATCAGGTGGGGACGGAAGGGATGTTCAGGGATGTCGTGCGGTGGAGTACACTCGATTCGTTTGTCACCTCCCTGCATCTTCAACAGATGACGATAGGAGACACCCGGGTAGAAGCGGAAAGTCTCGTCACCCAGCTTCTCGTTCAGGAAAACAATCAGCTCTTCTGCCTCTTCGCTGGAGATGTGCCCGGCAGAGTGGTTGATCAGCTGTTCACCCTCAATGCAGACCAGGTTGCAACGCATGGCCAGCTCACCGGGGTATATCTCCACCCCCATACTGGCTGCTTCCAGTACCCCTCTTCCCTCGAACACGGCAGGCAGGTCATAACCCAGCACCGAGAGATTGGCAATCTCGCTGCCGGGTGCAAAGGCGTCGGGTACCGTATGCAACAGTCCGTTTCTGCCCTTAAGGGCCAGCAGGTCCATGTAGGGTGTATTCGCTGCCTGCAGCGTTGTCTTGTTCCCCAGTACAGGAATAGGTTCATCGGCCATCCCGTCGCCCAGTATGATGATTGTTTTGTGTGACATATTAGCGGATGTTAGCAATGGAAATGATATCGGCAAAGACACCAGCGGCGGTAACGTTCGCACCGGCGCCATATCCCTTGATCACCATGGGGTATTCGTTGTAACGCTCGGTGGTGATCATGATGATGTTGTTGCTTCCCTCCAGGTCGTAGAAGGGATGGCCTTTCTCCACCTCACGCAACCCTACTTCGCACCTTCCATTGTCGTAGGAGGCTACAAAACGGAGTTTCTTCTCTTCTCTGGCAAGCTCCCTGCGACGTTCTTCGAAAACGGAATCCAACTGGGAGATGGTCTGCCAGAACTCCTCAAGGCTTCCTTCAAAATATTGTTGCGGTACGAAGAGCTTTTTCACCACATCCGACTGTTCAATATGTGACCCCGCTTCACGTGAGAGGATCACCAGCTTGCGGGTCACGTCCAGTCCGCTCAGGTCGATACGCGGGTCGGGCTCGGCGAACTGGGCCTCCACAGCCATGTGAATGGCTTTGCTGAAAGGTACCTCCTCGCTGAGTGTGTTGAAGATGAAGTTGAGTGTACCGGAGAGCACTGCTTCCAGCTTCACGATCCTGTCGCCCGAGTTGGTGAGCGAGTTCATTGTGTTGATAATTGGCAATCCCGCTCCCACGTTGGTTTCGAACAGAAACTTGACACCACTCTTGCGGGCTGTCTCCTTCAGATGTTGATAGTTGTGGTAAGCCGATGAGGCGGCAATCTTGTTGGCGGTGACCACCGATACGTTTCTTGCCATCAGCTCATCATATATTTCTGCGATCAGCGGACTGGCGGTACAGTCCACGAAAACCGAGTTGAAGATATTCATCTTCAGGATCTCATTGCGGATCAGATCCGGAGAGCTCTTGACACCATGTTCCATCAGGTTGTCAAAATACCCCTCGAGTGGAATACCATCGCGGGTGAAGAGCGCTTTGCGTCCGTTGGCGATGCCGACGATGTTGATACGCAACTTGTTCTGTTCTTTCAGTGTCAGTTGTTGCTGTCTGATCTGCTCCAACAGGTGGCTGCCCACGGTACCGGTTCCGACGACGAAGAGGTTCAGCTCCTGGTATGGAGAGAGGAAGAAGGAGTCGTGGATGACGTTGAGCGACTTTTTAAGGTCTGCCCGGGATATAACGCAGGAGATGTTGGTTTCTCCGGCACCCTGTGCCAGTGCCACGACACTGATGCCATTCCTGCCGAGTGCGCCGAAGAACTTGCCGGCGATCCCCGGTACATGTTTCATGTTCTGACCCACGATGGCAATGGTAGCCAGTTCATACTCGATGATGATCTCATTGATGCTGCCCATGGTGATCTCATGTTCAAACTCCTTGTTGAGCACCTTCTGGGCAGTCGTGGCATCCTGTGTGCGGACACCTATGGAGGTACTGTTTTCAGATGAGGCCTGTGAAACGATGAAGACGCTGATACCGTAGTCGGCCAGGGTAGAGAAGATCCGTTTGTTGACACCGATCACACCCACCATGCCGAGACCCTGAATGGTGATCAGTGCCGTGTCATTGATGGAAGAAATTCCCTTGATGATCTGTCCGTTGGGGTCGGGGGCGATGTTGCGGATCAATGTACCCTCGCACTCCGGGCGGAAGGTGTTCTTTACCCGGATGGGTATGTTCTTGTGGTAAACCGGGAAGATGGTGGGTGGATAGATCACTTTCGCACCGAAGTTGGAGAGCTCGATTGCTTCTATGAAAGAGAGCTCCTCGATCACATATGCCGAGTTGATGATCCTGGGATCGGCTGTCATAAAGCCATCCACGTCGGTCCATATTTCCAGTACGGTGGCATCCATCGCGGCGGCGATGATGGCGGCAGTGTAATCCGACCCGCCACGTCCCAAGTTGGTGATGTCGCCGTTCTCGCTGCTGGAGGCAATGAAACCCGGGACAACGGCCACCTTCGGGGGTGGCATCTCGGAGAAGGTCTTGCGGATCAGCTGGTTGCAGCGTGCCAGGTCAGGCAGATGGTTGTGGAACTGACGGCTGGTCTTGATGAAGTGCATGGGATCGTAGAGCTCCGCGTCACCTATCACGTAGCTGATGATCAACGACGAGAGCCGCTCTCCATAGCTGACAATCTTGTCGGAAGTCTTCTGTGAAAGATCGCCGATAAGGTAGACACCACGCAGGATGTTGCGCAGATCATCCAGAAGCTGCTGGATTTTCTGTGTTACCTCTTCCCTGATCTCAGCAGAGAGAATCATCTTTTCAATAATCTCCTCATGCCGCTTGATGATCTCCTCAAGAAGGCTTTTATATCCGGGGTTGTTGTTCAGCGCGAAGTCGGCAGCCAGCAGCAGCCGGTCGGTTACCCCACTCAGGGCGGAGACCACCACGATAACCGGCTCATTCTCCTTTTCAATGATCTGCTTGACCATCTTCAAGCTTTCGGGGCTTCCTACGGAGCTCCCGCCAAATTTCATCACCTTCATACCATTTTGTTTTATGATCTCTGAAGTCCACAGAGCTACACCATTTCATAGTGTTCCTCTCTGTCTGATCAGATTGTTCCGCATTGGCGGATTTGTGAAATATAAGATGTTGGATTGTTGTGCGACAAATGAAATTATCGCTTGCGCAGCTAAAGCCGCTTACGGATGTGAAAATTTACCTAACCCCCCAAGGGGTCATGGTCAATATAGTGGAAGTGCGGGTATATGGGTAATACAAATTCTGCATTGTAGGCGTTGAATTTGTTGCAAAGATAAGTGAATAATTGATTCAATTAACAATTTCGCAGGAAAAACGTGTTTTTAACATTAAAATTTCGCTCATTGTCTCGTCGTCGAGATATAGGTTAGAGCGATTTGTTCAAGGTCACATTCACCAACACAGGGAAGTGATCGGAGGGGAAGTGCCCATATTGCATGTCGTTCAGTACCCCGTATTTGTTCACGGTGAAATGTCCTGTTGTCCATACATAATCAATCCTGTTCTGCATCGGGTGATCCAGCCTGAATGAGTTGAAGGTGCCGGTAGTACCGTAGGGTGGTTTTTTGCTAGTGCTGTAAGTATCATTTAACAGTCCATCCTGGAGTATAATCCTGATAGGTTCGCTATCCGGTGTTGCGTTGAAATCACCCGTACAGATTACCGGGTTGTCGCCGGCGATCTCCCGCACTCTTTGCAGCATCAGCAGCGATGAGTTTCTGCGTGCTACCACCCCTTCATGATCATAGTGCATGTTGAACAGGAAAAACACACTGCCGGAGCATTTATCCCTGAAAGAAGCCCAGGAGCAGATACGGTTACAGCAAGTGGCATCCCATCCTTTTCCCGGTACATCAGGTGTCTCGGAGAACCAGAAATCACCGTTGTCCAGAACCTCAAATCGATCTTTTTTATAGATGATGGCGGAATGTTCGCCTGCCGATAGACCGTCATCACGGCCACTACCCACATAAGCATAATCACCCAGTTCCAGGATGTCAGTGATTTGATGGTGAAAACCTTCCTGAATACCGAACAAGTCAAACTCGTGAAAGGCAATCAACCCTTTCACCATCTCCTTGCGGTTGGGCCACGCATCCAGGCTATCGTTCGGTGTGTCCAGCCGGATATTGAATGAAGCCACATTGATGGATACGGGGATATCAGATGCTTCTTTACAAGCTGAGAGGATCAGCAGCATTGCTGTCGTTAAAAATAGTACTTTTTTTTTCATCTAAATTCCTTCTCTGATTTCAAAGTTCAATCTTGTATTTGCAACTTTTGTTGCCACGATGAATGGATGAAATGACGGTTGCTGAAACCGGTCTTTGAACGATGTAAGAAAACATTAATTCTGCGAAACCCTCAGAACAATAACACAACGAAGAGAGGTTGGAGTTTTGGATGCTCTCTGCTATTGGGCAAACGCAAACCTGCTTATTTTCATCCGCAATGATTGTGTTATCCTTTTTGTTGTACTCAATTTTCCAACCCCATTCACTTTCAAGAAAAGAGATGAACTTATCAAGATCATGCTTGTAATGAGCAAGAACCGTATCCATACCCAAACTGGCATAATGTGCATATGCACACCCTTTCAAGATATTTCTCTTCTCATTTTCTTCAATCTGTTCACTGATGTTGCTCAGTAAAATAGCTAACCATTCACGATTCAATTTGTTGTTGCTCTCATTTGTGGGGTTGCTTGCTTCAATATTATTGGATAAACCAATCGCACCAAAACCACAGAGACAAGCTCCGGCACAACAAATTCGTTTGATGAAATATTTCCTGCTGATTGTTTCCATTTAATCCCATCCCATTCGTTGTGTTGTTGCAGGAGTGAGTGGATTGGATTCGATCCACACTTTCATTTTTCCTACACCCCGATTCGACCAGGTATAATAAGGGATTAAATTCCATAACTTGTTGCCATCTTTTGCAACAATTTCGTTGATGCCCCCAAGTTTGACAGGATTGTATGTGACATTCAAATCCTTTGCATTCAGACTCTTGTTGAAAAGTTGCGGATTGTCTTGTTCCTCCATGCAATAGACCAAAGCGCCATATTGAATGGCTGTTTTACCTTTGTCATCTTCTATGAGCGGATTGGCGATAATTCTCCGAACTTCGGTAGGGAAGGTCACCTCCACCTTGTCGCCTTTTTCCCATTGGCGATCGATTTTAATGTAGCCATCGCTCACGTTCAACGCAATTTCATTTCCGTTTAACAACAATTTAACCGGTGATGAGATTTTATTTTCATAAGCGTAGAGTTCCGATGGTAAAGTGTTTGTTGCCCAATCGGGAACACGGATCATCAGCGAGAAAGATGTTTTATTAATTGGATCAATTGATATATTTACCTTTCCGTCAAGCGGATAATTTGTTTGTTGCGAAACATGCACGATATCCTCTCCATAAGGAATAGCCGCTTCATTCCCGATAAAAAGGTTTACATAAATGTTTTGCTGGTCGGTGTTGTAGATCAAATCAGGCAACGAAGGTAAAAACCGGATTAGATTTGTGGGACAACAGGAACAGTCGAACCATCCGGCGCGAGTCAAATGTCCCTGATTGAACGCATAAACAGCGTCTGATTCGAGTGGGTTGGGATAGAAAAAGCAGGTCCCGTCGAGAGAAATTCCCGGTAGCACGGCGTTGTACAGCATTCTTTCCAGATGATTGTAATAATCCACGTCACCGAATAAACGGAACATGCGATCGGCCCACATCACCCCGCCAATCGCTGCACAGGTTTCATTGTATGCCGTCAGATTAGGGAGTTCATAATTGTTGCCGAAGGCCTCTCCTTCGTGGCGTGCACCCAATCCTCCGGTGACATAGAGCTTGCGATCAACCATATTGTTCCAAAGGCGCTCAACAGTGTTTGAATATGTGATATCTCCTGTGATGGCTGCCACGTCGGTTACACCTGCATAGAAATAGACAGCCCTCACAGCGTGGCCCACCACCTCATCTTGTTGCACAATCGGTTTGCCGTCCTGCCAATAATCGCCTCGAGGTTCGCGATGCACATCGGTCCCCCGCAAGTCAATGAATTTCCTGGCCAACGTAAAATAGGATTTGTTGCCGGTAATCCTGTATAGCTTTATCAATCCGGTCTCTATGATTTCATGCCCCGGCACCTCGTAATTGTCCTCAGCGCCAAATACGTCAACGATTAAATCGGCATTCTTTATCGCGATATCAAGGAAATTGCGTTTTCCGGTGGCGTAATAATGTGCTGCTGCAGCCTCGTAGAGATGCCCTGCATTGTATAGTTCGTGGCTATTGGCCAGATTGTCCCAACGTTTTTCGCATTTTCCGACCCACTCTGCGGGCGGATTGGAGGGATTGATGGTTCGCCATGTGGTCAGGTACCCATCAGGTTCCTGACCACGAGCGATGATTGCAATGTATTTGTCAAGCTCTGTTTCGAGCTTGGCATCGGGAGCACTGACCAGTGAAAGCGATGCTCCTTCAATGATTTTATAGAGATCGGTATCGTCGAAAGGCATTTTGCCGCGTACCATCCCGGAGCCTCCGTTCATTACACGTTCGGCCACAAGGAAATTTTCGAAACGTCCCTCTTTTTCGCATCTCTCAATCGCAACAGGAATGGTGATCTGTTGTATCTGGCGAATCCTGGGCAGCCAAAAACTATCGGTCAGATGTACGTTTTTCAGATCAATTTTCTGAATGGGATAGTCTTGTGCAGAAAGAGTGAGACAGGAAACGATGATGAATGTACATAGGATAAATGTTCTTTTACTCATTTTTCAGCAATTTGAAATTAGATCAAACGACAAGAAAAATATGAATAACGACAGACAGTCGATCTGTTAGAGTTTCAGTGTTGTTTTCTTTCCTGAATAATCTACTGTGCGAACAACATCAGAACCCTCATTCTCTATCAACCTAATGTTGAAACGTCTTTGGTTCAACATACCGGTATAACTACCCTTGCGATTCTCAATGGTGAGTTTTCGGGAAGAGTCATCCCACCGAAACGCAATTTCAGTATAAGCTCCCTGTTCATAGTTGTAATTGTCGAACTCATCTTCGTATAATACGAACGTTCCGTCAGCACCTTTATAAACACGAATCTCAAGATCATCCCATTTCTTCTCCTCTGCAAATTGTACTTTCGGTCCCAATGGAAGGATGGATCCTGCTTTTACAAAGACAGGTATACGATCAATGGGAGTATTGCTGTCGACCGTTTTTCCTCCTGTAGTCCGCTCATTGCTCCAGAAGTCATACCAGTCAACACCTTCGGGAAGATAAACGGTGCGAGATTTGACAGAAGTGAAATCAGCCTCCCGGATTACGTTTCTTCCTTCACCCGAAACAACCCGGGTGTACATTGGCTCTGTCACCGGACAGACAAGCAGGGATTTACCAAACATAAACTGGTCGGAAACATCCCAACAGTTGGGATCGTCCTGAAAATCCATCACCAGCGATCTGATCATGCTGGAACGGTTGGCAGTAACATCCCATGATACAGAGTAGATATAAGGAAGAAGCGTATAGCGAAGATTGATGAATTTCTCGATGGCATCATATACCGGTTCACCTTTTTTGCCGAATTGCCAGATCTCACGAGGTGCATCCGCCCCATGTGAGCGCATCATGGGAGAGAAAGTTCCGAACTGCAGCCAGCGGGTATAGAGCTCCCTGTAATCAGGGTCTTCCAGCTTCCGGGGATAACTGCCGAGAAAGAAACCACCGATGTCGCTGTTCCAGTGAGGAATGCCACAGAGAGAGAAATTGAGTCCGGCCGGTATTTGTCGTGCCAGGTCACCCCAGGTAGCCTGTACATCGCCTGTCCATGTGTTGGCTCCATATCTCTGTTGACCGGCAAATGCAGATCTTGTCAGGATAAATACCCTTTTTTGGGAAGTCGTTGCCCGCTGGTTGTCATACACACCTCCCACGGTCATGAGCGGATAGGCGTTCCGCACTTTGCGCAGCGAACCCATATATGTCTGCAGGTTCATATCCTCATCTTTTGCATCAAGATGATCCGGTTCGGTTGAATCCATCCACCATCCATCAATGCCAAGAGAGAAAAGGCCATTGTTAAGATGCTCCCAGTAGATCTGCCTGGCCTTCGGGTTATAGGGGTCATAAGGTTTTACACCTGAGGGATAGTCCCTATTGGGGGGCCAGAGCGAGGATCCTGATTGTGGCCAGGTACCCATGTTCAGGAGCATCCCCTGAGGTTCCATGATTCGGTATTGTTTTGTCATCGGTCCGAAAGAGGACCAGATTGAGATGACCATCCTGGCATTCATGTCATGTACTTCACGGATCATTCTTTTAGGATCTGGAAAGTTCTCGTTGAGAAACTCCATTGCATTCCACAAATAGTTACCACCCCAGTACTGCCAGTCCTGAATAATACCATCTATCGGGACACCTGTTTGCCGGTATCTCCTAACAATGCCGGTAGTCTCATCCTGTGACTTGTATCGCTCCTTGCTTTGAAAGTAACCGTAAGTCCACAGCGGGAAGAGAGGTACATCGCCAGTCAGATGACGCATTTGTGCAACAACACCATCGGCATTTTTCCCGTACATCAGATAATAATCAATACAGTCTCCAACCTCTGAATGAAACAATGTCCCTTCCTGGTTGTCACTAAAAAGTGTCGGAGAATAGTTGTCCCAGAATAAACCGTAACCTTTCACCGACTGGAAAAAGGTAATGACATCTTCCGTATTGCCCTGAATCAATTTTTTTCTGGTGCCCCGTTGCGACATCTTTCCATTCTGCAGTTGTCCGAGTCCATAGATTGCCTCATTCTCCTCAAGCTGAAAGGTTTGGGCTACATCAAATGTTTTCACACCTGCATCGTCAAAGATGTTAAAGCGGGGAGCTCCTTTCTCACTCATCAGCAACTTCCCGTTGGAGGAGTAAAATGCGACAACGCCGTTTTTTTTGTTGATTTTCACTTCCAGCTCGCTACTGCGAATATTCAGGTAATCGCCTTTATCTGAAGTTTTAAGCGCAACTTTTTCAGGCTCTGCAATTACTGAAAGACTCTCTTTTACCGGATTTGTCCCTTCCGGATATTTGACAATCCTGGCTGTTGAGGGATTGAAGAAAGAGACGGATATGATTGTAGAATTGATGGTTGTTTTGATGCCATCCGGTGTTTTTGATACTGCAAGAGTAGTTGATTGCGCTGCCTCATTTGTATTCCCAACCAGAAATAGTGAAGTTAAGACAAATGCAAGCAGGAGATTTGTTTTAAGATTTAATAAGTTCATCTTCATGTTGTTTTTTTATCGTTTAGGCTAAAACGTGAATTGAAATAATACTGTCCGGATTACATTTGGATCAATTGGCAAACCAATGTTTGTTTGAATCATCATATATCCGGACAGCAAATATACACTTTTAAAAAAAATTAATCAACTAAGCGTTCTACCGCATCTCAATAACCTGGGTTTTGCTTTAGATTTCCATTGGCCTCAAGTTCTCTTTTGGGTATCGGGAAAAGCGTTCTATATGCTTCGCTCGCCGGGTGAGAGAACCATGATTTTGTGGTATAAGCACCAAAACGAATCATATCCTGCCGGCGACGCCCCTCTTGGTTAAACTCCCAACCCAATTCATCCAGAAAGCGACCGTACATGATATCGGCACCACCCTCATACGTATTTGCAGGGGTTTCCCTGTTGTCTCTTATACCATAGTCATAAACACTGCCGGCAAGGAGTTCAGCTCCTGTAACGGTTGCTTTCGCAGGTGCCCCGGTGAATGCCCTGGAGCGAACTTGTGTCACGAGCGCGGCTGCGTCATCCGCTTTGCCTGTCCGCAGGAGACACTCTGCTTTCATCATCAAGACATCAGCATAGCGGAATAAAACAAAATCGTTATCCAAAATATTGGATGAGCCAAGGCCAATCTCATATTTTTCAAAACGGACACCCTGATGTTGTTCAGACTGCGCGATACTATTTATTTCGTTCACAAAATCCATCTGTTTGCCAATATACTCTGCACTACCAATGGTAATATAGATCGGTTCACCCCCGATGGTATATTGCGGCCCTTTGATAAAGTTGTCGTGATACCGGCTATCGTCCGGATCAAACGAGTCGATGAATTGCGGAATAGCACACATACCTCCCCAGGGCTCCTGCGTGATATTGTATTTGTACTGTAACCCTGCCGGCAAAGTTTGCATGTGGTGATCGAATGCGTTCCAGCTGGTAGTATAATTTGCGTCAATGGCTAATCCCAGAATTATCTCAATGGAGTTCTGGTTTTCAGTCACAAACACATTTTTTTGCCTGGACTCTAAGCCGTATCCAACATTCGAGTTCATAATCAAATCACATTGCTGAATGCATTTTTCCCATTCTGGCGTGCCTGTATAAACTTCGGCGTTCAAATACATTTTTGCCAATAACGTTCGTGCCGCCCATTCGTTGAAACGCGCATAAGTACTCTGGCCGCGTTCTTTTGATAAAAGGGGCATGCTCTCAGTTAGTTCTTTTACAATGAAGTCAAATACCTCTTTTCTGGTGGATTGTTCAGGTAAGTAACCCTCAGGAAGATCGAATTTTGTTTCGATCGGGACATTTCCCCAAAGGTCGATCAAAAAGTAATAATAACAGGCACGCGTTGCCCGTAATTCAGCGATGATACCGTCATAAACAACCTGATCGCTGATGGGTAAAAAACCCGATTCGATTTGATATATCAATCGATTACAATTCGTTACTCCTTGAAAAATACGCGTCCACAAACCCCGATTCCACGTCTCTGTTTCGGTCCAGGTGTGCTCGTGTGCACGTCTGTACAAACCACCGTCTACCCATCCATTGGGTCGGGCGGGGATTACTACTTGATCGGCGGTAATTTCCTGATAACGCCATATACCGTCAAAATCAAGCATCGATGCCCGTAGTTGAGTGTATGCAGCTCCGGTAATTGCAGGCACTTCCTTTTCTGTAGGCTCGAACTGTTCGGCAATAATTTCGCTATAACTGTCACTTACCAATTCCGTACATGCGGAACCAAATGAAACGACCAATACAATTAAAAGCGCGAGTTTATATTTAATTAGTTTCATCTCATTGTTTATTTAAAGTTAAAAACTCAGGTTAATACCAAAAGTAAAGGTCCTCACAGTGGGGTATTTATCCCGGCTATCATTTCCCGGATCAAGACCGCTTGCATTCACCTCTGGATCAATGCCCTTATATTTTGTTATCACAAAAGTATTCAGGGTTGATGCATAGATTCTAGCCCTGTTGAGGTATTTAATCTTATCAGTGTTGAATGTATAGCCAAGCGTGATATTGTCAATTTTCCAATGGTCACCTTTTTCAATGTAGTACGAATTGTACTCAAGATCAAGGTCATTGTTTAGTACCGCTTTGCCGAATACTGGGTCGTAAGCTGATTTCAATCGGTTGTACTGCTGATGAGTTTTGGTGTTTTCGTAATACATCCTGGCAAAATTCAATATATCATAACCGAATGCACCCCTCATCGAAACAGCGAAATCAAAATTTTTATACCGTATGGAATTGTTCCAGCCTAAGTAGTACTTGGGAAGACCGTTTCCAATAATCATTTTGTTTTCATCCACTTTTGCAAATTCATCATAAGGCACGGGTGCTCCTGTTTCAGGATCTTCATAAATCCATTTCCCTTCATCATCGATGTCAATTACTTTATAACCCCAGAAATTACCGATTTTTCCTCCAATATCCAGTCGATGGGTTGGACCATAAATAGGAATTTGGGCATCACCAGTTGTTATATAGGAGTTTTGGGGCTCGTATAGGTCGCTGGAAAGTGTAACCAATTTATTGTTGTTTGTGGAAAAGTTAAAGTCACTGTTCCATTCCAGATCTTTAGTTTTTACCGGTACCCCTCTTAACAGGAATTCAATCCCACTGTTTTTCATCTCACCAACATTGGCACGTGTTGTATTGACCAAGTTTGGTGGAACAGGGACTGTGTAATCATACAATAACCCGTCAATCACTCGATTATAATAATCAATGCTTCCCGATAGACGGCTTCTTAAGAAGGCAAAATCGAGACCAATATTCATTTCTTTTTTCTCTTCCCATCTCAAATAGGGATTGGGATTTCGTGTCGGTACAATCGTTTGAATCCATTCGCCATTGGTGTAGACGGCACCGCTATAACCGAGCGTTCCGACCCCTAAAAATGAACTATTGGGTTGCGTTCCGGTAACGCCATAGCCAGCGCGCAGCTTCATCTCGTTAATAGATGAAACATCCTTTAAAAATGACTCTTCTTTCATTCGCCAACCTACAGAAATAGAAGGGAAGGTACCCCAAGGATCTTCTGTTCCCCATAATTGACTTGCGCCTTCGTGACGTAAACTAGCCATAAACAGGTAACGATCTTTGTAATTGTAGTTCACCCGACCAAAGAAACCAATGAGGTTGGTAAGACCTCTGTAGCTGTTCATATCCCAAAAAGTAGATTCTTTAGCGATCGCTTGCCCGAGGCCAATATTGTGCTGCCCGAATATGTCAGTTGGGAAATCGGTATTGTACATCGAATGATTTCTTCCATCATAATCTTCATAGCTATACCCGGCCAGCAACGTGAAGTTATGATCATTGATGTTATTTTTATACTCAGCTGTCAGGTTGATCAACCTTTCAACATTTTGTGTGGCACCAACTGAGGCGGCTCCTTTACGGCCGTCACGAACGGTTGAAATATGGTTTTGTGTTTCATACCACCCACCGTGTTGATGGTATTTAGAGAACGACATTAGCCCTCTTAAGCTCAATCCTTTCATCGGGTTGATGGTTATTGTCCCGTTGATACGATTGAACAGCGAACTAGCACTATTGTCCTGTTCCATGATACGGGAAACCGGATTTTCTACTTCGAAAATGCCTGCTTCATACCATTTTCCATCCTCATCTTTGACGGGAATCGTAGGATGGTACTGGTTCACCAATCTGAAAATATTGTTGCTGAATGAACTGGAATTATCGTTGCGCGACAAGATGCCGACATTTAACTGAACCACACCATCAAACATGCTGTGATTCACGTCGGCACGAGCGCTGAGTCTTTCACGATATGATTTTTTGAAAATTCCTTCCGAGTTGTTGTACATCAGCGAGAGTAAGTAATTCGTTTCTTGGTTCCCGCCCCTAATCGTCAGATTATGGTGTTGTATGAACGGTGTCCTTGAAATCTCATCCAACCAGTTGGTGTTCCCTCCATAATCATGTGACGTCCCAATGACACCTTCTGAGATGAGTCTTCTATAATCATCGGCATCCAACAAATCTGTTTTCTTTCTGATGGCTTGGGTTCCAATGTAATGGGAGTATTCCACATGATTTCGTATATTCGCGTTTGCCCTTTTGGTTGTAATAATAATTACCCCATTCGTTCCTCTTGTACCGTAAATTGCCGCTGCCGATCCATCTTTTAACACGTCGATCGATTCAATATCATCAGGAGAAACAGTATTGAAATCACCAGGTACTCCATCAATCAATATCAACGGGTTGGTGCTGGTGCCGTGAAGCGTGGTGTTTCCGCGCAGTCTTATCGATGAGTTTCCCGAGGGGTTGCCGCTGGTGGTATTAATGATCAAACCTGCAACCTTACCCTGTATCAATTGACCCAAGTCTCGTACACTGCCCTGGGTGTAGCTTTCGGGTTTCACTGAAACAACTGCACTGGTTACATCTGCTGTTCTTATGCTGCCATAGCCAATGACAACAACTTCGTCAAGACCTATGAGATCTTCAGAGAAAGTAACGTTGATTTCACGCTGATCCCCTACAGGAATCTCTTCTGTAAGATAACCAATGTAAGAAAATACCATAACAGCATCCCTGTCAGGAACGTTAATCG
>Ga0123334_1003155_pt1 | contig 18129 bp, 17 predicted proteins | sample BiotimSIPDNA_FD_89706 | JGI IMG/M metagenome (GOLD analysis project Ga0123334, IMG submission 89706) | Anaerobic biogas reactor microbial communites from Washington, USA - Biogas_R1 time_0 SIP DNA | ecosystem: Engineered > Bioreactor > Anaerobic > Unclassified | place: Washington, USA... | reverse complement strand
CGTCCATTCCTCTGTTAAGGCGGGCAGGTCATACACGGTATGGTCCACAAACACAGCCAGGGCCGAGGCAACCGCCTTGGCCGGCTGGGGGCGCAGGGCATCCAAAAAAGCAAGCGCGAACAGCAGGCCCTGCTGGGTATCCCGCAGGCTGCCAAGCAACGCCAGGGTTTCAATAAACAGGGGGTTGTCGCGGTATTCGCCGTAGCAGACCTCCCGGAACACATCATCGCCACGCAACAGGTAGCTGACGCCCAGGTGATCGCGCAGCCCCACCCTGGGGATTAGATCATCCGCGACCAAGAAGTGCGTCAGCGGGCAGAGCAGCTCATCCTGGGGCAGGTCAATCGCGACAGAGGGCGAGGCGAAGCCAAAGCCCAGCAGGTGCTGCTTTTGCACGCCGGCTTTGAGTTTTTGATGCGTCCATATCTGCAACACGGCCGCGCCCTGGCTGTGCCCTGCTGCGACCACCCGAAAGGCGCTGTCGGGCTGTTTGCAGGCTTCCAGCACATCCTTCAGCGTCAATTCTTCCATGTCCAGCGCTTGCGCGGCGCTTGGAAAGCGGATCTCCGCCTCCTTGCTTTCAAACTGGGCAGCCAGGTCAAAAAAACCCTCGTGGAAGTGCCCTTCCCTCTGCAGACGCATGTTGCTGGCCCAGTCCTGCAGCCTTCTGCCGGTGCCCATGAACCCGATGGCGATGGTGAACCGCTTGGGCGCGTGCTCCCGGATCATCACCACAGCCTTGCCGGTGTGCAGCTGGATATCCGGCTGCAGGTAACTTTTGATGTCCGTAATGGGGTTGGTGAGGTTGGTCAGCCCGCGGGCCAGTTTGGGCAGGATGGCGTTGAAGATGCCCTGCTGCCACGCGCCCACGTCCTCCCGCAGGCGCACGCCGGAAATCAAACGGCTGTCCACCTGGATGACCATGTCCGTCCAGCCGGCCGACAGCCAGGGGCCTGCCTCAAAGTCGTAGGACAGCTGGGCCAGCTCCAGTCCAAAGCGCGCGGCTTCGCGGTGCAGCTGCCCCTGGTTGACCTGATCATACCAGCTGGTATCCCGTAAATCGGTCTTGGTGTAATTCCCAAAATGCGGCATAATCCCTCCTGATCGCAGTGTATCACCGGATAGATTTTTGAGCAAACACTCCGCCAACCAAAAAAGCAAAGCGGAGCCGCAAAAGGACCAGCCCGTCACAGCATGAACAAGTGAGTCTGGTATCTTTACAAAGATGCTTGCATTCGTGCAAACGCCGCCGTATAATGACCATGGTTGAGCCGCGGTCTGTGGTTGAAAGCCGATGCCAGTCGCAGGCAAAACGGCCCACGTAAGCCGGCGAAACGCCGGTGAGCATGGTGCGATCTAGATGTCAGTCCGGCCGGGCGCAAGCCCGAGAGAGCGGCGTAGGGCGCAAACGCGCTGAGCAAAACTCCAGCCGGCGGGTGTGGGGGCAAAGACCAGGTCAGCGGGGTTCAACCTATTTTTTGAGGGGGTTTCCAATTCATGTATCATGACAAAACCATGGTGTGCCGTGATTGCGGCAGCGAATTTCAGTTTACCGCTGGCGAGCAGGAGTTTTACGCGGAAAAGGGTTTCCAGAACGAGCCCACCCGCTGCCAGGAGTGCCGCAGGACCCGCAAGGCCAACCGCAACAATGGCCCGCGCGAAATGCACGACGCCATCTGCGCCCAGTGCGGCGCGGACACGCAGGTGCCTTTCCTGCCCCGGGATGACCGTCCCGTCTACTGCAGCGACTGCTTCGCCCAGATGCGCGGATAAATATTTCTACGCACAGAGCCGCCTCAAACGGGGCGGTTTTTTTGTTTCGCCAAAGTGTCTGAGAACACTTTGGCGGCTTGGAAGTACCGGCATTTTCGCTTGCGAGCTGCGCGCGCGGGCAGCGAAAACGCGTGGAACGCATTGCTACGCAATGCCCCGCCCGCCCGGCAAAGCCGGGCGATACGATTTCAGTCAGAGGGCTGTGCCCTCTGAAACTCCCCCGGGTTCATTTACATCTTTTCTTAACCGCTTTGGTAGACTATTTTTTGCTTAGGTCAGGTTTGACAGGAACACCATCCTGCAATAAGATAAAAAAATGAAAACGCGATTGATGACGCTGTTGGCGTCAGCCCTGATACTGGGTCTCATCCTCACCACCCTGCCCACAGATGGTTCTGCGGAGACCGGCTTCACCGTCAGCCTGCCCGCGCAGATACGGCCTTACCGGAATGAATCCATCGCCCTAGATCTCCCGGCTGATGGCATCTTGACCATTCACGCCCAGGTGCAGGGCAAACGCCTTTTGATTGTAAAAGAGCAGCCTGTGCAAAAGGGCAGTTTAAGCATTCCTTTTGCCGGTCTGTCCATCAATGACGAAGCGCTGCTGCGGGGTGAAGCGCGATTGCAGGCGCAGCTTGTTACTGGGGACAAAACACTGGAAGCGACAGCCGCCTTCCGTGTGATGCAGCCAGCCGCGGGCATCAGCTATGTGCTTCTGTCCCGGGACAGCATGTCCATTCACGATGAGGAAAGCCTGTATGCCGACCATCAGTTAAGCAGGGCTGGCACCCTGATTGTCAGCCTGTACCGGGAGGGTGAGGATGACAAGCCCCTCTTTCGGCGCTCATTTACACGCAAGGATACCCTGCCCCACGCCTACCGCTGGGACAAAACCATCGCCGGCAAGCCCGCGCCCGCCGGGAACTACTATTTCCTGTTTGAGGCGCAGGGCTCCCAGCAGGAGCCCATCAGGCGGCCTTTTATTTTGACGGAGGAACCCGCCAACCCGCCGGGCATTGAGGTAACTAAAAAAGGCCATTTCCTGCCCGAGAGCATGGATGACGCCAGCGTCTGGGCGGCCATGATGGCGCCCATCACCGTGATTGACATCGGCGCCTCCCAGCACCAGCGGGTGTACGCCGAGCCCAGCACAAAATCCAAGGTGGTGGGCATGATGCATGGGCAGTCCGCCGGGGTGGAGATTTTGGAAGTTGGCCCCGCCGGCTACCTCAAAATCCGCGCCGCGCGGCATGGCGACGGCAAATGGATGATCGGCTACATCCCCGACAACCGCTTAAAAACCATTACCCCCTATGACCGCTATGGCCTGCTGATTGACAAGAACGCGCAGACCATCAGCGTGTATGAGCGGGGCAAAAAACTGGGCACGCTGAAGATCAGCACAGGTATTTACGTGCCCCCGGGCGTCAACTCCTTTGACACGGTGCCCGGCGCCTTTTTGACCAAGAGCCGTGTTGCGGAGTTCCCCAGTGAGGGCATCCGCTATGAGTACGCCATGCGCATTGACGGCGGCAACCTGCTGCACGGCTCCGGCTACCGCATCATCAACGGCCAGCGCGATTACAGCTTCCAGACGGAGCGTTTGGGGCAGATCGCGTCCCACGGCTGTGTGCGCGTGCAGCATGACTTAAGCGAACAGGATTTGAACGCCTGGTGGCTGTACGCCAACCTGCCGCGCAATACCAAGCTGCTGGTGCTGCCGTCTGAAGACAACCTGCGCCTGGAAGGCGAGCAAGCGCCTGAGACGGTGGAGGACGCGCTGATGGAGGACGCCATCACGCATGTGACTGAAGAAGAGCCGGAAATGGAAACAGAACCCGAAAACACCAGTGAGCCTGCCGCCAATGAGCAGGCTCCTTCCTTCCAGGTGGTGGCTGCGGCGGACCTGGGCGCGCCTGTACCGGAGGGCAGCACCCTGATTACCATGACCTTTGGCGGGGATTGCGTGCTGGGCAGCGAGGAGCACAGCAAAAACAAGCCCGAATCCTTCCACAGCGTCATTGAACAGCACGGCATGGCCTGGCCCTTCTCCGGGCTTTCTGACATCCTGCAGCCGGATGACATCAGCATGGTGAATCTGGAAAACGTGCTGCAGGATACCCGCAAGGGCTTTAACCAACGGCTGCACAACTTCCGCGGGCCCAGCGAATTTGCCAACATTTTAAAACTGGGCGGCATTGAGCTGGTGAACATCGCCAACAACCACTTTGTGGACTACGGCCAGGACGGCAAGAACAGCACCCGCAACGCGCTGCGCGCGGCGGGCGTCCCATTTGCCGGTTACAGCGCGCTGTATGTGCACGAGAAGGACGGCATCAAGATTGGCTTTGGCGGCATTCGGGAGACCGTCTTCCACCAAAACCACAAGCGCGTCGCGGATGAGATTGATGAGCTCAAGCGCATGGGCGCGGATTATATAGTCTATACCTGCCACTTTGGCATTGAGTATGAAACCAGCCACAATGAGATTCAGACCATGATCGCCCGCGCGGCGATTGATGCCGGCGCCAACCTGGTGATCGGGCACCACACCCACGTGGTGCAGGGGATTGAGCAATACAAGGGCGGCCTGATCTTCTACTCCCTGGGCAACCTGGTGTTTGGCGGCAACCTGGAGCTGTCCACCTTTGACGGGCTGATGGCGCAGATTGGCCTGGTGTATGAAGGCAAACAGCTGAAGGAAACCCGTGTGCAGTTCATCCCCGTCATCACCTCCGGCATCCGCCCGCACAATGATTTCCGCCCTGTGGCGGCAGAAGGGGAGGACAAGGCACGCATCCTGGCCGCCATAAACGCGGACAGCGACCAGGACTACCCGGACCGGTTTATCTTCTCCGCGCGATAGATTCGCACACAAAAAGACACCGCCTGGCCAATCAGACGGTGTCTTTTTAAGTGGAAACTTAGCCCCTGTAGCCCGCCAGCAAGGTATCCAGTTTGCCTAAGAAACTGTCCTCTCCAAACCGGTTGATTTTGAAGAACACCGCCTGGGAGCCGCCGGAGGTGATGGCGGACAAAAACAGGCTGTTGCCGTTGCCCACCAGGGTGACGGACATGCTGACCCTGTTGCTGCCAATCCAGCTGTAGCGCTCATACACGCGCACCGCGACTCGGGTGCTGCCGTCCTGCCAATCGCTGCCGTCCTCAAAGGTGGCGGAGATGGAGCCGCCGATGATGCCCTCGTGGATGTAGTGCAGCAGGTGCTGAAAATCGCCCTGGAAGTGTCGCTCAAGCCGTGCCATGTTTGCTCCTCCTTCGCTTAAATCGCGAGGTCTTTTCTGGAATAATAAAGGATACCAAGGATAAAAATCAATCCGGGTACCGCGAAGCCCAGGCCGATGGCATCCCACATCGGGCCGCCGTTTGATGTAATGCGGCCGATATCCGTGTAGTAATAGGGTGTGAAATACTTGAAGGTTGCCACCTCACGGTTGATGTTGATGAAGAGATTGACAAAGTAAAACGCCAGCACCAAGCCCAGGCCGGGCACCACGCTGTCACGCTTTCTGAAGCAGGAGATGCCAAAGCAGAGCACCGCCACCTGCAGGTTCATCATAAGCAGGGACAGATGGAAATCCGTAAAGCGCTTTTGTGGGAAACTCATCCCGATCAGCCCCGCGCCGATATGCCCGGCCATGATAAAGATGGCGTTGAGCACCAAGATTTGCAGCAGCATGGCGATAAACTTCTGTACAAGAACAGTGGTGCGGTTGATGGGGTGGGGGAACAAAAACTCCGCCGTGTGGCGGCCTTCCTCCCGCGCGACGATGTTCATCGCGGTGATGGCCGCGAACATGCCGCCGCCCAGGCCCAGGAAGTTGCCGTTTTCCAGGCCGTAGTAGTTCATGAACTCAAACATGTCCATGTTTTGCAGGTTGAACATCTGCCCCAGGATGCCCATGCGCTCCACCATGGCGTTAAACATGCCGGAGTAGTTGGCCACCTGCGGGTAGAGCGTCAACGCCAGGATGGCGAAAAAGGACAGGGAGAGCGACCAGATGAGCGTGCCCTTCCAGTGAAAGCGGATCTCGTTGCGCAACACGGTCATTTCTGCTCACCGCCCTTCTCGTAAAAATGCAGGAAGATCTCTTCCATGTCTGGCTCTGTGATGCTTAAATCTGAAAACTCAACCGCCTGCAAATCCCGCATCAGCTTTTTGTAATCCCCCCGGAAGAGGAAGCTGGTGTTGTGGTTGATGTTGGTGATGTTCAGCGCGCCCGGGAAATCCTCCGGCAGGTAGTCGCAGCCGCGCAGGGTGACGCGCTTGGCGGCGGAGCGGGAGAGCGCCTCCACGCTGTCCTCCACCACCAGCTTGCCCTCGCGAATGATGGCGGCGCGTGTGCAGTGCTGCTGGACTTCCGACAGGACGTGGCTGGACAAAAAGACCGTGGCGCCCGCGCGGTGGCGGTCCATGATCAGATCCCAGAAGGCCTTTTGCACCAGGGGGTCCAGGCCGCTGGTGGCCTCATCCAATATTAGCAGCGGGGGCTTGTGCTGCAGCGCCAGCGCGATGGCCAGCTTCTTTTTATTGCCAAAGGACAGCTCATCAATTTTGCGGTTCATGTCAAGGGAGAGCGCGCCGCAGACACGCCGGGCTTCCAGCGCGCAGTCACGGCGCCGGAACTGGCTGGCCATCTTGAGGGCATCCGAAACCCGCATGCCGGGGTAGTAGGAGGCTTCAGAAGGGATATAGCCGATGTCGGACAAGATTTCCCGCTTGTGGCGGCGCACATCAAGGCCAAAGACCTCAGCGCGCCCGGCGTTGGTGTAAATCAGCCCCAGCAGCACGCGGATGGTGGTGGACTTGCCCGCGCCATTGGAGCCGATGAAGCCGTAGATATCCCCTTTGTTGACTGTGATGTCCAGATCGGTGATGCCGCGCGCGCGGCGGTACCGCTTGGTGAGTTGATGGGTCTTGATGACCGCTTCCATGCCAGCCCTCCTGAGTGATTTGCCCATATTGTAACATCATTTTAACAAATAGAACAGTCCTGTGGATTTACAATCAAGGGGTCCTGGGGTAGTATGTCAGCAGGAGGATTGCGATGTACACACAACAAGATTTGGATGCCATCAACAAACAGCTCAAGCGGCGCGTGCTTTTCTGGCTGATCCCGGAAATCCTGCTGCTGGGGCTTGTGGTATATAGTTTTATCCTGCGCATAGAGTGGCTCACCAGCCTGCTCTTCGCGCTGCTCTGCGCGGTAATTTTGTTTTCCCTGGTGATGCTGATTTTGCCGGTGCGGCGCTACCGGCAGTTTTTGATGAACGCCCTGTATGGCCGCAGCCGCGATGATGTGGCGGCCTTTGACCTCATCGAGGATTTGCAGACTGTCACCCGTGAGGGCGTGCGCTTTTACCCGGTTACCATGCGCGCGGACACCATCAAGGAAGAGCTGGACGAGCGCAGCTATTATTGGGACGCCAACCTGCCCCTGCCGGACTGGCAAAAGGGCGAATATATCAAGATCACCTCACACGAGCGGATGATCATCAACTGGGCGCGGGCAGAGAAACCTGCCCCCGCAAACTAAGTTACAGCAACTCGAGGATGTCCTCCTCAATGCTCTCCGGCGTTGTCTGCGGCGCGTAGCGCTTGACGGGGACGCCGTCCTTGCCAATTAAAAACTTGGTAAAGTTCCACTTGATGGCATCTCCCATGATGCCGGGCAGGGATTCCTTCAGGTAGACAAACAGCGGGCTGGCGTCGTTGCCGTTCACATCCACCTTTTCAAACTGCGGGAAGGTGAGGGCAAAGCGCGCGATGCAGAACTGGTGGATCTCCTCACTGCTGCCGGGCGCCTGCTTGCCAAACTGGTTGCTGGGGAAGTCCAGCACCACAAAGCCCTTGTCCTTGTGGCGCTCATACAATTCCTGCAGCGCGGTATACTGCGGGGTAAAACCGCAGTGGGTAGCGGTGTTGACAATCAGCAGCACTTTGCCGCGGTAATCAGCCAGGGAGACCTCGTTGCCGCGGATGTCGCGGACGGTGAAATCATAAACGCTCATGTTCATCCTCCTTGTTGTAAATCAGTTGTATACAATCAAAGTATACCCTGACAGATGACGGCAGGATGCCGTACAATGTGGACAATGTCTGTTGGAATATCATCAAACAACCGGAGGGATACCATGTCACAGCACCTGATGCATGTCTACACAGGCGATGGGAAGGGCAAAACCACCACCGCCATGGGCCTGGCCCTGCGCATGCTGGGCCACAAGCAGCCCGTTTTCATCGCGCAGTTCATGAAGGACGGCAAATCGGCAGAGCTTACTGCCCTGCGCCAGTTTGAGGAAGCGCATATCTTTGACAGCGCCAAGCTGCGCGGCTTCTTTGGCCGGCTCACGCCCGAGCAGCAGGAAGAAACCAGGCAGGAACACCTGGCGTCTGTGGAGCGGATGAAGGGAAAGATAGAAGAAATGAAGCCCGCGCTGACAGTGCTGGATGAGTTAAACGTCGCGCTGACCATGCAGCTGGTGACGCTGGACGCGGCCATCTCGCTCATTGACTGCGCGCTGCAGTATGGGGATGTCGCGGTGACCGGTCGCTACGCGCCGCAGGCCTTGATTGACAAGGCTGATTATGTCAGCAAGATTGAGGCGGTGAAGCACCCCTTCAACGAGAGCATCAGCGCCCGAAAGGGTATCGAGTTTTAGGATACTGAACACGCGAAGTAACGCGAACAGGAGCCGAGGAGTTTTTTGTCTCCGCAAAGTCGAGTGAAGGAGGCGTAGCCGCAGTGCTACGTTGACTGAACGAGATGAAGCGGAGGCGAAAAAGAACCGGCTCCTGGAAGCGTTAGTGAGTGCGTTCAGTATAGATCAAACCAATCGCCAAATGTTTCATATTTCTGTCCGCCCGCGTAGGCTGTGGCCTGCAGGCGGTATTTGCCCGCTGGCGCCTGGGCGCCAGCGCTTGTTTTGCCGTCCCAGAACAGCGTGCTGCCCTCGTCCTGCAGGTGCAGCGGCCGGCTCATCTGGTTAAGCTGCAGGTAGGAGACCGTCTTGCCTTCCTCATTGAGGACGCGGGCGGTGTATTCCACCGCGCCGGTGTGGCGCAGGACGAAGGCGGCTTCCTCCCCCGTGCCGGGCGTAAAGCCGGGCGCGCTGTCCACCCGCAGCTGCGGGTCATTTTGCTGCGTCTGCACACTGGTGAGCACGCAGGCCAGGGGGCGGGAGCGGTCCTCAAACACGGTGATGAGCAGCAGCAGCAAATAGCCGGACAAATCCTGCATGCCCTCGGCGATCTCAAAGGAGATTTCCTTGCGGCCGGGCAGCACAATGCCATCTCCCCGGCCCATGTCCGCGATACTTTGGGGGTTTTGAAACTGCCACTCGCCCTGGTCCATATACACCAATTGGTAGGCCAGGCGGGCGTCCTGGTTTAAGGTGTAGGAAAATTGGATCGGTTCCCCTGCCTCCCGGATGATGGCGGACTCAAGCAATAATCGCGTCACCAGCCGGGAGCGCGGCACCGCGTAGGGGGTGCGGTAGGCGAAGACCACAAAATCATCCTGCTGCGGGTAAACCTGCGGCGTGGACGCCCCGTAGGCCAGCAGCTGATGGGTGTACAGCTCCTGCAGGGTGATCAGCCCGTCCTGGTTGCTGTCCGCGGCATAGCGGCCTTCCGCGCTGATGCCCTCGGTGAGCGCGTGGGAGAAGAAGCTGCCGCCCTGCACTGTACCCGCGCCGTCCGTCCAGAGGAAGCTGGGCTCCTGCGCGCCGGCGCTTGTGAGTACCTTGAAATCCGGCCCCGTAAAAATGGAGCGCACAAGCGGGATGTCCATCCCCTTGTTGATGGCGGCGCCACTGAAGCAGGCGTCCAGGATGATCACCTTGACGCCGGGGATGATCTTGAGGCCTTCGTAAATATCGCGGATATGCAGGTGGCTCTCCTGCTCGCCGTCGCTCATCAGGGCGATGAAATCCGTCTTGTCCGCTGACTGCAAACCGTGGGTGCTGAGATAAAACAGGCTGATGTCCAAGTCCCCAGCGCCCGCAAACGCGCTGGCTGCCAACTGCGCGAAGCTGTCCTTATCAAGCGCCTCATTTAAACTGACGCGGATGCGGCTGTAGCCGCGCGTGTCATACAACAGCGCCCTGCGCAGGGCAATGACATTGTTGTAGGAGGAGGGCGCGGTATCCGGCTGGCTGATAAAATCATCACAGGCCACCAGCAGCGCGCGCAGGGTGGGCGCAGGCTGTTCCCCCGCCTTCGCGGGATCTATGGAAAAAAGGATGACAGCCGCCATCAGGATGGCAAGTGGACGCCGCAAGACGGCCTCACCCCCTTTAATCAATCTGAAATCACTTTAACAAAGGCTGAAAACAGCGTCAAGTGGACCAATTGACAGTACGCTTTGCGGCGCATACACTATAGGTACCAAAAGGAGGATGAGGCGCATGAATACGCTGCAGCAAACGGGCCGGCGCATGGTGTTTTGGGGCGCCTTGCTGCTGCTTGGCTGGGCGGTGTATGAATTGTCGATCCGCTATGAGGAAATGGTCACCTGGACCACGCCGGTGTACAGCCTGGTGCAGGACGGAAAAATCACTTGGCTGGACTATTTTAGCAGGCTGCCCTGGCAACGGCTGCAAACCCACGCCTTCCTGATCATCTGCGCGCTGTTCTCCCTCTACGCGCTCATCGCCCGGCGCGGGCTGATTGCCGGCATCATCAGTATCCCCATCGCCGTTTTGCTGATTATCTTCTCCCTGGGCAGCACCAATCTGTTGAGCGCCAGCCTGTGGCAGAAATTGAAGATGCTGCCCCTGGTGCTCATCGGCGTGGGCAACCTGCTGAAAGTGATCGCCAGCGCCCGCAAGCCAAAGGCGGAGCCAGTCTTGCCCGGCCAGCCGCACCAGACTGTGCCCTATGACCCCTTCCGGATGAACCGGCCAAGATCATAATTTATATCAACTCATCATGCCATGCCGCGCGCATGGCTTTTTTTGACACAAAGCGTCATTTTCCGTACATTTAAATAAATTTACAATTTATTGTTCGTCTTTTTCTTGACTTTTGTGGGGTTTTGACCCCATAATAGGGATGCCGCTGGACGTTTTACGGAATCTGCCGACGCGGCGCTTTGTATTTACAGCTTGCGTACTGGATTTCCCTTGATCAGGGAATGGAGGATGAGATGAAAAAAATCGCGATACTCATGGGCAGCGCCAGCGACCTTCCCATCGCGGAGGACGCGGCTAAGACCCTGGAACAGCTAAATATCCCCTTTGTTGTGAAGGTCTGCTCGGCCCACCGGACACCGGATAAGCTGCAGGCCTTCGCGCATTCCGCGCGGGAGGAAGACTTTGGCGCCCTGATTTGCATCGCTGGTCTGGCCGCGCACCTGGCGGGCGCCGCCGCGGCACAGACCACCCTGCCTGTGGTGGGCGTGCCAGCCCTGTCCGGCCACCTGGGCGGCATGGACGCCCTGCTGTCCACCGTGCAGATGCCCCCCGGCATCCCGGTTGCCACCGTGGCCATCAACGCTGGCCGCAACGCAGCCCTTTTGTGCGCGCAGATGCTGGCGATTACAGATAGCGCGCTGGCGGACAAACTGATGAATTTGCGCGCGCAGATGGCCGAGGGCGTCACCCAAACAAACGAGGAAATCAGCAAGCGCTTTGACACGCGTGATAAGGAGAAAAAATGATGAACCAATACCCACTGCTGTACAAGGGCAAAACCAAGGATGTCTACCAGATGCCGGATAACCAGGTGCTGCTGCGCTTTAAGGATGATGTGACGGGCACAGACGGTGTGTTTGACCCAGGCGCCAACACGGTGGGCCTGTCCATCTCGGGCATGGGTTTGGCCAACCTCAAAATGTCCCTGCATTTCTTCCAATTGTTGGAAGAAGCCGGCATCAAAACGCATTTTGTGTCCGCCGACTTGAATCAGGGCACCATGGTTGTGAAGGCCGCCAGGCCCTTTGGCAAGGGGCTTGAGGTGATTTGCCGCCGCCGCGCGGTGGGCAGCTTCATCCGCCGCTATGGCGCCTATATCGATTCCGGCACACCGCTTGATGACTATGTGGAAATGACGATCAAGGATGATGAGCGCGGCGACCCCTTGATTACTAAAGAAGGTCTGGCCGCCCTCCATATCCTGGACGAAGCGCGCTATGAGGAATTGGTGCAGCTCACAAAGCGTATCACTGCCGTGATCGCCAGGGATTTAGACCGGCTGGATCTGGAATTGATTGACATCAAGTACGAGTTTGGCCTGGCGGGTGAGGAACTGGTGCTGATGGATGAAATCTCCGCCGGCAACATGCGCGTATGGGATGAGAGCGCGTCCATAGAGGCGCTGGCCCTGGCCCAGCGTGTTTTGGAAAAGGATATAAAGAATGCCTGAATTGCGCGAGGAATGCGGGGTGCTGGGCATCTACCGCAACCAGAAGGGGCCCATGGCCATGGACTGCTACCTGGGCCTGTGCGCCCTGCAGCACCGCGGCCAGGAAAGCTGCGGCATCGCGGTGAACGAGGACGGCCTGTTCCGCTTTCACTTGGACGCGGGCCTGGTGAGCGAGGTGATGAACCCGCGCATCCTGGAAGACCTGGGCCAGGGGCAGATCGCGGTGGGCCATGTGCGCTACGGCACGGATGACACCCGCGGGCGCATCAACATGCAGCCGCTGGTCATCAACCACCGGAAAGGCCGCCTGGCGCTGGCCAACAACGGGGCCTTGACCAATTACTCCAGCCTGCGGGAGGATTTTGAGAAGCAGGGCATGATCTTCCATACCACAGGCGACGCGGAGGTCATCTCCTGTGCGATTACGCGGGAGCGCCTGACCGCTGCCACCACGGAGGAAGCGCTGGCGCGCGCGATGGACAGCCTGGACGGCAGCTATACCCTGGTGATGATGACACCGCGCAAGCTGATTGCGGCGCGCGGTCCGCGCGCCTTCCGCCCGCTGTGCTATGGCAAACTGCCGGAAGGCGGCTTTGTAGTGGCGTCCGAATCCTGCGCCTTGCCTGTTTTGGGCGCGGAGTTTGTGCGTGACATCCGCCCCGGGGAGATCGTGGTCTTCAACGACACCGGCGCGCGCAGCATCACCACCCATTGCGGGTCAAAGCCGCGCTCGGCCTGTATGTTTGAGTATATCTACTTCGCCAGGCCGGATTCTGTGCTGGACGGCGTCAGCGTGCATGAAGCCCGCGCCCGCGCGGGCGAGATCCTGGCGCGGGAGCACCCGGTGCAGGCTGATATTGTGGTGGGCGTACCCGACAGCGGCATTGACGGCGCTGTGGGCTACGCCCGCGCCTCCGGCATCCCCTACGGGCCCGGCTTTATCAAAAACCGCTACATCGCGCGCACCTTCATCAACCCCGAGAACAAGGACCGCGGCACCATGGTGAAGATCAAGCTGAACCCCGTGTCCGCCGTTGTATCCGGCAAACGCGTGGTGCTGGTGGATGATTCCATCGTGCGCGGCACCACCAGCAAAAACATCGTGCGCCTGCTGCGGGAAGCCGGCGCCAGGGAGGTGCATATGCGCATCACCTCCCCGCCCTTTTTGTACCCCTGCTACTATGGGACGGACATCAAATCCACCGACAAGCTGATTGCCAGGCAGCACAACATCAAGGAGATTCAGGAGATCATCGGCGCGGACAGCCTGCATTACTTGAGCCATAAGGCTGTGCGCGCGATCGCCGCGCCCATCCCGCCGGAAGATTTGTGCATCGCTTGTTTTTCCGGCCAGTACCCCTCCGAAATTCCAGATGACGTACTGCGTGACCGCTATGCCAAACGACTGATCAGGGTAGGAGAATTGCAATGAAATCCGACAGCCAACATTACAAAGACGCGGGTGTAGACATCAACGCGGGCTACCGCGCGGTGCAATTGATGAAGGACAGTGTGGAACGCACGCGCATTCCGGGGGTCCTCTCCGGCCTGGGCGGCTTTGGCGGGCTGTTCATGCCCGACCTTTCCGGCATGAAAAAGCCCGTGCTGGTAAGCGGCACGGACGGTGTGGGCACCAAGCTGAAGCTGGCCTTTTTGATGGACCGCTATGATACCATCGGCATTGACTGCGTGGCCATGTGCGTCAACGACATCATCTGCTGCGGCGCCAAGCCCCTGTTTTTCCTGGATTACCTGGCGCTGGGCAAGAACGTGCCCGAGCGCGTGGCCGACATTGTTGCCGGCGTGGCCGAGGGCTGCGTGCAGGCGGGCTGCGCCCTGATTGGCGGCGAGACGGCGGAGATGCCCGGCTTTTACCCGGTGGATGAGTTTGACATCGCGGGCTTTGCCGTGGGCATTGTAGATGAGGAGAACATCCTGCAAAAGGAATCCATCAGGGAAGGCGATGTGCTGATCGCCCTGCCCTCCTCCGGGCTGCACTCCAACGGCTACTCCTTAGCACGCAAAGTCTTTTTGGTGGAGCACCGGGATTTGCACATGCCGCTGGAGGAACTGAACGGCCAGAGCCTGGGCGACGCCCTGCTTGAGCCCACCCGTATTTATGTAAAGCCTGTGCTGGACGTGCTGAAAAACGCCCGCGTGCACGGCATCGCGCACATCACCGGCGGCGGCTTTTATGAGAACCTGCCCCGCTTTTTGCCGGAAGGCTACTGCGCCAACGTGCGCCGGGAGAGCATTGTGACCCCTCCCCTCTTTGACCTGTTGGCAAAGCGCGGCGGCATCAGTGAGAAGGAGATGTTCTCCACCTTCAACATGGGCGTGGGCATGGTGCTGGCCGTACAAAAAGAGGACACGGACAAGGCCATGGAGGTGCTGACATCCCATGGTGAGGCGCCCTTTATTTTAGGCGACATCATCAGACAGGATGAAAGCCTGCGGTTTTGCTGATGGAAAAAACCAGGATTGCCATACTTGTTTCAGGCGGCGGCACCAATTTGCAGGCGCTGATTGACGCACAGCATCAAGGCGTCATTAAACATGGCGCCATCGACCTGGTCATCAGCGACCGGGAAGGCGCCTATGCCATAACGCGCGCGGAGCAGGCAGGCATCACGGCGCTGTCCCTTCCCAAAAAGGGCAAGGACGCCAGGGACTGGGAAACAGACCTGCTGCGTGTGCTGGCAGAGCACCGGATTGGGCTGGTTGTGCTGGCCGGGTTTTTGACCATCTTAAGCCCCCGGTTCATCAAGGCCTATGAAAACCGCATTGTGAACGTCCACCCCTCCCTGCTGCCCGCCTTTGGCGGTAAGGGCTTTTACGGCCTGAAGGTGCATGAGGCCGCCCTGGCGCGCGGCGTCAAATTAACCGGCGCGACCGTGCACCTAGTGAACAAGGAAGCCGACGGCGGCCCCATCCTGCTGCAAAAAGCAGTGAAGGTAAAAAAGAGTGACACGCCCCAAACCCTGCAGCAGCGGGTGATGGAAAAGGCTGAATGGATCCTGCTGCCTAAGGCGGTAGAACTGCTGTGCAAAAGAAAGGGAAACAAATGAGCATGAAACTGCTGGATTTGCCAGCGCTGCTGAAAGGCAATGCTTACCCCGGCCGCGGCATCGTGTTGGGGATGAGCCCGGATGGGCAGCAGGCGCTGTTTGCCTACTTCATCATGGGCAGAAGCGAAAACTCCCGCAACCGCGTCTTTGTGCGGGATGGGGATGAGCTCACCATCCGCCTTTATGACGAAAGCAGACTAAGCGACCCCAGCCTGATTTTATACCGCCCGACCGCCACAGTGGGCGACGCCCTGATTGTGACCAACGGCGACCAGACCGATACCATTGTGTCATCACTCAAGGACGGCGGCAGTTTTATTTCCGCCCTCAACACCCGGGAATTTGAGCCGGACGCGCCCAATTTTACCCCGCGCATCAGCGGCATGATGACGTTTGCAGGCGGGAACGCCAGCATCCAGATGGGGCTGCTGCGCGCTGCGGACGCGCAGGGCAGCGCCTGTGACCGGCACTACTATACCTATCCTGCCCTACAGGGCACCGGCCGCTTCATCCACACCTATGAGCAGGACGGCAACCCACTCCCCTCCTTCACCGGGGAGCCGCGGAAGGTCGCCATCCCCAATGACACAGACGCCTTCGCGCAGGCGATCTGGGACAGCCTTAACCCGGACAACAAGGTGGCGCTGTGCGTGCGGGCCTATGATATCAAGACGCGTACTTCCAGGTTTTGGATGTTTAACCGGCACGAGGTATAAGGAGGACACCATGTATGAGATTTTGTTGAAATACGGCTGCAACCCCAACCAACTGCCTGCCAGCCTGTCGATGCGAAAGGGCGGCAAGCTGCCCCTGACGGTCTTAAATGGCAAGCCTGGCTACATCAACTTTTTGGACGCCCTCAACGCATGGCAGCTGGTGAAGGCCCTCAAGTCCGCCACCGGCATTCCGGCCGCCGCGTCCTTCAAGCACGTGAGCCCGGCTGGCGCGGCCCTTGGCCTGCCGCTTTCCGCTGCGTCACAAAAAGCCTTTTTTGTTGAAGATATTGAAGGCCTGAACGACAGCCCCATCGCCTGCGCCTACGCGCGTGCCCGGGGTGCTGACCGGCTGTCCTCCTTTGGGGATTTTATCGCACTGAGCGACATCTGTGACGAAACTTGCGCACGCGTCATCGCGCGGGAGGTGTCCGACGGCATCATCGCGCCGGGCTATGCGCCGGAGGCGCTGGACATCCTGCGCCAAAAGCGCAAGGGCGCCTTCAGCGTCATCCAGATTGATCCGGACTATATGCCCGCTGTGATGGAAACGCGCGAGATCTTTGGCATCACCTTCACCCAGCGCTTCAACGACGCGGTGATTGATGAAAGCCTGCTTAAAAATATTGTGACCAAAAACAAGGACTTGCCGGAATGCGCCGCGCGGGATCTCCTGGTTGCTCTGATTACCCTCAAATACACGCAAAGCAACTCCGTCTGCCTGGCAAAAGACGGACAGGCCATTGGCATTGGCGCCGGGCAGCAGTCCCGTGTGCACTGCGTGCGCCTGGCGGCGAACAAGGCGGACATGTGGCACCTGCGCCACCATGAAAAGACGCTCAACCTGCCCTTTAGAAAAGATGTAGGCCGCGCTGCGCGCGACAACGCGATTGAGGCATTCCTGCTGGAGGGCGCGGCCGCCTTTGGTGAAGGCAGGTGGCAGGCGCTGTTTGAGCGGGAACCGGATTATATCAGCGCGGATGAAAAGAAAGACTACTTGGCCGGCCTGTCCGGCGTTTCCCTGGGCAGCGACGCCTTCTTCCCCTTCCCCGACAGCATCCTGCGCGCGGCGGAAAGCGGCGTCACCTATGTAGCCCAGCCGGGCGGCTCGGTGCGGGATGAGGAGGTCATCGCCTGCTGTGACGAACACAAGATGGTGATGGCGATGACGGGCCTGCGGCTCTTCCATCATTGACGTAATGCAAATGAAGATATTGGTGATTGGATCTGGCGGGCGGGAGCACGCGGTGGTCAAGGCCATCAAAAAAAGCCCTCTGTGCGATACAGTGTACGCCCTGCCCGGCAACCCCGGCATGACGGAAGCCGTGCTGCTGCCCGGCAACCCGCTGGATATTGACAAAACAGTGCGCATGGCGCGGGAATACCACATCGATTTTTGTATCGTCACGCCGGAGGACCCGCTGGCAGCAGGCCTTGTGGACGCGCTGATAGACGCGGGCATCCCCTGCTTTGGCCCCAGCCAACAGGCCGCGCGGATTGAATCCAGCAAGGTGTTCTCCAAAAATCTGATGCAAAAATACGGCATCCCCACAGCAAGCTTCAGGGTGTTTGATGAGCTGGCGCCCGCTTTGGACTATGCCAAAGCCCAGCCCTACCCCCTGGTGATCAAGGCGGATGGCCTGGCGCGCGGCAAGGGCGTGGTGATCGCGCAGGATGTTGAGGAAGCGGAGCAGGCCCTCAAGGGCATGCTGTCCGGCGCGGACTTTGGGGAAAGCGGCAAGCAGGTCATCATTGAAGAAACGCTGCAGGGGCCGGAGGTATCCCTGCTGTGCCTGGCGGACGGGCAGACCATTCTGCCTTTGGTATCCGCCATGGACCACAAGCGTGCCAAGGACGGCGATAAAGGCCTCAACACCGGCGGTATGGGCGCCATCGCCCCCTCCCCCCTGTTTACAGCGGATTTGGCGGAGTACACAAGAAAACAGATTCTGGAACCCACCATGGCCGCCATGCGGGCGGAGGGCTGCCCGTTTGCCGGCTGCCTGTTTGTGGGCTTGATGCTGACCAAGGACGGCCCCAAGGTGCTGGAATACAACGCCCGCATGGGCGATCCGGAGACCCAGGCGGTGCTGCCGCTTCTGACAAGCGATTTGCTGGCCCACCTGATTGCCTGTTCCAAAGCCAGCCTGCATTTGGAGCAGCCCCAGTTTTTAGATGAATCCGCCTGCTG
>Ga0123334_1003154_pt1 | contig 18132 bp, 8 predicted proteins | sample BiotimSIPDNA_FD_89706 | JGI IMG/M metagenome (GOLD analysis project Ga0123334, IMG submission 89706) | Anaerobic biogas reactor microbial communites from Washington, USA - Biogas_R1 time_0 SIP DNA | ecosystem: Engineered > Bioreactor > Anaerobic > Unclassified | place: Washington, USA | collected... | reverse complement strand
TGCGGCAGATCGCGGCCCAAAGGGGCGGCACCGGCATCCTGATGCCGGATTTTCCCAAGGACCAGCTTTTCCCCGTCGTCAGGCAATATGGCCGCCTGCCCCGCAAAACCTTCTCCATGGGAGAGGCCAACGAAAAACGCTTTTACCTGGAGGCCAGGCGCATCAGACAGGCGCTATAAAAAACTTCAGGCAAGGGCCGCTTCTGTTTGCGTTTTAAGGCGGCCATGCGCCAGGCGTCAAAACGGCCGATGTTATCCGCGTCGCTTCTGCTTAATTCCAAAGGCGTTGGCCCGGCGGACTCAGAGACCCCTCAGGTAATGGAAAAGCAGGGCGAAGGTGTTCCACAGCCCCGCCTCATGCACCCGCTCATAGCCGTGGCTGGCGGAAACTCCGGGGCCGATCAGGGCGTGGCGGTAGTCGTGCCCGGCAGTAAGGGCGGCATCCGTGTCTGAGCCGTAGTAGGGGTAGATGTCCACCGCAAAGTCCAGCCGGTGCTTTTGTGCGGCGTCCACCAGGGCGCCTGTGAGCGCCCGGTTATAGGGCCCGCGGGAGTCCTTGGCGCAGATGCTCACCTTTAGTTCATCCGTGGACAAATCATCCCCCACCACCCCCATGTCCACCGCGATCATGTCGCCGATCCCTTCCGGATGGCCGGCGCTGGCGCCGTGGCCCACCTCCTCATAGTTGGTGAAGAGGATATAAACCGGGCGGCGGCAGACAGCCTCCCCCGCCATGAAGGCCCGGGCCAGGGTGATGAGCACCGCGGCGGAAGCCTTGTCGTCCATATGCCGGCTTTTGATGAAGCCGTCCCCGCTTTTGACAAAACGGGGGTCCAGGCTGATGTAGTCCCCGGCGCTGATACCAAGGGCCTCACATTCCTCCTTGCCGGACACCCGCATGTCCAGCACCACCTCCATGCTTTCATCCGTGCGCGGGGCCTCCCTTAAGTCCTTGTTGGCGTGGACCGCGGGCTGGTTCATCCGCAGGGTGCCGGGGATGGTTTTATCCTCCCGGGTGTGCACCAGCACGTTTTCCTGCTCCGCGTATTGCAGGGGGAAGCCGCCCAGCTGGGTGATGCGCAGGCGGCCGTTTGCCTTAACCGCCCTGACCATCAGCCCCAGAGTGTCGATGTGGGCGGAGAGCAGGATGCCCTCCCCCTGGCCTTCGTTCAGCCGGGCCATCACGCCCCCCTTGCGGCTTTGCCAGGGCGCAAGGCCCAGGCCCTTTAAAGTACCCATCAGCAGGCGCTCTATCCCCGCTGTCATCCCGGTGGGGGAGGGGGTCAGCGCCAGCTGGCGCAAAGTGTCCAGAAGAAAGGGCAGGTGCGCGTTTTTATCCATAAGCGTCTCCTTTTTAAGTCAGCCTTATTTTAGCACCGCTCCCCCTGCTTGTCATCCTCGGGGCGGGCAAATCAAGGAAAACCCCGCCCCAGCATCTGCCGGAGCGGGTTTTCAGGTTTAAACAGGGCCTGCTGAGATCAGTAGGTTTCCTGCAGTTCGATGTTTTTGTAGCGCCGCATGCCGGTGCCGGCGGGGATCAGCTTGCCGATGATCACGTTTTCCTTCAGACCCTCCAGCGGGTCCACCTTGCCCTTGATGGCGGCCTCGGTGAGCACCCGGGTGGTCTCCTGGAAGGAGGCGGCGGAGAGGAAGGAGTCTGTGGCCAGGGAGGCCTTGGTGATGCCCAGCAGCACGCGCTTGGCGGTGGCGGGGCGGCCGCCCTCCTTGATGGTCTGGGAGTTGGCGTTTTCAAACTGGAAGATGTCCACCAGGGAGCCGGGGAGCAGCTTGGTGTCGCCGGAGTCCTCCACGCGCACCTTTCTTAGCATCTGGCGCACGATGATCTCGATGTGCTTGTCCGAGATGCCCACGCCCTGGGAATGGTAAACGCTGAGCACCTCGCTTAAGAGGTATTCCTGCACCGACTTCACCCCCAGGATGCGCAGGAGGTGGTGGGGGTTGATGGAGCCTTCGATCAGCTCGTCCCCGGCCTCCACATGGTCGCCCTCCTCCACCTTCAGGCGCGCGCCGTAGTGGATGGGGTAGCTCTTTTTATCCTCCGGATTATGGTCGCTGGTGATGACGATCTCCCGGCGTTTTTTGGTGGTGGCAAACGAGGCGGTGCCGCTGATGTCCGCCAGGGTGGCCTCCCGCTTGGGCTTGCGGGCCTCAAAGAGCTCCTCAACCCGGGGCAGACCCTGGGTGATGTCCTCCGCGGAGGCGACGCCGCCGGTGTGGAAGGTGCGCATGGTCAGCTGGGTGCCGGGCTCGCCGATGGACTGGGCCGCGATGATACCCACCGCTTCGCCGATATCCACCAGGCCGCCGCGGGCCAGGTTGGTGCCGTAGCATTTGGCGCAGACGCCGTTCTGGCAGTGGCAGGTGAGCACGGAGCGCACCAGGATTTTGGTGATGCCGGCCTCAGCGATGCGCCTGGCCAGCTTTAAGTCAATCAGCTGGTTGGTCTGGCAGAGCAGCTCGCCGGTGACGGGGTGGAAGACATCCTCCGCAGACACCCGGCCGTTGATGCGGTCCTCCAGGGAGCTGATTTCGCTTAAGGGCTGCACCGTGATGCCCCGGACCTTTTCGCCCCGGGCCTCAAAGCAGTCCACCTCACGCACGATCACTTCCTGGCTGACATCCACCAGCCTGCGGGTTAGATAGCCGGAGTCCGCCGTGCGCAGCGCCGTATCCGCCAGGGATTTGCGGCTGCCGTGGGAGGACATGAAGAACTCAAGCACGGTCAGCCCTTCACGGAAGTTGGAGCGGATGGGCAGCTCGATGGTTTTGCCGGAGGGGGAGGCCATCAGGCCGCGCATGCCCGCCAGCTGGGATACCTGACCCACGGAGCCGCGGGCGCCGGAGTTGGTCATCATGTAGATGGGGTTGTCCTTTTCCAGCACGTCCATCACCCGGCTTTTCAGGTCGTTGGTGGTTTCGCCCCAGACCTCAATGACGGACTTGTAGCGCTCGTCCTCGCTCATCAGGCCCCGGCGGTACTTGGCTTCAATGCCCCGCACCCGCTCGTCCGCCTTTTCCAGCAGCTCGGTTTTCACCGGCGGCACCACGATGTCGGAGATGGAGACCGTGATGGCCCCCTTGGTGGAATAGGCGTAGCCCAGGCGCTTGATGTCGTCCAGCACGCTGGCGCAGATGTTGACGCCATGCACATGGAAGCAGTAATCCACAATGCGGCCCAGGTCCTTTTTGACGACTTCCTTGTCGATTTCAAGCAGGAACATGTCGTCCATGCTCTCCCGGGGCTGGAAGCCCAGATCCTGGGGGATGGCGGCGTTGAAGATAAGCCGGCCCAGGGTGCAGTCGATGAGGCGGCGCTCGGTCTGCCCCTCAAAGCTGCGGCTGACGCGCACCTTGATGGGCGCATGCAAGGTGATTTCCTGGGCGTGGTAGGCCATCTCCGCCTCATCCATGGAGGAGAAGACGCGTCCGGCGCCCTGGTCCTTTTCGTTCAGAAGGGTCAGGTAGTGGCAGCCGATGACCATGTCCTGGGTGGGGGAGATCACCGGGCGGCCGTCCTGGGGCTTCATGATGTTGTTGGCCGCCAGCATGAGGAAGCGGGCTTCCGCCTGGGCTTCGCTGGAAAGCGGCACGTGAACGGCCATCTGGTCGCCGTCAAAGTCCGCGTTGTAGGCGGTGCAGACCAGGGGGTGCAGCTTGATGGCCTTGCCCTCCACCAGCACCGGCTCAAAGGCCTGGATGCCCAGGCGGTGCAGCGTGGGGGCGCGGTTTAAGAGCACCGGGTGCTCATGGATCACCTCTTCCAGGATGTCCCAGACCTCAGGCCGCACCTTTTCAACCGCGCGCTTGGCGGATTTTACGTTGTTGGAGATGCCCAAGGACACCAGCTGCTCCATCACAAAGGGCTTAAAGAGCTCCAGAGCCATCTCCTTGGGCAGGCCGCACTGGTGGAGCTTCAGCTCCGGGCCCACCACGATGACGGAGCGGCCGGAGTAGTCCACCCGCTTGCCCAGCAGGTTCTGGCGGAAGCGGCCCTGTTTGCCGCGCAGCAGGTCGCTTAGGGATTTCAGGGGCCGGTTGCCGGGGCCCGTGACCGCGCGGCCGCGCCGGCCGTTGTCAATGAGGGCGTCCACCGCCTCCTGAAGCATGCGCTTTTCGTTGCGCACGATGATATCCGGGGTGCCCATCTCCAGCATCCGCTTTAAGCGGTTGTTGCGGTTGATGACCCGGCGGTAAAGGTCGTTTAGGTCGCTGGTGGCAAAGCGCCCGCCGTCCAGCTGCACCATGGGGCGCAGGTCCGGGGGAATCACGGGCAGCGCGTCCAAGATCATCCACTCCGGGCGGTTCTGGCTTTGCAGGAAGGCCTCCACCACCTCCAGGCGCTTGATGGCGTGGGAGCGCTTCTGGCCCTCGGTTTCCTTGTCCTTCTCCTTTTCGGTCAGGATAGCAATCTCTTCCTTAAGGGCACGGCTGATGCCCTCCAGGTCCAGCTCCTGAAGCAGAGTTTTGACAGCCTCAGCGCCGATGCCGGCGCGGAAGCTGCCCCGCTCCTCAGGCAATTTCGCCATCAGCTGGCGGTAGGCGGTGTCGGAGATGAGGGCGTATTTCTCTGTCCCGGTGACGTCCGTGTTGCCCGGGTCGATGACGATATAGGAAGCGAAGTAGAGCACCTTTTCCAGGTTTCTGGGGCTGACGTCAAGCAGCATGCCCATGCGGCTGGGGATGCCCTTGAAGTACCAGATATGGCTCACCGGGGCTGCCAGCTCGATGTGGCCCATGCGCTCCCGGCGCACCTTGGAGCGGGTGACCTGCACGCCGCACTTGTCGCAGATTTTTTCCTTGTCGCGGTATTTGATGCGTTTGTATTTGCCGCAGGAGCACTCCCAGTCCTTAACGGGGCCAAAGATGCGCTCGCAAAACAGGCCGCTGCGCTCCGGCTTGAGGGTGCGGTAGTTGATGGTTTCAGGCTTGGTGACTTCCCCGTGGGACCATTCGCGGATTTCCGCAGGTGACGCCATGCCGATCTGGATGGAGTCCAGGTTGGTTAATTCAAACATGCTCTATATCTCCTTAAAGGGCGTCCCCTGTCACTCGATGTCGTCGTCGTCAAAATCCAGGTCCAGATCATCGTCCAGGTCGTCATCCAGGTCATCGTCCAGATCACCCGCGGGCTTGTTATCCCCGCCATCGTCCGTGTCCTGGCTGCCCTCGCTGTCGTGGCCCTCTTCCCCGGCCAGGGTGAGGTCATCCAGCACCTGGCTGAAGCTGTCGTCGATCTCCTCCAGGGTGAACTCCACTTCCTCGCCTTTTTCGTCTGCCAGATCGCCGGGCAGGGCGGGCATGGGCTCGTCATCCTCGAATTCCTTGATGACGATCTGCTCCTGGTCGTCGCTCCAGACCTTGATGTCAAGGCTTAGGGCCTGCAGCTCCTTGATTAATACCTTGAAGCTTTCCGGAATCCCCGGGGTGGGGATGGCGTTGGCCTTGACGATGGCCTCGTAGGCCTTCACGCGGCCCACCACGTCGTCAGACTTGACGGTGAGAATTTCCTGCAGGGTGTTGGCGGCGCCATAGGCCTCCAGGGCCCAGACCTCCATCTCGCCAAAGCGCTGGCCGCCAAACTGGGCTTTGCCGCCCAGGGGCTGCTGGGTGACCAGGGAGTAGGGGCCGGTGGAGCGGGCATGCATCTTGTCATCCACCAGATGGTGGAGCTTCAGATAGTACATATAGCCAACCGTCACCTTGTTCTCAAACAGCTCGCCGGTGCGCCCGTCATACAGCTCGGACTTGCCGTCCGGGCTCAGGCCTGCCTGGATGAGCACCTCCTCGATGTCCTTTTCGTTGGCGCCGTCAAAGACCGGGGTGGCGATGTGCCAGCCCAGCTTCTTGGCGGCCAGGCCCAGATGCACTTCCAGCACCTGGCCCAGGTTCATACGGGAGGGAACGCCCAGGGGGTTTAACACGATATCAAGGGGGGTGCCGTCCGGCAGGAAGGGCATGTCCGCCTCCGGCAAAATGCGGGAGACCACGCCCTTGTTGCCATGGCGGCCGGCCATCTTGTCGCCCACGGAGATTTTGCGCTTCTGCGCGATATAGACGCGCACCATCTGATTGACCCCGGGGGAGAGCTCGTCCTTGTTCTCCCGGGTGAAGAGCTTCACATCCACCACGATGCCGCTCTCCCCGTGGGGCACCTTCAAAGAGGTGTCCCGCACTTCCCGGGCTTTTTCGCCGAAGATGGCGCGCAGCAGGCGCTCCTCCGCGGTCAGCTCCGTCTCGCCCTTGGGCGTGACCTTGCCCACCAGGATGTCCCCGGCGCGCACCTCAGCCCCGATGCGGATGATGCCATACTCGTCCAGATCCTTGAGGGCTTCCTCACCCACGTTGGGGATATCCCGGGTGATCTCCTCCGGGCCCAGCTTGGTCTCCCGGGCTTCGGATTCATGCTCCTCAATGTGGATGGAGGTGTATACGTCATCCCGCACCAGCTTTTCGCTGATGAGGACGGCGTCTTCAAAGTTGTAACCTTCCCAGGTCATAAAGCCGATAAGCACGTTGCGGCCCAGGGAGATCTCGCCCAGGTCCGTGGCGGGGCCGTCGGCCAAAAGATCTCCCACCTCAACCGCTTCGCCCACGTTTACCTGGGGGCGCTGGTTGATGCAGGTGGACTGATTGGAGCGGGCGAACTTGGTCAGGGCATAGCTGTGCTTTTCGCCCAGCGCATCCTTGATGATGATCTCGTCCGCGCTCACCCGGTCGATGGCGCCGGCGTGCTTGGACAAAAGCACCACGCCGGAGTCATGGGCGGCCTTGTATTCCATGCCGGTGCCCACGATGGGGGCCTCGGGCTTAAGCAGCGGCACCGCCTGGCGCTGCATGTTGGAGCCCATCAGGGCGCGGTTGGCGTCGTCGTTCTCCAGGAAGGGAATCATGGAGGTGGCGACGGAAACCAGTTGCTTGGAGGAGACGTCGATATAGTCCACCCTGTCCCGGGGCACCCGGAGCACATCCTCCCGCCAGCGGACGGTAACCAGATCGTTGATGAAGCTGCCGTCCTCACCCAGGGGTTCCAGCGCCTGGGCGATGTAGTACTTGTCCTCCTCATCCGCGGTCATGAAGACGATTTCGTCCGTGACGCGGTGGGTTTTGGTATCCACTTTGCGGTAGGTGGCCTCCAGAAAGCCATACTCGTTGATGCGGGCGTAGGTGGCCAGGCTGCCGATGAGGCCGATGTTGGGGCCTTCCGGCGTTTCAATGGGGCAGATGCGCCCGTAGTGGGAGTAGTGAACGTCGCGGACTTCCATGCCGGCGCGGTCCCGGTTGAGGCCGCCGGGGCCCAGGGCGGACAGCCGCCGCTTGTGCGTCAATTCCGCCAGGGGGTTGGGCTGGTCCATGAACTGGCTTAACTGGGAGGAGCCGAAAAATTCCTTGATGGCGGCGGACACCGGGCGGATGTTGATCAGATCCCCCGGCTTTACGTCGCTTGCGTCCTGGATGGCCATGCGCTCGCGCACCACGCGCTCCAGCCGGCTCATGCCGATGCGCACCTGGTTTTGGAGCAGCTCGCCCACGCTGCGCAGGCGGCGGTTGCCCAGATGGTCGATGTCGTCCACGCTGCCCACGCCGTAGGGCAGCCCCAGCAGATAGCTGATGGAGGCCACGATGTCATCGATGATGATGTTGCGGGGGATTAAGTTGTGGACGTTTTCCCGCACCACGCGCAGGAGGTCATCCTCCGGCACGTTCTGAATGATGTGTCGCAGGGTGGGCAGGTGAACCGCCTCGTTCAGGCCCGCCTCCAGGGGGTCAAAGGGCAGGTAGTCTTTGGCGTCCGCAAAGTTGTTGCCCACCACCCGGTGGATGTGGTCGCCCACCTGAAGCTCCAGGGAGTTGATGCCCGCGTTTTGAATCTCAAGGGCTACAGCCTCGCTGATGACGCTGCCTTTTTTGGCCATCACCTCGCCGGTCTCCGGGTTGATGATGTTTGAGGCCGCCACCTGACCGGTGATGCGGTCGGCTACGCCCAGCTTTTTGTTGTACTTGTAGCGGCCCACGCGCATCAGGTCATAGCGCTTGGGGTCAAAAAACAGGTTGTGCAAAAGCACCCGGGCGCCGTCCTCCGTGGGAGGCTCGCCGGGCTTCTGGCGGCGGTAGATTTCCAGCAGCGCTTCCGTCTGGGACTTGGTGTTGGCGTCCCCGTGGCTGATGGTGGTGGCTAAGCGCTCGTCCTCGCCCAAGAGGTCGATGAGCTGCTGGTCGGTGCCATAGCCCAGGGCCCTGAGCAGCACCGTGATGGGCAGCTTGCGCGCCCGGTCAATCCGCACCCAGAGGCCGTCGTTGCTGTCCGTTTCAAACTCAATCCAGGCGCCCCGGTTGGGGATGATCTGCCCGGAGAAGAGCTGTTTGCCGGCCTTGTCGATTTGTCTGGTGTAATAGACGCCGGGGGAGCGCACCAACTGGCTGACGATAACGCGTTCCGCGCCGTTGATGATGAATGTGCCATGCTCGGTCATCAGGGGAAAGTCGCCCATGAAGACTTCGCTCTCTTTGATTTCGCCGGTCTCCTTGTTCTTTAGCCTGACAAAGACCTTAAGCGGCGCTGAAAAAGTCAGGTCCCGTTCCTTGCAGCGTTCCACGCTGTGTTTGGGGGTTTTGTCGAGTTTGTAGTCAACGAATTCAAGCACCAGGTTCTCGCTGTAGTCGGTTATGGGGGACACATCCGCCAGGACTTCCTTGAAATCCTCTTCCAGAAAACGTCGGTAAGAGTTTTTCTGGACTTCAATCAGGTTAGGCATGTCGAGCACTTCGTCAATGCGAGAGAAGCTCATGCGTTTGCGCAGTTTCCCCATTTGGACTTCGTGAGCCATATTAAAACATCACCCCTTCATTGCTCCCGGCACCGCCCCGGCGGACACGTATTCCTTCCATAATAAAGGCCATACTCCACCCGCCGAAAGGCGATACTGATGCAATCATAGATAATACCATCCTTCTATGCTGTTGTCAAATAAAATCTCAGAAATTCCTGCCACTGGGGCAGGAAGGGGCTTTTTTGCCAATATTTATGCAGAAAGGCGCCGGGTTTATAAAAGACCGGCGCCTGGGAGAACGACTTATTCAGCTGCGGGATCCTTGTTGGCCTTAGCGGCGCGGGGCGCGGGCTTTTTGGCCGGGCTTTCCTTAGCCGCCGTTTTTTTGACTGGGGCGGCTTTTGCGGATGCCTTGGCCGGCGCCTTGGCGGCGGTTTTCCCGGCAGGTTTTTCAGCGGGCGGCTTGGCCACGGTTTTAGGGGCAGCCGCCTTGGCGGCGGGCTTGCTGGCTGGGGCGGCCTTGGCCTGGGGCGTTGCTTTTTTGTTCTCCGGGGCCTTTGGCTCCGGGGGCTTGGGCGGCGGGGCCGCGGGGTGGATCAGGCCCTCATAAAGGCTGAGGTAGTGCCGGGAGGAGGTCTCCCAGGAGAAATCATGGCTCATGCCCCGTCGCTGCATCAGCTGCCAGATGTCCTTCTTGTTCCAGTAGAAGTGAAGCGCCCGCTGAAGGACGTGGAGCATGTCATGGGCGTTGTAGTTGAGGAAGCTGAAGCCGTTGCCCTCCCCGGTCACCTCGTTGTAGGAGAGCACGGTGTCCTTAAGCCCGCCCGTCTCCCGCACCACGGGGACGGTGCCATAGCGCATGGCCAGCATCTGGCTTAGCCCGCAGGGCTCAAAGCCGGAGGGCATCAGGAAGAGATCCGCCCCCGCATAGATGCGGTGGGCCAGCGCGCTGTCCATTACAAAGCGGGCGGCCACCCGGCCGGGGTAGTTCTGCTCCGCCCAGCTGAACAGGTTGACATAGCGGGCCTCTCCCATGCCCAGGCAGACCAGCTGGATATCCTCGTGCATGATGTCCGCAATCACATAGTCCACCAGGTCCAGGCCCTTTTGGTTGCTCAGCCGGGTGATCAGGGCTACGATGGGCACCTCGGGCCGGATGGCCAGGCCCAGCTCCTCCTGAAGGGCGCGCTTGCAGGCGGCTTTTCCCGAAAGGTCCTCCGGGGTATAGGTGGCGGCGATGTGCGAATCGGTGGCGGGGTTATATTCCTTGACGTCAATGCCGTTTAAGATGCCGGTGAGGTGGTTGCTGCGGGCGCGCAGCAGGCCGTCCAGGTTTTCCCCGTAGTAAGAGGACTGGATCTCCTCCGCATAGGTGGGGCTCACCGTGGTGACCTCGTCGCTGTAGACGATGCCGGCTTTTAAGAAGTTGGCGCTGCCGAAATACTCCAGCTTGTCGTCTGTAAACGCGCTGTCCGGCAGCCCCAGCACGTCCTGCACATCGCTGATGCCAAACACGCCCTGATAGCGCAGGTTGTGGATGGTGAACACGGTGCGGATGGGATCATATTTGGGCAGGCCCTTGTACTGGATGCGCAAAAGCGCCGGGATCATGCCCGCCTGCCAGTCATGGGCGTGGATAACATCCGGAATAAAGGGAATCAGCGGCAGGGCGTTTAATACCCCGCGGCAGAAGAAGGCGAAGCGCTCATACTCGTCTCCGCCCATGCCGTAGATGTAGTTGCGGCCGAAATAATAGCGGTTGTCCAGGAAATAATAGGTAACGCCATCCAGCTCCAGCTGTTCCACCCCGCAGTACTGCCGGCGCCAGCCCAGGTTGACCTCAAAATCCACCGCGTGGAACATGCGGCGCTCGTACTCCTCGGGGATGCCGGCGTATTTGGGCAGCACCACCCGGACATCATGCCCCTGGGCAGCCAGCACCGGGGCCAGCGAGCCGACCACATCCGCCAGCCCGCCTGTTTTCACAAAGGGGACACATTCACTGGCTGTAAAGAGAATTTTCATTGTCCCTGCCTCCTTTCACGCCGGGCAGCCGCGCGGCGCGTTTGCGGCATTATCATATCATATCGTCAGGTTTTTCGCGACCACGATGGGGTAGGCCCGGGGCGCGATCAGCCGGACGCCTTCCCGGATGGTGGTCTGCTTGTCCAGGATGCAGTTCTCCAGGGAGACCCCCCGGGAGATCACCGCGTCCTGCATGATGATGCTGTTTTTGACCGAGGCGCCAGGCTGGATGCGCACGCCCCTGAAGAGGATGCTGTTTTCCACCTGGCCCTCGATGATGCAGCCGTCCGCGATCAGGGCGTTCTTCACCTCCGCCTCCCCCAGATAGCGGGCGGGCATCTCATCCCGAAGCTTGGTCCAGATGGGCTGCTCGTCCCGGAAGATCTGCGCCCGGACCGCGTCGTTCAAAAAGTCCATGTTGGCCTTGAAGTAGGCGGGCACAGAGTCAATGGCCCAGATATTGCCCGGGCACTCAAAGCCGCCCACCCGGTGGGTTTTTTCCGCGATCATCTGGGCCAGCATCCCCCGGGAGAAGTGGTGCTGCCCTGCCGCCACCGAGCGGTCCAGCAGGTCGATAAGCAGCTCCCGCCTGATGAGGAAAGCGCCGATATAGGTGTTTTCAAAGTGCGGGATGGTGGGGTCAAACTCGATTTTGGTGACAGCGCCGCCCGGGCCCACCTCAACGTAGCGCCCGCTGCCGTTGCGGCGCAGGCCGCTGTTCTTGCTGTACAGCAGGGTGATGTCGTGCTGCCGGTCCAGGTGCTGGCTGAGGATGTCGTTAAAATCCACCTGGTAGAGGACGTTGCTGTCAGATACGGCGATAAAGCGCTCCCTTGAGCGGCGCAGGAAGTTCAGGTTGGAGTGCAGCGCGTCCAAAAGCCCCTCATAGACGCCCACCCGATCCCCGTTCATGTAGGGGGGCAAGATGGTAAGCCCCGAGCGCTTGCCGTGGAGGTTCCACTCCCGGCCGCTGCCCAGGTGGTCCATCAGGCTGTGGTAATTTTTCTGCATGATGATGCCGATGTTCTTCATCCCGGAGTGAATCATTCCCGAGAGGATGAAGTCAATCAGCCGGTAGCGGCCAAGCATCGGCATGGCGGCGGTGGAGCGGTAGCGGGTGAGCTCCTTTAGCTCGCTTACCCCTTCCCCGGTGTAGATGAGGCCCACGATGTTCTTTTTCATAGCGCTCCCCTCACTTTCCCATCTGCTCGCCGGCAGGGAGCCTATGTCCCTTAGGCACCAGGGTATTGCTGCCCACCACGGCGATGTCGCCTTCCGCCTCGCCGATCCGGGCGTCCTCGCCCACCACCACGTTCTCCGCGATAATGGCGCGGCGGATCACCGCGCCCCTTCTGATGCGGCTGTAGGGCATGATGACGGAATCTTCCACCACCGCGCCCTCCTCCACATAGACCCCGGCGGAGAGCACGGAACCCTTCACCTGGCCAAAGATCTCGCAGCCCTCGGTGATCAGGCTGCCCTTGATTGAGCCCTTGGGGGAGACGTAATGGGGCGGCTCGCCCACATTGCGGGCGTAGATGCGCCAGCTGCGGTCGTGCAGGTCGATGGGCGGGGGATTGCGCAACATGTCCATGTTGGCGTCCCAGAGGCTTTCAATGGTGCCCACGTCCTTCCAGTAGCCCTCAAAGCGCCAGGCGGTGAGCTTTTCGTCCGCATCCAGCATCTCCGGGATGACGTTTCTGCCAAAGTCATTGGCGGACTTGGGGTTGCCCTCGTCCGTCTCCAGGTAGTGGACCAGTTTGTCGTAGCTGAAGATGTAGACGCCCATGCTGGCCTTGTTGGACTTGGGGTTTTTGGGCTTTTCCTCAAACTCCAGGATATTGCCCGCCTCATCCGTATTCATCAGGCCAAAGCGGCTGGCATCCTCCCAGGGCACCTCCCGGACCGCCACGGTAAGGGCGGCCTGGTTTTTGATGTGGTGGGCCAGCATCTCGCTGTAGTCGCACTTGTAGATATGGTCGCCCGAGAGGATAAGCACATAGTCCGGATTGTACTGGGCGATAAACTCCAGGTTTTGATAGATGGCGTTGGCGGTGCCCTTGTACCACTCCCCGGCGTCTCCCTTGGAGTAGGGGGGGAGGACAAAGACGCCGCCGTTTGAGATGTCCAGATCCCAGGGCGAGCCGGAGCCGATATAGGCGTTAAGCTCCAGGGGCTTGTACTGGGTCAGCACCCCCACGGTGTCGATGTCCGCGTTGACGCAGTTGGACAGCGGGAAGTCGATGATGCGGTATTTGCCGCCAAAGGGTACGGCGGGCTTGGCCACATGGCGGGTGAGAATCCCCAGCCTGCTGCCCTGGCCGCCTGCCAGCAGCATGGCCACACAGGTTTTTTTCTGGAGCAAAGCGCTAATCCTCCTTTTCTTGTCTTGGGTCCGGGCCGGGCGCCGCCCTGCCAGGCGGTTTGGGGACAAAGTCGAAATAAACCGTGGACAGGGGCGGCACGCAGACCTGGACGGAACAGGGGAAGTCCCCCAAGGGTTCTTCCTCCGCCTCAAGGGGCTGGGCGTTGAACTGGTCGCTGCCGCCGTATTCCTTCAGGTCTGAGTTGAACGCCTCTGTCAAAACCCCCGGCTCGGGCAGGCCGAAGCGGTACTGGGGGTAGAAGGCGGGGGTGAAGTTGGTCACGCAGATGAGGGTGTTGCCCGCCTGGTCCTTGCGCATGAACGCCAGAAGGCTGCGCTCCCTGTCATCCGGGGCAAGCCACTTAAAGCCGTCCCAGGAGTCGTCTATCTCATAAAGGGCGGGGGTGTCCCGGTAGAAGTGGTTAAGCACCCGCACGCAGCGGCACAAATCCGGATGGCGCTCATACACCATCAAAAACCAGTCCAGCTGGTCGTCGCACTTCCATTCGATGAACTGGCCAAACTCGCTGCCCATGAACAGCAGCTTTTTGCCCGGGTGGGCCATGGTATAGCCGTAAAGGGCGCGCAGGCCGGAGAACTTCTGCCACAGATCCCCCGGGTTTTTGTCCAGCATGCTGAGTTTGCCGTGGACCACCTCGTCATGGGAGAAGGGCAGGATATAGTTCTCGCTAAAGGCGTAGAAGAAGGAAAAGGTGAGCTTGTCATGGTGCCACCGGCGATACACAGGGTCCAGCTTGATGTAAGCCAGGATGTCGTTCATCCAGCCCATGTTCCACTTAAAGCCAAAGCCCAGGCCGCCCAGGTAGACGGGCTTGGTCACCATGGGGTAGCTGGAGGACTCCTCCGCGATCATCATCACCCCGGGGAAATCGTGGTAAACCGTTTCGTTCAGGCGGCGCAGGAAGCGCATGGCGTCCAGGTTCTCATGCCCCCCGTACTGGTTGGGCAGGTAGTCGCTTTCCCGGGAGAAATCCAGATAGATCATGCTGCTGACCGCGTCGCACCTAAGGCCGTCGATATGGTACATCTCCAGCCAGTAGCAGGCGTTTGAGAGCATGAAGCTGCACACCTCGCCCCGGGCGTAGTCAAACATCAGGGTGCCCCACTGCTGCATCTCCGCCCGGCGCTTGTCCGCATGCTCATAGCAGGGGGTGCCGTCAAACTGCCGAAGCCCCACCTCGTCCCGGGGGAAGTGAGCGGGCACCCAGTCCAATATCACCCCGATGCCCGCCTGGTGCAGCCGGTCCACAAAGGCCATAAACGCCTGGGGCGTGCCGTAGCGGGCGGTGGGGGCGTAAAAGCCGGTCACCTGATAGCCCCAGGACGCGTCCAGGGGGTGCTCCATAATGGGCAGCAGCTCCACATGGGTGTAGCCCATCTCCTCCACATAGGGGATCAGCTGGTCTGCTATCTCCAGATAGGAGAGCAGCCGGCCGTTCTCCCCCCGCCGCCAGGAGCCCAGATGCAATTCATAGATGTTGATGGGGCTTTGATAGGGGTTCCACCGGGCCCGTTTTTCCAGCCATTCCTCATCGTTCCAGATGTAGCCGTCCAGGCTGCACAGGAGGCTGGCGGTGTTGGGCCTCAGCTCGCTTGAAAAGGCGAAGGGGTCCCCCTTCAGGTGCCACTGGCCGTCCGCCCCCTTGACGGCATACTTGTAGCTGCGCAGCTTTTCCCGGGCGCCCTCGTAGCTGAAGCGCTGCGGGTCCGCCTCCGGCGTGAAGAGGGCATCCGGCAGCCGCAGCTCCCAGGTGCCGTCAAACTGTTTTTCCATGGGGTGTTTGGTGTAGTCCCAGAAGCAGAACTCCCCGGTGAGGCTGACGGCCTGGGCGTTGGGCGCCCAGACAGTGAAGTGCCAGTAGTCCTCCTCCTGCCAGACCGGATGCGCGCCAAACATGCGGTAGGCATGCCGGCAAGACCCTTGATGGAATTCCTGTCGCTGCGCGTCTTCCATTGGCTGATAGCGCAAGTTTGTTTCCTCCCTTCAAGAGAAGATGAAGCGCGGTAACGCACGGATTGAAATGTCTGTATGCAGTATAGCATAAGGAAAAAAGGGGCGCAACGGGGCGGCTGGTGGACAGTTTGTCCATCCGCAGCCGGGGCGGGGAAAGGGGGGCTTTGATTGCGCCTTCTGATTGACAAGGCCTCCTTTGAACTATAGACTTTATATGCGGCCGGACCGAGGTTTTCAGCCGTCATCCGGGCGCAAAGGCGCCTGGGAACAGGGGGGCTTTGGGCCATGACCATTTACAATGTTTTTTCCCTGCTGGGGGGCCTGGCGCTTTTCCTTTTCGGTATGCACCTTTTGGGTGAATCCCTGGAGAAGCGGGCGGGGGCGCGGCTTAAGCCCATCCTTGAAAACCTGACCAAAAGCCCGATAAAAGGCGTGCTGTTAGGCGCCGGGGTCACGGCGGTGATCCAGTCCTCCTCCGCCACCACGGTGATGACGGTGGGCTTTGTAAACTCCGGCATCATGACCCTGCGCCAGGCCATCAGCGTGGTGATGGGGGTCAACATCGGCACCACGGTGACGGCCTGGATTCTGTCCCTCTCGGGGATTCAGAGCGATAACTTCTGGGTGTCCCTTTTTAAGCCGGCCACTTTTTCGCCCATTCTGGCCTTTGTGGGCATCGTGATGTTTTTCAGCTCCCGCCGCAGGCGCGATGTGGCGGGCATTCTGCTGGGTTTTGCCATCCTCATGTTCGGCATGGAGCAGATGTCCGGCTCCGTCAGCGGCCTTGCCCGGGACCCGGGTTTTATCAGCCTGCTGACCCTGTTTTCAAACCCCGTGTTTGGGGTTTTGGTGGGCGCGGTGGTGACCGCGGTGATGCAAAGCTCCTCCGCCTCTGTGGGGATTCTTCAGGCCATCGCCAACACGGGCGCCCTGCCCTATGCCGCCGCCCTTCCCATTATCATGGGGCAGAACATCGGCACCTGCGTCACCGCCATCCTCTCCGCCATTGGCGCCAACAGCAACGCCAAGCGGGTGGCGGCGGTGCACCTGGCCTTTAACGTCATTGGCACCGTGCTTTTCCTGGCGCTGTTCTATGCCTTAAACGCGGTGTTCCGCTTCGCCTTTATGACCCAGGCGGCCAGCGCCCTGAGCATCGCCGTCACCCACTCCGTTTTCAATGTGTTCACCGTGGCGGTGCTCTTTCCCTTCATCGGCCAGCTGGAATGGCTGGCCCGCCGCCTGGTGCGGGAGGGCAAGGAGGGGGAGCGCTTTATGGTGCTGGATGACAGGCTGCTGGCCACGCCCACCATCGCGGTGGCCCAGTGCCGGAGGCTCACCTGCGAGATGGCGGCCCTGGCCCGGGACAGCTTGATGGACGCCCTGCTTTTGCTGGATCGTTTTGACCCCAAAAAGGCGGAGGCCGTGGCGCAGGCGGAGGCCCGGATAGACCAGTATGAGGACAGGCTGGGGGAATATCTCGTAAAAATCGGCACCCGCACCCTGTCTGATCAGGACGGGCGGGAGGTGTCCAAGCTTTTGCACATCATCGGGGATTTTGAGCGCATCAGCGACCACGCGGTGAACGTGACCGAGGTGGCGGACGAGATTCACTCAAAGCGGATTCGGTTTTCCCCCATCGCCCAGCAGGAGACCTGGGTGATGCGCCAGGCGGTGAGCGAGGCCCTGACGCTGGCGGTGGACGCCTTCATCCATAACGATCTGGAGATGGCGGAGCGGGTGGAGCCCCTGGAGCAGGTGGTGGATCTTTTGCGCGGCCAGATCAAGGCCAACCATATCGACCGGCTGAAGACGGGCAGCTGTACGATTGAGCTGGGCTTTGTGCTGGGTGACCTTCTCAACAACCTGGAGCGGGTGAGCGACCATTGCTCCAATATCGCCGCCAGCGTGATAGAGATAGAGCGTCACGGCAGCCTGGACGTGCATGAGTATGTGCGCTCCCTGTCCCGGGGGGAGGCGGGAGCGCGTTTTCAGGCGATGTACGCGGACTATCTGGCCAAGTACGATCTGAACAGCCCCGGCGTTTCCCTCAGATCAGGCGCCGAGGCGCCCCAGGGCGGAGAAACCTCCCGCCCCGGCCATCCATGAGCCGCGGCCAGGGCCTCTTTGTCCCCCGGCGCAGGAGGGTGCGCTATGGCTGCCTGACGGTGGTCATTTTGCTGCTGATCTCCCTGGGGCTGATGGTGGGGTTTAACAGCCTGGCCAACCGCTTTGTGAAGCTGGTGGTTCAGCCCATCACCCTGCCGGACTTGCCCAGGGCGCTTGAGGGCTTTGACATTTTGCACCTGAGCGACTTAAACGCCGCCTCCCTTGGCAACAAGCACGAGCACCTGCGCAAGACGCTTGAGAACCAAAGCTTTCAGGCCGTCTGCCTCACCGGGGACATGGTGGGCAAAAGCGGCGACGCCGCCCCTTTGATGGACCTTTTGGACCTGCTGGGCCAGAAGGCGCCGGTGTTCCTGATCGCGGGTTCGGGGGATCCGCCCCCCTTAAGCGCCAGTGCCGATGGAGAGGTGCTGGCCCCCTATATCCTTATGGCCCAGGCCAGGGGCGCTGTGTATCTGGACCGGCCGGTGCTTTTGGAGGAAAACGGGGCCCGGATCTGGTTTTGCCCGGCGGACACTTTTGAGCTGGACCTGGAAAGCGCCCGGCGCGCCTATCAGGACCGGGCCCAGAGCCTAAGGGCGGGGGATCTGTCCTCCGCTGACACCGCGGCCCAGCTGCGCCTGGTGGAGTACCAGCTGGTGATGCTGGAGGAGAGCCTGGCCGCCAAGGCTTTGATGCGGGCGGGGGACACCGTCCTGGCCCTGCGCCATCATCCGCCGGAAACCCGGCTGCTAAACGAGCTAAGGGAGGAGGCGGAGGAGCGCGCCACCCTCCTTCCCCAGATCTACCTCTGCGGCCAGTACAACAACGGCCAGGCGCGCCTGCCGCGCCTGGGGCCCATCTATCTGCCGCACC
>Ga0123334_1003151_pt1 | contig 18136 bp, 13 predicted proteins | sample BiotimSIPDNA_FD_89706 | JGI IMG/M metagenome (GOLD analysis project Ga0123334, IMG submission 89706) | Anaerobic biogas reactor microbial communites from Washington, USA - Biogas_R1 time_0 SIP DNA | ecosystem: Engineered > Bioreactor > Anaerobic > Unclassified | place: Washington, USA... | reverse complement strand
AGCACCTCTCGTTCGCCGGTCTCTGCCACCCCGTAAGCCACGACGAGAGCCATGGAGACCACCCGGCCGCTCTCGTCTTGAATCGCCCCGGATTCACTGGATACCTGTATGTTTGCGTCGGTCGACATTGCCGTGCACGGCAGACCGAATCATCAACCCTCGAATCGCAGGTACGATGCTGAGTTCAAAACCCATGCCTTTGCAGCGTCCCCAGAGGACAGTTAACGCGAAGTACACGCAGAAAGCGCACGTCTACATCCACGCCCCGCGCGCGGGGCGTGACCTCTTGTCCACGCCGTCCCATTAGCAACCTCCATCCTCATGAGTGTTGCGGCGAAGTCTAGAAGCCACCCGGCTCGATCCTCCGGCAAGATAGACCCTAAGTCTGGTCGTCATTCTTCCCCCTAACTCCGTCCGGCGAACGATTTTCGGTGCGTTTGGCTTCGGATAGTCGGGGCGGACCAGTCGTCGAATATCGCGAGGGGGCTATTCTGAACCTGCGCCGACGCGAGCGAGCAACTCGGAGAGGCGAGCGCTGTCAATCAGCTGCACGCCTCGATCCCTGGCAAAGCGAATGGCTTCAGCCGAGAATCCAGTTGGACACACAACAGCCGCCCGTCCGCCGGCGTCATCGACAGGGACGATACCAACGATGGCCCTGACCGTTTCGACCCCCACTGGGCTGGCATGATTCTTGCACTGGATGTACAGAGTACTGGTGACGCCGACGACATCTTCTCGCCGAGCGATCACGTCGACTCCCCCGTCGCGAGACTCCCGGGTCAACTCGGTCTGATAGCCGAGATCTCTGAACAACCCATCAACAAAGACCTCGAACTCTCGGCCCGTCATCTCGCTGTACTTCGGTGGTTGCGCACCCCCCCTCGGGTGTGGTTCTTTCACAGGGGGCCTCAGTCCAAATAGCCCGAAAAGCTCTTCGGCAGACAGTACGCGGTCCAAATCCATGGTCGTTTGATCAACAATAGTGTCAAACAGTTGTTGCTTGGCTTCGAGCAATCGTGCGATACGCTCCTCAATAGTGTTTGAGCATGTGTAGGTATATACGTCTACAGGTGACGTCTGCCCCATCCGGTGGCTGCGGTCTTCCGCCTGTCTCTCACTCGCGGGATTCCACCAGCGGTCAAAGTGCACGACATAGGAAGCTTCTTGAAGATTGAGGCCTTGGCCCCCGGCCTTCAGAGACAGAATCAGCGCTGTGTGATTGGGATTGCTCTTGAAGAGATTCAGGACCGCGTGGCGCTGCTCTTGAGACATCGCTCCTGTATAGGTTAGCGGGCCAAACTCCGAAATACCCCGCGCAATCGCGTCCGCGCCAAATAGCTCATCCGTGAACTGTGTGAAGACGAGTGTGCGATGACCCTCGGCACGCAACACTTCGACGCGCTCTCGCAGGTCATCTAACTTGGCCGAACTACCGGACTCTGGACAGAAGTTACATATCTGCTTGAGGCGGGTTATCAAGCTCAGCACATGCGTGATGCTGATGGTTTCGCCTCGCGCTTGCAGTTCCACGATTCCTTCTCGTTCAGCTCTCTCGTAGGCACGTCTCTGGGTAGGCGCAAGATCGAGGAACATGTTGTGGACACGTTTAGGGGGCAGTTCCGTGAGCACATCCGATTTGCGGCGACGAAGCTGAAGCTCGCGGTGACGATCGAGCAGGCCCATGTCAATTGGCAGGGGCGGGATAGCCTCCCCTGCCATATTTGGCTGTAGGAAATCGAGGATCGAAGCCAGATCATCAATTGAGTTTTCGACGGGTGTTCCGGTCAAAGCCCAGGACCGCCGCCGGGGGATCGACTTGCACGCAATGCTTGCTGCGGTGTCTCGATTCTTGATGCGCTGTGCCTCGTCCAACACCACGACCCCCCAGGTCTTTCGTCGTGGGCCGCAATTTGGATCCGAAGACAGGTCAGACCGAATGGTCTCGTATGTTGTCACAAAGACATGCGCGGGAAAGCCCCACTGCATCGCCCGCTGCTGGGGGGCGCCCTTCACCGTACTCACGCGAAGCTCAGGGGCCCACTTCGCTATCTCGCTGCGCCATTGGTACACGAGACTTGCTGGTGCCACCACGAGTGCGCAATCCATGACTCTCTCGTGAAAGAGGATACGCAGGGCGGTTATCGCTTGGACCGTCTTACCCAGGCCCATGTCATCTGCGAGCAAGACCTCGGTCCTAGACACCAGCACTCGGACCCCGTCCAACTGAAACGGAAGCAGATCCCCAGCCCACTCGAGAACGGAACCCTCCATTGGGAGAAAGGCTTCAAGCGGAGGCGCCAGAACCAACCTCAAGCGATCACGAAGCGAAAGACCAGGGGCTCTGGGGTCGGTCGCGTCCTCGAAGCTTCCATCGCCCCGGGGGGCACCATCACCTTCCCGGCTGTGGCCGAAGCGTTCGCCCGCCATCGCACCCCTGAGTTGAAACGCTTGCGACCCCGTCGCTGCTAGACCCACGTCGATCTTGTCGCACTCAAGCGGAGAGGCGGGTGACACACCGATCTCTCTAACCGGCGCATTCTCCAAGTCGAGTGGAGACCGTCGCGGTTTCGACAGCCGCGGATCTGGAAGGCGTAGCTTCTGTGGTCTAGAAGGAACTACGTTCCTAGTGAACAGCCCCATTCCCGCTCACGTCCTCGCCTCGAGCCTCTCGAAGTCCAACTTCAGCCCTCTCAAACGGCTCCCAGAGCAAGCCTCGTGACAGCAGCTTCTTCACCAAAGCCCGCTCGGGCGACTCATCCTGTGGAGACCCGGAGGACCATAGCAAGTGCAGACCTAAGGTGTCCTCGTCCTCGCCGTGCTCGTCCGGACTTGTGGCCACCGAGGCCATCTTTTCGGCGACTCTGCAAGTCGCGACCGGGGTCTCTATGTCGGCGACGAAGAACCCCGGTGGCACTTCATCTCCTTTCGCAAATATGATCAAAGGACGCGAGGTGGCGGCAGCGAAGAGTGCCGCAGCCAGCTCTTTTCCCGCCCGACGTCTAAGGTCCTGCCTCCTCCACAGCACCGTGCTGGGCGTCTCGATTCTTGAGTAGACAAACTCGACCGGCTCGCCTATCGAGTTCATGACGAACAGGGCGCCGTCATAGCCCCCCGTATCGTCACGAATTACTCGGAGAAACGCCGCTGCGTGATTGTCATCTCCATCCGTTGAACGGAACGGGATACTCACCGCGCGGCCTCCTTCTCACCTTCCGCATCGTCTTCAGAAGGCTTTTCGAGAAGAGAATCCTCCACATAATCGTCCGCGATTGGATCTAACTCGATATCAGGTTCATAGCTTGGCGCGACGCGATTGAGATCCCATGTCATGATCCAGGATCGTATGTACTCTCGCATCTGCTGACCCGGCCTGAACGACGCGGTCAACCTCGGCGGTGTGCCGCCATAGGCGCGAGTATAGATCTCCGACAGCGTGGCAAGAACATCGGCGAGGTCTTCCTGCGACGGCTCCCGAAGTCGCAGGAGCCTATTCTCAATGGCGTCCATCGAAGATTCGGCCAGGGCAGCCGTTAGATCTCCCTCCAAGTCTCTGCCTCGAAACCTGAAGCCAATCTGGTTTCTGTCGTCTTTGTCGTGAATCACCGCAGCTGCATAGTCCGGGGTGATCGCGCCCACGACCAGAAGACCGGGAATACGAAAATCCTGCGCCAACCCCATTATTCGAGCGAGTTCCGCATACGCGCGACCGCGCTGCAATATCGTGTATCGCCCAACCAGCTCCAGCTCATCCAGCAGAATTACCCACCCGTCATACCGGGCCGCCCGTAGGAGTCTCGCCATAAACTTGAACCTCTGGCGTGCCAGCTCCTTGGCCGCTATCTTCTCAAGAGCGAATAGCTTGTGAGCGCCGGTCTCTCGGAGACCTTTGCGAAGCGGACCCACCTGGATGGCCTGCCCCTCCCAGAAGCTGATCAGCTCGTCCTGGAGTCCGGGGTCTGCGCTTGCCTGTTCATAGAGCCAGGTCGTAGCTGAAAAGCGGGAATTCAGACCTGAGTCCCGCAGCCAAAGACTGAAGTCAGCAAACTGCGGACTCTTGGTACTCAGACGACTAACAGCGATGTCTCGCAAAGCATCGCCCACCACGTTCTCACAAACCAGGCTTTCGACTGCCGCTCGAAAGACCTTCAAGGGATCGAACAGTTGAGTCTCCTTGGAAATCACTACCTTGCTGACTGCGAAGTTGTCCTGCCTGGCCTTGTGGCTCAGATACTCAAGGACATGGGACTTCCCACCACCGAAATCTGCGGCGACGAGGATCCCCCGCGGCTGGCTGTCGTTTGAGTAGCTTTCTCTGAGCTCTTCCAGCCTCGTATCGAATGTGCTCATCACTTCTCTAGCAGAACAACCCAGTGCGCTCACGGCATCGCGGTTGGGCACACCGGCGCGAAGAGCTTCGATAGCCCGGCGGGCAGAAACCTGATCGTTCATACCTCGCCTCCCTGGACAGCGACCATTCGGACCATCGGAGCATAGGGGTTCGCGTGTGTCCGGTCACGCACGTCATCCCATATCCTGTTTCTCAGCGCCCTGTACTTCTGAAGACTGCGCCCACTGAAGTCATCTAGCAGCGATGGTGGAACCGACACCACGACAAGGAGCCCTTCCATCTCATCTGTGGCATCGATGAACTGCCGCAACACCTCATACGAATCCATGAGAGCAGCCGGGGTGTAGTAGATGTCCCCTTCAGGTACGTCATTTCGGCGTGGCGCCGCCAAAGCTCGAAGGTCAAGGTTGAGGACCAACCCTGCGTCACCGGTCTGTCGAATCCACCTTGCTGTTGAAACAAGCATCGCCCGGGCATTGTGACGCCCGATTCGCTGGTAGATTTGCAGAGGCTTCACAGCGCTGATCAGACGTAGATCACCTCGCAGCCAGTCGAGAATAGAGCTGAGGCTTTGCTGCCCAAGGGCATCGTCGTCCAGCTGAGCCAGGCACAGCTGCGCCATCGCTACGCGGAAGTCCTTGGCAAGAGTGTAGTTCTTGATCACCTTCCTGCTAAGGCGCTTCTGCAGTTCAAGCCTTACGATGCTCTCGTCGATGTCGTTCTTCTCTGCAAGCTCCGCCACGGTAATCCGACCGTCGTCAACCTCGTAGAGCTCGGCCGCAAGCGTGGAGTTCACTCGGGCGGCCAGGTCGTACCAGTCGATCTGTGCAGATACAGCGAAGAACACCTGTTGGATCATGCTAATCTTCGCGCGAGCACCATTGACCGCCACGAAGGTGAAGCCGAGGTTTTTGCTTGTCTCCTCGAGAGTCCGCTCGAATTTATCGATTGCTTGGTTGTCCTCCCCCACGGCGAATTTCACAGCCGCACCACCATCGGCTACGAAGGTGGCAAGATAGTGCTTGGCCAGAAACTCTGCGTACTTTGCTGCCTCCATTACAGGGGTCATCGTCTCAAACCTCAAAGCCTATGGAGGGGTAGTCAACCCTCCGTCCATCCTCACCCACTACAGTTATCATTCCAGCAGACTTCGTGCTTGTGCCCCTTGGAAAGTACACATTCGCCCCCTTTCGAGTCGCGCGTTCACCGCTCTTCTCGAGGAGGTACAGATCGCGGCCAAACTCCGGCTTGGAGTACTCCTTGCTGCTCCCCGGGGCAATCGTCAGTGCAGCATAGACTTGGTCTGCCCTCACCACCGCAGATGGCTTGCCTCCTCGCGCGGAGAGATGACGCGCGTGATCCCATGCCACATATAGCGATTCCAGGAACTGCGCCGCTCTGAATCTGGGTGGTCTAGCTTGCACCGCCTTCAAATGGCCAACAAGGGTAGATGGCCTAACGCTGCGATACGGCTTGTGGTCGATGAGCACACAGCGTCTTACCGGGTCCACTTTGATCAGGCTCGGATAGCAAACAATCGTGCCATCTTCGACGGTCAGCTTCAGGCCGCTTTCTCTGGCAGCCGTGACAAGCTCTTGAGTGAAACCGCCCTCTGCAAAATAGGCCAATTCCTCCTCGTCGGTGAGACCCCACGACTGCGCAGCACTCAAAGTCTCAGTGCGAACAACTTGAAGATGGCCCTCTAGCTCAGCCAAGGTCTTCCGGAGGGCACCCAAGTCACCCGCTTTGGCCGCCTTCTGTCCGCCTTTCAAGGCCGTGGCCAGTCTTCCCACGGACTTGAGAGCGTTGTCAATGCGGCGTTGGGTCTGCTCGCACGCGCCTTCGAGAACTGGTCCTTCATTCATCTGCAGCCTCTCCTTCACCGGCCTCGACGAGGCCCTACGGTTTCACGGATGTTGCGGCCATCTGGGCCACACCTAGACAAGGTGACAGCCCCCAGTCGACAAAGCTGAGCACGACGGCATTTCAAGTCTCATTCTTCATTCGCAGTGCGTTCTCCTCCGTCGTGCGACTTCAAGCCCCTCGGGCATACACGCTCTTCCCATCCCCGTAGTACGAGTCATAGAAGTGCTGAAACGCCAGTTCCAGCTTCTCGGCCCGCAGCGCCGCGGTGAATGCCGCCGGCAGGCCCCCCAGGAACTCCCTGATGCACAGCTTCACCCCGGCACGAGCCTGCTGCTTCTTGCGCCAGTCGATGACGAGCTTCTTCTCCTTCAGGGTCGCCAGCAGCTCGTGGGCCACGCGCTTCACCTGCTTGATCTCGGCGTCGCTGAGGTCGACGGACGGCTTCATGAGAATGTCGAACAGCGCCAACTCCTCCTCGGTGAGTTCTTCGCGGGTGGCGCGCTGCTCCTCGGCCGTCAGTGACTGGGCGAAGTCGACCAGTCGGGTGAACAGCTCCTCGATGTTGAGGGCGCCGGTGTTGTACTCGGCGATGAGCTCCTCGAACTTCTGCTGATAGTCCAGGCGGGCGCGGTTGAGGCGCACCATCTGGGCCAGCTTGCTGTTGATGGCGCCGCGGAGCTTCTCGGCCTCCACGTGCTTCTGCTTGGCCGTCAGCTTGGCGCGGAGGGCGTCGAAGTCGATCTCGCTCAGGTCGACGATGCTTGAGCCCGGCTCCACCGCATAGCCCTGGGCGACAATCGACTCCTCCAGGAGTCGCATGACCTGCTGCTCCACGGCGGAGATGTCGGCCTGCGGCGTCAGCGAGCGGATCTTCTTCACCAGTACCGCGAACAGCGCACATTCCCCGGCCAGTTCGTTGGCGGCCGGGTCGGGCAGGATGGCGCGGAAGAGCAGCAGCGCCCGGTTGCCCAACCCCAGGAACTCGCGTTTCGAGTCGTCGGTGGCAAGGATGGCATCCACCGCGGCGTCCAGGAGGGCGATCTTCTGGAAACCGGCGGGGGCTCGCCGGATGGTCTCGGGCTCGAACCCGGCGGCGCCGCAGAAGTCGGTCACGGCGGACAAGGCTTTGCGCAACTCCTCCACCAGCTTGGCCTTCGCGGCCACGGGTGAGTCGCCGGGCTCCACGCGGCCGCCGCTCCCGGTGCCGTAGATCGCCAGGGCCTTTTCCAGATTCCGGAAGATGCCCACGTAGTCGACGATGAGGCCGTTCTCCTTGTCGCCGAAGACGCGGTTGGCGCGGGCGATGGTCTGCATGAGGGTGTGGTTGCGCATGGGCTTGTCGAGATAGATAGTCGAGCAGCTGGGGACATCGAAGCCGGTCATCCACATGGCGCAGACGAAGACCAGGCGCAGGGGATCGTCGGCGTTCTTGAACTTGGTCGCGAGATCCTGCTCGTTCATGCGTTTGCGGTGAGGCGCGATGTCGGCGCCCTTCTTGGCCAGCTCGGCGCCCTCGTTCTGGGATTGGGAGACGACCACGGCCATGTCGGTCCCGGCGAGGTAGGCGATGCGGCGCTCCAGATCGGCGCGCTCGTCGAGGCCGGCACCGCTCGGTCCGCCCCCGCTCATCCCGGTCGCCAGGCCCAGCGCCGCCAGCTCCGCGCGCGCGTGCGCCAGCTCTTCCGCCCAGTATCGCCGCACCTTGTCGTACATCCGCACCGCCGTGGCCTTGTCGATGCTCACCACCATGGCCTTGCCCTGATATCCGCGGCCCAGGAAGTGGCTCACGATGTCGCGGGCCACCGTCTCCAGGCGGTCGTCGTCGGTGATGATGTAGTACTGGCGAGCGAACTCGCGCTCCAGTTTGGCTTCTTGGTCCTCGTCGAGCTCGGCGGCCTCCAGCACGTCGGCCATGTCGTCGTTGAGGTCGGCGTTGGTGAGCTGCATCTCCGGGATGCGGTTCTCGTAGTAGAGGGGGACGGTGGCCCGGTCCGCCACGCTTTCCCGGAAGTTGTAGACGCTCACGTAGTCGCCGAACACCTGGCGGGTCTTCTCCTCGCCCACCATGAGCGGCGTGCCGGTAAATCCGATGAAGGCGGCATTCGGCAGGGCGTTGCGCATGTTGAGGGCGAAGGTGTCGTACTGGGAGCGGTGGGCCTCGTCGGTGATCACCACGATGTCGGAGCGGTCGGAGATGAGCGGATGCCGCTCGCCCGGATGCTCGGTGCGGAACTTCTGGATGAGCGTGAACACGTAGCGCTCGTTGCCGGCCAGCAGGGTGCGCAGGTGCTCGGCGCTGGTGGCGTGGATCTCGGATTCGTCCCGCTTGGTGGCCCCCACGTCCACGAAGTTCTTGTAGATCTGCTCGTCCAGCTCCTTGCGGTCGGTCACCACCACGAAGGTCCAGGCCCCGGGCAGTCTGCGCAGCACCTTCTGGGCGAAGAAGATCATGGAGAAGCTCTTGCCCGCCCCTTGAGTGTGCCAGAACACCCCCAGCCGGCCCTGGTTGGTCTTGAGCTCCTGCAGCGACTCGAAGGCGGCGTTCACTCCCAGGTACTGATGGTTCTTGGCCGCCACCTTCACCAGCCCGCCGGGTGCTTCTTTGAAAAGGACGAAGTTCTCCACCAGGTCCAGGAGCCGTCCTTTCTCGCACGTGCCCCGGATCATGGTCTCCAGCGACACCAGCGGAGCCTCGTCCTCGGACGCCACCCGTTTCCACTCCCCGAAGTGCTCCCACTCGGCAGTGACGGTGCCCGCCCGGCTCTCGGAACCGTTGGAGAGGATCACGAGCTGGTTGTACCAGAAGAGCTGGGGAATGGTCGCTTTGTAGTCGGTGAGATTGTCGTCGTAGGCGTTCTTCAAATCCTTGTCGATTGCTTTCAGCTCGATGAGCACCAGCGGGATGCCGTTTACAAAGCCCACGAGATCGCAGCGGCGCGTGTACATCTCGCCCGTGACCCAGAACTGGGAGGCGAGGAAGAAGTCGTTGTTCTCGGGATGCTGCCAGTCGAGGTACTGCACGGTCTCGACCTGCTCCTCGCCGTCCTCGAGGGAGAGCAAGACCACCCGGTGCCCGTCTTTGAGGAGCCGGTAGACCTCCCGGTTGGCTTCCACGGAGCTCATGGCGCTACGGTCGCGGACCATCTCTTCGAGGGCGAGGACCAGGCTGCCGTTACTCACCCCGGGGTTCAGCCGCCGGAGCGCGGGAAGAAGCTGTCGAACAAGGACTACGTCTCCCCGGGTCTCGCGCCCAAGAGTGGCGCTGTGCCCGTAGGTCTCGTCGTAGCAGCCGGCGGTCTCCCAGCCCAGTGAGGCGAAAAGGGCGACGGCCGGCTGCTCGATGAGGGCGTCTTCGCTGTAGCCGGTGACCATCAGGCGGCGTCCTCGCCTATGTCGATGTCCAGGTCGGAGACGTCGATCTCGCCGGAGATGAGTTTGGGGAGGAGGAGGTCGCGGGTCTGGCGGAGACATCCGGACTGCGTCTCCAGTGTTTCCTGTTGCGAGAGTGCGTCATCCGCTATCGCCGAGAAAACCTCCATGAGATCCGCTGATGGAATCGGGACCTCGAAGTCGGCTATGCGGTCGGGGTTGAGATGAAGAACGTTCACGCCGGTCGCGTGGTTCTTGACCTCATCCGGGAACCTGGAGCAACGAAGGAGATAGTAGAGGTAGGAACCCGGGACTTGGCAGGGCACGAGCTTCACGAGGTCCATGGACATCACTCCGCCTGCTTCCCCAACATCGGGAACTCGAGCGGCCCGAGCGACGATGCGCCGCTCCTGGGTCATGTCCGTCACTGCCATGACGATATCCCCCCGTCGAACAACGTGCTGCTCCTTGACAGGGCCTGAGAACCACTTCAGGCCACCACGTCTGAAGCCACCATCCCGGTCAATGCACTTGAGGTTGACGAAGGGGAGACCTCCCGCTTCGACTAGATTTTCGGATGAGTAGGACCGTCCGCGAGAGATTGTCGCCAAGTCGCCCACACGTCTCGTCTCCCACCCCTCCGGAATCATCCCCAGCGGCGAATCGACCATCCTGACGTTCTCATGCCCGGGGAACCGGAAGTCGACGAACCACTCCTTGTACAGGGACTGCGCCATCTCCTCCAGGAGCTTGATGCGGCGCAGGTTGTTCTCGATGAGGTCGTCGTAGGCGGAGAGGATGGAGGCGATCTTGCGCTGGACCTGCACTGGGGGCAGGGAGATCTCGACATCGCAGATTCTCCCTGGGGAAGTGTGCCTAACCTTAGCCCCATTGGCAGTTGCCCGTATCTGCTTCCTAACCGAGGTTGAGTTGAACAGGTAGTAGAGGAATCGCGGGTCGACAGTGCCCGGACGGAGCTCCTCAACAAGCCCCAGTCGCTGATTGTGCAAGTACAGGTTGTCCTCGGGGACAATTGCTGCGCTCCCAAGAAGACCTTCGGCCTGCTCGGTCATAACTACAATAAGGTCGCCGCGCTGCAGGACATACTCTGAAGGTATAGGCCCGACGTATCGCTTATCCTTCTCCCCTCGCGTCCTGAAGCCTCCCGCGTCAAAGAAGTTGCCGGGGGTGAGAACGATGTGACTGCCGGAATCCGAGAAGAACTGCCCTTTGAAGGCGTATCCATGCTTGACACGAATGAAGTCGCCCAGCCTTGCCGATGTCCGGTTACCCGTGGTCAACTCGCACCATCCGAAACCGGTCGCAGACCTTCGAGAAGATGTGGCGGAACGGGCAGACGATAGTGTCGGCAGGCCACGAGGATGAGAGGCCACCAGCCGTACCGAACTGCGGACAGCTCTCGGAATTCGGGAGATGAATCGCATTCGCCGAAGACCTGCTCTAGAAGCTCCTGGGGTGGCCGATCCACGCATACGTCGCAGAGGACTTTGCCGTGGGCCACATCGCCCGGATATAGCTTGGATTCCGACTCTTCATCCGGGTACCACAGCTGGAAGTTGCAGTGCCCCATGTGTTCATTCTTCAGCTCGGCGATGGCGCTGTAGGTATCACCATCACCGAGAAGGGCAGCCCACAGCCCAATGGTGGGGTACAGAATGCTTCCACTGGTCACTTCTCGACGGTACTCATCGTCGCTCGCCTTCGGGTGGTCCAGTAGGTCTTCGTATGACCTGAGAGCGCACGGGTATCGGCCGTGGGTCTGGTAGGCAAACGTGGCGCGTTGAATCATCTCTCGGAGGCAGCGAGTCATGTCTGCGTAGTTGGCCGGATCGAACGCAAGTAGAAGCATCGCCATCGCGAGGTCAATTGCCTGATCGTCTCTGATCGGAAGCAGCAGCGCGGGGTTGTTCCACACGAGCTCAGTAGTCGACGTCATCAGACTCATCGTCTCCGCAAGAGCTCGCTCCTTGGCGTCCGCTTCTCGATCCGGATATCGGAGAGCCAACCAGTATGCCCAGATACCATCTAGCGCGACACGTCCCAGAATGTCGAAGAGCTTCAGGTTGATGTCAAGGCTAGAAGAACCACGCACGGCGCAGGACAACGCATGCGACTTCCCCACATGTGGCAGGACATTCGTGGAAAGGAACTCCGAGCAGATCGTCTGGTAAGTGGAGAAGAGGGACAAGAACGCCGCTTGGATGCCCCCAGCCTGCTTGCTCGTTCTCCCCATGTAGGCCCTAACAATCAGCCACCCGTGGAGCAAGGCCAGTTCGCTCGAGAGATAGGCAGCCTCCAAGTTGTCAGCGTCGCGAGCCCAAGCGAACAGAATCCACAAGCAGACACTCATTTGCCGGAGTGCCCTGAGCGACTTCGCAGGCTTCCTGACGTCCACCGCACCAAGCGATCGAATGAGGACAGCAAAGTGCTGATAGGACACATCTGGTTCTTCGAGGAGAGCTAGAGATTTCCGAAGATGAACGCGCGCGTCTTTTGGCACCAACTCCTCGCGCAAGAAACACTCCTCGATGCGTTTCGCCAGGACGTCACCGTTCCAATTGTCGATCGTGACTCCCGAGCGTGCGGCCGCCTGCTTCTTGAACCCCTCCAGTTGTTCAGAAACCTGCTCCCGCACGTCTCCGCTCAGCACGATGTGTACCGCGACGGGCTTTCCCTGGTGCTCAACGGGAATGCGGTTGGGGATGTACGAATCCAGGATCTCTTCGAGAGAGGGTCGGAGTGACTGAACCGCAGAGCCACTCCAGTTCTGTCTGGTCAGATCGCCAGCCTTGATAGTGAACAGATGAACCGCCTCCGGCTCGCGATCCAGACGGCCCACCGCAGCAACATCCACTCCTTGTTGGCGGGTGCCTCTGCCTGGTCGAGAGAAAACAAGGAGACCAAGCTGGCTTAGAAGGTCCGGGAGAATCGCATCCAGCTCGTCACGTTCGGCGAGAGAGGCCAGGTATTGGCCGATAATCAGCCTCATGCCCTGAGCCTCTCGACTCTGTACACCCGAAGCTGGTAGTCCAGTCCAACTGGGTCAATGTCAATCATCCTCGGTATCGCTGCTTCAACACTCACCGTCTGCAGCGGCATTTCGGTTCGACTAGCCTCGCCGTTCGTTTCGTATCTGTAGCTGACTGACTTCCGCCCATAGAGAAGAGTGCTCTTCGATACCATGCTCAAGAAGACCGACTTGGCTATGGCTGCCCTGTGAATCTCAGCCGCTTGATTCGTCTCACGGCGACGCCGCATCTCCCGATGCCTCTCACTCGGGTGCAGAGCGGCCAGTTCTCCGACAGAGCGCACGTTACCCAGGTAGTCATCCAAACTCTGAAGCACTCCGGCCAAGGTGCTCTGTGTTTTCGAGGGCTCATGTGGCAGATGCTCTTCCAACTGGCTGCGTGCTTCCCCGGGATAGTTGACTAGCACTGGGTTGAGCAGAAGCGCTCCGAGCTCGGCCCTCATTTGCCCGTCTCCCGAGTACCTCATGAGCGAGACGATGACGGAAGACACTGTGGCGGGATGCACGAACAGGTAGCCCACTGCCTTCCGAGCCACAAACACAGTGCGAGCAGGATCGAGTTCTTCAACCTCGGTCGCGTCGATATCGAGCCAGACACTTTTGAGGTGGTAGAGATCGACAATCGTCCCCACAGCTTCGCATAGCACTCGCTGGCCTTTGAGGAACCATCGCGTCAGCACCTTGCCGAGGAGTGTCTTGTTGGCGGCGATCTCACGCGAAGCGCCGTCAAAGCTCTCCATGCTCAGAGACTCCGGATGTGCCAGAAGAAGGTGCTCAAGAAGACGTAGTGGTGCCTCGGAGTCGCCCTTCTTCACCCTGTCTGAGATGCCAAGATCGACAAGCTTCAGTGTCCCTTTGTTGGCCGGGGCAACTCGCCTCAGGTGCCGGAGCAGCATTTCCAGCGCGCTGCCTGTGGGTCGAGCCTTGCGCAGACCGAAGACCTCCGCAGCGGCGTGGAGCGTGTAGTCACCTCCCCTGGAAAGGGCCAGATCAACGATCCCAACAATGCGAACCGCTTCATCGGGTAGCTGCTCGAGCAGGCTGAAGCCCGAGCTAACAACGGATGCTAGACACCGATCGTCTGTCTCTATAGCAGCCGCATGGTCAAGTTCCTCAACAGCAGTCTCTGGGATCGCAGATTGTCCTGGCCACGCAAGCCTGCCCAGGGCGTACAGGGCGCGGCTACGGAGTTCGACGCTGTCGTGCCTGCATAGCCGAAGAGTGTGGGCAAGGAAAGAGGCGAAATCAGTCTCTGAACCGGCGACTAGGGTTCCGAGGAGAAAGTCAGCGAACTCGTCGTGGTGTGCCTCAATCTCAGCCAGTGCCTCGTCTAGCCTGGAGGCGTCTTTCTTGCAGAAATCTAAGAAGCTCGTCACGACCATACCCGCCGCGAAGTCTTGACCAGCAGCAATGTAGAGCTTGCGAACACATCGCATAACCGCAGGCACGCTTGCATTGATCTCAGGTAGTGCCTTTTCAAACAGATGGCGCGTCGAGAAGAAGTCCGGTCCGTCAGTGGTGTTCTCGAGTTTTTCATATGCGGCGACCAGGTCGACCTCTCCTTCGTTGTGCAAGGCGACCATCTGCGGCACCAGCGTCTGAAGGTCGGCTCGCGCACTCATCCAAGAGGCGTGAACCACTTCAAGAAAGTTGCCCACGTCGTAGCTCCGAATGAGTTCTTCACGTTCTGCCATGCGGGACTCCCGCCCATCCGATGCGGTGTCGATGCTCAACCAGCACTGTGCCGGTAAGACAACAAACCCTTCACATTCCCCGCGATCCGCTCCTCCAACTGATACGCCTCAGCATTCAGCCGCTCCAGCTCCTCGTTGAACTCCCGCAGCCGCTCGTGGAAGTCCACCCCGTCGTCCGGGCGCTCGGCCACGCCCACGTAGCGGCCGGGGTTGAGGCTCCAGCCCTGGGCTTCGATCTCGGCCAGGGTAGCCACCTTGCAGAGGCCGGGCACATCGCGGTAGGCGCCGTCGGGGAAGCTGGCGGCGAGGAGCTCGGCGCTCCCCGCTCCCGTCTCCGGCTCCTCGCCGCGGCAGAGGCGCACGATGTTGGCCAGGAATTCCAGTTGCTCCGGGGTGAAGTCACGGTGGGCCCGGTCGAGCTGGCGGAAGGTGCTCCGCGCGTCAATGAAGAGCACCGTCTCACCGCGGGAACGATCATTCTTAGCCCTATCCAGAAACCATAGGGTGCAGGGCAGCGTGACCGTGTAGAAGAAGTTGGGGCCGATGGAGATCATCACGTCCACGGCGCCCTCGCGCAGCAGGCGTTCGCGGATGAGCTGCTCCGAGCCGCGGGCGTCGCTCGCCGAGTTGGCCATGACAAATCCGGCCCGTCCGGTGGCGGAGAGCGCGCTGTAGAAGAGCTGGATCCACAGGTAGTTGGCATTATCGGGCTTGGGAACGCCGAAGGGGAAGCGGGGATCGTCCTTGATGCGCTCCTTGTCCACCTTGTTCACATTGAACGGGGGATTGGCCATGACGAAGTCGAAGCGGCCGACGCTTTGGTGGAGGTCCTCGTAGTAGGTGTTGGACTGGCGGATATCGCCGGAGAGCCCGTGCACCGCCAGGTTCATGCGGCAGAGGCGGACGGTCTCGGAGATGCGCTCCTGGCCGAAGACGGAGATCTCGTCGGCGGGGTTCTCGCGGTGGCGCTCGACGAAGTGGGCACTCTGCACGAACATGCCGCCCGAGCCGCAGGCCGGGTCGTAGATGCGGCCATGGAAGGGCTCGATGATCTCCACGATGAGCTTGACGATGGAGATGGGCGTGAAGAACTCCCCGCCCTTCTGCCCCTCGCTCATGGCGAACTTGCCCAGGAAGTATTCGTAGATCTTGCCGAAGGCGTCGCCCTCTATCTCGATGGGCGCAAGGAGGCGGAGCAGCTCGACGAGCGTGGTGTTGTCGAGGCGGTTGTAGGTCTTGGGAAGTACGTCGCGCAGATCCTCGTTCTCGGCCTCGATGGCCTTCATGGCGTCGGAGATGGCTTGGGCGACGTTGGCGCCCTCGGGCAGCCTGAGCAGGTTGGAGAACCGGGCCGCCTCGGGGACGTAGAGGACGCCGCAGGCTTGGTACTCGAGTTTGTCGAAGTCGGTGGGGGCTTCCGGCGGCGCCAATGCGTCGAGTGAGACAACATCCGAACCGCCCAAGGCGATTGACAGTGCGGAACCCCGGGGCTCCGCGCCCGCCTCCACCCCTGCAGCCTTGGCGCGCTCAGCCTGGAGGAGCTTCTCCATGGCCGTGAATCGGGAATCGGCATAGCGCAGGAAGATGAGGCCCAGAACGGGCATGGAGTACTCGGATGCCTTGAGCTTGGAATTGGCCCGGAGTTGGTCGGCCGCTTCCCACAGCCGCTTTTCGACATCGTTGTTCGTCATGCGCCCCCTCGGGGATAGCCAATGGTTAGGAACCAACGGATCACTCAACATCAGGCTGGCGAGTTCCTCTCAATGATACAACCCGAGCCGGATAGAACGAAACCGCGTGCAAGTCGGCTCGCAATCCCGCCGTACATTGGGATCTATCTTCGGACACGGGATGCGATGGTCACAAGGGATCTCGCCAGCTTCCAGGATGTTTCTGAGGGCTGCCAACGCGCAATCGTGACCGGCGAACGTGACTGCGCCTAAACAGGCGTCGGCGCTTGCCAGAGCAGCGCACCCTGCACTCTGCTCGTTGGGCTTGTCAGATTCTCACAGCAGCAGCTCGAAGGCGAACAGCGTTGTGGACCCGTTCAGCGGACCCTCGATGGATACCCGGCGAACCCGCGACTCCTGCTCGAACCGTTCGGTACCGAGTGCGGCGCACACTGCGGGCAGCCGGTTCTTGTAGCCGAGTACGGTGTGGACCTCGCCAACGACAACCTCGAACCGAGACTGACCAGACCGACGTGCCGGTTGCACGTAGTTGCTGTCGACGTAGGCACGAATCTCGTCCGCTAGCGACACAGCTCCCCCTCTCATAGGCACTCTGCACGCAGTCCTACCGCCTGCTTAAACGCCCTGCTATCCATAATCACCCGCAATCGATGGGCTAGAACGATATGTCTTCATTGAAGTCGGAAACAGGGGTTGGAGAAGATGCCCGCGTCTCGATCGACTGGACGAACCGGAGCACGTTAACGACGTGATTGACGATCAAGAGCGCCTCATCGCGTGTGAGCATCTCGTTGTCATGGGCCAGACTCCGGTTGTTCCTGACATCATTAAACGCGTCCATGACGGAGATACTCGACTTCAGAATCAGTTGGGTCATCTGAGACTCGATTTGGCCCGTTGCACGAAGGGCCTTCGAGTACTCACCTACCAGTGAATGCAGGGGCTTGTCACGGGGGGTCTGGATGCCGTGCTTCTCGCAGGCCGAGCGGAAGTACTTCACCGCAAAGGTGTGCAGCCGGTCCAAACCCGCCTCGGGCTCGTTCCGCGCGATCGAATCGCTCACAGAGCGTGCAAGACTGTCCAGCGAAGTGTCGCCATTGATAGTAACGATCCCAGCGAGGTCAGGGGCTGGAGCGCTCTCCACCAGTCGCTTCGCTATCTGGACCGCTTCTTCTGGGGGCCCCTCTCGCGTACCGTGCCCCCCGAACTCCTGCCAGTTCTCGAAAATGGTCTGAAGCACGCTCCCGACAAGGTAGTTGCCCTCTTGTTTCCAGAAGGCGCGTATGCGGTTGGCCTTCGAGCCGCTCGCGTAGTCGTACCTGGCATCCCAGATGTCGATGCCGAAGAAGTCCAGAAAGAACTCGCCGAAGGTGCGATTCGAAAAGCCCAAGACGTAGCCCCCGCCCATGTCCAGAGCGCGTTCGAGCTTCAGCCTCTCTATCCCAGTGAGATCCGACATCTCGACCTCAAGTATCGCATCGTTACATGTTCGTCCCCGAGACTGGCGCTCTCGTTCCGACCCAGGGCCAGTCTACTCAATGCACCTGCCGGGTCACCGCTCACCCGAAGAACGCCCTGTACTCATCGGCCTCGACGATGGCCACGAGCGCAGCAAGATCGGGAGTCGAGGGGGCAGGGTCATAGCGGTGCCATTTCAGGTCTCGGCGCATCCAGTACACGATCCATACGCCTCTCGAGCGGAAGTAGCGGAAGCGGGCGACGCCCATACGCGTCTGCTCGCCTACCCCGTCCCACGGAGGCCGCACCTCCCAGACAGAGACGATATGGCCGTCGATCTCGCATTCGAAGCGCAGTTGGTCTGCGTACTCGGGACGGGTCTTGCGGCGGCACAGCTCGCCCACGGTGCGATCGATACGCTTCAGCTCAAGCTCGCTAAACGACATGGCTTCTCCCCAGTACGTCTGCTTACGCTCCCCAGCAGCAGGATACCTTGTTTCAGAAGCCGCTCATCCTGCGGGGATGAACCATCCAGCCAGCGAGCCGTCCCCTTCTAGGTGGCCGACGAGCACAGTGGTAGTAGACAGGACCGCTAGGCGCCGATTTTCGGCCATCACGCCGCCATCACACGAGGTCCCGTGAACTCGTGGTGAACATT
>Ga0123334_1003142_pt1 | contig 18161 bp, 9 predicted proteins | sample BiotimSIPDNA_FD_89706 | JGI IMG/M metagenome (GOLD analysis project Ga0123334, IMG submission 89706) | Anaerobic biogas reactor microbial communites from Washington, USA - Biogas_R1 time_0 SIP DNA | ecosystem: Engineered > Bioreactor > Anaerobic > Unclassified | place: Washington, USA | collected... | reverse complement strand
TAATTTTGCAGAACAGATTGCTAAAGGGGATTTTACAAAAAGGCTCCCCATAACACAGAAGGATGAAATCGGGCTTTTATCCAATGCGCTTAATGCCCTGGTTATAAGTATCGGGAAGATGTTCAGGGAGATCAATAATGGCTCAATTACCCTCAATGCATCATGTGAAAGGCTGAGCGCCATATCAGAACTTATGAAAACAGGGGCAGAACAGACATCCATAAGGGCAAATACCGTTGCTGCGGCAGGAGAGCTGATGAGCGGTAACATGAGCATGGTTACCACTGAGAGTGAACAGACTGCAAACAACGTCAATATGGTAGCCTCAGCCGCCGAAGAGATGAGCGCCACAATTAATGAGATTGCACATAATACTGAAAAGGCGCGCACCATAACCGATAACGCAGTTGCCCGGACAAGGGATACTTCAGAAAAGGTAGACAAGCTTGGCGAGGCAGCAGAGAGTATAAACAAGGTCACCGAAGCAATAAACGATATCTCGGATCAAACCAACCTTCTGGCCCTTAACGCCACCATTGAGGCGGCCAGGGCAGGTGAGGCAGGCAGGGGTTTTGCGGTTGTCGCAAATGAGATCAAGGAGCTTGCTAAACAGACAGCCCTTGCGACAAAAGAGATAAAGGAAAAGGTTGGAAGTATACAGGCATCCACAAAGGAGACAATAGGCAGGATAAAAGAGATATCTGATATTAATGCCGAGGTTAGTGAAATAGTAACAGCCATAGCAAATGCGGTTGAAGAGCAGTCTGTTACTACACAGGAGATCGCAAAAAATATTGCCCAGGCGTCAGATGGCATCAGAAATGTTAATGACAATGTGTCTCAGAGCTATATAGTGGCAAATGATATATCCGGAGAAATCGCAGGGGTTAACCAGTCAGCAGAGGAGATGAAGTCATCCAGTTCTCAGGTGAATATAAGCTCACTCGATCTCCAGAAGGTGGTGAAGAGACTTTCCGGTATTATGGCCAGGTTCAACCTGCAGCCTGCGCGGTTTGATATAGGCACAGTAAAGGTTGCACACCTTACCTGGAGGACAAAGTTTGAGGCCCTTCTTAAAGGCAAGGATACACTAACAGCAGAGGAGATCAGAAACCCCCACGCCTGTGAGTTTGGGAAATGGTACTTTGGAGCTGAAGGGCAGAAGTTAAAGGATATATCCCTGTTCAAAGAGCTGGGCGCCCATCATACCAGGATTCACAGCCTTGCAGATGAGCTTGTTGACCTGAATAAAAATGGTGATGACAAGCGGTTCAGGGAGGTCATGCTGGAATTTGAGGCAACACGGGGCAGGTTCTTTGAGACCATGAATGATCTTTATCTGGTATAAATAAAAAAACCAAGTAGAGACAAGGCATGCCTTGTCTCTACAATGGTAGTGAATTAACACCCAACTGATTTTTTTACAACCATATTGTAGCTTATCGTTCAACCTTCTCAACCCGCCATGATTCAGGAGGTAAAAAGAAACCGTTAGGCCAAATGGCTTACCTATCTTTTCAAGGGTATCAATGGTGGGGTTTCCCGCGCCATTTTCAAACTCCGATAATATTCTTGGGGATATTTTAGCCACCTTTTTTGCATAATCCGCCTGTGTCAAACCGATTATTTTACGCATTCTACTGGTGGCATCCCTGATGTCAATATTACCCATTGCAAGCCCTGAATAAAGCTCCTCTTTCATCATCCTTATTTCATGTTCACTGTATTGCTTCATTACTGTTTTCTCCGGTTGTTTCAGGACTGTCTGGTTTCCATAAGACCCATTGCAACATTCTCAATCCTGACAGAAAGCCTCTGGATAATATCATCATCTACAAGGCATGACCTCATGATTTCGGGCAGTCTCTTTACCTTATCTGCCTGACTATATAACCATGTCCTTGTTTCATCTGGATCCAAAACATAATCAAGTGTTTCACTTATATTTCCCCACCGGGGCTGATCTCCCTGCCTTTCATCCTCAAGCGAGCCTTCAGCATGAAACATCCCGTTGTGATCCTGAACCACAAGATATTTGGGCGCTTCGCCCTGTACGCTGGATGCACCGGCAACATGTGCGCCTCTTTCCTCAGCATACTCAAGAAAATTTTCACGCCGTTCAATAATATCACGGCGTGGAAACCCGATTTTAAAATGATCAGATGGAGGCGGCAACACAGCCTCGGCGATTCGCAGATTTCCTGGCGGGGCACCCGCACCATGAAGTAACAGATGCCAGTCAAATTGAGCGCTGTCTCTTTCTACCTGCAAACGTTTGAGCCAGGCGGCCCGCCCTGCTCCGCCTGGAAGCAGGTCAAGCAAGAATGGCGGCCATTGTTTAAACCGGAACAGCTCAAAACCCACAGGGAGCCCAGGCAGCAGTTCTGCATCCTGGTTGCCAAGGTTATCTATTGCGTATTCATGTTTGTACTCTAAAAGGCAGCCACCCTCGACACCCCTGTCAAGGGTAGTAGGGTTCGGTTCAAAAACCGCGGCGGTTTGCCATCGGTTATTTAAAAATATCTGGATATGACAATTCATATATCACTCAAATAGCATTTTAATAAAATTTTTATACTATTTTCACTTTAATGATTATAAATTTTAATTGAGAATAGTTATTGGCCTTATGCATAAGCGTAATTTTCCCTAAAAGAATTATAGCTATCTACCCTGTGCTGCTCTTATGTTTCATTTATTTATAGAAAAAATAATAATACGAGAAACCCTGTAGAAACAAGGTATGTCTCTACAATATTATTGAACAAATAAGGAAGATAGAAATTAAAAAACTGGCTGAAGAGGCATTCACCCCTTCAGCCAGTTTTGATTTAAGTTTATGGTCTTTCGATTAAAGCAAAAAGACTATATAACTTTGTTAGAAATATACCTTGGCGCCAACATAGAAACGACGCCCTAAAACATCATGGAGCTGGTTACTGAACATACCACCGGTAACGCCATCAGTAGCATTGGGATTCACATTATAAAGTTTTGGAGCCTTATTGAAGAGATTGTCAACTCCAAAACGAATCCGGAAATTGTCAGTTACCTGAAAATTACCCATGAGATCAAACATGTCGTATGAAGGTAACGGTGTATTAGCGCTGCCTAACGATCTTAGTCCATCAAGATGCTGCCATCTGAGGCTTGCTTCATACTTATCAAAAGCATAGGTGAATGTAGTCAAAAACTTCCATTCAAAACTGTTACCGTTAAGTCCGTTTCCGCTAGGACCAGTGGTGCCGACATAATCAATCATTGGGTTGGCGCCATAAAGCTCTGTTGAATCCATTTTAAGCATGTGGTTGATCAGAGAACTTACACTGACGTGGCCAGGACCTGCATCCATGCCCCAATTGATCTGCACGTCAATACCACTGGTTTCAAAGTAACCATTGTTCATGTAGGTTCGTGCAAGGTTAGCCAGAACACCACTATCAGGATTTCGGAGAACACCGGCACAGTTAGGATTCAAATAGTCCATCGTAGGGTTAAACTGCCTTGATGTACACTGCTGGAATACTACTTCACCTGTCTGCAGGCCTATAGCATCTTTAACCTTGATGCTATAGTAGTCAACAGAAATTCTCCAGTCCATGAGCGCTGGAATGGTTTCAATCCATGAGTCAAGCACAAAGCCAGCTGTCCAGGTATCCGCTGTTTCAGGGTCTAAACGTGGGTTACCCACATCCACTGGCCACAAGAAACCTAAACCACCATCAGGTTGTGCCTGAATATAAGTTTGACCAGTTGGATTAGCTGGAGTTATAGTCTCAGGGTCTATATCATTCATTGATGGAAGTACAGCACCGCCATTAGCATTAGCATAGTTAACTATATTTCTAAAATCAGTACTGTAATATTCCAAATCAGCGTCCGTGTTACCTGATGCCTCCATCAGGTTACCGCAGATATTAACTACATCCTGCCAGCCATCGTTTTCAGGGCTTGCTGTCCAGTTAACAGCACGGTTATCCATTGAACAGACATCACCATATTGATACATAGCAAAACTTGAAGTCCTGGCAAGATAGAGTTCGCCTACATTTGGAGCACGTTCAGCACGGTTATAACCACCGCGGAAACGGAGGAAACTGGTAGTGGCCCAATCTAGCTGTGCCTTGTATGTGTAGCTTTTACCGGTCGTATTATAATCTGAACTGCGTCCACCGAGGTTGAGATCAACCCTGTCCATGAAGGGGAGATCCTTAACAATCGGGACAAGAAGTTCTGCATAATACTCGTCAGCCTTAATTGTTCCTTCAGATTCACCGGCCGGATAGAGACCCAGGATCTGGTCGTTAAAAGACCTGCCCTGAGTATTAACATTATCACTTAAGAAATAATAATTATTCTCACGGAAGCTGGCGCCCACTGCTCCACGCATCTCACCACCAGGAAGATCCATGATACGTCCCTGAGAGTTTACCTCCCAGATGGTCTGCTCCACAAGCGATTTACTCTTAACTGCAGCTGCTATCGCCTCCCAGCAGTCCTGTGTAACGCTGGTCCAGTCAAAGGGGTTTAAACCGCTGGTGCAATATGCCTGTGCAGAACCAAAATTACCATACTCTTCATTACCGTTCCACTCTCCACCTCGTCCAAAATTAGGAGCAGATATAACTGACCTGAAACGTTCCAAAGAGAAAAAACCGGTCATATATGATGAGGTCTCTGCTTCACCATGAGATACAAAGGCTTCCCAGGTCCAGTCTATTGTGGGGATCTTACCTTCAAGGCCGGTAACCATATTAAAGGTTAACGTATCGGTATTACCGACACGTGGCACTGGAGGAACCCCCTGGATTTGAAATGTTGCATCCGCATTAGGCCTGCTGTCAAGAACAGCCAATACCTCAGTAGGAATGACTTCCCTGTTTATTGACGGATCAAGGTTGACAGACCAACCGCCGCTTATGGTTGAGCCTTCCTGAATGGTTTGCGCCCTGGTTCTAGCAAAATAGGCCTGGCCAAATACACCGACGTAGTCATTGATCTTATAGTTACCCTGTGTATAAAAATTATAACGCTCCATGGGATAGATCAAATATGCTTCAGTAAAATTTTGAGCAAGAGCTCCGGAGTTTGTTATTTTGATATTATACCCGTCAACTATACCAAGTGCCTGTGCTGCTGGAACACCCTGAACACCGTTTGGCCCGAAAAGACCGCTATAGCCACTGTATACCTCACCTGATTTTTGATCAACGAAGAGATTCAGGCTATAGGGTGAAGTGGTAAATCCTTGCCCTTCTGGAAGGCCCATTACATTATTCAATACATCAGGAGAAGCACCTTCAATGATAGCCGCTGTATCAAAAGCGAACAGAGCGCTGCCGCCTATTGCAGGATCGCGCCAGTTCTTTTTATACCAGGGGCGGTCGCCCTGCATAGCCTTTTTACGATCATTATAGGCAAAGGCCATCATGATATTGCCACGATCGTCAGCAATATTGGAGCCCATTATACCAGAAACAGTAAGTTCTTCATTATCCCCGTACTGTGATATACTGCCAAGGGCATCAACTTCAAATCCCTCGAAAGTGTCCTTCATAATGAAGTTGAGAACACCGGCCATGGCATCAGCGCCATATGTTGAAGATGCTCCACCAGTAATGGTCTCAACATATTCGATTGCAGCCGTTGGAATAGTGTTGATATCAAGTGCACCCGAAGCATTTGAAGGGGTACCGCGGCGTCCATTAATGAGTGTAAGAGTACGGTTGGTTCCTATACCACGCAATGCAATGGTTGCAGAACCCGGGGTATTTGTAGCAAAAGGTTGAATATCGCCTGTCACTGTTGGAACCTGAATTGTCGGTGTAAATTGAGGCAGCTTATTAAGTTGTGTCTCAATAGCTGCGGTTGTAGATTGATCAAAAAGTTTTTCGTCAACGGTTACGATCGGGCTTACAGAATCATTATTGTTACGTGCAATACGTGAACCTGTTACAATGATCGCTTCCAGAGAAAACTCCTCCTTTTCCTCCTGGCCTATTGCCGACCCGCATACCAATAGCGCAAAGGTACACAGAAAAAAGCAATACAAAAGCCAATTACTAAACAAATTTCTTTTTCCTCCCATAAAACCCTCCTGTAATAAAATTATTATAAAATTACTACTAACATTGGACTTCCGAAATAGAAATCCAAAATGAAAAACCAAATACTTATACAGCAGGGCGGGGCTTTACCCCGACCACAAAAAGTTTTATTCAAACTTTTACAAATTTATTCTTGAGATATTTATAGTTATGATTATTTATCAATATTTAAGCTATACCAGTTTAGTTAATGCAAAATTGCAAAACCTGCTTTCTATTAACTATTAAACCTGCGCTACAATAAATCAGATTCCCCGGCCTTTTTATGGAAAGGCACTTCTAATCCAGTAACTTCATACAAGCAATAAAACCAAGCAAAAATTACGATAAAAAACATTTAAAATGAGAATCATCCTGCTTTATTTCAGGATAAATTAGTCGCATCCTAAAATTATAGGAAATAAAAATCAAGAAAATTGTTTTAGTTTTGTGTTTGGAAGTAAAACTGCATTTTTTTAACAGCAGTTATAAAAGACTAATGGATTTAATAATATCTAGGAATATTAATGGGTTAACTTATATTTTTAGAAATTCAAAATCACTCCCGACTGTTTTTTTAAGGTGAAAAATATTTTAAAAAATACAGATTAACGACAATAAAAACAGCTATACAACCCGGTTGAAGAGGCTTTTGCCCCTTCAACCGGCATTTTTTCAGGTTATATTATTTAACTAAAAGACCTTACTCCCTGATTATAAGTACAGTTTAAAACCTAAATAGAAACGTCTGCCAAGCGCATCCTGAAGCGTGTTATTAAATGATCCACCGTACATGCCAGTTGTGGAATCATAGTTTATATTATATTTTTGCTGCGCTTTATCAAACAGATTCTCTATACCTCCGTTGATTGTGAAACCGCCAGAAAACCTATAGCTGCCAGTCAGGTCAAACATGTTATATGCCTTCAGAGGCGTATTTGTACCGGTTCTATTTTTGATTTTATCATAGTGGGACCATCTAAGAGAAACATACAAGTCCTTTATAGTATAATTAATTGTGGTAAACGCCTTATATTTAAAGGTGTTACCATTAAGCCCATTTCCGGACGGACCAAATGTACCCACATTTTCTACCAATGGGTTGGTGGGGAGCTCTGATGATTTCATATGTAAAACATAGTTAATAAGAGTAGAAACAGAGAGATGACCCGGTCCTGCATCCATACCCCAGTTGATCTGTGTGTCAATACCATCGGTTTTAATGTGGCCGTTATTAAAATATGTCCTGTTAACCACGCCGAGTGTACCGAACCTTGCGTCACGAACAACACCCTGACAGAATGGCGAATTAGGATCGAGCGTCGGGTTGAATTCAGTAGACATACACTGCTGCATCACAACGTCACCGGTCTGTAGACCGATCGCATCTTTAACCTCGATAGTGTAGTAGTCCATGGATATACGCCAGTCCATAAGGGCCGGAATATCATCAATAAATGAATCGAGCACAAACCCTGCTGTCCAGGTATCTGCTGTTTCTGATGTCAGATTTGGGTTACCTATGTCAATTGGCCATGCCCAGCTGAAGCCGCCGGCAGTCTGTTCATCATATTCTGCGTCTGGAACAATACCTCCATTGGAGACCAGCATTTGTGCGGTTGTAGCATTGGGATTAGCAGCAGTCCAGGCCTGTATCTGCGCTGCTGATACTCCATACATCTGCATGTTGGCATCGCCAGTGGGATTAGCCATATCATTTAATGTGGCGCACAGATTAAGAACATCCTGCCAGTTATTCGGGTTACTTGTCGAATTGGCTGTCCATGGAACTGTAGCGTTTCTCATAGAGCAGGTATCACCATTGTACATGGCGCCGAAGGATGAAGTACGCGCCAGATACAATTCACCAATGTTGGGTGCGCGCTCTGCACGGTTGTAACCGCCGCGGAAACGGAGGAAATCCGTTGTTCTGTAATCAGCCTGTGCCTTGTAGGTGTAACTCCCGCCTGTGGTGTTATAATCTGAATGACGGGCTCCAAGAGAAAGATCCAGATTTTTGATAAAAGGAATATCCTTAAGTATCGGAACAAGGAGTTCTGCGTATTCTTCCCTTACATTTATGTATCCATTGGACTCGCCAGCAGGATATAGACCCAGAACCTGATCATTTAAAGACTTCCCTTGAGTGTTTATATTATCGCTCTGGAATTCATATTCATTTTCCCGATAGCTAAAGCCCACAGCGCCCTTCATTTCACCAGCAGGCAGATCAACGATATGACCCTGAGTATTTAATTCAAATATGTCCTGAACCATTAGCTGTTTGCTTCTTACTGGGGCATCTACTGCCAGCCAGCAGTCATCTGTTGCACTTGCCCAGTCAAAGGGGTTTAAACCACCCGCACATGTGGCTGTTGCACCGCCGAATCCAAAATCCGGTGCGCCGCTATTGGCCTTCCATTCCCCACCCTTGCCGAATTCTGGCGACTGCATAACTGTTCTCATACGTTCCAGGGAGTAAAAACCTGTCATGTTTGCGTTAACTTCTGCTTCGCCATGTGAAAAAAAGGCCTCATAGGTCCAGGGTATTACAGGTAATTCGCCCCTGCCTCCGAAGGTCATATTATAGGTATTTGTGCTGGTAAATCCCTCTCTTCTTGCAGGCAGATTCGTAGTTAGGCTAAAAGGTGCGTCAGGATCAGGCCTGCTGTCTAACATTGCCAGAATATTTGCAGGGAGTGAATTTCTGTGGGTCGTTGGATCAATTTCAACGCTCCAGCCTGAAGTGATAGTCCCTGGCTGCTGGGTCGTATGTGACTTGGCCCTGCTGTAGTAAGCCTGCATAAAGGCGGTGAAATACTTATTTACCTCATAATCGCCCTGGGTATAAAAATTCCAGCGCTCCTGCAGGTACATAAGAGAAGCATCAATATCGTTCTGGGTGAAATAACCATTATTATTCATCTTGATTGCATAATTGTCTATAATACCTAAAGCCTGGGCAGAAGGTACACCTGCCATTCCGTTTCCGAAACCGGAAAAGACTCCTCCGCTTGACGGGTCATAATATACGGTCGTGCCGGCCGCACTAGTGAAATTAACGCCATTTCCCATTACATTATTAAGTACTGCTGTGGATGGCAAATTGGCATACCCGAGGCCAATACCCGGATAGGGATCCAGGAAAAATGCACCTCCGGATACTGATGGATCTTCCCACATCTTCTTGTACCAGTCACGGTCACGCTGGAGAGCGGGAAAACGTTCGACATAGTTAAAAGCCAGCATAATATTGCCTTTGTCATCTCCAATATTGGCCCCCATGATTCCTGAGACATCATATTGTTCGGCATCGGCCCTCTCAGTCATACTTACCTTGCCATTAAGTTCGAAGCCTTCAAATCGATCTTTCATGATGAAGTTGACAACACCGGCTACAGCATCAGCGCCATATGTAGATGAGGCACCGCCCGAAATCGTATCAACATACTCAATTGCCGCTGTAGGGATGGTAGTTGTGTCAATAACACCAAGGGCATTGGCTGGTGTGCCGCGGCGTCCATTGATAAGAGTCAGTGTACGGTTGGCTCCAATACCGCGCAACGCTATTGTTGACTGTCCTGGGGTGCTTGTTGCTGTTGGCTGGATATTTTGCCCTTCCACCTGCGGAACGTCCGCAGTCGGAGAAAACTGCGGCAGCTTATTGAGCTGTCCCTGAAGTGATGTTACTGCACTCTGGCTCAACAACCTATCATCAACTGTTACGATAGGGCTTACAGCCTCATTATTGGTACGTGCAATACGTGAACCTGTTACCACGATCTCTTCCAGAGAAAACTCTTCGGAATCCTCCTGACCTATTGCCGGCCCGCATACCAAAAGCATTGCGGCACTCAGGAAAAAGCAATACAAAAGCCAATTTCTAAATGAATACTTTCTTCCTCCCATAAAACCCTCCTGTAATAAAATAATTATAAAACAACTACCAACATTGCACTTCCAGAATAGAAGCCCAAAATGAAATATCGCTTCACCATAACAAAAGGGTATATAGCCCGATTGCTGTTGGCTCAGGATGCATAAGATATCATGCCCCGGTAATCCACATTCATTTTTAACACTCTACATTGAAACCCAGCTCTTTGATCACGGCCAACATAGCCCAGCTATAGTCAAAAGAGGGTTTGGCACCAGTTCTTTCAGTCATCAAGACAAATATTTTCCAAATACTGTCTCGCTGGATAGTATATCTCATACACAAGTGGCCTTGCCAAAGGGTGCACCTGCGTAAAAAACACTCTGATTTTTTAAAAACTAATTATTTTGTATATCGGTATACAAAACCACTTAACTCATGTCAATATTTTTTTAATTAAATAATCGCCTCAATAAAATTATTTTTCTTGTTTAGAATAGAATGAGTAAATCAATCTTTTATTTTGTATCTCTTTTGCTGAGGATTGACAGCTTGGACTCAAAAGGACAGTTTTAGGAAGGGCACTAAATATATTTATCCAGCCCCAGTTGACTATGCAGTAATTTAAATCTCTGCCCGAGTTTAAAAAGGGCACGAAGGTATGTAAACCCCTCACAGGTCAGGGCATACCTTTCAAGACCGGGTTCAGTACAATCTCGGCACTCAGGAAATTTACAGACCTTTTTCCTGAACTCTGTTGCATTACTGGAAAGAAGGAGGGATTTGATTTCCTCATCCTTTATATTACCCGAACTCATATTTACGAGTGGACATAAATATAGTTCCCCGCTGCTCCTTATAAAAAAATAATTAAAGCCGCAGGCGCATGGTTTTCTCATAAAACCTGTTTTAAGATATTTTACAAGGCTATCCGCATGAAAGCTCCACCTGAACTGGCCGCCTTTGAAAAACCTGATCATCTTCTCTTTATCTTCCTTGGAGAATTGCAGCTCTTTTTTGTTATCTTTGTTTAAGTATCTGCCACTGGTTATTATGCATGGCGACATGATGGTAAAAAGACCTCTCTCCCTGGCATATTTGGAGATATCTTCCAGTTCATCAATATTGAGCGGGAGTATTGTTGTTTTGATCCCAATAATCAGGTTTGGATACCTGCCCCTGAGTTCAGACAGTTTATCGATTGTACTGATGACCTTTTTGAATGCATCCTTTACGTTTCTTATCTTCTCATGAACCTCGCCAATGGCGTCAAGGGCGCATACCACAACAAGGTCTAAACCGGCTTTGCTGAAATCCATGAGGATCTTCTCTGTTTTATCAATCACCCTGTCAGTTAAAAAGCCGTTTGTGGTAACAGCAACAGATTTTAATTTTGTTAGATTTCTTTTTGATAACCGGCTTATCCCTGTAAATAACAAATCAATATCATCCAGCAGAAACGGCTCTCCCCCTGTTATGTCCAGCTCCCTTACATCGGATAGAAAATCGTCAGATAAAAAAGTAAGCCATTCGTCAATTGAGAGCTCAGGCTCTTCTTTGGGTATGCGCCATATATTGCACATGATGCACCGTGCAATGCAACGGTGCGTTATCTCAAGGCTTACTGCCTGCGGTTTCATGGGTTTACCGGTAATATTTTTATACCGGTATATGAGGCCATTATATAAAAGTTTAGCAGCGATCCCTGCAAGACTATGACCTGTCATGATCTCCACCTTGATATGACCGGGTTGACAGGGTTGAATGATCTATTTTTGAAACAGCCATACCATACCCCCAGTTGATAGGCGAGTTGGTCAAGAGTAAAATAAAAAATGAAAGAGAATAAACTGGAACTGGGTTTTTTGATAAAATATTCACAAACTGCAACCAGAAGATGATTTATAATTAGGATTAGAGTCGTCATGGGAAAAGAAGGAGCCAATATAAAGGTCAGAAACAGGTAATACCTTGAAAAGAAGGCGCACCAGTAATAGCCAGATACAAAGTAACCCCTGAAAACCGCACACAATATCTGCATGTATTTTATTGGCAGCGCCTTTTTTTCTCCCTTCATCCATTTAAGATGGGTATCAACAATAAGGATAACCCCGCATAATAGAAATAAAAGGTAATGACCACTTAAGGCAGCAGCAAGTACAGTCAACCAGAAAAGCACAGTCAAGGGAAGATAAAACATCTTCTTGAGCCGGTCAGGGTGTTTTTTCTGTAGAAGAGGCTCTGAGGTACCATACTGAAATCGGCGTTTAAAAAATGCCCAAATTTTATTGCGATGCTTATGAAACACAACCCCTGCAGGGCGATATTCTATATCATATCCGCCGTCTTTAAGCCTCCAGCAGAAATCTACATCCTCCCCAACAGTCATATCTATATGGAAGCCGCCCAGCTTAATAAACAGCTCTTTTTTTACAAGGAGATTGCAGGTGGGGAGATAAAAAAAGTTACCCTCCTCCTTTGAACTCCTTGAGCGGTTACCCTTGTTAAGTGAGGATGAGCCTTTCTCATATCGGTCAACGGCCTTTTTATCAAACCATGAATCAACCTTGCCGCCTACTGCCCCGTTTGATTCATCAATAAATGCCGGGACAAGCTCCTTTAACCAGAGGGGATGGGCGACACAATCAGAATCAATAAAGGCAATGATATCGCCCTTAGCCTCTTTTGCTGCCAGGTTACGGGAGTACGATGCCTGCATCCTGATGGTATTTTTTATAAGCCTGACTGGAAATGATGATACAACCTCCGGCGTATTATCATCTGATGCGTCATCAACAACGATTATCTCTATTTTTTCCGCAGGGTAATCAAGTTTTATCAGAGATGTGAGACATTCGGATATATCCTCCGGCCTGTTCCTGACAGGGATAATTACGGTCACAGAGGGGTAGTCAGAAAGAGACCTGTAACCTCTGCTTTCCATAAAACCTTTTCGGACAAGGCTGTTCAGGAAAATTCCTATTTTGGCCGGGTCTGCATTTACATGGGTGCACACCTCATTAAATGAAATGTATTCCCTCTGATTTAGTAGATTAAGAACAGGCGCCCATGCAGGGTTCAGGGTTATAGTTGAAAGGGGGTTTTTGCGGATAAGATATAGGGTCGAACCTTTTTCAAAAATGCTGACACCTTTGGATAGAATATAGGAGAAGGTTACGTTATTATCTGCCATTTTCATATAATAACCACTTTTTTGAACGTCGAACATCGAACGTCCAACATCGAATCATGAATTGTAAAAATAATATGCAACCTCATATACATAATCAAAAAAATATTGATTCTTTTTTATTGGACATTGGATGTTCAATGTTGAATGTTGGAAGTTCATCATTCAAAATAATATACTTCTCTCCTCAACTCACACCTGTCCTCAACAGAGATTTCATTACCATTTACAGCCTTTTCCCTTCCTATACACCCGCCCCTGCAATGTTCTCTTCCCGGACAGCTTTTGCATTTTTCAAAGGATTCAGCTCTCTCTTTATCGAGCAAAGGGAGATGTGCCCACTTTTCAATCCCTTTTAATATGACAGCATTTAAACCATCTTCATGCACATTGCCGACAGCAAGCTCATCATCAAGATTCATCACACAGGGGTACATTTTACCCGAAGCGTTTATAAAGGGCATGCTGATGCAATTGCACACATGGTCAGCAGGGATATCTCTACCCTTGAACCATTCTATTGCAGATATACAGCCAGTCCTGTCATAGAGTCTTCTAAATTCCGGTTTTGACTCATACAACTCTATCAATGACCTTACCTGAGATTTATCCGGAAGTCTGATCCACTCTGAATTTCTGGCTCTCCCGGCCTTAATAAGTGTCCCCGCAATAAAGCTACCCACCCCAAGAGTGTCAGCTAGTTTAAGCATTTCCGGGATTTCATAAAAATTATGCTGCATTTCAGTAAAGGCAATATCTATTCTTTTTCCCAAACCCTCTTCAATCAATTGCTTAATTGCACTGAGAGTGGCGTTGAAATTACCCCTTTCCCTGATCAGGTCGTTTGTTTCAGGCGTTGAACCATCCAGGCTTACCTGTATTTTAAAAATCGCGGAATCCAATAACTTTAATTTTTTGATCTCTTTCCCGGTTATCATTACCCCATTGGTCTGTAGAACAACCTCTGATAGCCCTGGAGATTTGCAGGCATGAGATAGAATCTCATACCAGTCCGGGTGCAGCAAAGGCTCTCCACCTGTAACAAGAAGTCTCTTCCCTCCAAGGGCTGAAAACTCATCAATAATAGAAATAATGATATCACTTGAAACCTTAACGCCTCCTGGGCCTTTACAATCAAGCAGACAGTGAGGGCAGTTCAGATTGCATGCATCCGTGATCATCAGGGTTAGGGTTTCCGGCGGCTTCAATCCTGCCTTTACGATCTTTTCCCTTAGCGCTCCTGCATCCTTTTTCATGGACTCAGGCCTTTTTCTTTGTTGTGGAATTTTTTGTCTCTAAAAAACCCTTTTCAACAAGATAAGAAATAATACCTTCAACCTGTGAGACTGCATCTCCTGTAAGTATGGCACCCTTTTTTTCCACACTGCTTCCTGCGAGTAACTGGTTGATCCTGTCAAAGGCGGGCTTGCTGCTGTCTGGGACTATAACCCTTTTTGGTTTTGGTCTTGGAGGGAAGGAGTTTTTTCGGATGACCTTTTTAATTGCCTGTTTTGTGTCAACATCAATGATCCTGAATGGTGTCAACATGGCCTTCTGTTTCTGTTCGTAAGAAGGGAGGCGTTGTGCCATGCCTTCAAGTGACACGCTTAAGACGGCAGGCAACTGGAATTCTATCTCTTCTCTTATACCCTTACCTGCGTTTCTTATGGCCTTTGCTATTAAGACAGGTTTCAAACCTGTCTCTACATTAATAACATTCGAAACAAATGGCAATTTAAGGTTATGGGCAATAAATGCGCCAACCTGTCCATTCTGCTTATCAACAGACTCTTTACCGCATAATATAAGGTCGGCCTTCAATTCATGAATTCCCTGAGCGAGGAGTATAGATTTTGCCCATGAATCATACTCATCTTCTGTATCAATCCTGTAAACAGCATCTGCGCCGAGAGCAATGCAACGCCTTAGCTCTTTTTCAGCGATGAGGGGGCCAAGGGCAAGGATGAACACCTCAACAGTTTTATCTTTATCCTTGATCCCAAGAGCCAGTTCAAGTGCGGCCTCATCATAGGGGTTGATACGAAAAATGTTATCTTCAGGCATTATATAGTTATTGATCGGGTCGCACCCTGTCCTGGCATAAGTGAATGATAACTGCTTGGCACAAATGATAATTTTCATATTTAATCTCTCAGCCTGAAACGAAACTGAATATCTTAACCGTCTGGCACAGGGCACAGGCTAAGGGTACAAGGAAAGAAGATAACCTTGCGCCTTGCGCCTTGAGCCTTGTGCCGTGCGCCTCTCTTTTATCTCAACGCCCTCTCAACCACCTCAATTATATCCAGCACCTGCGGCGGCCTCTCCAGCTCAAGCCCGCTTATGCCGTCGCTTATCATGGTCTGGCAATAGGGACATGCTGTGCATACCACATCAACACCTTTTTCCGAAATCTCCTCAGACCTAATAATATTAAGCCTTTTACCAAGGTTTTCATGCAGCCACATACCTCCTCCGCCCCCACCGCAGCAGAATCCCTTTTCTTTTGATCTTGCAAGCTCTTCAAATCTAACCCCTGGGATACTTTTAACAATACCCCTTAATGGATCATATATATCATTACCTCTCCCAAGGTAACAGGGATCATGCAGCGTAACCTTCTTTTGCAGGGGGTACACAGGTGTAATTATCTTATTTTCTATAAGCCCCATTACATACTGGCTTGCATGGATCACTTCAAACTTATGGTTGCCATCAGTTTCCATCCACGGATATTCGTTTTTTAGCGTGTTAAAACAATGAGGGCACAGGGTTATTATCCTGTTTACATTATGTTCCCTTAATGTCTTAAGATTCTTCTTTGCTAAACTTATAAACAGCTCCTCATCTCCAAGCCTTCGGGCAGGGTCGCCGCAGCAAAGTTCATTGGCGCCCAGTATCCTGAAATTAATACCGGCCTTTTGTAGTATAGTCACGAGCGCCCTTGAGACCTCCTGATAGCGTGGATGAAAAGCCCCTGAGCAGCCTGTCCAGATAACTATCTCAACATCCCTCTCATCAGGCCTTGTGACCTTAACGCCTCGATTCATTGCCCACTCTGCCTTGTGTGATACACCCTTCCCGTTTACATCACCATACAGTTCAAGTGACCTTATCATGGGGCGTGCCTCTATTGGCAGTTCGCCTTTACCCATTGTGAGATACCGCCTGATCTCCACGACCTTGTCCAGCGGCACTACATAAACCGGACATGCCTCAACACAGGCCATGCATGTGGTGCATGACCATATCTCATCCGGTAAGATGCATGAATCAAGGGACATGTTTTTACCTGATACAGCAATCTCATGGATCGCCTTTACTATTTTCTTTGGAGAAAGGGGTTTTCCTGATATAAATGCCGGACAGCTCTCTTCACATCTTCCGCATGAAACACATGCCTCGATTTCAAGTATCTGTTTCCATGAAAATTCACCAACATGGTTGCTACCGGGTGCCCCTTCATATGACACGGGCCTCAGTTCTCCCCTGTTACCCTGTTTTTTAAAGATTATATTCAGAGGAGAAATAATAAGGTGCCTGAAAAAGGTAAAGGGGATCAGGGCTATCAGCAGGATAAACAAATAAAGGTGTATCCTTATCATGATCTGCATCAATAAAGGTGATGCCGGGAATATGAAAGATAAACAGTAGCCAATCGGAGAGACCCAGAGATTTTCAGGCATTACAATGCCAAGCCTTATACCTTCAATCATGAACCCGGTAATGAGAATCATTATCAGGATAAGAATGGGTAAAAGGCTTACTTTCTGGCCGATATTATCTTTTGATGTTGCGCGTCTTATAAAAATTATTATTGCGGCGGCAAGAAACAGGATACCGACAATATCAAGCAGCACAGAGATTATGCATGATAAAAGACCGGGCATTATCAGCCTGGTTTGCGCCAGTATAATGATCATGATGGGCAGCAGGCACCCCCAGAAAACTACTACATGAAGAATCCCGACAACAGGTTTTCTGAGTATGGTTTTATGGTTAAGCAGATAGGCAATAAGATATCCAGGCCCTTTCAGGCATCTTTCCGGCCTGCCTGACCTGATGATGCAGAATATTTTTACAAGGCCAATGCCCATAATAAGAATGGCAAGGGAGAGGAGCAAAAGATCTAAAGATGAAGGCATCTTAAAATTTCCCCCTTTTACCCTGTTTCCATGGGGCCTTTGTGATAAACATTACAACAAGGATTAATATAACAAGGATAAGTATCTGGGTGATTATAGAAAGACTATAATTTGGCAAACCGGAATTGCTGACAGGATGAAACCTGCCCGTCATGGCATTTTTATTATCCTTCATATGACACTTTGCACAGTCATCATCTGAAACCTTTTCATCTGTTCCATGTATTGCCATACCCTGATGGCAGCCAGTGCAGTTTACTTCATTAAACTCCCTGCTAAAATCCTGCTTTTTATGTGACCTGATCCTGATAGGTGTAAAGCCTTTCATATAATCGCTTTTACCATACTGTGCTTCATGACATCCGCTGCACGTCACCTCAAGGTGTGCCCTGTTGATTGATGAATTATCCATGCCTGCTGGCAGAATATTGTGTTTTGTATGGCATGAATAACATTCGGGCCTTGATTCTACTGTTGCTGATGCACCATGCAGATTCGCCTGCTGGTGGCACATATTGCAGTTCACCTTCTCTTTCACACCGCCAGCTTCATGTCCCTCTTGTATGTAAGGATGACATTCAGTGCATGCCATAGTGGCCCCATGAATGGAAGAGCTGTATTCTGTAACAGATATCTGGGGGATATCTTTATTTCGGCTGTTACCATGACATGAGATGCAGTCACTCATTTCATAGGCAAAAATGCCACAAGGCATAAACCATACAAAAATAATAAGTAAATAGATTTTTTTTAAACAAATATTTTTCATATCATGCAAGAGCCCTTCGTATTTCGTATCAAACTTTTTGTCTTTCACTGGAACCCTCGAACCCTTGACCCCTTGAACCCTATTTATACCCTTT
>Ga0123334_1003138_pt1 | contig 18177 bp, 14 predicted proteins | sample BiotimSIPDNA_FD_89706 | JGI IMG/M metagenome (GOLD analysis project Ga0123334, IMG submission 89706) | Anaerobic biogas reactor microbial communites from Washington, USA - Biogas_R1 time_0 SIP DNA | ecosystem: Engineered > Bioreactor > Anaerobic > Unclassified | place: Washington, USA... | reverse complement strand
CGAAGGGGATCACCTGTACCCATCCCGAACACAGAAGTTAAGCCCTTCAGCGCCGATGGTACTTGGCTGGAAACGGCCCGGGAGAGTAGGTCGCCGCCGGTCTCCAACACAGATATGCGGAACAGGCGTTTCGCATTCTGTCATTCCTCCGTAGCTCAATGGCAGAGCACTCGGCTGTTAACCGAGTTGTTGCAGGTTCGAGTCCCGCCGGGGGAGCCACGTCGTCGCGGACTACACTTTGTTCGCGGCGATTTTCTTTGAAAATCCCCTCTCACGCGTTCCGTCGCTCCTCCTTTCCATGAAAAATCTGCGATTTTTCATGGGTGGGTTCGGGGCTTTTTTGCTTTCAGAAGCGGAGGTGTGGTGTTATTGCTTTATATGGTGACAAGAACTGCTGCGGACTGCGCTTAGTTCGCGGCGATTTTTTGTTTTCAGGATGATTTCATCATCCTTCAAGAAAAACCGCCTCTCACACGCTGCGTCGCTCCTCCTTTCCATGAAAAATCTGCGATTTTTCATGGGTGGGTTCGGGGCGTTTTTGCTTTCAGAAGCGGGGGTGTGGTTTTATTGCTTTATACGGTGACAAAAACTGCTGCGGACTGCGCCTGGTTCGTGGCGAATTCTTTTGAACATCCCCTTTGATACGTGACCTTGTTCCTCCTTTCCATGAAAAATCTGTGATTTTTCATGGGCGGGTTCGGGGCGTTTTTGCTTTCAGAAACGGGGGTGTGGTTTTATTGCTTTATACGGTGATAAAAACTGCTGCGGACTGCAAACAGTGTGCAGCCATTCTCTAGGTGAATTGCCAATTCAAGTCTGTTTTGTTATGATACTCATGTGAAATAGATTGATGGTATCCAAGTTCCTTAAACGCCGTAATTAACGGTGTGATTTGAATATTAAAGGAGAACCATCAGTTTGAAGGAATTTCGTATTATCCTGATTCAGGATTCTCATCTAAAGGCTGCCATCGCCGAGCAGATTCTCCTGGCCCTGCCGGATTGGTTTGGCCTGCCGGACAGCACCCGGGAATATATTGAAAAGAGCCGGGAATTGCCTTTCTGGGCTGCGTTTCGGGGGGATGAGGCTGTGGGCTTTGCCAGTATGACAACGAGCAGCCGGGATACAGCGGATGTGTTTTGCATGGGGGTGCTGCCGGAGCACCACCGGCAAGGGATGGGCAGGGCGCTGATGGCAGCCCTGGAGGAGCATGCCCGGGATGCTGGCCATCACCTCCTCCAGGTGAAGACCGTGGATGAGGGCCATTACCCGGAATATGACCGCACCATCGCATTTTATGAGGGGATGGGGTTTTGGCGCCTGGAGGTGTTTCCAGATCTCTGGGACCCCTGGAACCCCTGCCTGGTGTTGGTGAAGGCTTTGTAGGAGTCTCCGGGCCCCCACATCATACTGGAATGTCATAAAAAACCCGCAGTTGTATGATATGCAGCCGCGGGTTTTCTCCTCCTTTCCATGAAAAATCTGCGATGTTTCATGGGTGGGTTCGGGGCGTTTTTGCTTTCAGAAGCGGGGGTGTGCTTGTGTTGGTTCCTGCAGATGATGCCCCTTGCACCCGGTCACCGTCTGGACTGGCTGGGGCGTGGGCGGAAGGCAATCCGGCTGATTGCGCACCGGTCTGGCAGGAGATGGATCTGATACCAAAACAATCAAATATTCTTGACAGCGCTTTCACAATTCCATACAATTTGTAGCAGACAAATATTCAGCATCCCTTTCCCGTTTCAACCGGATACCCTCGGAGGATTTGCTATGAAGATCAAACGTGTGGTTGCTCTGCTTCTTTTTGTGTGTCTGCTGTCCGGCAGCCTGTTTTTTTCTGCCGGCCCCCTGAATGCGGAATCCCTGGCGGATGCGCAGGAAACTGGTACTCCTGCAGAAACCGGCCAGAAGGCGGCGGCGGCCTCCTCCCCCCATGGGGCTGTGTTTGCCGGGGGCGGGCCCCCGGCGGTGGTGTCCGGAAACAAAACCGGGGTGCTGTTCAGGAATGACGGCGGCAGCGTGGTCCCGGATGGTATGGGGGCGATGCACTCCACCGTGGCTGCCATCACCGCCGCCTACCTGGTGGTGGGCAGCAACCCCCTGTTGGTGAACACCCAGGGCAGTTTCACCATCCGGGCGGAGGGCGGCGACGGGGAATACCGCTACAGGGCGGTGCTGTATTACAACCAGGATGCTGCCACCGAGTGGTTCGAGTCAATGAAGGATTTTCCCTTCACCGCCAGCCCCGTCATCACCCACACCTTCGACCAGCCGGGCTACTACATGTTCCACCTCTATATCATCGACTCCTCCGGAGCCCAGATGACCTGGGGGGCTGAAAAATTCCTGGTAACCACTGCCGCTGACTACAAGGATCCCCAGAAAGTAGCGGGCAAGGTGGCCTCCCTGGCCAGCCAGTGCAACGCCGCCGCCAGCGGTCCCTACGCCAAGGCCAAATGGATGCACGACTGGCTGACCCGCAACGCCAATTATGACGAGACCTACACCATCTACAAGCCCGAAGGCGTGCTGCTGCTGGGCAGCGGCGTATGCGACAGCTATGCCAGGGCCTACCAGATGCTCTTGAAGGCAGTGGGCGTTCCCTGCCTGTACGTGTCCAGCGTTGCAGGGAACCATGCCTGGAACCTGGTGCAACTGGGGGGCAACTGGTACCACGTGGACGTCACCTGGGATGATCCCGTCGGCGGCGGTCAGGAAAACCACCGGTATTTTCTGATTTCTGACGACCGGATCCGTGAAATCGGAGGATCTACCCATGCCGCCTGGAACGACAGCGCCGGCCAGGTGCCGGCCTGCCCCTACAGCTGGGGTGAGGCCCCGGCCAGTGCGCCGACCCCGGCCCCCACTGCCCCGGTGAACCCCAATCCCGGCACCTTTGTGGCAAACCATGTAAAATACATTCTGCTGGACGGGGACCTGCTGGTGGAAGGGGTGGACAGCTATTACATCTCGGAGCTGGTAATTCCCGCCACCGTCAACGGGCAACCGGTGAAGGGCATCATGGCACAGGCTTTTGCCCCCAACCCGGTGAAAATGTTTGGCAGCGTGCGGCTGCCCCAGGGCCTGCAGCATATCGGCGCAGGTGCTTTCCGCAGCGTTCATGTGGAGGGCAGCATCGCCATTCCCGGCACCGTCACCAGCATCGGTGAAGGGGCCTTCAACGGGGCGTTGCTGCCCGGCACCATGACGATTCCTGCCTCGGTCACCAGGATTGGTACAGGCATATTCGCCGATGCCCGGGGTCTTTCGGAAATCAGGGTGGATGCCGGCAACCCGGCCTACAAGAGTCAGGACGGCGTGCTGTATTCCAGCGACATGAGCAAATTGATCCAGTACCCGGCCGACAAGGCGGGCAGCAGCTACCGGCTGCCGGACAGCGTGAACTACCTGGCGAAGGATTCCTTTGTCGGTGTGACCCAGCTCAAACAGATCATCAGCGAGAACCCCCTGCTGGACGGGGACATCTATGCTGTGGCGCACACCGGTGTTGCGGTGCACGGCCTGCGGGACACCCCCCTGCACCAGCTGTTCAAGCAATATAAAAACCCGCCCACCTATGTGGTCATCGGGGAGCAGCCCAGCCCCATCCTGCTGGGGGATGCGGACAATAATGGCGTGGTGAACGAACAGGATATGGTGTGCGTGATTGCCTACATCATCTCCGGCGTGGCCTGCAAGAACATGGCCAATGCCAATGCCGACGGCTATCCCGGCGTCGACACCGGGGATCTGATGGCCATTGTGGACATCATTGTGAACCAGCGATGATCAGATGAGGAGGCCCGCCATGCGCTACGCGCCTGCCCCGGGATTGCGGCGGCTTGCAGCCCTGCTGATGGCCTTACTGCTGCTGACCCCCCTGGTGTCCGGGGCCGCTGCCTACCCCAACAACAGCATCAGCCTCCGGGGCCTGTCCCTGCGGGCCTTTGACCCGCCGGGGGCCGACGTCTGGATCATGGTGGTCCCCGTCAGCACCCGGCTGCCAGGCCGGCTGGAGGTGGACATCATCGCCGGCAACTGCCGGGTGGTGGGCAGGGCGGAGATCACGGTGAGCCCGGGCAGGCTCCGGGTGTCCAGCCGGTATGTGAAGGGGCTGATGCTGCATGAGGAAAGCCTGCTGGTGGGTGGCCGCCCGGCGGATTTTGGCGGGCTGCAACAAGGGACCATGACGGCATATCCCCTGGACACGGAGATTGCCCTGGAGGGCGGGCTCTTGGAGGCCCCCCTGTTGTACCTCTGCCTGACGGGGCGGGTGTCCTTTGATGACAGCCTGGCAGGCGTTGCGCCCTACGGCGCCCTCACCCGGGCCAATGTGCTAAGGCGGCTGGCCCTGGCGGAGCAGTTTGGCCTGGAGGAAGTCTACAAGGAGCTGCTGCCCCCGGTGGCAGCCCAGCCCCAGCCCGGAGAACCGGATGAAAACGGCTGCATCGATGGCGTGTGCCCGGTGCCGCCCAGGAAATGAGGAACAGGAGGAAAGGAGAAAAAGATGATACAAAATGTGAGGAAGTCGCTGCTGCCTGTCTTGTTGAGCATCATCCTGGTGGTTGCCCTTGTCTTGCCAGCGCAGGGTCAGGCGGAAGGAGTAAAGCTGCGCATGTACAACATATGGGCGATCTGGTGTGGTTACTGTGTGGACGAATTGTCTGCATTGGGGGAAATCAGCCGGAAGTATCAGGGTGTTGTGGAAGTGATTGGCTTGCAAGAGGACGCAACGGATGGCTATGGTAACCTGGATGAGAAAAAGATCAAACTCGGCAAAGAACTGTTTGCGAAAAACAATTGTACCTATGCCAATTACCCCATCGACAACAGGTTTGCATGGATGATGGAGGACATCAAGGGCTTCCCCACAACAGTCTTTCTGGATCAGAATTACAAAGAGGTTGCCCGGGAAGTGGGCGCCCGTTCATACCAGAGCTGGGTTAGCGTGATTGACAATATTTTGTCAAAGCTCCCCAGCCAGCCCGGCCCTGTTAAACTGGGGGATGCCAACGATGACGGCAACATCACCATTGCAGACTTGCAGGTTGTTGTTGCATACATAGAGCAGGGAACGCCATGCAAGTCAATGGTCAACGCCAATGCAGACCAGGCCGGGGATGTGGACATCAATGACCTGGTGGCTATTATCGGCTTGATTGTCGACCAGTAGGGCGTAGCGAATCAGCAGGCTGGGCTGGGCAGTTTTTACAAACTCCATCAGAACTGTTTCGATACAAGGGAATCAGCCGTGAATATCACGCATTATAGATAGAAACCGCAGGGCGGCGGAGGATAGGTACACGGAAAGGAGCACAGCTGCAGGGATTTTGTGGTTTGCTGCCTATGCACTCTCTCCCTTGATACCGCTTTGCGACACCTGCTGCCGCGGCCTGTGCGATAAACAAACAGGCAGGCCCGTCATGAGCCTCCCTGTTTTCTTGCGGCTTTTTTACTTGACCTGGGTTTTCTTGACCTCATACCCCAGGTCGCTGATTTTCTTCTGGATGGCTTCGATGGCCAGCTTGCTGTCGTCAAAATCCACCTTCACCCTGGAGGTGTTAAAGGAGACGTTCAGCGTGTCCTTGTCGATGCCGTCCAGGCTCTTCAGGGCGCCTTCAATCTTGGCCATGCAGGAGGGGCAGGTGAGGGTTTCCAGTTGGAGGGTTGCTTTTTTCATGATGTTTTCCTTTCTTTGTCACGTCTGCGCTTCTTTTGATGTTTCAATACTGGACGAGTGAATGAACGCACTCATGGGCCGAGCAATTTATTGTCTCTGCTAAGACGAAAGAAGGAGGCGTAGTCGCAGCCTACGCCGACTGAGAGAGTCAACGCAGAGGCGAAAAAGGGCCGGCTCATGGAAGCGTTAATGAGTGAGTCCAGTATAAGCCCTTGGCGTATACCGCAGCAGGCGCATACCGTTTAAGATCACCACCAGGATGCTGCCCTCGTGGACCAGCATGCCGATGGACATGTTCATCCAGCTGCTGAAGAAGACGCTGAACAGCAGCACCAGCACCACGCCGACGGCAATGATGATGTTCTGGCGCATGTTGCGCGCGGTGGCCTTGGTCAGCCCCAGGGCATGGGGCAGGCGGCTGAAGTCGGAGTTCATCAGCACCACATCGCTGGTTTCGATGGCCACATCCGTGCCCGAACCCATGGCGATGCCAATCTGTGCCAGCGCCAGGGAGGGGCTGTCGTTCACGCCGTCGCCCACAAAGGCCACGATGTGCCCTTTCTCCTGCATTTCCTTCAGGTAGGCTGCCTTGTCCTCGGGCAGCATGTTGCCGTGGGCCTCCGTCAGGCCCAGTTCTTTTGCCACCAGGTCCACCGTGCCCTGGTTGTCGCCGGACAGCAGCACCAGGTTTTTGACCCCCATTTTTTTAAGCCTTTGCAGGTCCTCCTTAACGCCCGGGCGCAGCTGGTCGCGGATCCCCACCAGAGCCTGCAATTGCCCGTCAACGCTGGTCAACACGAGGGAGTTGCCCTCCTGTTCAAACCGCGCGATGTCTGCCAGCGCTTCCTGCGTCAGGTGCACACCCTCCTGGTTCATCAGCGCGGCGTTGCCCACGGCTACGCGTTTGCCATCGATCAGGGCGATGATGCCGCCGCCCTTGACCACGTCCGTCTGTTCCACCGGGTAGAGGGGGATGTCACCCAGGTGGTCCACAATGGCGCGCGCCAGGGGGTGGTCGGACTGGCTTTCCACGCTGGCCAGATAGCTGCAGGCCTTGTCCGGCTCAGCGGTATACAGTTTCACCTCGGCCACCTGGGGGGCGCCCTGGGTCAGGGTGCCGGTTTTGTCAAACATCATGGTGTCCACACGGGAAAAATCGTGGATGACCTCGCTGCCCTTGAGCAGCACGCCATGGCGCGCGCCGTTGCCGATGCCGGCCACGTTGGACACCGGCACGCCGATCACCAGGGCGCCCGGGCAGCCCAGCACCAGGATGGTGATGGCCAATTCCACGTTGCGGGAGATCAAGAAGACCACCAGGCCCAGCGCCAGCACGGCGGGGGTATACCATTTGGCAAAGCGGTCGATGAAGCGCTCGGCCTCTGATTTGGCGTCCTGGGCCTCCTCCACCAGCTCGATGATGCGGCCAAAGGTGGTGTCCTCGCCCACGCGCTGGGCCTGGATGTGCAGGGTGCCGTTGTCCAGGATGGTGCCGGCAAAGACCTGGGCGCCGGGCTGCTTGCCGGCGGGCAGCGGCTCGCCCGTGATGCTGGCTTCGTTGACATGGCCCTCGCCCGACAGCACAACGCCGTCCACAGGCACCTTGGCCCCTGTCAGCACGCGCAGCACATCGCCGATGTCCACCTCGTCAATGTCCACCTCCTGATAGCTGCCGTCTGCCATCTGCTTCAGAGCGCTCTCCGGCGCCATGTCGGTCAGCTCGCGGATGGCGGAGCGGGTCTTGTTCAGCGTGCGCTGCTCCAGGTAATCACCAAACAAAAAAAGGAAGGTGACGATGGCGGATTCCTCATAGTTGCCGATGATGAAGGCGCCCACCACCGCGATGGTGACCAGCACGTCGATGCTGACCACCTTCACGCGCAGGGCCTGGTAGGCCTGGATCATAATGGGCGCAACCCCCAGGATGGAGGCCACCAGCAGCGCCCACATGGCCACAGGCTCGACATGAAAAGCGTAGTGGCTGGTGAAGGCCGCGATGATCAGGATGGCGCTGATTAGGGTGATCTTCCGCTTGTTTTTGAATATCAGGCGCTGCATGGCTTCTTCCTTTACGCGTGATAGGCCTGGTCCAGCTGTTTGAGCATTTCATACACCGCTTCATAGCTTTCGCAGACGTCACCGGGCACGGTGTAGTTGTCGGTGATTGTGCGCAAGGCTTCAAACTGCGCCTCCAGCTGCGGCTGTTTCCTGCCGGCCAGCTTGATCTGCTCCACCATTTGGTCAAACTGCTCGCGCACCTGGTGGAACTCCGGGTGATGCTGGCCATGCACCCGCGCCACCACGGGCACATAGAGCTTGAGGTTTTTCTGGTTTGCCTTCCAGGTGTCCTTGAAGGCGGTCTGTTGGGTCATCACAAAGCCCTCCTTAATTCTTTGACGGGTTGACGGGTACACAAAGCAGGAAGTTCTTGAGGCGGGTCAATATGCATGGAGGGAAAATTACAAAGCAACACAGGGAACATACCCGGGAAAGAACATATCAACATCACTTGAGGTTTATGATCAATCAACCCGGCCCCCCTTTTTACAGCTTGGTGACAAGTGCTGCTATCTCCTGTGCTATACTTTGTCCTGGAGGTGGCCATGCAAGCCAGAATCCTGATTGTGGAGGACGACCCGGACATCGCGCGGCTGGTGGGCCTGACCCTGGGCGGGGACGGCAACACCTGTCAAACCTGCGGGGATGGAACAGAAGCCCTCCGCCTGATCCAGACAAATCAATACGACCTCATCATCCTGGACGTGATGCTGCCGGGGCTGGACGGCTTTTCCCTGGCGGAAACCCTGCGGGACAGCGGGGCATTGCCCCCCGTCCTGTTTCTGACTGCCCGCACCGAGGTGGCCGTCCGGGTGCGGGGCCTGCGCCTGGGGGCGGAGGACTACCTGGTGAAGCCCTTCCATCCCATTGAACTGCAGGCCCGGGCAGACGCCATCCTGCGACGGCACAAAAAGGACGGCCCGGGCTACCGGGTGCTGGATGTCTGCTTGAACCCGGACACCCGCCAGGTGGAGAAGGCTGGGCAGATGGTGGACCTGACCCCCCAGGAGTATGAGCTGCTGCTGATGCTGATGCGCCATCAAAACATGGCCCTGTCCCGGGAGCAGCTGCTGGAGGGGGCCTGGGGCTATGACTACCTGGGGGGCACCCGCACCGTGGACATGCACATCCAGCGCCTGCGGCAGAAGCTGGGCTTTGAGCAGGTGATCAAAACCGTGTACAAGCTGGGCTACCGCCTGGAGGTGCCCTGATGCGGCTGCGTGAAAAAATGCTGGTCCTGTCCCTGTGCCTGAGCCTGCTGTTTGGCACCGGCCTGGCTTATAGTGTGCTGCGCAGGAACTTTGAAGCCAGCCTGTCAGCTGAAACCCGTCGGGGTCTGCACAATTCCGGCATGCTGGCGGCCTCCCTCCGGTCCGGCCTGGTGGCCTTTTCTGTGCAGGAACGGCCGGAGGCCGCAGCCCGGGCGGTGCGCCTGACCAGCCTGTACATGACAGAGCCGGCTTTTTTTACTGTCAGCGACCCCAAAGGAGCGCTGCTCCACGACAATTTCCCCCTGGAGATGGCGGACTTGCTGCGCCTGATCCCGGACCAGCCTGGCAGCTACCGCCTGGCTTCCTTTGAGGGGCGCACCTACCAGCTGCTGCGGCGCAGCCTCATCACCCAGGGCGGGGACTACCAGCTGGCCTATGTCCGGGATGTGCAGGAAGTGTTTGACACCGCTGCCCGCCAGACCCGGGAAGCCACCCTGCTGCTCCTGGGCTTGCTGGTGGTGCTGGGGCTGGTCCTCATCCTGTGGCTGCGGGCCTTTTTCAGGCCCCTGCGCCAGCTGGAGGCGGCTGCCAGCCGCATCGCAAAAGGGGAGTATGATGCCCGGGCCCCGGTGGTTCATCCTGGGGATGAGGCAGGGCAGCTGGCACAGGGCTTCAACCTGATGGCCCAGGCCACCCAGGAGCACATTGGTGAATTGACCCGGCGGGAGGCTGCCCAGCAGCAGTTCATCGCCGATATGGCCCACGAATTGAAAACCCCCCTGACCTCCATGATTGGCTATGCCGACCTGCTGGTGCGGCGGGAGTTGGAGGAGGAGGACCGGCGGCAGGCTCTGCAGGCCATTTTGCGCCAGGGGGAGCGCCTGGAGCGCATGGGGGCGAAGCTGATGCACCTGACCCGCCTGCAGGGCGGCTTGAAGCCGGAGTTTGCCGAACACCCTGTTGCGGGCATCCTGAAGGAGGCCCGGGAGGCCCTGCTGCTGCAGGCACAGGAAGCCGGGGTGCTCCTGTTGGCAGCGGACAGCCCGCGCCTCCTCCGCTGCGACCGGGACCTGGTCTTGACCCTGCTGCAGAACCTGCTGTCCAATGCCCTGAAGGCCTCCAGCCCCGGGCAGCGGGTGTGGCTGTCTGCAGGTGAAAACAGCCTGCAGGTGAAGGACGAGGGCCAGGGCATCCCGGCAGAGCACCTGCCCCATCTGACCGAGGCCTTTTACATGGTGGATAAAAGCCGGGCCCGTGCCAGCCAGGGTGCCGGATTGGGGCTGGCCCTGGCCCGGCGCATCGCCCGCATCCATGGCGGGGATGTGGACATTACAAGCCAGCCTGGGGAAGGCACCTGCGTGACGGTGCATTTTTGGAGCGAAGCGGCAAATCTGACGTAAATCAACATTGTTTACAAGTTGATGACCAGCAGCAGACCGCTTGGAAACATGCCTGCCCCATCATCAAAACAACACGAAAAAGGAGGTAGCCCCATGAAACCACGTACCCGGTCCATCCTCACCGGTTTCATCAGCGCACTGTTCCTGCTGGCTGTTGTTTTGAGCCTGCCCTTGCTGATGAACCACACCATGAAAGACAGCCTGAACTTCTCCGCCAGCTTTGCGGAGGAAGAACTGCCAAAAGACGACACGGCATCCCCGGCCCAGGAGACAGAGAGCCAGTCGCCGCCTGTTGAGGAAACGCCCCCCGCCATCCAGGTGCCGGCAGAGACGCCTCGGGAAGAAGAACAGCAGCCTGACCTGCAAACGCCGGAACCTGAGCCCTCGGGGGAGCGCCTTCAGGTGTCCTTGTTCCCCACGGACAGCAGCTTCAGGCAGGAGGGACAGCCTCGGCTGAACCTGGAGGGCAACAACTGGCGCCGGCTGCTTGTGAGAGACCCCGAACTGGAAGACCTGAACGTGGGCGCTTTCGCCCTCCTGTTTGCCCGCATTGGGGTGAAGGACCTGCAGGAGCGCCTGGTGCGCGGCTACCTGGACAAAAACAGCAGCCTCATGATCCTGGAATCCCTCACCACCCAGGACGCGGCCTACCAGAAGGTGTTTTCCGGCATGCTGTCCAACCTGGGTTCGAAGAGCATCTTCCTGCCCCTTCAAGCCCTTTCGGCCTATGAGGGGCAGGCCGTGCTGGCTGCCGCCCGGTGGGAAGGAGGCGGTTCCGTTTTCATGATGCCCAACCGGGGCCTGATGCCGTTTTCGGTGATGCAGTATGCGGGCCATCAGGGGCATGTGACCCTCACCCCGGACAGCTACCAGAGGATTGAGGAAGAGATGATGGCCCAGGCCCTGGACAGCTTGCCCAAGGAAGAGGGTCAACGGCTGCAGGACTGCCTGGACAAGGCCCTTGATGTCTTGCACAGGGATGGGGAGCCCGGGGCGGACAGCCGCTATGCCTTCATCAGTGCCCGGCCCTTCCAGTTCAAAATCGGCTGGGATTACCTGGCTGCCGGCTACCACCTGACCATGGTGGACACACAGAGCGCCGGGGAGTTCACCCTCAGCGTGGACCTGCTTTCCGGCGGCATCGGCATTGCAGAGGAGGGGGCCACACCCTACCTGGACCTCCACGACAGGCTGGTGATGCAGGACCGGGAAAACACCGCCTGGCAGACGAACCCGGAGCCCGTCTGGCAGCGCACGGCAGAGCTGTTTTCCCTTCTGATGGGCCCCGTCTGGCAGGAGGAAAAACAAGGGATGGTGCAGAACATCTCCAGCATTACCAGCAACATGGATCAGCCTGTCCTGCAGGTGGACATGGTGCCGGAGGACCTGGACCAGCGCCTGCTGGATCAGGCAAACGCAGCGCCCTACACCCTCTACACCCTGCAGATGGACCGGGACCTGAAGCTGCTGAGTTTGGACGTGCAGACCCAGCTGTTGCAGGAAACCCAGGCCAGCGATTTCGTTACGCTGTACCTGCCCAGGGAGGAGGAGGGGCCTGTTTCCCTGGAACTGGAAGATGCATATACAGATGCCATTTCACAGGTTGAAGCATTGAGGCTGCAGGCCCATGAATGGGACACAAGCGGCGAACTGGCCATGCTGCTTGACAAGGCCCATGGACAAAGGGTCCAGCTGGTCAACGAAGCCCTGGACATCATCAATCAAACCGGCGGAAACTACCATCTGGAGGAAGAGCTTCAGGGATGGCCCAGAAAGGTTTCCCTCTGGCTGTTGCGCCAGAGGGACCACCAGGAGAAAAACCACGACCAGGTGCGTTTGTCCTTCAGTGTGCAGGATGAGGAGGGGAAGTACTATCATGTCGCCTTCCGGGTGAACCGGGACATGAGCATCGCCATCACTGGCTTCGTCCCGAACGATGTGTTTGCACCAGCGGAATAGGAGACAACCAAAAACAGAATAAGGGCTGGGAGTTTTCCCGGCCCTTGTTTAATAAAATCTCGCGCCTTACGGATAGGGCACAGCCGCCGGGATGGCCCAGGCCCGGTTCTTGTGGACGAGGATGGGCCGGGCCCTGGCTGGCATGGAAGGCGCCAGCCTTTAAGGGGCTGCAGGGGCTGTGTGCGGCCATGGGTTGGTTTCAGCCCCGGGCGGGTAGGTATAACCGGGAAGTGCGGAGCGATTTCGAAGCACGGTGCTTTGGCCCTCCACGGGAGGGCTGCCGATGCCTGTCAGGAAGGTGAAAAGATGAAAAACATGCTGTACAAAGGCTTGTTGCTGGTGATGGCTTGCATGTTGATAACGGGGGGCGGGTCGCTTGCCCTGGCGGAACAGGATGCTGCCTGGGCTGGGCCTCACAGTTTCAATATCTACCCGGAGGGGGACCAGGCAGCCTTTGACCAGGCCCTGATGGCGGACCGGCTGGCCCTGGTGCCCCTGGACTTCTCCTTTTCACTGGGGGGCGCAGCGGTGCTGGCGGAAATCAACCGGTATTTTGATGCCCTGGCCCAGGCGGACCCCGCCCTGGACACCCGGGAAGTGCTGCTGGACCAATACCCCATCGGGGACACCCTGGATTTTTCCTTGTCGGACCTGTACGGGGCGGCCAGCTACCTGAGCCTGTCCCCGGACGGCCGCCGCCTGTTTGTCATCCTGGAGGGCATTCCCTTTGTCCTGGGCCTGGAGGATGGCTTCCTGCGGCTGCTGGCACCGGAAACAGGGGTGAACCCCACCTACATCAAGGCTGTTTTTCCCAAGGCTCTGCATATGGTGCAGGATGGCGGGGTGGTTTGGTCCCCCGGGGGCAGCCACCTGGCCCTGGCCAATCCCCAGCAGGTGATGGTGTATGCCTTCCCGGCCATCAACATCCTGCTGGCGGATGTGCAGGCGAGCAGCTTCCGCCTGGTGGATCCCCTGCTGCCCCCTGACCTGCGCATGATGGACAAGGGCCACCTGACCGGCTTTCCCTTCCGCGCAGCCTTCAGCCAGGTGGCGCCGGTGCTGTATTACGAGGTCTACGGCATCCTGAAAGGGGAGGAGCGGGAGAGCGAGATCCGCAGCCTGAACCTGATAACCGGCGTGGACGCCCCCTATGCAGGGACCCGGCCTGAACTGACCACCGCCGACCCCGCCTTGTGGCATACGCCGGAGGGCATCCTGCAAACGGTGTCTGCCATCACCCGGGATGGGAAGCGGGGGCTGGCCCTGATCCCTCCCGAAGGGGACACCCTGTATCTGTCCCTGGACCTTGAGGAACCCTCCCAGCGCACCATTGTCCATTTTCAGCTGCCCAGCTACGCAGAAGGCCGCGGGGTGCTGCTGGCCTACCGGGCGGGCAAGGCTGGCCTGTACCATGAAACCTTCCAGCTGTTTGATATGGCGAACCTTCAAGATGGCCTGTTTGACAGCCAGCTGGCACTGTGGCCGGACAGGGAGCAGGGCCAGCGGGTGGGCCCCCTCAGCATCGCGGGGCTGGACGTGGAGGGCATGGAAGCCCTGTACCAGGACCCCGGGCTGATGCTGCCCGTAAATGCCGTGCTCTCCCCCGGCGGCAGCCACCTGGCCTTGGCGGGGGTGTATGGGGATGAAGCCAGGCTGTACATCCTGGACATCCACCGGGGCATCGCCGGCCGGGTGGATGTGACAGCGGCCGGGGTTAAAAACGCCATCAGCTTTGCGCCGTTTGCAAGGCTGACCAACCGCCTGGCCAAGGGGCTGGTCTGGTCGGACAACAACCGCCTGCTGGTGCACAGCGACGGCAGCTACCGCCTGTACGGGCTGGCAGTTGTGGATTGATTGGAGCTTGCTGCCTCATCGCAGAACACACAAATGGGGCCGGGAGTTTTCCCGGCCCCTGCTGCAGTTTGTGCTGGCTATGGATAGGGGATGATCACCGGGTTGGCCCAGGCCCGCCGCCCTTCATCATCCTCAATGATGACCCGCACAAAGCGCTCGTTCCATTCCCGGCTGACGGTGAAGGACGCCTGGGTGATGCCCGGGCCTTCGTGGCAGCGCAGGGGGGCCCAGGCCCGGTTGCTGTGAAAGAGGATGCGCCGGGCCGGTGAGCAGGACACCGTGAGGGTGTCCCCGTCAAAGGTGATCTGGTGGATCTCCGGCCCCCGGCTGGCATGGAAGGCGCCGGCCTTCAGGGCCTGCATGATGCCCACCACGCTCAGTTCGTCCGCCTGCAGGCGGATAAAGGCCTGGCCTGCGTCCCCGTCATAATGGTGGGCGTCGTCCACGGCCACGGTGTTCAGGGGCCTGCCGTTGGCGGCGGCGATGTCCAACAGGCCCGTGGCGTCGGCCCGGTCCCCGTTCCAGGGCGGGCGGGAGGTGCTGTTGTAGATTTCCGCCGCGGTCAAATCCTTCAGGGCATTGATGGTCTCCGGGGTGTTTAAGGACCAGAGGGGGTGGGCCAGGATGGCCAGGCCGCCGGCCGCGCGGATCTCGTTGATGCCCCGCTGGGGGCCCCAGCGCGCGTCATAGCGGCGCAGGAAGCTGTCATTGATGTTCACCCCCACGATGTGGGTCACCTGGCTGGCCTGGAAAAAGTCGATCTCAATCCCCGGCAGCACCAGCATCTTGCCGTACATCTGCAACTCCACGCTGCGCATCCGGTGGTCGGTGACGCAGATGAAGTCGTATCCGGCCTCCTGGTAATGCCGGGCAGCCTCCTCAAAGGTGAGGCTGCCGTCAGACGCCGTGGTGTGCAGGTGGAGGTTGCCCTTGAACCAGGGCTTTGCGGGGTCAAAGAGCTGCATATCCTGTTCCTTTCGTGATACTAAATGCACTCTTTCATGCTTCCATGTAATCGGTCTGCGTCAGGATTCACTCCACTTCGTTCGCTGCCAGGACAAGCCTGCCAGCTCACTATATTCCGGAACCCTTCCTTCCGCTTGAAAGCAGGCTTTCAAGCGAGAGGAGGGACCCCGAAGTGGACGCCTCCGCCGAGCTTGCGAGGTGGAAAGGGAACGCAGAGAGTCCCGACGAGGCTACGCCTCGTTCCTTCGACTTAGCAGAGCCATCAACAATCCTCGATCCATGAGTGCATTAACTCGTGTGTTTAGTATGAGCCCGGAGGATGTTAACAAACAAATATCGCGCAGCGACACAGGGAAGATACCCGCTTCAAGGAGCAGGAGCGGATTTATGTCTGCGCAGGTGCTTACTGGGTTTGCACATCCCGGCGGCGGTACAGCAGGAAAGCCGGCACGATCAGGGCCAGGGCCAGGGCGGTGAGGGCCAGCAGCGGGGCGGCCCTGAAGGCTTCCATGGGGTAGGCAGGCACATGGCCCAGGGGGGTCAGGCGCTGCACCCAGGGGGGCAGGTCCATGAGGCGGCCGAAGTACACGGCAAAGAAGGAGAAGCCCAGGTAGCTGTAGCCCAGGGCCAGCCGCCGGGGCAGGGCGGCCGCCAGCAGGGCCATCAGCCCCAACAGCACCCACAGGGCGGGAACATAGCTGTAGGAGGCGATGAGGAAGGTGCTGAGGGCGGGGGTCTGGGGGTAGACCAGGATGCCCACCCCGTAAAAGCCCAGGGCGATGATGGCGGGGTAGACCAGGCTCATGACGAGGGCGATGCCCAGGTAGGCCCCCAGCAGCTGCCGGCGGGCGACGGGCAGGCCCAACAGCTGCTCCGCCCGGCCCTGGCGCTCCTCCGACACCACCCGGGCCAGGGTGGTGAGCATGGGGATGGCGGACAGCATGGCCATGACGGCGGTGAGCAGGCCGATGAACTGCTCGGTGACGCTGAAATCCGGGCTGGCGGCGAACAGGGCGCTGAGCATGGCGTTGCCCGTGATGAAGGCTTCCATCTCCCCAAAGACCGAGGCATAGGTGCCCGCCAGGATGAACAGGGCATAGGCCCAGACCAGGGCGCTGATGCGGCTGAGGCGGAAGGCCAGGCCCAGGGGGGAGGAGAGGGAGGCTGCGGCCTGGGCCCGGCCGGGATGGGCGGGGATGAGCCCCTGGCCCAGGTCCCGCCGGCTGGCCAGGGCCATGGCCAGGGCGGCCAGCAGGGCGGCTTCAAGCAGGAGGACGAAGACGGGCCAGACATGGTTTGTGACAAAAACCTGGCTGCGCAGGGCCAGGCCCAGGGGGGAGAGGAGGGCCAGGGCTTCCCCGATGATGTCCCCGGCTGCCCGGAGCAGGTAGAAAAACATCAACAGGCCCAGGGCCAGGCCGGTGGCGGTGCGGTTGTTGGCGGTCAATTGGCAGCAGATGGCGGTGAGGCCGGCAAAGACCAGGCCGGTGGCCCCCAGGATGCCGCCGAAGAGGAGGCAGCCGGCCAGGTCCATGCCCGTGCCCCGCAGGGCATACAGGCCCAGGCCGGTCAGCAGGGCCAGGAGCACATTGGCCAGCAGGGCCTCAAGCAGGGCGGCGGACAGGCCTGCCAGCCGCCCCACCGGCAGGGAGCGGATGAGCTCCAGCCGGCCTTCCTCCTCGTCCTGCCGGGTGTGGCGGGTGAGGAGGAAGATGTTCATGAGGGCGGTAAAAATCAGGCAGAACACCAGCATCATGTTGGCGTAGGCCGCCCCGGTATGGAAGTGGGCAGCGCCGTAGACCGGGCCCACCAGAGCCACCATGGCAGGGTTTTCCATCATCAGGGCGAAGACCTGGTTGTTGTCCCCGGCGATGAGCAGGTGCTGGAACACGGGCACCAGGGCCGTCATGAACAGGGACAGGCCCAGCACCCACAGGGGCAGGCGCAGCCGGTCCCGGCGCAGGGTCAGCCGCAGCAGCGGCCCGCTGCCCGCGGTGAGGCTTTTCAACATGGCTCAGCCCTCCCTTTCGTAATGGCTCATGAACAGCTGCTCCAGGGTGGGGGGCGCGCACTCCAGGTGCATCAGCCCGTGGTCGTTGAGGAGGGTCACCAGGCTGCCCAGGTGGTCGGCCTCCACGCTGCAGGACAGCCGCTGGCCTTCTTGATGCAAATCGTGAAGAAAGGGCATTGCTTGAAGCCCCGTCAAGGGCTGCCGGGTGACGGCGTGAACCTGGGTGCGGGTGAGGTGGCGCAGCTGGGCCAGGGTGCCGGTTTCGATGATGCGGCCCCTCCTGATGATGGACACCTTGTCGCAGAGCTTCTCAACTTCTGACAGGATGTGGCTGGACAGCAGCACGCTTTTGCCCCGGGATTTCACCTCCAGGACGCAGTCCTGGAACACCTCCTCCATTAAGGGGTCCAGGCCAGAGGTGGGCTCGTCCAGGATGTAAAGGTCGGCCTCGGTGGCAAAGGCCGCCACCAGGGCCACCTTCTGGCGGTTGCCCTTGGAATAGGTGCGGCATTTCTTGGTGGGGTCCAGGTCGAAGCGCTGCAGCAGCTCCCTGCGGGCGCTGTCCTTGTTGCCCCGGCGCAGGCGTACAAACAGGTCGATGACCTCGCCCCCGGTGAGGTTGGGCCACAGGCTGACCTCCCCGGGCACATAGGCCACCCGCCGGTGGAGTTCCACCGCGTCCTGCCAGGCGTCCCGGCCAAAGAGGGTGGCCTGGCCGCTGGTGGCTTTGAGGATGCCCAGCAGCACCCGGATGGCGGTGGTCTTTCCGGCGCCGTTGGGCCCGATGAAGCCGTAGACCTCGCCGGGGTCCACCGAGAGGTTGACCGCATCCAGGGCCTTGAGGGTGCCGAAGGTTTTGGTGACCTGGTTCATGTTCAGGATGGGCATGCTTTCCTCCTATATATACTGGACGAGAGCTTTAACGCACTCATGGGCAGAGCAATTTTTTGTCACCCGCAAAGACGAATGAAGGAGGCGTAGTCGCAGCCTACGCTGACTGAATGAGTCAAAGCGGTGGCGAAAAAGGGCCTGCTCATG
>Ga0123334_1003137_pt1 | contig 18180 bp, 9 predicted proteins | sample BiotimSIPDNA_FD_89706 | JGI IMG/M metagenome (GOLD analysis project Ga0123334, IMG submission 89706) | Anaerobic biogas reactor microbial communites from Washington, USA - Biogas_R1 time_0 SIP DNA | ecosystem: Engineered > Bioreactor > Anaerobic > Unclassified | place: Washington, USA | collected... | reverse complement strand
TCCCTTCGCATTTTGGACGGCGCGATCGGCTTGTTCTGCGCGGTTGGCGGCGTTGAACCCCAATCCGAGACCGTATGGAACCAGGCGGAGAAGTACCATGTTCCCAGGATTGCCTTCGTGAACAAGATGGATCGCGTCGGGGCGGATTTCTTCGGCGTCGTTGACCAGATTCGCGGGATTTTGGGAGCCAATGCGGTTCCCCTTGCGATTCCTGTTGACCAGGGACCCGACTTCAAGGGAATCATCGACTTGGTAAAAATGAGCTATGTCGTCTATATCGAGAGTCCCAAGGGAACATACCCCGAAGACCGGGAACTCACCCCCGAACTGGCGGAATACGCCGCGCCATGGAGAAAAAACCTGATCGAAAGCGTCGCCGAAATAGACGAAGAGCTCCTGGACAAGTATTGCGCGGACGAGCCAATCGAAGTTCAGGAGATCATCGATGCGGTACGCAAGGCGACACAGGCACAATCGATCTGCCCGGTGCTCTGCGGTTCCGCCTTCCGCAACAAGGGCATCCAGAGACTGCTTGACGCCGTCGTCGATTACCTCCCCTCCCCCAATGATGCGCCTCCAACGATCGGAATCACACCGGACGGCAAGGAACAAGAACGAAACAGCGACGACCCCAGGCTTACCGCGCTGGCATTCAAGGTCGTCGCGGACAAGAACATCGGCAAGCTCATCTACGTACGGGTCTATTCGGGTTCCATCGAATCCGGATCGTACATCTACAATTCAACCAAGGGCAAGCAACAGCGCGTGAGCCGCCTGTTCAGGATGCACGCCAACCGCCAGGAAATCGTCGAGAGACTGAACGCGGGCGAAATCGGCGCGGTCGTCGGCTTGAACGACACGGCCACCGGCGACTCCCTTTGTTCCGAGGAGGATCCGATCATCCTTGAGGCGATCGACTTTCCCGAACCTGTGATTTCGGTCGCGGTTTCGCCAAGGAGCCGTGCCGACCGGGACAAGCTGATGGCTGCGCTGATCAAGCTGGCGGAAGAGGATCCGACCTTTACGGTCCGCGTCGATCCCGAGACCAACGACACGGTCATTTCCGGCATGGGCGAATTGCACTTGGACATCATTGTCGATCGCATCAAGCGCGAGTTCAAGGTTGAAGTTGATTCAGGCGCCCCCGAAGTGTCGTATCGCGAGACATGCACGAAGGTTGTCGAGCACGAGGAGCGTTTCAGGAAGCAGACTGGCGGCCATGGCCAGTATGCCCACATCATCTTCAAGCTGGAACCCCAGAAGCCTGGCGAGGGCTACGAATTCGTGGAGGAAGTCAAGGGTGGCAACATCCCCAAGGAATACATCCCCGCCATCGAGAAGGGATTGGAAGAAGCCTTGTCTGCCGGTCCAAAGTCGGGCTTCCCCGTCGTGGACCTGAAGGTCACGTTGCTCGACGGTTCCTACCACGACGTCGATTCCTCCGAAATGGCTTTCCGTACCTGCGCCTCAATGGGCTTCAAGGCTGCATTCCTCAATGCGGTGCCGCAGCTGCTCGAACCCGTGATGAGACTCTCAATCACCACGCCCCCGGAATTCGCGGGTGCGATCACCGGCAACCTGAGTTCAAGGCGAGGACGTGTCTTGGGGCTGGACACCGTGTCGGAGAAGGCGCAAGTGGTCAGGGCGCTCTGCCCGCTCGCAAACCTTTTCGGATACACCTCCGAACTGAGAAACATGACCCAGGGGCGAGCGGGCTTCAACATGCAGTTCGAATTCTACGAACCCGTGCCGCAGAACATCGCCGAAGAAGTGATCGCCAAGCGCAAGAAGATGCACGAGGAAGGCAAGTAAGCGAGGTCGCACAACGATGGATACGATAGGTTCAAGACTGGAATTATTGGTTGGAGACGAAGGAATCAAGCGTCTCCAATCGGCAAGCGTCCTGATCCTGGGAATCGGAGGAGTCGGCTCCTGGACCGCCGAGGCGCTGGCGCGATCCTGCGTCGGGCACTTGACCCTGGTCGACTACGATACGATCAAGGCTTCGAACCTGAATCGCCAGATTCATGCGCTCCATTCCACCTTAGGCAGGAGCAAGGTCGATGCGATGGCCGATCGGATTCGTGACATCAACCCGTCTTGCCGCGTCGAAGGCGTCTCTACTCGCCTGGAAGCCGGTAGCGTCTCCGAGCTGTTGTCGTCAACCGGCTGGTCATGCGTAATCGACGCCATTGACGAGCGCCAGCCCAAGACCGCCGCGATCGTCTATTGCCTTCGCAACGGGATTCCGATCCTGTCCAGCATGGGTTCCGCCAACAAGACCCGGCATGACCTGGTTCAGGTCGCGGACATTTCCGAGACCTACAGCTGCCCTCTTGCCAAGCTAATGCGGAAGGCGCTGAACAAGGAAGGGATCCAAAGCGGGTTGACCGTCTGCTTCTCGCCTGAATTGCCCGCCGGCAGCGCATCCGAAACCCAGCCTGAAGCGCCTGGGGAACGCCGCCCGTTGGGAACGATCGCCTACCTTCCAGCAATCTTCGGACTCAAGCTCGCAGCCGAGGCGATCGACATCATCCTGGGACGAAAGTAACGGCGACGAAGGCATCAATCCGTCAAACGACCTCTTCGCCGTCCTCTGGCAAGCTCTTCACCACTCGCAATGCAAAATACATGGCGACGGCGCAAGACAGGGCTTCCGCAAGGACCTTGGAGAAAAGCAGTACCGCCAAGCTCATCGTCCATAATCCCAAAAGTGCCAAGGGTATCTGGAATACAAGCACGCGGATGAACTTGATCAGCGAATCAAGCTTCGGATGACCGCAAGCCGTAATCGCAAAGCACGCGAAACGCATTGCCTCTACGCAGCCAAAACCCAACGGCGCTATCCGCAAATACAACTTCATCTTCTCCTGAATGTCAGGCTCAGGCGTGAAATAGCCAACCACGAGGGGCGCAAACAAAATGAACAGCAAGCCAACTATCGTAAGATAGATAAATGAAAACTTGACTGATATGCGCAAAGCATCACGTACTCGACTGTACAGCCGGGCGCCGTAGTTCTGAGCCATCATCGGCATCAACGTAATGCCAAGCGACATCGGAAATACGAAGGCGACCGCATCAAGCTTGCTCCCGGCAGAAACGCCGGCAACCGCAACGTCACCAAACTCGGCAGTGATCTTCGTCGTAATAAACTGCCCTATCGGAAACAAGAACATGCCCAGCATCGAGGGAATCGCGTACCTGATTATAGACCGCCAGCACGAAAACATCTCAGCCAACGGAAATCGCTCGAAGGACAGGAAACCGTGCTTCATAAGCAACAGGCAATTGAAAATCGCACAAACAGCCTGGGACAACACGGTCGCCAAGGCCGCACCTTGAATCCCCATCTTGGGAAACGGCCAAATCCCAAAGATCATCAACGGATCGAGAACCACGTTGATCAGCATCCCGACAACCTGCATGATGCTGGCCCACTTCGGAATCCCTACCGTGATCAGCATCTTGTTCCCAATCATCGCCAAGGCCGCCGTGATGCAGCCGAAAAACCAAATGTCCATATAAAGACAAGTCTGATGAAGCGTCTCGCCGCTCGCACCCATCGCCGCATACAAATGATGCGCAAACAACTTGCCTGCAATGGCCAATGCCAACGAGCACAAAGCGAGCAAGTACACGCCGGAACTGGCTAGGCGTGACGATTGGCGGCTATCCTGACGCCCCAACGCATGCGCCAACGTCGCCATTATCCCAGTACCCAAGCCGAAGAACACACCGTTCATCAGCATGATGACGGGAAACGTGAAGCCCATCGCAGCCAACGGAGCCTCGCCGCCAAGCCGTCCCACGAAAAACGTGTCAGCCATATTGTAACCTGACATCGCCAACGTGGCGGGCAGCATCGTCAAAGCCGTCTTGAACATCGTGCCCGCGATGCTACCCCTTGTGTATTTCGCACGATTGTCGCCTTCCTTGCCCGATACTCCACCGCTCATTGCCGCCCCCTGATTTCCTCAACCGCGCGCTTGACAATGGCAACGATGTAGTCCGACAATTCCTTCTTGCCGTAAGACTTCCTCACGTCAAAGACACCCTTCCCTTTCAGCTGACGCTTCTCAATCCTGGATTGGATCGGCAGGAATCGGCACAGGCTATGGTAAGTGTATCGCAACAGGCTGATGTTGGCGGGAGTCGCAGCTTCCTCGCCCAGCAATGACGTCAGCAGCCGGGTCATCCGTTCCTCGTAGGTTTTCCGTCGTTCCTCATCCGACGGAGAGCGCGGATGGGAGCTGGACTCGTCGCCGTTGTCGTCGATCAATTCCCGAAGGAATAGCCAATTGATGTCAAACATCGTTTCATCATAAGTATAGTCAAGCATGATTTCGACATGGAGTTCCAGCGCCTTCCATGGATCCGTTTCCAATGCCTTCCAGCATTTTTCCATCACAGCGGAACGGATGGAACGGGCATACTCGCGGACGGCGGCATAAAACCCACGCTTGTCGCCAAAGTAGTAGTTGATGCCGGCAATATTGCTGCGGGCATCGTCGCATATCTCACGAACCGTGGCTCCTTCGAAGCCCTTGTTCGCAAATACTTTCAAACCCGACACCAGCAGTCGCTCCTTGACATCTTGCTTCATCAATCAGCTCCAATATGACAAACTATCAACAAACAACCTTGTTTCAAACGACATTAGTTTTAAACTGACAATTCAAAAAAATGTTTTAATCTAACGCAATTTGCGACTTTAGCAAATTTTCTCATCAACAGATTGTGCGATTATTCTCCACCTTCAAAGATAGTTGGGAAGATTGGCTTCTCCATCGTTTGAAGAACATGTTTTTTGCATTATACTTAGTGGAATTCCGACCTCGCCTAAAAAGACCAAGGAAATCGCAGGACTTCACGCTATGAAACGCACGATAATTCTCATCATCGCCTTGATTACGTCGACGCTGTTTTCGGCTCCCGTCTTGTCAACCCAATCCTGGGCGAACACGGACGATGCCTTCCGCGACTTCGCCTCGGTTCTGGAGGCGAACAATCCCCGAAATCTCCTGGCGCGTCCGGAAGTGACCTTCCATTCGCCGGACATGTCGGCCGCGACTTGCCGAATGTTCGCCGACGGCGACGCGGGAGCCAGAGGAGCCGAAGGACGAATCGGCATTGGCGGCGCCCCGACGACGATCCGCTTCTACCTGGGCAAGACCACGCCGATCTACGAAGTCGCATTCTACACCTTCAACATCGACGCGCGCGCCAACCAGGACTACGAAGTGCGTTTCGCTGACAACAGCGCCAACCCCGGCAAATTGCCCGAATTTCCCAAGGAACCCCATTTGACCACGGGACCGAAGGTGATCGGACCAGACGCCGGCGGCTTCAGGTCGTCCTTCGCCAACGAGGACAAGACCCCGATATTCCCCAAGGCGGACTGGGTCGAATTCAGGATTTGGCGGACATACAACGTCAAGGCAGGCACCCCGGCACATTCGGACAAGGCGGAATCCTGGACGTCCGGAATCGAGATCGATGTTTTCGGCGACCCCAAGGACGTCATCGCCATCCCCCCCGAAGTCCTGGCAAACAGGGAAAAGCTCAGGGCGCTTCCAAGGCAATTCCAGTTCGTCAAGCAAGACACGCTGACAGCAAGCATCCTCCATGCCAGGCAGGCTATACTCGATTGGGAAAAGCTCTTTGACGACATCCTCCAGGAAGAGCACGGAGTCAAGCTCGGCGCCTGGGAATTCGCAGGCCCGTACGCACAAAATGCCGAGGAGGCAAAAGGCGAAAACGCACCACAAAACGCAACCTGGAAACAGCTGGAAGGATTGCAGGACGGAAAAACCACAGACCTTGCCAAACTCGTCAATGCAAAGCCAAATGACGTCATCTTCCTCAGGCGGACGGCAACGCTGACCAAGAACTTCAGCAATACAATGCCGTTCCTGGTACGGACAGGATTCCGAAGCGGACGGCTCGCCATGACCAGCGGAGGACAAGTCGGCGGACGGAACGACCTGATGCTCCACGCGTGGAACGCCAACGGGAAAAAGGGGAACCAGCAACTTCTGGGCAAGTTGCATGTCTCCGGCGATGACGGGCAGTGCCTGTTCCACTTCCAGCCAACCGCCATAGGTCGCTCCAAGCTCAATGCGGGCGATGCCAAGAAGCGAATTTCGCGACGGCAAAACCTATTTTGGACCCTTCGCAACGAGTTCCCAGATCCAGCTTCCCGCATGCAGCTCCTCTGGGAGGAAACCGACCTGATCTGGCTGGACAACCGAGACGTCGGCATGGCGACCATCGTCTGGCACCTGGACGAATGGCTTCCCCACGAAAACCCCCTATGGCTGGCGGCAAGATACAGAAAGGCAACGAAAAACAGGCTTGCACAACTCAAGGAAAACCTGGATCTCAAACCGAAAGGGATCCGAGATATCACTGCCAAAACCATTCAGGAAATCGAAACGCTCCTCCAAGACGACAACAGGCCCCTGGACTTTAAGGCAGACCAAAAGGCATACCATGACGTGATGACGCTCACAGCCGCCTTCGACAATGTCCACGCCGTCGAGTCAACACAGCTCGCAGTACAAGACCAAATCAACACCTTCAAGGAAGAATACGCCGAAAAAGGAAGGGCTTTCCTGACCAAACTGGCGGAAGAGGAAGCCAAGGCGATCGCGTTGCTCAAGAAAGCCGTCAATGAAAAGCACGGCGCATTGGCGGAAATCACAGCCTATGGTATCGAATTCGCCAAGTCAGCGCAGGACATCCTGCTGCAAAACCCGCTCCTGCAAGACCAAAAGCTCATTTTCATCAAGGGCGGATTCTGGTTCTCCTCAAACTGGGGCGGTCCCAATTCCCTGGGAAACGAATTCGTCACGCTCTCGCCCGTCAGACCGGACGGCAACATCGAAACGCTCTTCAAAACCAATAAGATTACAGACTACGACCTGGACTGGGACGCCAAGAAACTGATCTACGGAAACGGAAGGCATATCATCGAGTCTAGCCTGGACGGCAAGACTCAACGCCAGATCACAACCGTCGAAAACCAGCACGTCATGCACTTTGACGCATGCTACCTCCCCTCGGGACAAGTGGTTTTCAGCTCGACGGCATGCGAGCAAGCCGTCCCCTGTACGGGAGGATGGTACGTCGCAAACCTCCATATCGCCGATGCGGACGGAAGAAACGAGAGACGACTCTGCTACGACCAGGACCACAACTGGAACCCGACCGTCCTCAACAACGGACGCGTGCTCTTCTCGCGCTGGGAATACGCCGATACGCCCCACTACTTCACGCGACTCCTCTTCCACATGAATCCCGACGGGACCGGACAAATGGAGTACTATGGCTCCAATTCCTACTGGCCCAACTCCATGTTCTGGCCTCGCCCAATCCCGGGACACTCCTCGGCGGTATCGACCGTCATCACCGGACACCACGGGACTTCACGGCAAGGCGAATTGATCCTGCTGGATCCAGCGATCGGACGCAAGGAAGCCCAAGGCGTCATCCAGCGGATACCCGGACGCGGAAAGAAAGTGATCCCTATCATCAAGGACGGACTGGTGGAAAATTCATGGCCGAGATTCGTCGCCCCATATCCGCTCGCAGAACCCGATACCAACAGGGGCGCAGGAAAATACTTCCTCGCAACGATGAAGCCGGAACCAAAGGCACCTTGGGGACTCTACCTGGTTGATGTGTTCGACAACCTGACCCCGATCCTGATCGGAAACTACATCGATGCACGACCGCTCCGCCCAAGATTCAAGCCGCCGGTCATCACTTCCAAGGTGAACCTGACCAAGAAGACCGGATTCGTCTATATGACAGACATCCGCCAAGGACCCGGCATCCAGGGCTATCCCGAAGGATTGGTCAAGCAATTGCGCATCGGCGCCCATCACTACCGGTTTGGTTCCAACGGAGATACATACGCCAGTGCCTACGAGGGGGGCTGGGACTGCAAGCAAATCATCGGAACCGTCCCCGTGGAGCCCGATGGATCCGCATTTTTCGAGGTTCCCGCCAACGTTCCCATCTTTGTCCAGCCCTTGGACGCGGACGGCAAGGCGCTCCAAACCATGCGCTCCTGGTTCGTGGCGATGCCCGGCGAAACGATCTCCTGCGTCGGCTGCCATGAACCACAGAATTCTGTCTCCCCGCCAGGAGCGAGGCAAGCCTCCCGCAAGCCACCTTGCCCGATGGAACCCTGGCTTGGACCGGCGCGCGGATTTGGGTTTGACCAGGAAGTCCAGACGGTCCTGGACGCCAAGTGCGTCGGCTGCCACAACGGCAAGGAAGACGCTCCCAAGCGCCTGAAGGACTTGCGCCGCAAGCCTGACACGTACCAGGGTCGCTACTCGCCTTCCTACAATGCCCTGCATCCATACGTACGCAGGGCCGGCGTCGAAGCCGACTACTGCATGCAAAAGCCCGGCGAATGGGACGCTGACACCTCCCCGTTGATCCAGCTGCTCAAGAAAGGACACTACGGCGTGCAACTCACCAAGGACGAGTGGTCCAGGCTCTACACCTGGATTGACTTCAATGTCCCCTACGCGCCAAACTGGCGGCAATCCCATATCCCGCCTACCCAGGAGCAAATCGACCGCAGAAACCACTTCAAAAAGCTGCATGCCTTGATCGATGACACCAACGAGAACCTTATTCCTATGCCTCCCCAGGTTCCCTTTGTACCGCCGATGACCCAACCGCAGCCACCGCCGCCGCAAACTTTGGACAACTGGCCGCTCTCCAAGGAAGTCGCCGAACAGCAACAGCAGAAGCTTGGCCAGAAGCAATTGGTCCTCACCTTGGCGGACGGCATCCAAATGTCATTCTCGGCAATTCCTCCAGGCAAGGCGCTGGTAGGCGATGCCCAGGGCGCTCCTGACGAGCGCACGGTCCGGGTAGTCACTGTCGATAAGCCTTTCTGGCTCGCTTCCCACGAAGTCACCAACCAGCTCTATGCCTTGTTCGATCCCGACCACGATTCAGCCTATATGGACGGACGTGGAAAGGACAGGATCACCAGGGGACGCCCGCAAAACGAACCCTTGATGCCGGTCATCAGGATCACCTGGGAACAGGCGAACGAATTCTGCAAGTGGCTCTCGGGAAAGACCGGCAGAACCTGCATGCTGCCAACCGAAGACGAATGGGAATACGCCTGCCGGGCAGGTACCGCAACGCCCTGGAACTTCGGTGACGAATCCCAGATCAAGCCGGACAACCTGGTTGCCAACATCTCCGATTGGCAGCTTAGGTCATGGAACTTCGGACGTTGCCATCAAGACATCAACGACCATGCTTTCCACTCGCGGGCAGTCGGAGGATACCCGCCCAATCGCTGGGGACTCTACGACATGCACGGAAATGTCGCGGAATGGACCGCCTCGCAATACGAACCGAACGACCCCAACCTGAAAGTCGTCCGCGGAGGCTCCTGGAACGATTTGTTCCCGCAAGCCAGGTCTGCTTCGCGATGGAGATATCCCAAGTGGCAACCCGTCTACAACGTGGGATTCCGCGTCAAGTTACTTTGGTAGCCACCTTACACGAACACAAACTTAACTTGCACATAAACTAACTCACAACCAAGAGGACACAATGAAAAAGACCTTGATCGCGTTGATTGCCGCGCTAGCCTTCGTAGCCCGCTCGGCTCCCACGTACCTGTCTCCAACAGCTTTTGCCACAGATGGAAAATCACTGTTCATAGCCGAGGAAACCGCAAGACAAATCGCCGTCTTCGACTTGGAGAAGAATGCGCTCGCCAAAAGCTTCGCCCTGCCCGCGCAACCCCATGCATTGGCTCTCTCGGCTGACGGGCAAACGCTCTTGGCAGCCGCAGGCGAGGCAAGGGGAGTCCTGCTTGCCATCAATACGGCGGACGGCAAGATCAAGCAATCCATCCCGATTGGACACACGCCAATGGGAGTCGCCATCGTGGGAGACATGGCATACGCCGTCAACCGGTTCAGCAACGACTTGATGGCGATCGACCTCAAAGCCGGCAAGGTCACGAAGACGGTTCCAGCAGGTCGCGAGCCTCACGGGATTGCGGTCGCTGACGGCGGGCGCAAGCTGTTCGTCTCCAACCACCAGCCGATGGGCCCAGCCGATGGCGACTACATCGCCATCGGCGTCTGCCCATTCGCCCTCCCCGACCTGACCCCGCTCCCGCACATCAAGCTTACCAACGGATCGGCGGTCGGCCGCAAGATAACCGCTTCCCCAGATGGGGCATACGTCTATCACACCCACGTCTTGGCAAGGTACCAGTTGCCGACCACCCAGCTGGAACGCGGCTGGATGAGCACCAATGCCTTGACCATCATTGACGCCAAGACGGCAAAGCTCGTCAATACCGTGCTTCTGGACGACGTGGAACTTGGAGCGGCAAATCCTTGGGACGCCTCAGTGTCGCCTGACGGAAAAAACCTGGCGGTCTCCTCGGCCGGCTCCAACGAGATCTCCATCATCGATCGTGCCAAGCTCCACGAACGACTGGAGCAGGCGGCAAAAAACGAAAAGGTCACCGCCGTCACGTCCAGTGCGGATGCCGTGCCCAACGACCTGAGCTTCCTGGTCGGAATCAGAAAGCGCTTCAAGCTTGTCGGCATCGGACCAAGAGCCGTGCTCGCATTCAACGACAAGGTCTTTGCAGCAGAATACTTCACCGACAGCCTGGCGGTCATCCAACCGGAACTTACGCCGAAGCAGCAGATCAAGTCGATCCCCCTGGGTCCCAAGCAGGAATGGACGCAAGTGCGGAGAGGCGAAATGCTCTTCAATTCAGCGGAAATCTGCTTCCAAACCTGGCAATCTTGCGGAACTTGCCACCCCGACGGAAGGGCAGACGGACTCAACTGGGACCTGATCAATGACGGTATGGGAAACCCAAAGCAATCAAAAAGCCTCTTGCTCTCGCATATAACACCACCGACAATGATCTCCGGCATCAGAAAGAATGCCGAACTCTGCGTCAGGGCAGGAATCAGGTACATCCAATTCTCAGTCAGGCCCGATGAAGACGCTTGCGCCATTGACGAATACTGCAAGGCAATCAAGCCAGTTGAAAGCCCGTACCGAGTCAATGGAGAACTGTCGGAAGCCGCAAAACGCGGCGAAAAAATCTATGACGCCGCAGGTTGCGCCATATGCCATCCCAAAAACGAAGTCATGACGGACTTGAAAGGATACGACCTTGGAATGCAAGACCCGATGGACAAGGGCAAGAAGTGGGACACACCGACAATTCGCGAGGTCTGGCGTACCGCACCGTACATGTTTGACGGCCGATCAGTCACGATGATGGATGTCCTCACCAAGCACAATCCAGGAGACATCCACGGAAAAACCTCGAACTTGACCAAGGAACAACTCGAAGACCTGGCAGAATACGTCCTCTCACACTAATTCGACCATGAGTAGTTTTACCCTTCAATGCAACCTGGACCTGGGAATCGCAAAGCACTACGCTCCCGGTGCGACCATGCTGGTCCATCAACTGGGCAATGACCCCATCATGCTGGCATCGGGCAGCTTCAACTATGACTACGACTCCACGACAGTAGACATTTATAGCCTTTTCGACTTGGCTTCCATCACCAAATGCGTCGGCACGACGACGATAGTCATGTGGCTGTATGACAAGGGCTTGCTCGACCTGGACAAGCCATTGGTGGATTATTTCCCCGAATTCGGCCAAGCGCACCCCGAGCAGAAGTCTTGGCGTTCGAAAGTCACCATCAGGCATTTGCTGGCGCATTGCTCGGGATTGCCGCCTTTCCTGAAATTCTACGCGACCCACGCTCACCTGACGGATTGGCATCAACGCCGAAGCCTTATCCTTTCAACACAATTGGTCACGGAACCAGGAACAAAAGAAGCCTATTCCGACATCGGATTCATGATCCTTGGCGAACTCATCAGGGAATTGACGGGAAGACGCATTGACGACGTTGCCCGGGACATCTTCGTTCGCCAATTGCTAATGGTCCAAACATTCTACAATCTGCTACCTGCCGGCTGGAATCATTGCGTCCCAACCGAAATGAAGGCCGATGATGAAAAATCCTACTGGCAGGGAATAGTCCACGACGAGAACGCACGCTGGCTCGAAGGTGCGGCGGGACACGCAGGACTGTTCTCCAGTATCGTCGACCTTGACAAATACGGCAAGGCAATGCTCACTGGAGGCGCTGGTTTGTTCAGCCAGAAGACCATCGATTTGTTCACGCAACGCGCCAATATCGTCCCGGGAAGCTCCAGGTGCCTGGGCTGGGATTCACCCGAGCAGCCCAGTTCGGGCGGAAAGTATGTCAGCCCTACCGCATTCGGACACACCGGCTTCACGGGAACCTCCTTCTGGATGGATCCCGAGTACGGTATGATCGTCGCACTCCTGACCAACGCCGTCCATCCAAAACGCGAATGCAAGAATAACGGATACTTCCCCTGGAGAAACGACATGCATTCATTGGCCTATAAGACAATCCTTAACCTGGGATGACACGTCCCACTACCATAATGAACCAAAGTTACGATATCATTGTTGCAGGCGCAGGACTCGGCGGCATGACAGCCGCCAACAGACTCGCACAGGCAGGACATAAAGTCCTCCTGGCGGAACAGCATTCCATCATCGGCGGACTCGCCACATACTTCAAACGCAAACAACATGTCTTTGATGTGGCGCTCCATGGATTCCCCATCGGAATGAAAAAATCATTCCGCAAATACTGGGGAAAGGAATTCGCAGACCGAGTCGTGCAAGTCAAGTCAATCCGCTTTGACAATCCGCAATTCAAACTAGAAACAACGTTCGATACCGCCGACTTCACCGAAAAGCTCGTCAGCTTCTTCAAGATACCACAACAGGTCGTCGACGACTTCTTCGCCACCTTGGCGGAAATGAACTACTACGATGACAACAAGGACACCATACGGGACCTCTTCAACAAGTTTTTCCCGGGGCGCACCGATGTCTGGCGGTTTCTTCTGGAGCCGATAACCTATGCCAACGGTTCCGGCCTGGACGAACCCGCCATCGCATACGGAATCGTCTTCGGAAACTTCATGAGCCAGGGCGTCTATACGTTCCAAGGCGGCACGGACCTGATGATCAAGATGATGGGCGACCGGCTCAGGGAAAACGGAGTCGAGATCAAGACCTCCTCCAAGGTTGAGAAGATTCTGGTTGAGGACGGCAAGGTCAGAGGCGCCATGATCAACGGTCGAGAGGTGCCATGCCGTGCCGTAGTTTTCAACGGCAACCTGAAACGCCTCGTCAAGGAACTCGTCGGCGAAGAGCATTTTCCTGCGGAATACCTATCAGGCTTCAAGCAGGTTCGCCTAAGCAATTCGTCCTGCCAGGTGTACCTTGGAATCAAGCCGGGCGAGAGCTTGCCGTACATCGGGGACTTGATCTTTTCGTCCGAGCATCCTGAATACGACACGGCGGCGCTATTGTCGCCCATGATCACAAGCCGTACATTTTCCGTTTACTATCCGGAGCTGCGCCCCGGCTCGAACAAGTACTCGATCGTCGCCTCGATGAATGCCAACTACGACGACTGGCAGGGTTTGGATCGCGAAACGATACGACGTCGAAAGCAGGACTTGGTCGAGAATACGCTGGCGGTGCTGGAGCGAATGGTCCCCGGCATCCGCGAGAAAGTCGACTACATCGAGACATCCACCCCCCTCACCTTCGAACGCTACACCGGGCACGTCTGCGGCGCCACGTTCGGAACCAAGTTCGAGGGGCTGGACTACAGTACGACCATCCAAAACCAAGTGGCTGGTCTCTTCCACACAGGCTCCGTCGGAATCATCATGTCAGGATGGCTCGGAGCTGCCAACTACGGCGTCATCACCGCAAATGACGTTGACAAGTACATCAGGAAAGAATCGGCGGAATGAATCAAGCGGCTTCCGCCAGCACAAACGCTTGCAAGGGGAACAATCACGATGGCAGATAAGGAAAAGTTACATTCTCTTATGTTGGGTTCGCTCAAGATCGATTTTGTCTGGTGCCGACCGGACAACTTCCTCATGGGATGTTCGGAGGACGAGGAAGGCGATTCCGAGGATGCACCGCTCCATCAGGTGACGATTACAAAGGGCTATTGGCTCGCCACATGCCAAGTCACGCAGGCACAGTACGACACGATCGCAGAATTGGCGGGAAACCCATTGAAGCCCTCCAAGTTCGACGGCGAGAACAAGCCCGTCGAGCGAGTCACCTGGGTCGAGGCGATGAAATGGTGCGAGGCATTGAACGAACGCGAAAAGCAGGAAGGACGGCTCCCCGAAGGCTTCGAATACAGGCTCCCGACAGAAGCCGAGTGGGAATATGCCTGCAGGGCCGGAACAACAACCGCGCTCAACAACGGAAAAACCCTGACTAGCGCTGACGGAGAATGCCCCAACCTGGACGAAGTCGCATGGTATGACAAGAATTCAGACAAGGAAACCCATGACGTCGGCACCAAGAAGCCTAACAACTGGGGACTCTACGACATGCACGGCAACGTGGAGGAATGGTGCCGGGACTGGTACGGGGAATACCCCCTTGACCATGCGATCGATCCTACGGGACCCGACTATGGAAGATACCATGTCTGCAGAGGCGGCAACATGGGAGGAATGGCGCTGGGATGCAGCGCATCCGCAAGAAAAGGCGGAAACCCAAACAACCGCCGATGCTACAGGGGATTCAGATTGGCGATGGGGCCGATCATCGATACCCCAATCCTGCAGCAGGATCCAAGGGCGCGAAAGGCGGAAGGCGACAATGTATGCAGCGACAGGCCAACGCAGGAGGAATTGCTCCAGTCGCGAATGCAACTCGAGGAAGAGCTGGGCGTCGCCGCCGAATACGAGGATATCGTCAAGGCAAAGGCGACTGTTGCCGGCTCCAGGAATTTCACGCTCGAGGAACCAAGCATCAGGATGCTCTGGTGCCCTCCCGGATCCTTTGACATGGGGTCCCCGGAGGACGAATCCGGTCGCAACACCGACGAGGTATTGCACAAGGTCACATTCTCCAAGGGCTTCTGGCTGGGAATGTATCCGATTACCCAGGAGGAGTATTCGTTGATCGCCGATTGCGCGGGCTTGCGCGCTCGTCCTGCGACATTCGGCGGCTTGCGCCGTCCCGTTGAATCGGTTGATTGGCTGTCCGTCGAGCGCTGGTGCAAGGAATTGACGTTGCTGGAAATGATTGCGGGTCGCTTGCCTGACGGCTACGAATATCGCCTTCCCACGGAAGCCGAATGGGAATACGCATGCCGTGCGGGAAGCACGACTCCGTTCAACGTCCAGACGGAAGAGACGGTTTCCGGCGAGGAAAGCAGGACGATTTTCGAGACTGCAGCCTGGTACAAGTACAATTCAGGCTATAAGACCCATCCCGTCGGCGAACGCCTTGCCAATGCCTGGGGCTTCTGCGACATGCATGGCAATGTCCGCGAATGGTGCTGGGATTGGCACGCGCCTCTGACCTCTGACGACGCAACAGACCCCAAGGGGCCAGAAGCAGGGACGCTCAAGGTCACCAGGGGCGGTTGCTACGGTGATTTCGCCAGGCACTGCCGGTCTGCCCATCGTGGCTATGCCGACCCCGTCAGCTGCAAGGCAAACCTTGGTTTCCGCGTCGCCTTGGCTCCTATCCTCCATTGATCCCATCTATGTTTCCTGAATACAGCCATTGCCAGCTTTGCCCAAGACGATGCGGAGCCAATCGCCTGCAAGGTCAATTGGGGGTATGCGGCGAATCCGCCCAGTGCAGGATCGCCTCCATAACCCCGCACTTCGGCGAAGAGCCTTGCCTGTCAGGTACCAATGGCTCAGGCACGATCTTCTTCTCGGGCTGTTCTTGCGGATGCCTTTTCTGCCAAAACTTCCAAATCTCCCATGGGCATCAAGGCGACTTGGTCACGCAGGACGAGCTGCTTTACCGGGTCATCCAGCTCTGCAAGAAAGGCGTCCACAACCTCAATTTCGTCACGCCGGACCATTGGTGGCCACACATCAGGTTCATCTGCAACGAAATCCGAAAAGCGAACCTCGATATCCCATTCGTATGGAATACTTCGGGCTACTCGAGCCTGGAACAACTTCGGGAACAAACGCAACTGATTGACATTTTCCTGCCTGACTTCAAATTCTCGGATCCGGCTCTGGCTCGCCGGTGCATGGGAGACTCGGACTACCCGAAAATCGCCCGCGACGCGATCCGCCTGATGGCGGACAAGGTCGGATTCCTCCGCCCATGGGATACGACCGGCGACATGACCGCAACACACGGGATGATGGTCAGGCACCTGGTACTCCCCGGCTTCGTCCAAAACTCCCTGCAAATCCTGGATTGGCTGGCGGAAGATTTCGGCGATGCCGTACCCATTTCCTTGATGAGTCAATTCACCCCCGTCCCGGAATGTTCACGCCAATCCTTCCTTGACAGGACATTGGCCCACGACGAGTACAAACAGGTCTGCCAACGAGTCGGCGAACTCGGCTTCAGGCGCGTCTATATCCAAGACCTGGGTGGCGACAGCGACTTCATGCCGGACTTCAATGAAAACCAACCCTTCCCTGGAAACCTGAAACACTAACCACACGCATAGGAAGGCAACCATGAAACATCCAATGACTACATTGCTGATTTGCCTCGCCATCGCAAATCTCGCAGGAGCAGCCTCCCTCGACGAAAAAGGATTCATCCTGGATTGGCTCCTCTCCGGACCCTATCCCAGCTACGTGGTAGACGGCAAGCCCAGGGGACTTGACGAAGACTTGCTACCTGGCGGCGAAATCAACGCAAACCCCACAGAAAACCAAAAGGCAACGGCGACATTCAAGGCAGACAAGGCACGGCTGATCGCAGGAATCGGGTCAACAAACGAATGGGGATTCAAGGAAGACAAAACCTTCGATGCAACGTGGAAAGTCCACTCCTTCAAAAAGAACATCATCGAACTCGACCAATTCGCCCAGCCGATTGACGACCACTTCGTCGTCTATGCAATCACATGGATCGAAGCGCAAAAAGACCAGGACGTCAAGGTAAGAGTCGGAAGCGACGACGACCACAAGATATGGCTGAACGGACAGCTCCTGGGACGAGTCAATAGCTCCCAAGGCATCGTGCCCGACAACTTCATCTACGACGCCAAGCTCCAGCATGGGGTCAACAAGCTCCTGCTCAAGGTTGTGGACCGCACGCATGGTTGCGGATTCTGCGTCGCCATCACCGACAGGGACGGCAAACCTTGCCAAGACATCACCATCCACCCGCAAAATCCGCTGGCGAAGCATGATGCACAAGCCTACAACAACGGATACTCGGCGCAGTTCAACTGGCAGAAGACACCGCTCTTCACTACTGGCGAGAACACACTGAAAATCAAGGTCTTCAACCAGGACAACCCCAGCTTCAAGATCCGCTTCAACGCCAGCGAAAAGCAGGCGCAATCGGGACAAGAACTGGAATTCCCCGTTGACCTGAAACTGGGGAAACAGACAATCCAGGCGCAAGTGCTCGAAGGTGAAAACCTAGCCGCCGTCCTGCAAATCCCAGTCGTCGCCTACTCCGAGGAACAACTCCAAAAGGAAAACAAAGAGCTCCAAAGGCAAATCGACGCCCTGGACAAGCAACTTCCGCAACTCAAGAAAGACTTGGACAAGGCGAAAAAACGCTCCGCCGAGGCCAAGAAAGCACTGCTCGAGGCATTCAAGGAAAGAGAACGCAAGTACAGGACAATCAGGGCGAAAGCTACTAAAAACGCAAACAAGTCCATAGATGAACCGATGCCCAAGCGAACCACCAAGCGGAAAAAAATCTGCATCAATGGATCCTGGCAAATCAGCTTCGACAAGAAAGAGTGGTTCGAAACGCACTTGCCGCAAATTTTCAAGAACGATTGGCACCGCATCCACATGTACCCGCTTTACCTCGTCAAGAAAGGCGAAATCTATGGGCCGGTCGCATCGCTCAAAGGATGGGAAGACTTCACATTCAACCCAATCTTCACAAAATCACCGCTCTGGTTCAAGAAAACAATCCAACTCAAAAGCGGGGAAACAACCGATTTCATCTGCGAGAACATTGACGGGAAAGCCGAATTCTTCCTTAACGGAAACCCAATCGGCGACTACTACGGCCATATCGGCATCGTGCGG
>Ga0123334_1003133_pt1 | contig 18186 bp, 11 predicted proteins | sample BiotimSIPDNA_FD_89706 | JGI IMG/M metagenome (GOLD analysis project Ga0123334, IMG submission 89706) | Anaerobic biogas reactor microbial communites from Washington, USA - Biogas_R1 time_0 SIP DNA | ecosystem: Engineered > Bioreactor > Anaerobic > Unclassified | place: Washington, USA... | reverse complement strand
TCAAGTTTTGAGTTCCCTCTAACATCAAGAACATTGACAAACAAATTGTTTACCCTGTGCTGAAGTGACCGTATCGTATATACAGCTCTGTAGGCATTCTCAGGCATTATAATAGTATCCAGTCTGGTATCGGATCTGAAAATTACCTGTCGAATTCCACTCCCTGCATCAAAAGTATTGATAACTATACGGGCAGAATCTTTTTCTGTGTAATAGATTTCATTGTCTACCAGTTGCGTATCGATCTCAATGGATGTAATGACCGGGGGGGTGTTGTCTTCAATGTTTTTTGAGTAATATATCGGAACAAACGCGGAATCAAGAATATAGTCATTTGTATCCAGAGCCCGTATCCTGAATGAATTCGTTCCTTCAGAAAGGGACAGTATCGTATTCCACTGACCATAACCCCTGATTACGGTATCCTTGACAGGGGTATCGTTCAGAATAAACTCAATGTTGACAAAATGGTTGTCAGAGTTTTCGATTGATCCGTATACAACGATCGCATTACGTGCTGTTAACAATTCATTGCCGGAAAAACTTTCGATTTTAATGGACGTCACACCCCGACGTACTGCTGATTTGTCAAATTCAATTGCGAACGTATTTGTGGTATCATTGCCAAATGCGCTATTGTCAATAGCATAGACAGTCATATAAAACGGGTTTTCAGGCGTGTAACGATGAACATTTTTCACTATTTTTGTATATACATTCAGGCGTTTAAAATCAGGAGGCTGGTTATTAATTGTTACATTACCGACAGCTTGATTTCCTCTGTCGGTAACCCGTACCATAAAGCTGAAAATGGAATCTGATGTTTTGATCCTTTTAGTCACCGGATTAAAATGTTCATTCATACAGAGTATTACAGGTGGTGTTGTATCGATAAACGTATACTTAAATATAACTTTGGGTGACTGGTATAAAGAATCACTGATCCAGAATGTTCCATCAGATTCTATATTGTTGACAGATGTTATCGACGTATGGACTGTTGTATAGGGAGACTGTACCAGTTGACCTCCTGTACCGAATTCCCAATTGTACATAATGCCGTTCTTATCACCCGCACCTCTGGCTGCAAGAGTTATTGTATCTGCAAGCGAGTGTTCAGGAATATCGGGTTGAAATAGCGGATTCCTGGCAAGTAAAGATATCTCCTGTATTTGTCTATCATTATTCGCACGATAGGTAATAATCTCAATTGTCTGTTTACCCGTGTCATAGAATGAAACAGGAAAAATATAATAGTCACTTGTAGGTTGTATAACCACCTGGCGGTTCCATAAACGGTTTTTTTCAATGCGTATGGAAAAAGAATCAATGAGCTCACAGACTGTTGCGGCAACGGTCAGTGTTTCTGTAGAAAAGACAGACGTACTGTCATGACCGCTGTCATTAAAAGTTGATTTTTCGGCAATGTAGTGTATTGTGGCATTCGAATGATCTGAAAACGGGCTTTCAGTGTGTGTACAAAGCAGCATAAGCGGAATCGTAATGATAAAGGAAACGAACTTTTTCATAGTTGTACCTGTAATCTTTAGAATGTAAATGTCCAGGTAAAGAAAGCCAGACCACCTAACAGGACCAGTGAGCTGCCTCCTGTAAACCATTTATCATTAGTTACTTTTTTGTTGTATTTTTTCCAGTCAGCATCCGTATGTGAATTAAGATTGACAAAATCTGTTTTGCTCAGACGTTCCAGTCGTTTGGAATCGTCGTTTAACTCCATCGCATAGTAGATGCCACCCGCGGCACCGCCAAGCATAAGTGTTGTTCCGAGTATCCGGAATATTGTTCGCTTTTTAGCAATCGGATCCCTGAACAGATTTATGGTTTTTCCGGCGATGTCATAATTGTCAAGAATATAGGTGAATGTTGTATCAGTCAATGGATATTCCTGCTGCTCAATCGTTATGATACTTTTCCCATTGTCAATAACGGTGAGTGGATCAAGCCGGATGAATTTGCTTTCTGATGTAATACAATACACCGAATAGGCAATGGTTACATGGGTTAACTGTGTTCCCATCGAATTAAGTGTCATATAAATTCCGTCCCAGTCGAACGGATTGGCTTCCCGTACTGAGGCAGGATTATAACGACGGTCGTATTCTGATGTAAAAATGATTGGCTTCTCAGGCGTTCCCCGTGCGATCAGGCGTCCACGAATATGTATACCGGTGAAATTTCTGAAAAGAAGTACTGTTCCCGGCTCAATTGTTACCGTTCTATCCGGCGGGACTTCAATATTGGAGGTAACGATATAAGGACGTTCGCTGTACCGGAGCAGTGACGGCAGTGCGCCAATCAGCGTATCGGACGGAATTGGTTTACCGGAATCAGATTTTTGTGCGTATACCAAAGATGTAATACAGAAAAATAAAAGAAAATATGACATTTTCTTCATTTTTACCCCTTAATTGCACGATATTTCTCACTGATCCTCGAGATTTCCTCGTCGGCTTTTTTAAAGTAATCGTGTGATGGGTCCAGGCGCAACTCACGTTTCACATTATACCACGCTTCGAGTGCCTTTTTCCATGTATTTTCATCAGGGTAATTATCAAATCGTTTTGATTTCACAAGGGCTGAATAGTATAGAATCCTGTTTGATGCCTGCTCCAATGTAATTATCTCACGTGGCGAAGTTGAAGCAGATTCAAGGAATTGCTCCGCAGATTCAAGATTGTTTCTGTCAAGCATTACACGTGCTTTGGCAATTAAAATTTCTGCTTCACGTGATGTATTGGAAAGAATAAAAATTGTAAACTGTTTATAATCTGTAAACTCAAGAAGTCTTGCTTTGAGTACCTGTGCCCGCTGTGTCTGCATCGTTGTCGCATCAAGGTTACTCAATAATGATGCCGCCTCTGTATAGTTTTTTCCCTGAAGTTCTTTGAGGATAATCAACAGAATATCTTTAGTGTCATATTTTGTCTTTAATTGATCTACCTTTGTTTCTTTAACCGGATTCATTGTACTGCCTGTAGTGGCTTCCGTGACTGGTGCGGATAGATTGTTACTTGTTTGCGGCTTTTTTACACGAGGCTGTTCCGGTGTTTTTGCCACAACTTTTACCGGCTCTGATAGTGTTTGCGTATCCTGTGCCTTATGAGTGACTTGTGCAATCAATTTCAATGAATCTGCCTTTTTTCGAGCCAGCGAATCAGCAACTTTTGATGCCTGCATCACCTCAGCCTGTTTCTTTTTTGCATTTGACGAGATTATTATCAGTGAGTATAACAAAGCAAAACAGATAAGTATGACTGCAACATGTGTTTTTCTGATTCTTAAATTTACTACATTTTTTTTCGGAATATTTTTTTCCCGAATGGATTGAGTCATGAAATCACTGACAACTGCTTCAGGTTTCTGAGTGCAGACCCTGTCATAAATACTATTAAGTTCATCCTGAAGAATTGTGGAGGTCTGTGGGCGGCGGCTCCTGTCGTAATTCATGCAATGATCAATAAGTTCGATCAGACCATGCGGAGCTTTTAGCACGTATGAATCAAGTGACTTGTAACGGTTTTTGGTTTTATCAGCAAGCAGTTTTGTTATATTGTTTTCCGGAAACGCATAATGACCGCAAATCATTTCGTAGAGACAGATGCCGAAAGAATAGATATCGGTAGTGATATCAAGATCCCGGCTTTCAAGCTGTTCGGGTGAGAGATACTGCAGCGTTCCGATTATTGCCCCGTCAACGGTGTGAAATGATGTCGAAGCCGGGCGTGCAATACCAAAATCCATCAGCTTAACTGTGCCATCCTTGCAAACCATAATATTACCGGGTTTCAAATCCCGGTGAATAATCCCATGGTAGGTATTATTATAAAGGACATATTCATGGTTATGTGCATATTCAAGGGCCCGGGCTACCATGATTCCGATAGCAAGGGTAACCGGCACCGGTAATGCGCCTTTGAGGTGGATAAGCTGTTCAAGTGTAAAACCATCAGCTTTTTCCATTTCGATGTAGGGGAGACCATTCCAGTTACCAACACCATGAATTTCTACAATATTAGGATGATGCAGTTTTGCAGTGATCTTAATCTCAGTCTGGAAACGTTCCCGTGTTTCGATATTACAGTTCGGATGCAGCAATTTAACAGCCCGGTGTACTTCAAGCTGAGGATTCCAGATCTCGTAAACGCTTGCCATTCCGCCATCACCTAATGTCCGTGTAATAATACCGGAACCGAGAGGGATGGGCTCTTTACCGTTAGGCTGGACAAGTGTTGTAGTGGTATTTTTTACTGATTTCGTGTTCAGAGGATCACCTGCTAATTACTTGTTATTCCTGCTATATATATACAATATTACTCTGACAATAATCAAATTGCTATAATTAATTGTTTAAGTTCTTAATATACTGAACGCCCTGAACCGAATATTATTAATTACCTGAACAAATCAGCTTTTTGAATATTCATGTGGCTGCATTTAGTATCTTTAAACCGTTGGTGAAAACAGATATTTTGGAGCTCCTGAACAATAGCGTCAGGTGCGATATCACAGGGTGATGTGTTGACTTCAAAGGGACAGTGTACAAATGAATTTTAAAAACTATCTGACGATCGTAAAATTTACCATCTCCGATGAACTTCATAATAAAAGTTTCTACGTAATGGCCGGCATCGGAATGTTGCTTGTTTTTATGCTGCGTGGTTGTTTTAACGGTAATGTTCAGGTTAATGGGCAGTCGGTTAATGCACTTGATATCGGTTATTGGACATCAATTGTAGCATTCAATCTGATTGCTGTTGCCGGGATGATGATCTCGGTGCTTCTTTCGATGAGACTTCTGAAACGTGATCGGGAGTATGGGATGGCAACGGTTATTCTATCAAAACCGGTTCGCAGAACTGAGTATATGACAGGAAAAATAAGCGGGATCTGGATGCTCTCGTATGGATTTACATTGCTGCTTCATATATGTGTGTACATTCTCATGCTGGTAAAAACCGGGGGGCGGATTCCGTTCTTCATTCCGGCATCATTGGTAACATCAATTGGTGTACTTTTCGCGATAGTACTTGTTATGTTTCTGTCAACCATACTTCCGGATGTTATTGCTGCACTCACTACCATTGGTTCCGGGGCTGTCAGCATTGCGATTGATTCATTTACGATGATCGCAGATAAGGCAAATATTAACGTTGATACATCAATGAGTGCCGGGACGGTTATTGCGATCATCTGGCCAAAGGTTGCAGCGCTTCTGTTCTTTGCGACATCATTGATACGTGAACAGCCGTTTCTTACGAAAATACCGGTACACCCTGTAATAAACCTTCTGGTACTCACCGTTGCAGCTGGTGCGCTCCTGTTATGGAAATTTTCCCAAGAGGAGATTGCTTAGAGAGCAACAGTAGTCTGGAATCCGGTTCTTTACTTTACAACCTAAATCCCGCGGTTGAGCTTGCGCATAGCACCACGATCCAACTGCGGTTTTTAGGTTACAAAAAGGTCAAAAAAAGAGACGCACAAAACTATCTGCACGTCTCCACAAACTCATACCCTGTCACACGTCACTCGTCACGTGTCACTTCTTTACTTTATAAACATCTCCTGAAGCAGAAACGCACCCGCTCCGGCAACATAACCAAGCAGCGCTACCAGAGAGATCTTTTTTAAATACCACATGAAATTGATCTTTGCAAGAGCCATTGACACAACACCTGCAGCAGATCCGATAACAAGGATACTTCCACCGGTTCCCGCACAGTAGGAGAGGAATAGCCAGAACGTATCATCAACAGCAAAATCAGTAAGCGTATACATACCCATTGTACCTGCAACCAGTGGCACGTTGTCAACGATTGCAGAAAGGATGCCTATTATAAAGTCAATTAACAATGGATTCTTGAGTGACTGATTAAGTGCTGTTGCTGCTGTTCCAAGTATTCCTGATGATTCAAGAGATGCGACACAGGTTAGAATACCAAGGAAAAACAGAACACTACCCATATCGATTCTGCGTAATGCCGTTGTCACCGAGTAAAGCTCACGCTCCTCTTCATGTTTTTCTGCGTGAATAATCTCTGTGTAAAGCCAGAGTACACCAAGGCCGAGAAGTATTCCCATAAATGGGGGAAGGTGTGTAATCGATTTGAAAAATGGGACAAAGAGCAGCGCACCAATACCAAGAAAGAATACTGAATTACGTTCCCATGCATCCTGATTACAATCATTTGATGAGCATTTGATCGGGTCAATTTTCCCTTTAATAAAAAATGAAACGGTAATCAATGGAATAATCAAACTGACAAGACTTGGGAACAGCAACGTTTTTATCACACCAACAGATGTTATTCTATTACCGATCCAGAGCATCGTCGTGGTGACATCACCAATAGGAGTCCAGGCACCACCCGCATTTGCTGCGATAACGGTAATACCGGCAAAAAACATCTTGTCCTCTTTGTTGAGTGAGAACTTCGATAACAGCGAGATCATGACAATTGTTGTTGTCAGATTGTCAAGTGCTGCTGAAAGAAAGAAGGTGATAATTGACATAATCCATAAAAGCTTGCGCTTACTGGTTAAATTGATTACTTTGGTGATTACATCAAAACCGTTATGTGCATTGATCAGTTCGACAATGGTCATTGCTCCAAGGAGGAAGAAAAGTATTCCGGCATTTGCGCCAAGATGTTCAACAAGCTGCTCTGAAATATGGTGTACTCCCTCTTTGGGTGACATCAGGACATACACAGTCCAGCAGAGCACACCTGCAAGAATCGCAGATACCGCTTTATTTATTTTTATTACATGTTCAAGTGCTATAGCGAGATAGCCGACGACAAAAAGGACAATCATAAAGGTAATCACGACAATTCCTTTGGAAAAAATTGAATATTGTATGCTCCATGGTGATTTATTGTGTTATTAAAAACAGGGAGCACAAAAATAAATTAAAGCTGAAGTCAGATTGTAAAATTTGTGACATATTTTGCAATCGCACGCAATCTGAAATAAAGTTAGCATGCGAGTAACATATCCATAACCTAAATCGAACGATTGTTTGACAGAAAACGTTTTTTATATCTAAAACCGACTTTTACCCAGTTCTGAAAAATAATCTTGACTGTACGGCATGACTTGTAGGCCCGAAAATTACGTCAGGCAAGATTTTTTGTTGAAATTTCTGATCGCTCTACACTAAATGTTGACAAATGCACATACGTAGAGCCACCTCACCCTATACATTACAACTCGGAATTGACGATGTATCAAGTTATTGCAAATTGACTGTTACACCGATCCCATAAACTACCTATATCAAGATTGTCCCACACTGCACGAGTAGTCTTCATAATGGTTTGATGTCCGGTACGCACTATTTTTACTGCGATATCAATTATCTCACGGCGTAACCGTGTTGCGTAACAACGAGTTGGTAGTACTTTAGTTGCAACATCTTTGCGAAACGATTCCATAAGAGTATGACTGATTACCATCAGCGCATAGTATGCACCATTCATACCGAATTTTGCAAAGGGCAAGTGTTCACTCCCCATAAACTCTTTGATTGAACGGTGGTTAAGTTCTTCTTCGCCATTGTAATGAGCAAGTTTCACGATTCCCTCTGTTGTCATCAGTTCACTCTGGTGACGCATATGCAGTACACAATCCATCTGGTCATTATTTCCAAGATTGGTATACATGACCGTATCACGGATGCCCTCAAGTACATACTGTTCATCTTCGGCTACAAGAGTTGTCAGTATAGTACGACGGGATGTATTCCACCGATCAAGTTTACTTGTAAAGTCGTAACATACCCATGATGCACGTTTTGCGCTCACTCGTCCACGTTCGATGTTACCAGCTGCTTTCAGAGCATCATACACTGATGCATAGAGTTTTCCGATAACAACGTACTTGATTTTCAGTTCATTCTCAAAGAACAGCAGATTCTCATCTGATAAAAAGCCACTATCTGCATTGATAATGATTGGTACATTTTCATCAAACCGACTTCTGATAAGTTTTACCAATCGGGCAACAGCATTCTTTGCATCATTACCGTGGTTTGAATGCTTCTCACCGCTTCGAAAGTGCATATCAACAATATACGGGCCCCAGTTGATTTGAAGAGGCTGAAAACCGAGTACCTTTTTATACGTGACATTGCACCCCTCACGTCTCTTTGCATCATTATTGTCGAGTACCATCGTATCAAGATGCAAGGTGATGACTTTTGGTCTCTCTTGCTTAAGCCGCCAGACGAAGAGTTCGTTGAGGATTGTCCGATATGATGCATAGGTAGTACCATTGAATTTACTGAAAAAACGTTTTACGGATGCCGTACTGAGCAGTTCCGCAACAGTCCTCTCTTGTACAGCTGCATATCCGGGATCTCTTTTAAGTTCATCAAACCGCGCAATTGAGTGATTGGTACCATCCATGCAAAATGCCATAAACTGTCGTGCACATTCGCTAATCGATTCACCTTTGCTACTTTTACGCAAATGGCCAAATTTTTCTTCTATCAAAGAACAAACACCAGTGTTATCAATATATCGTAACAAAAAACTCAACCCACCTCGTCCGGAAAGAGTGTCGTTGGTAATTTCAACACCATTGATCTTGTTTTCTTTTCTGTCGGAACCTATCTTCATCTTATCACCTTTTGAGTGTCGTTATTATTCAGAGCTTATAAGCTTTAGTAACCTATAATCTACTGCATGAAACGCCTCAAAGGGTGTTTTTTTATGTCAATGTATCGTTTGATTTAGGCATAATATGTTTTGTTTAACATTGCAGACAGGAGCGTTTGCTGATCAAAAATGTGATATTTTTCTCATTAATACCGCTATCAATTCATAGTTTTTTTTGGTTTCAGAATAAATGCCGATATTTTTAATAATTGTTCCGCAGGTTTTACATTTACCGTCTTATTGTACAATTATGCAAACAGTACAGAATGCCAAATGTTCTCTGTTGCTTTGTTTTTGATGTATCACCGTTGTAATGCATTGTTATATATATAATAAATTAAAAAGTATACATTGTTTCAATTGACTTATACTGAACCATTGTGCGCTCTATGGCTATTAATGTCTATCCGGATGCTGTGATTATCTTATTTCAGGGGAGCTGTAGTTGATTTACATATACCATTTTTACATTTTTTTAACTTTATTATTCGAAATATTTGATTTATTTTTGTTACGCTCTTAACAATAACTCTATAATGCATGAGTACTATGGGTTTACCAGACAGTTTTGATACAGTAGATGCCGGTTCTGTAAGTTTTAAAATTTACAGATTTGGTGAACTTGAGTCTACAAACCTGTATTTAAAAGAACGTGCAGTGGAGTCTGATGATTTTTCAGTGATTCTTGCGGATACGCAGACTGCCGGTCGGGGCAGATTTGACAGGAAGTGGGTTTCGCGAAGTTCCAGAGGACTGACATTCTCTGTAAAAATTCCGCTTGATACCATCCCCGTTGAAAACTGGTGTAATATAACACAGATGATGGCGCTTGCGGTCAGGGAATTACTTGAAAAGCAGGGGGTGTTTTCGTTAATCCGGTGGCCGAATGATATTATCGTCGGGACCGCCAAAATCTGCGGAATTTTAGCGGAAACAGTTACCCTTGGTGGAAAAAGTTTTATTGTTCTTGGTACGGGCATAAATATAAATGAGAGTCGTGATGATTTCGCGAATCTTGACAGAGAGGCGACATCACTGGGGATACTGACAAACAGGGACTACGATATATACCCGGTATTGAAAGATCTTCTTCTCATTTTTGCGAAGCTGCTTAGCGATGCAGCAGTTTCAGGATTCGAGCCGTTTATAAGCAGGATTGACACTTTTCTTTACAGACCTCAAACGCCTGTTAAAGTTGTCGGTGGTGATACTGAGTATGTTGGAACGATCCGGGGACTTAATGCTCAGGGACGGATTCTGTTGGATACCGTTAACGGCACTGTTGAAGTGCTTTCAGGAGAGATAACGTCGCGGATGTAAAGTAATTTGCATCTATTCTATATTTAATTGCAACATAGGAGTACCTCATGAATTTTGAAACGTTCTTTAGTGCGTTTCAGGGGATACAGGCAATGCTGGCATCCCCGCCTCATATGGTATGGGCCAGAATTGGCTTGATACTGCTGGGTTTTTTACTTGTTTATCTTGGCCGAAAGGGAGTCCTGGATCCTTTGCTGATGATACCGATGGGACTTGGTATGTCGGTCATTAATGCGTCCGTAATGATTTTTGATCCGCTAAAAATGCGTACAGGTGCAAATGGAGAACCGGGCCTGGGGACTCTTTTCGTTGAAGCTCAGGCTGGTGCATCAGAAAACCTGGTTCAAAATGCAGCAGATATGATATACATATTGGGAATTGACTGGCTGCAGCCGATTTATACCTTTACATTTTCGAACGGTCTTATCGCATGCCTTGTATTTCTGGGAATTGGTGCTCTGCTTGATGTCGGTTTTTTAATGGCAAGACCGTTTATGAGTATCACAATTGCGCTCTTTGCCGAAATCGGTACATTAATAACATTTCCGATCGCGACGCTGTTTGGTTATAATATAAAACAGGCAGCGGCAATTTCGACAATCGGAGGAGCTGATGGACCTATGGTGCTTTTTACATCATTGCAACTTGCACCTGAATTGTTCGTACCAATTGCGATTATTGCGTACCTCTATCTTGCTTTTGCGTATGGCGGGTATCCATATCTCATTAGGTTTATGATTCCAAGTAAAAAAATCCGTGGTACACCAATGAAACCGGATACATCAACCAATAAAATTTCATCAGGGCAGAAAATGGCTTTTGCAATTGTTGCCTGTGTTGTCCTGTGTTTCCTCCTTCCTGTTGCATCACCACTGCTTTTCTCACTATTCCTTGGAATTGTTATCAGGGAATCGGGAATTAAGCCATTTCAGGACCTGGTTACAGGTCCGCTTCTCTATTGTTCAACGTTGTTTCTTGGTTTGATGCTTGGTGTTTTGTGTGAAGCTACTACAATTCTTGATCCAAAAGTATTGCCACTTCTTATTCTTGGTGTTCTGGCACTGCTGCTTTCTGGAATCGGTGGTATTACAGGCGGCTATCTTTTCTGGTTATTCTCTGGAAAAAAGATCAATCCGGTTATTGGTATTGCTGGTGTAAGCTGTATTCCAACGACGGCAAAAGTTGCGCAAAAAGTTGTGCAAAAAGATAATCCTCAGGCGATTGTCATGCAGTTCGCATTAGGAGCCAATGTTATGGGTGTCATTACATCTGCGATTATTGCAGGCGTATTCTGCAGTTTACTTAAATAAGGGGTGAAATTTTATGAATGAAGCAATATCATTAACATTTGTAACAACAATCATTACCGTTATTATATCTTTTTTCATTGCTTTTATTGTAAAAATTATGACAGTCATTCTTCATAAATTTACTAAAGAGAATCCTGTAACAACAATTACCGGTAATAATATGTCAAGTGATGAATCAGAAATTGCTGCGGTTATCGCAATCGCAAAATCAAAACAGTAAAACACAGAGGATATAGATTATGAAAAAACAAGTTAAATTCATGTTGACAGCGTTTAGAGACGGTTTTCAGTCAGTATATGGCGCACGTGTATTTTCGAAAGATTTCCTTCCTGTCGTTGAAGAAGCTGCTGCAGCAGGTATCGAACACTTCGAAGCGGGTGGTGGTGCGATGTTCCAGTCTGCATACTTCTACTCTAATGAAGATGCATTCGCTGTAATGGACGCATTTCGTAAAGCTGCCGGACCAAAGGCAAATCTTCAGACGCTTGCCCGCGGTATCAATGTTGTCGCTCTCGACTCTCAGTCAAGTGATATTGTCAATTTACATGCCAAACTTTTCAAGAAGCATGGTATGACAACGATCCGTAACTTTGATGCTTTAAATGATGTAAATAACCTTATTTATTCTGGTAAATGTATCAAAGATGCGGGCTTGCGTCACGAAGTAACGGTTACCATGATGGAACTTCCTCCGGGATGTGATGGTGCACATACTCCTGAATTCTATATTGACACATTGAAAAAAATTCTTGATGCCGGTATTCCGTATGATTCAGTCTGTTTCAAGGATGCATCCGGTACAAGCCGTCCTCAGAAAGTGTATGATACAATAAAGCTCGCAAAGAAACTCCTTGGCGATTCTGTTACTGTTGTGTTCCACTCACACGAAACTGCAGGAACCGGTACGGTTTCTTATAAATCAGCGATTGAGGCTGGTGTTGATCAGATCGATCTTTCACTTGCACCGGTCAGTGGTGGAACCTGTCAGCCTGATGTATTGACAATGTGGCATGCACTTCGCGGAACAGAGTACGATCTCGGTATTGATGTCAACAAGATTATCAAATTGCGTCAGTCCTTTAAAGATGCAATGAAAGAGTATATGCTTCCTCCTGAAGCAACCGCTGTTGAGGCGCTTATTCCATTCTTCCCGATGCCGGGTGGGGCACTTACTGCCAACACACAGATGCTTCGTGATAATGGTCTTCTTGACAAATACCCAGAAGTTATCAGTGCTATGGGTGAAACTGTTGCAAAAGGCGGTTTTGGAACATCAGTGACACCTGTTTCTCAGTTCTACTTTCAGCAGGCATTCAACAATGTTATGTTTGGCAAATGGAAGAAGATTGCTGAAGGATACGGTAAAATGGTGCTTGGCTATTTCGGAAAAACACCGGTTGCGCCTGATCCTGAAGTCATTGCAGTTGCAAGGGAGCAGCTCAAACTTGAGCCGACAACAGAGAGCCCGCTTGCTATTAATGATCGTAATCCGAAAAAAGGTATCGCAGCTGCAACAAAAATGCTTACCGATGCAGGTATTGCGGTTACTGATGAGAATATCTTTATTGCTGCATCATGTGCCGAGAAGGGTATCGCATTCCTTCAGGGTAAAGGTACTATTGGTGTTCGTAAAGAATCAGCAGATAAGAAGGCTGCAAGTGCAGCTCCTGCAGCAGCACCTGCCGCATCAGCAGCAAAGAGCAATGCATTCACAATCAATCTGAATGGTAAATCTTACGAAGTAAAGGTTGATGGAAATCAGGCTGTAGTAAATGGTCAGTCATATTCATTTGATGCCAAAGAGGGAATTTCAGCAGCAGCTGCAGCTCCTGTCGCAGTGTCAAGTGGTGAAGGCAAACCTGTAACAACACCACTTCCCGGACTTATTCTCCGTATCGAGAAAAGAGTTGGTGATATGGTTAATGCCGGCGATACAATTATGGTTATCGAATCAATGAAAATGGAAACACCGCTCAACGCTCCGAACGGCGGTAGAGTACAGGCAATCAAGGTACAGCCCCAGCAGCAGGTTCAGGCTGGTACGGTTGTTGCGATTGTTGGATAAGTTGTTCGTTTGACAGTTTAACCATTCATAGTATTCTGTAAAGTGTGCTATGAATGGTTTTTTTTTAGGATTATCAGGCATAATTTTAGTATAAAGGAAATCACGTATGTCAATTCAGGAAGAATCATTGAAAGCCCACAGTGAGTGGAAAGGCAAAATTGCCGTTGTCAGTACAGTACCGGTTACCAATAGAAAAGAACTGTCGCTTGCATATACTCCTGGTGTTGCTGAACCATGCCTTGCCATTCAGAAAGATGTCGATTTGTCATACGCATATACCCGCCGGTGGAATCTTGTTGCGGTAGTTACTGATGGAACCGCGGTACTCGGCCTTGGTGATATAGGCCCGGAAGCTGGTATGCCGGTTATGGAAGGTAAATCTGTTCTTTTTAAAACATTTGGTGATGTCGATGCATTTCCGCTTTGTATACGTTCAAAAGATACTGATGAAATTGTCAGAACGGTAGAACTGCTTGCAGGAAGTTTTGGCGGGATCAACCTTGAAGATATCTCTGCACCACGCTGTTTCGAAATTGAGGAACGTCTCAAGAAATCATGTGATATTCCGATTTTTCATGATGATCAGCATGGTACTGCTGTTGTTACACTTGCTGCGATGATCAGTGCCCTGAAGCTTGTTAAAAAAGATATTAATACTATTTCTGTTGTTGTCAATGGAAGCGGTGCTGCCGGTATCGCAATTACCAAACTGCTTATGGCGATGGGACTTAAAAAAGTTATCCTGTGCGATACAAAAGGTGCAATCTGGGATGGAAGACCTGATCTTAACCCTGCAAAACAGGCTATGGCAAAGATTTCAAATCTTGATAAAGTGAAGGGTACATTAACAGAAGCGATTGTCGGTACGGATGTTTTTATTGGTGTTTCGGCACCGGATATGGTTACTGCTGCTATGGTAAAATCCATGGTAAAAGATCCGATTATTTTCGCAATGGCAAATCCTACACCGGAAATTCTTCCTGATGTGGCAAAAGCAGCTGGAGTACGCGTTATGGGAACCGGAAGAAGCGATTTTCCCAATCAGATCAACAATGTACTTGCATTACCTGGAATATTCCGAGGTGCTCTTGACGTACGGGCAAGTGATATTAATGACGAAATGAAAATTGCTGCTGCCCAGGCTATTGCGTCACTTGTGAGCGATACAGAGCTCAAGGAAGATTATATTATACCTGCACCGTTTGATCCACGAGTCGGTCCGGCTGTCGCAGAAGCAGTTCGTCAGGCTGCACGAAAAAGTGGCGTAGCGAGAATCTGACATTGTTGTGAATTGTATTTTTTCAATGGCAAATAGATATTGTGTGATGGGGCGTTGATCGCCCCTTTTTATTCTATTATTTACACTGCATTATACCGGTGATGCCCCACTGTGCTGTTTATTGTTATATCGTTCAAGCATTGATGTCAGTTCTGCTTTACGGAATGGCTTACAGATGCTGCCTGAGAATCCAAATTGAGACGGATCTTTCATGATGGGATCATCCGCATAACCGCTCACAACAAATACCGGAATTGTAGTAATGAATTTTCTTATTGCAATAAGTGTTTCTCTGCCACCCATACCGCCCGGAATTGTTAGATCGAGTAAAATGCCGGTAACTACTTTGTCTGGTAAAAGTTTTTTAAGCGTATCAATTGTCTGAAGACCATCAATGGTTGATACTACTTCATAACCGAGTTTTTCCAGCATGACTGTTATTGTATCACGCATAACCTCTTCATCATCCATGACGATAAATAAACCATGCCCGTTGTGAGCAGCGCTTTCTGCAGATTCTGTAATGGTCATGACGGCTGTTGCCGGAATGTAAATATAAACAGTCGTTCCGCTACCTGCTTCCGAATTGACTTCTATGGTACCGTGATGACGATGGATAATGGAATATGAAGTTGCCAGACCAAGACCATGGCCAGTGGGTTTTGTTGTGTAAAAAGGAACAAACAACTTATGCAGATTTTCTTTTTCAATACCAATCCCGTGGTCCTGTATTGAAATCCTGACATACGTTCCGGCGTCAAGTGTCGGGACCTCTTTATCTTTGAGTGATACATTTTCAGCAGTAACGTTTATTTCGCCCCCCTTTGGCATTGCCTGTACAGCATTGATTACAATATTGTCAATAACCTGTGCTATCTGATCTTTATCTATGTTACAATTCCGGAGATCGTGAGCAATGGTAAAGCTGCTCTTTACTGACGATCCACTTAAGGCAAACTGAACAGTTTCCTGAACAAACGGGAATAACGGCATGACTTTTTGAATTGGAGCACCACCTTTTGCAAATGTCAAAAGTCGTGATGTAAGTTCTTTTGCCCTGTCAATGGTTGATAGTGCTTTAGAAAGGTATTTTTGAACAGAATTATCATTGGAAGTACTGATTGCGATGTCGATATAACCGAAAATTCCACCCATCAGATTATTGAAATCGTGTGCAATGCCGCCGGCAAGAATTCCAAGCGATTCCAGCTTTTGTGATTTCTGCAGTATGGCTTCAGAGTTTTTCCGCTCCGTAATATCCTGTGTTGTTCCGATCAGGTATAGTGGAGTTCCATCGCTGTCTAATACAATTTTCCCCTGGTTGCTTATCCATCGTGTTTCTTTATCTGAGAAACGGATAATGCGGTATTCTTTATTAAAAAGTTTATGCCGTTCTATTACTTCCTGAAACAGATAGTCACGCATCATTGTGATGTCATCCGGATGAACAAGATCTATCAGGCCCTGTGTGGTCACCGGGTAATTTTTGTCAATACCCAAAACCTGATAAAAAGCATCCGATGCAACCCAGTGGTCATCCTTTATGTATAGTTTATACGAACCGATACCAGCGACACGTTGCGATTCTCTGAAAAAGTAATCATTTTCTTCAAGTTGTTGTTCTTTTTCTTTCATTTCGGTAATATTATGAATGACTCCAAAAATCTGTTCCGGTTCGCCATTGTCAAGACGGCGGTAAACAATTTCATTAGCCTGCAGCCAACGGTAATTACCATCCTTGTGAAGCATTCTGATTTGCGAACCTGTTATCTCGTTTTCTTTCAGGCTGCTGTATTTTTTAATTGTTACAGCAAGGTATCTCTTGTAGTCATCAGGGTGCATCAATTGGGGTAAAATTAATGGCCCCATCTGTTGTATTTCGTCAACGTTATATCCTAAAATGTTTATAATGCCATCATTGGAATAAGTAATAGTTTTTTTGATAAGATCGTACATATAAATTGAATCAGGACTGATTTTAAGTAACGATTCTGTAAATTGGGTACGTTCTTTCAGTGCATCTTCAATTTTCCGTTGTTCAGTAATATCATGATGGAAGGTAAGATAAAAGGATTCAGTACCTATTTGTATAGTACTCGATGTAGCACGTAGAGGGAAAATGTGTCCATTACTATGACGATGACTGACTTCAAAATACGCAACTTTTTTATCTTCAATAATATTGACAAAATCGGGATCGATTTGTTTATCAGGTGGGATATTTACATCAAGAATGCTAATATGTTGTCCGATCAGTTCATTGATCGAATAGCCATGCATTTTTGCAAATGCATCATTTACTTCAAGAATAATAAGATCTTTTGACATTATCATAAGACCTTCACTGGTTTGATCAAACAGACTTTTATATCGTTTTTCACTCTCCCTGTTTTTATCTTCTGTTATGTGACGTTCACTGCCTGACGCAGAAAAAAAGTATCCCATAATTGCAGTAAATGCCAGAAAAACCTGAAGATTTAAGGTGAAATTTGATCCATTTGCAAAGGTGTCCAAAAAAAAGTCCTGATTCATATTGTTGCCTGTAAAAGCAATGATTGTAAGTGTGATCATAGCAAGAGATACTATTTGTAAACGCAATCTGAATGCCGGCCATAACAGTAATGCAATAAGCATATACGGATGCAGGGATACGTGAAACTGTTGTGTCGGAGTGACAAAGATCAGGATGCTACTCAGGGTCCAGATAAGTAGAAATGCTGCGGATTCAATTAATTTCTTTTCTCTGACTATTACGAAAAGATCATTTGCCCTGGCAAATGAAACAACAAATGGGGTAATAAGCAATATGCCAAGTAAATCTGCAATATACCATGCTATCCATGCGCTGGAAAATGATGTTCCGGAAAAATAAAATGATGTTGCAGCTTCCAATAGTGATATAAGTGCATTAATAACGAATGCACATACAATAAGGCAGGCTACTTCCTGGAATCTCGAAAAAGTTACTGATGATGATCTGGAAAAAGTGCGTATAAAGAGTGCACAAAAAAATGATTTCAGGATATTTGACAATGCAAAACCGATGCCTGCTGAAAAGGGAATCTGAGCGAGCAACATATTAGCTGCAACAGCAGCGATAAAAAAAACAGGAATATATAATTTCCAAAGTCTAAAAGGATTCAGGATAAGCGCTGCAAGAGCAATACCACCTGCAGGCCATATTGTCATGGGTAAGGATCGCGCATCAGGAAAAAGAAACGCGACCTGATAAGCAAAAAAATACATTATTGTATAAAGTAAAATAGGTCTGCCTGTTTTAAAGAGTGCTTGATTCATTGGTAACTACCTGATTTTTCGATGATTTATTTTTCTGTCTCACAGTTGCTATTATGCCGGATTATATCGTTTTAACCGGGGAATTAAAAGGAAATAATACTTTTTCATCAGCAACAGCTCTGAAGAGCGAAAATTCTTCGCAGCTCAAAGCTGGTGTAAAATTTACCAAAGCTGAATGTTTTTACTACAGGTCGCTGATTTTGGTTTCTTTGGATTTTAACTGACGTTTGGGTTTC